>OFHK01000325.1_pt1 | contig 14950 bp, 15 predicted proteins | sample 1521951 | NCBI WGS metagenome assembly OFHK01 (sample SAMEA2468436, study PRJEB22500) | soil metagenome | biome: Glassland; feature: Farmland; material: Clay | place: Australia | collected 2013-01-31 | depth 0.55 m
ATTTAGCACAGGAGCTAAATAAGAAAACAGCCTCGTCATCCTGACCACCGGGAATACTCAGCCAGCCCCCTGCTCCGGGGGTGCAATATGCCCCCTCTCAAGGTCATCGGCCCGGGCGGCGAGGTAGGCGGCCCAGATGACCTGCCGCCACCTCAAGCTGATCTTGTCCCGCATCCGCGCGCTGGGCCTAACCCGCCCCGGCGGTCCCGCCGCCGGGCTGCCCGATGACTTCACGGTGTCCACCAGCGACATCCCCTACCTTCCCGGCCATGCCGAGCCGTCCCGGGACCTGCCGCCGGAGATCATGCGGCAGCTGTGCGACCAGCTCCCCGCCCTGGAATGCCAGCACGGCGTCAACATCCGCACCATCGTCGAGCTGGCCATCGACACCGGGCGGCGCCCCGACGAGATCTGCACGCTGGCCTGGGACTGCCTGACCCGCGACAGCGACGGTTCCCCGGTGCTCATCTACGACAACCACAAGGCCGGGCGGATGGGACGGCGGCTGCCGGTCACCGAGGCGACCGCGACACTGATCACCGGGCAGAAACAGCGGACCCGGGACCGCTACCCGCGTGCGCTGGTGTCCGATACCGAGGCCGTCCGGCAGCTCATCCGGCACCGCTACTTCCAGCCGCACGTCACCCCGCTGCAGATCTTCAACCGGGCCACCGACCCGTTCCTGCCTGCCGTGCGGCTCCACACCCTGGCCGTGCTCGCAGCCCTGGACGCCCGCGAGCTACGGAACCACGTGCTGGTGATCACGCGCCATCAGATGAGGCGTGAGGACATAACCCAGCTGAACGAGCTGGTGAGCATCAGGCTCACGCTGCTGTTCACCTACTCCGGTATCGATGACAAGCGGATCGAGCCCTACCCGTCGCATGTCGCCGCCGAGTCGCTGAAGCTGATGAGCGCACCGTCCCCGCGCCGGTACCGGACGATCTTGTACTGGAGGCCGCTGGTGCCAGGCCTCAACGACAGCGACGAGCACCTGGACCGGGCGCACAAGCTGAGCCTGTTTGCGGACGCCACGGTCTTCACCGGCTTGTTCTACCGCGATGAGATCGCCGCCTACTACCGGGCGAACGGACTGCCCGAACCATACGGGCAGACCGCCCGGCGGAAGATCGTCCCGGAGACGCTGGAACGGCGCGTGCTGACCGCGTTCGCTGATTCCGCGTCGCTGTTCCGCAAGACCTCGTGCGCAGTGTCGTTCGTGCACGGGCTGCCGGACTACAACGGGCACTACGGCATCCGCGAACTGTGCGACATCTGCCCGCTGGGGCAACTCGACCGGTGCCGCGACGCACACCGCATCCCGAGCGCCGGGCAGATCCACGATGCCGCCAGAGCGCTGCCCGAAGCCCGCGGCCTGACGGTCGCCAGCATTACCAGCCGGGCTGCCGCCGTGACGGGCCTGCCCGGCGAGCAGCCTCGCTACTACCTGCAGCACGCGCTTAACTTCCAGGTACACGACGCGGCGCACCCGCACCACCGCCGCCGTCATGGCCGGGCGGATGTGGGATGGGAGGCAGCAGATGACTGACTGGACCCGCCGACGTTACGCGGTGGTTGACGTTGAGGGAAATGGCCAGCAGCCCCCCGATCTGGTGGAACTGGCTGTCGTCCCCATCACCGGCGGTGTCATCGGCGAGCCGGTCTCGTGGCTGGTCCGCCCACCGCGCCCGGTCACGGCGATGGCCAGCCGCATCCACGGCCTGAACAACAGCGACCTGACCGCAGCACCTGTCTTCCCCGAAATCGAAGCTGAGGTCCGCGAGGCGCTCGCGGCCGACGTGCTGGTAGCCCACAACGCACCTATCGACGTCGGCGCCCTGCGCCGCCATCTCACCGGGTGGCAGTGCCCCGAGATTCTCGACACGCTCAAGCTCGCCCGACGGCTGCTGCCCGGGCAGGCCAGTTACCGGCTCGGAGCGCTCGTCACCGCGTTCTCACTCGCGGACGGCCTGCCAGCGGGTTTGTCACCGCACCGCGCCACCTATGACGCGCTGGTCACCGCGCGGCTGTTCGTGCACCTCGCCAGGAACGCCGACGAGAGCCTGCTGTCGGCTGGCGGTGCCGGATCGGGAGGCGGCGCTGATGCTGCGCGCCTTTTCTAGCCGCCGACGTGGCGTGTTCGTCAGCCCAGCCGAGCAGCCGGCGGCCTTCATCAGAGACCGGCTCCTGGCCTTCTTTGGTGCCGCCCACCTGATGGGAGCCTCCTGATGAGTGGTGAGCCAGCGCCACAACGTGTCGCCCCACCTGCCCGGTCCCCGGAGTTGCGGTGGCGGCGGGTGTTCCCGGGCGAAGAGCGCCAGCTTGGCATCCTGCGCCGCTGGGTCGCCTCGCTGCTGCCCGAATGCCCTGCCCGCGACGACGTGACCTGCGTGGCCAGCGAGCTTGGCGCGAACGCGATCAGGCACACAGCCAGCGGACGTGGCGGCTGGTTCGCTGCTGAAATCACCTGGCACGCCACGGTGGTCCGGGTCACCATAGCCGATTCCGGTGCGCCCAGCGGGCCGCGCCTGGTCGATGACCCGGCCAGCGAGAACGGCCGGGGCCTGATCGTCGTGCGCGGGCTGTCGGTGCGCTCAGGGGTCTGCGGCGATCACCGCGGGCGGCTCCTCTGGGCCGACATCCCCTGGGCCGGGCCGGCATCACCATTGCCCGCGCAGGACCCGTATGAAACGGCGATCCACGCGGCCGAAGCCAGCCTTGCCAGGCAATTCGACGGCACTCCGGCCTGGTTCGGCCGCTCCACACTCCAATGGTGGGCACTCACCGGCCGTCGCGGCCTGGTGTCCGCACCCACCGCACACGGACTCGCGACCCGGCTCAGTGCTATGGCCAGCTCGCCAGGTCCAGCACCCTCACGCGGCCCGAGCGGATCTGCTGCACGGGATCCAGGATGGCGGCAAGCTCGCCGCGCCACGCAGGCAGCCAGGCCGACACCGCCGGACCGGCGGCGCGGCATCGACTGGATGGCCCGTGGCCCCAGGTCCGCCAGTCCAGGTGCTGCGGTCCGCCCGCAGCCGCAGCCGCGCTGACGGCAGTAGCTGTCACGCAGGATCAAGCCAGCAGGACGAACGCATGATTGGCGGCCGGGCGACAGACCGGCAGCCGATGACACCCCTCAGAAGGTTTTTTTCGTGGTACGTAATGACACTAAATGGACCCGGCTGAATCTCAGCGGACTATCCTGAACTAATCCGGAACGTAAACATCGATGTGATCGCGTTCATCTCATTTGACACGGATACCGGTTATTAGCATAACTTGAGCCATAGTCCCGTCGCACTGGGTGAGGGGGCAGATCACCAGGCGGCGGACTACTACCGGATCGTTGAGATGGGATGAGGAATGGCTGGTCAGCTCCATACAGCCGCAGAGGCTGCGGGGATCCTCAAGGTACGCGAGTCGTGGCTGAAGACAAAGGCAGCGGCCCGCTTAATTCCATGCACGTTCATCGGCAAGCACCTGCGGTTCAGCGATGACGACATCGCCGAGATCATGAAGGCTGGGGCCCGCCAGCCAGTCACCGTACGCGAGCCAGGATCAGGGCGAAGAAGCGCCTGACAGCCGTCGGCCGACGGCGGCCACCGCAGCGAACCAGGGGCGGCGCTGGGGCGGCCCGGGATGGCCGCCGGCGGCCATCAGCGGCCGACGACCTGGACTCCATTGGCCCGGAAGGAGGATGCATGGCATATGCGGAGAAGCGCGGCAAGGGGCCGGCGCCGTGGCGGGTCAAGTACAAGCTGCCCGGCGGCACCGAGGCCAGCGAGTCCGGTTTCGAGACCAAGGCCGCCGCGCTCGCCTGGGGCCGCGACCAGGAAGCCAGGATCCGGGAAGGCCGCTGGACTGACCCCAGCGCAGGCAAGATCACCGTCAGCGACTGGATCGGCTGGTGGCTGGCCATGCAGGACGTCGGCATCAGCACGGCCGACAACCGCGAGTACCTGATCCGGCGGTTCATCCGGCCCGCCTGGGGGACCAGCCTGCTGAACTCACTCAGCACCGAGGGGATCACCAGATGGGAGAACGCCCTGCCCGCCAAGGCAGGAATCTCCCAGCGCACCGCCCGCGCCGCGCGCACCCTGTTGTCCACCATGCTGGGCGACGCGGCCGCCGCCAAGCCACCGCTGATCCTGTACAACCCGGCGCTGCGACCCCGCAACCGTGGCCGCCGGACGGGCCGGCGCCTCGACCGCAGCCCGCAGCGGGCGTGGGCGACGCCGCTCCAGGCGTTACTGGTCGCCGAACGGTCCGCTTTGCTCTCTGGTCGCAGCGACGACTTCACCCTGGTCATCACGATCGCCTACACCGGGATGCGCTGGGGGGAGACCATCGGCCTCGAACGCGGCTACCTCTACCCGTCTGAGATCCACGTCGAATGGCAGCTCCGCGAACTCAACGGCGTCTTTCACCGCCTGCCGCCCAAGGATGACTCCTACCGCAGCCCCCACTGGGAGCCGAACCTCCCGGTCGACCTTCCCCCTTTCCTCGCCGACCTGCTCACGAACCAGGCCCAGGCCCAGCCCCGCCAGCGGTGCGCCTGTACCGCGCAGCACGGCGGCAGCGGCCAGTACGTGTTCCTCGGCCCCGATGGCGGCCACTACCGGCGCAGCAACTACGCCCGCCGCGTGTTCCGCCCAGCCTGTGACGGACGGTACGAACCGGGACCCGGCCGCCCGGCCCGGCTGGTCATCGCCGACGCCACGATCTGGCCCGGCACACCAGTCGCCGCCTGGCCCCTCGCCCAGCCGGGCACCGGCACCGATTACCGGCCTCCCCGGGGCAGGGGAATCGCCGCCATCCCAGAGGACATCCCGCTGACCTGCTGGCTCCCGGTCAAACCCGGCCTGACCCCGCATGGGCTCAGGCACAGCCACAAGACCTGGATGGCCGAAGATGGCATCCCCGAGATCCTCGCCGAACAGCGCCTCGGCCACGAAGTACCTGGCATGCGCGGCCTCTACACCCACGCCTCCGGCCGGATGCGCGACGACCTCAAGGCGGCACTCCAGGCCCGCTGGGAGGAGTCCCTGCGCGACAGCGCGGCCATCAACCCGCACTCGCCAGTCCCACTGCTCGACAAACTGCTGGCACCGCCACGCGGCGAACCCCGGCAAGAAGCCGAGCCCGCGACACCACGAGTGACAGCAAGAGACCGGCCAGCACCAGCGGACAGGGAGAAGTTGATCTCCCAAATTCCTCCCAGGCAGCCGAAAAGTCCCACCCAGAAAGGTAGGATGGAACCCGTACTACGAGCTTCTGACCTGGCCAGACACCGGGATTTGGCGAGTGGAGCTAAGGGGACTCGAACCCCTGACCCCCTGCTTGCAAACAACAGGCAGCACGTCCACCGGAGTCCATCCCCGCAGGTCACCGTCCCGGAACGTGCACCCGGGTCCGTTCAGATCCGGGCCTGTTGCTGTACTTTCCCGCAGTACCGTTCGTCGTCGCCAGCTGGCAATATGCGTTCCGGACGCAGGTTGACCGGCAGGCCCGTCACCGCAGCACCCGTATGGCACACCGGGGGCCGGAAGCGCTGGCCAGGCGCCCATCGGCGGTCAGCAGCTCACAGCCCAGCGTCTCAGCGAGCGCAACGTAGGCTGAGTCATACGCCGTGACGTTTGCCCGTAGCTCGTAGGCGCGGCGCATGAACCGCAGGGTGGGGTAGCGGTCCAGATCAAGCTGCTCGAGGTCGTCGACCGCGGCGGCGAACCTGTCGTCGGAGACGGTACCTGCGATCCACCGCTTGCGCAGCACCGCCACCGTCTCGACGTCGACAAGGTCCGGCGCGGCCACGTCACCGGCGTCGCGGAATTCCTGGCGGGCTCGCTGGCCGTCGCTCCCGTCATCGCCGATGACGTTGGCGAGAACGGAAGCGTCAATGACGATCAACGCCGGTCCCGCTCTGCAGCGAGATCATCAGTTGCCTGTTGCAGGCCCACTCGGCCGCCCCGGTGGCGCTCGATGCGCTCCAGTACCTCATCAACGCTCGGTCGCTCCGCCAGCCGGCGCAGCTCACCCGCCAGGAACTGCTGCAGTGACTGGCCGCGCCGCTCGGCCCGGCGCTGCAAAGCGGCGTGCACGTCGTCGGGGATATCGCGTACCAGCAAGTTCGGCATGCTTACATTATGCTATCAGTGAGGGCTGCGGTGCAAGGCGGAGGGAAGCCCGCCGTGCACCAAGGATGGTGACTGCCTGCCGCGACGTAAAGCGCATAGAACCGCCGATCTGCTCGGCCATCAACATCCTTGTGCTGGTCAACTGAGGCGGGCATAGCTGGTGGATCTGCGTGGAGGCGGCTAGCGCAAAGGCTGTCGGCGGCACGCTGCGATCCTGGTGCGCGACGATCCCGCCCGTGCGGCAGGACGACGGACGGTACCAGGCCGGCCCACCCGACGAATTCGGGGCGCCGGGTTTGGTGCGTTCGGAGGTCAGCCTCGCAACGCCAGCTAGGCGGCTGGCTGATGCCGGTGGGACAGGGCGTTGATGGCGCTGGCGAGCTGCCTGGGTGAGGAGACCATCGTGAGGTGGCGGCCGGGGATGCCGACCGGTGGGGGAGCGCCGATCCTTGCCGCGGCCGCGGGGGCTTGGGCGGCATCCATCTGCGGGTCGTCGCGGCCGTAGACCACAAGCTTGGGCACGGCGGTGGCGCGGAGCTCACGCAGTTGCTGGTCGCTCATGCTGGGGATCCCGTGCCCCAGTTCGTAGGCCACGACCTGGAGGAATCCTGGCTGCTGGAGCGGCCTGCGCCAGGTCTCGACCCCGGCCGCTGACAGCGGCCGGCAGGTCGGGCCGCACTGGGACGCATATATCCGCTGGATCAGCCAGCCCTGGCTGAGCGCCAGCCTGACCAGCGTCGTGCGGTACGGGTTGATCAGCAGCCAGCCCAGGAAGGGCGGGAACGCCAGCGGCGTGGCATCACCATCCAGGAAGACGATCCCGGCGGCCGCGTGGCGGTTCGCCAGTACTGCCATCCCCACCACGGCCGCGCCGCTGGAGTGCCCGACCAGCACGGGCGCGTCAGCGCCGGTCAGGTGCATGGCCCGCAGGAACGCCAGCAGCTGCGCGGCGAGGTGAGCTGCGTCGAACGGCGGGCCCGGCGCGCTGTAGCCGGTGCCGGTGAGGTCGATCGCGAACACCCGGTGGCTGGCGGCCAGCACGGGACCGAGCGCGGCGAAGGTATCCGCGGTCTCGAACGCCCCCGGCACCAGGACGACCGGCGGCCCGCTGGTGCCCCACTCCCGGTAGCGGGTGTCGAACCCGCCCGCCCGGACCATCCGCAGGCCAGCCGGCCGCCCCACCGGGCCGTCCGTGGCCCAGTTGTAGATAAAGCTGAACGCCGTCACGGCTACCACCAAGGCGGCCAGGACGACAGCGCCACACATGAGCCAGCGGCGGGACCTCCGGTTGCGCTGGATGGTGTCAGATCCGGCTGGCGTCACGGGCGGCACAGTCGATCCTCACCCGGAACCGGCTCCCCACTTCGCAGAACCCCGCGGGTGTCCCCGCATGAGGTGGCGGCAACCCATGAGCCACGCACGGCGGGCTCCCCGGGAACGACGCTGGCGAAGCAGGGCTTGGCCGCCGGAGGACTGTATCCGCCAGGCCCAGCGGAACCTCGGTTGCGCATAGCGATACTATACAGTAGCGAAACGCTTTCGTAGCGGCAAGCGCGGGGGTGCAGCGAGGAGGACCAGCATGAGCCGGGCCCACCGAGCCGGCGGCGTGGATAAGACCCGCGGCCGTGGCGGTCGTTACCTGGACAGCTCGCGTGACCTGGTGTTGCGGGAGGCAGCGCTCGCATTGCTCGCCGAGGTGGGCTATGACCGGCTGACCATGGACGCGGTGGCCGCCCGTGCCCGGGCGGGCAAGACCACGATCTACCGGCGGTGGCCGGGCAAGGCAGAGCTCGTCGTCGATGCGCTGAACAGCCTGAAGGGCGTCCCCGGCGTCCCGGACACCGGATCGCTGCGGCGGGACCTGCGCGCCTTGGTGGAGTCGATCACCAGCGCGGAGAGCCAGTTCGCCGCCCGGGTGATGATCGGCATGGTCAACGCGCTGGCCCACGACGGCGAGCTGCGGCGGGTGTTCGGGGAGAAGTTCATCGCGCCGCGGATGGCAGCTTTCCGGACGGTGTTCGAGCGGGCGGTGGCCCGGGGCGAAATGCCCGGCGGCCATGACCTGGACCTGCTGGCCGGGCTGTTCCCTGCGCTCGCCCTGCAGCAGCTGGTGATGTCCGGCGAGCTGCCCGGTACCCGGTTCGCCTGCCAGATCATGGACGAGGTCGTCTATCCGCTGGCCACAGCACCAGCCGCCGGCACCGGCCCGGCCACGGAGGCCACCGCAGGAGGGAAGCCACATGGGTGACGGTAGGGAAACGGGGCCGATGATCGAGGCCGAGGGGCTGGCCAAGCACTACGGGCAGACCCAGGCCCTGGCCAGTGTCGGCTTCGCCGTGCCCGCCGGGACGATCCTTGGCCTGCTCGGCCCGAACGGCGCCGGCAAGACCACAGCGGTGCGGATCCTGGCCACGCTGGCCCTCCCCGACGCCGGCCGGGCCGCCGTGGCGGGGATCGACGTGGTGAAGCATCCCGGCCAGGTGCGCCGCTACATCGGCGTCGCCGCCCAGGACGTGACCCTCGACCCTCTGCTCACCGGGCGCCAGAACCTGGCGATCACCGGGGAACTCTCCGGCATGAGACGCACCGCGTCACGGGCCCGGGCGGCCGGACTGCTGGCCCAGTTCGACCTGGCCGGCGCGGCCGACCGGGTCGTGAAGGGCTACTCCGGTGGCATGCGCCGCCGCCTGGACCTGGCGGCATCGCTGATCACACGCCCGCCGGTGCTGTTCCTCGACGAACCGACCACCGGGCTGGATCCGGCCGGCCGCCAGCGGGCGTGGGACATCATCCGGGCGCTTGCCGGTGAGGGGGCCACGGTCCTGCTGACCACGCAATACCTCGACGAGGCCGACGCTCTGGCCAATCGCATCGTCGTCGTCGACCACGGCGAGGTGATCGCCGAAGGGACGCCGCATGAGCTCAAGGAGGCGAGCCGGAGCGCGCACGTCGAGGTGACGCTGGCGGTGCCCCACGCCGGCGCGGCCGGCGCCATGGCGCCGCTGGTGGCCGGACGCGTCCAAGTCAGCGACGACGGACGGCGTCTCAGCGCGGGCGTGGACGCGACACCGGGGCTGGCCACCGCCCTCGTGCGGGCGCTCGACGCCGCTGGAGCTCTCGTGGACAACATCGAGGTGCGCCGCCCCTCGCTCGACGACGTGTTCTTCGCCCTCACCGGCGGGCACATCGCCGGCGACGGCCGTGCGGATGGTACTGATACCGCCGGTGCTCCCCGCCGGACTGGTAACGGCCACGAGGCCCGGGGGGTGCGTGCATGACCAGCACGGCGATCGCTCATTCGAGGGCCGGCTCCGGGCGGCCGCGCTCGTCTGGCAGCGTACTCGGTTCGCTGTCCGACACCTGGGCCATGACCCGGCGCAACTTGATCCACATCTCGCGCGCGCCCATGCAGCTGTCGGATGTGACCATTCAGCCCCTGATCTTCACCCTGCTGTTTGTCTACATCTTCGGAAGCGGCATCCCGATCCCCGGCGGCGGGAGCTACGTGGACTACGTCCTGGCCGGCATCCTGGCTCTCAACCTCGTCTCCTCGACCATGGGCACCGCGGTCGGCCTGAGCACCGATCTCCACGAGGGCATGATGGACCGCTTCCGCACCCTGCCCATGTGGCGTTCCGCCGTTTTGGTCGGGCGATCGCTGGCGGACCTGCTCACTTCTCTGCTCTGCGCCCTCATCGTCGCGCTGACCGGCCTCGCTGTCGGGTGGCGTCCGGGGGCGAACGCCGCATCGGTCATCGGGGGCTTCGCGCTGATGCTGTTCTTCGCCTACGCGGTGCAGTGGGTGTCCGCCTGCATGGGCCTGAACGCGAACAGCCCTGAAACAGCCGCCTCGTTTGGCTTCATCCTGCTCCTCCCCCTCACCCTCGTATCCAACGCCCTGGTGCCCACCCAGCACATGCCGGGCTGGCTACAGGCGATCACCACCTGGAACCCCGTGAGCGCGGTCGTCGCCGGGACCCGCGTGCTCTGGGGAAACCCCAACCCGTCTAGGACGATCCGGGCGTGGCCGATGCAGCACCCAATAGAAGCCGCGCTGATCTGGTCGGTGGTGATCCTGGCCGTGGCAGCACCGGCGGCAACCCACTTCTTCAAGCAGAGGACGACCGAGTAGGAGACGGGCCGGCGCGTTAGGCCACGCAGCTCGCCGGCAGGCCGCTCAAGCGATCCCACTCTCAATTGACCCGCCGCGCTGCAGTTACCGCGACCGTGGCATAGCGCATCGTGAAGCCAGGGCGCGCTGAAGCTCATCCCCGAGGCGGACTGAGGTCGGCCGCGAAAGCCGCGCGCCCGAATGGCCGTTCTGGGCCGCTCAACCGCAGCGAACCAGAGATAGATCAAGAGCGCATAGTCGGCGATATGCGCGTGGCATGTAATTGAAGTGGCACGAGAAAAAATCACGCTGGGTAATAGCCCAGTGCGCCATCAGCCCGGGCTGACCCTCTGCAAACGCGGCAAGAGTCAGCCGCAGAACCACCGTGCTGCAGACCGTCGGCACGCCATCAAGGCCAAGCCTCAGCGGCCGGAGACGAACAGATACTTCCTGGTCAGCGGCATGAAGCTGGCTTTCGCGCGGGAATCCGCTGCCCCGGCCCGCAGGTCCCACCGGCCGGGAAGGGTCCGATCCGAACGCCTGTGCGAGTTCTCAAGTGGGTGCTACTGCTGTACTTTCCTGCTGTACTCGCGCCCCAGCTGTTCGAATTTTGCTTCTGACCTGTGTGGAGCTAAGGGGATTTGAACCCCTGACCCCCTGCTTGCAAAGCAGGTGCTCTTCCAGCTGAGCTATAGCCCCGAGTTACGGCGCTCTAAGGGTACCTGCGGCGCGGATCGGGCGGGGGCCGCAGCGACCGCGCCGGTGGCAGACGACGCCGGCCCCGCCGCTGCGCCGCCGAGCAGCAGCGCCGGAAGGTCCGCCATCCCCTCGATCAGGTGCGTGGCCCCGGCGGTGCGCAGCCGGTCACCAGTGTGCCCGCCGGTCAGGACCCCGGCGACGACGCCGGCCCCGGACCGCTTGCCGGACAGCACGCCGCTGGCCGTGCTGCCAGCGTAGGCGGCCTCCCGGACGTCCTCGACGCCGAGCCGGAGCATGGCGCTGAGCATGAGGTCGGGCCACGGGCAGCCGCGCGGCACGTCCTCCGGGCTGAGCGCGAGGTCGATCTGCCGCCACCACCCGAGCGTGTCCAGCGCCAGACTGAGCAGGCGGCGCGACAGGCCGGTGATCAGGCAGACCCGCACACCGGCATCGCGCAACTGGCCGATCGCCTGCTCCGCGCCCGGGGCAGGCTTGAGCCCGGTCCGGTCCACCGCCGCCCGGAAGGAGCGCTCGAACGACAGCGTGGCCGCTTCCGCTCGTCCCTGCCCTTCGGAGAACAAGCCACGGAACACGTCGAGGGCGGATTGGCCGCGCGACTGATGCACGCCAACCATGCAGTGCGCATACGCGGCCGTTCCCGGAACGATCCCCTGCGTGGCACACGCCTCTGCGAAGGCTCGCTCCAGGATTCCGCCGTCATCCGCCGTGGTCCCGAGCAGACCGCAGCAGACGAGCGACACGGGCAGCGGCCCGCTCACCCGATCACCCCCGTCCGCCTCTCAGGCGCCACGGCTCGGGCGTCAGTCGTCGCTGGTAGTGGCTTCCGTCCACAAGTCGAGTTCTGCACGATCGGCCTGGACCTTCCTCCAGACGGCAAAAATGCCGAGCCCGGCCAAAGCGAGCAGCAGTAGCTTCTTCACGGTGCGGACCCCTTCACCTTGCCAATGTGGAGCCCGGCCCGGGCGGGGCAGGAGGACTCCCTGAGCTTCATGCAGCCTAGCAAGGCCCCGCGTCAGCGTGGCCTTGCTACGCGAGTCTCATCCCAGACCGGGCCGTCTGACTCGTAGACATTTCCGTCCGCACCGAACACCAGGAACCGGTCGAACGACCGGGCGAACCAGCGGTCGTGTGTCACCGCCATCACGGTGCCCTGGTATGACTCCAGACCTGCCTGCAGCGCCTCCGCGCTGGCCAGGTCGAGGTTGTCGGTGGGCTCGTCGAGCAGGAGCAGCGTGGAGCCGGCCAGTTCCAGCAGCAGGATCTGGAGCCGTGCCTGCTGTCCTCCGGACAGGGAGCCGAACGACTGGCGTGCGCAGTACTGCAGTTCGTACCGCGAGAGCGCCGCCATCGCCTCATTGCGGAGCATCGCGTGCTCGGTCATGAGAATTTCTTCCGGCCACCGTCCGGCAAGATCGGGACGCGCGTGGGTCTGCGCGAACAGCCCTGGGACGACCCTGGCCCCCAGCCGGGCTGTTCCCTCGTGCCGGACATCCCCGCCGCCAAGCAGGCGCAGGAAGAACGACTTCCCGGACCCGTTGGACCCGAGCACGGCCACCCGTTCGCCGTACCAGACCTCAAGGTCAAATGACTTCATGAGCCCGGTGAGTTCCAGGTTCTCGCAGATCACCGCCTGCTTGCCGGTACGGCCGCCGCGCAGGCGCATCCGCACGTCCTGGTCCCGGGGCGGCAGTTCGGGCGGGCCTGCCTCCTCGAATCGGCGCAGCCGGGTCACCGCTGCCTGCAGCCGGGAGGCCATGCCGGAGTTGTAGGACGCCTTCTGGCGGAACATGCGGACGAGCTGCTTGAGCTTCTCGTGCTCCTCATCCCAGCGCCGGCGCAGTTCGTCCAGGCGGTCGATCCGGTCGCGGCGCGCCTGGGCGTAGGTCGCGAACCCGCCCCCGTGTACCCACACGTTCCCGTCCTCGACGGTAACGATGCGCTGCGCGCAGTTGGCGAGCAGTTCCCGGTCGTGGCTGACCAGGAGCACCGTCTTGGGTGTGGCCGCGAGCTGCTGCTCAAGCCAGCGCTTGCCTGGGACGTCCAGGTAGTTATCCGGCTCGTCCAGCAGCAGGACCTCGGCCGGGCCGCGCAGCAGGGCCTCCAGTACCAGCCGTTTCTGCTCGCCGCCGGACAGGGTGCCAACCTGCCGCCACCGGCATCGCCCATAACCGACCCCGAGCGCGGCCATGCAGCAGGTATCCCACACCACCTCGGCGTGATAACCGCCCGCGTCACCCCACTCCGCCAGGGCAGCGGCATAACGCATCTGGGTGGGCTCATCGTCGCGTTCCATCATCGCGAGTTCAGCGGCGTCGAGCCGCGCCGCGGCCGCCCGGAGCCGAGGTGGGGCGACCGAGATCAGCAGGTCACGGACGGGCGAGTCACCGGTCACCCGGCTGGTGTCCGACGGTGTGGGCGCGCCGTCATGACTGTCCACCCCAGGTCCGCCAGCGCCCTGCTCACCTGCGGGGGCACCCCCCCGGATCCCCCCGGCGCTCCGCTCACCCGGGGGGCCGCCCCCCCGGATCCCCCCGACAAATTGCCTCATCACACCGAGTCCGCCGCTGACCGAGACGGTGCCCGACTGGGGCTCGATATCCCCGGCGATGAGCCTGATCAGGGTGGTCTTACCAGCCCCGTTGGGCCCGGCCAGGGCAGCGGTGGTGCCCTCACCCACCCGGAACGACGCTTCGTCGAGCAGCAGCCGTCCATCCGGGAGGGTGTGGCTGAGGTGTGCCACGTCGACGTGACCCACCTGTGACCCCTCCCTTATGTCAGGCCTGCCAGCTGCCCGACGACGGCATCCGACAGTAACCCAGCCAGCCCGGTGTCATGCAACAGGGTTTCGGCCGCTCATGGCCCTGGCCGGGCGTCAGCCCGGCGGCCAGGGGCCGAGTGGTGTCCCGATCTCCCATTCGTGACCGAACGGATCGATAATCCGGCCCAGCCGCCAGCCGTGCTCGTCGGCCACCTCCGCCGTAGCGGTGGCGCCGGCCCCACTGCCCGCGCCGAACGCGGCCTGATAGAACGCCACAGCCGCAGCGGCGTGATCGGGCCACAACTCCGGCTGGATACCCGTCACGCTCCGGCATGGTACGCCCGCCCCATGCCAGGCCCACTCCATCAGCAGCCCGGTTGTCTGCCCACGGAGGCACAGAGCCGGACTGCTTTTCATGTCACGGGTGACCAGCCGTGGGGCCGCTACGCGCCGACACGGCAGCCATCGCAAGCAAGATCACCCCGCTGATGACCAGCAGCACTGCCGCAGCCCAGCCTCCCATCGCACATCCCGGGACCTGCCGGGTAAGAGCCGGCCCGGCCCTGTGATCCCCGGTACCCCCACCGGGCCGCCAGCGGTCTGCAACTGCGCCTCAGCGGTGAAAAATCTGTGCATCTCTTGGCCAAGGGATGGCCGTTTCCCCGGTTTTCTCATCTTCGCTCGCGATACTGGCGCCGTGTTTGCCCGGAATATCCTTCATTGCCCTACCGGCCCTGGGCAAGCATGAGGTGGAACCGGCTGCTGTGGCCGTGGGCACTGCTATGGCCCTGGTCACTGTTGTGGACGGCGCTGCATGTGCGGGACGCGGGACGGTCGTGGCACTTCTTCGCCAGTGCCGGGGATCTGCTGTTCAGCAGCAATCCCGGTGGCGGGCTGCAGATCTATGCGGTACACCCGCAGTTCCAGATCGGGCCGCTGGCGCTGGCGGTGGCTGGTGGGCTCCAGGCGCTTGGCCCGGCGCGCGCCGAGGTGGCCGTCCTCGCGGCCATGTCCGCCACCGGCCCGCCGCTGCTCGCGGCGGTGGGGCGGGTTCTTGCCGGCCCCCGAACAAGCCCACCCCCCCCGCTCCCGGACCCCCCGGCCGTTGTTCCACCGGTCGGGGGCCGGGTCGGCCCAACCCTCCCCCCCCCCCACGCTCTGCTCCCGCACGGACCCCCAGCGGGCCGCGGCCACCCGCCCGGGCGCCGGCCCGCCGGGGTGGGCGGG
>OFHK01000328.1_pt1 | contig 14839 bp, 18 predicted proteins | sample 1521951 | NCBI WGS metagenome assembly OFHK01 (sample SAMEA2468436, study PRJEB22500) | soil metagenome | biome: Glassland; feature: Farmland; material: Clay | place: Australia | collected 2013-01-31 | depth 0.55 m
GCCACCAACCGGTGCCTCGACGCGCGCCGCGCGGCAAGCCGGCGCCCGGCCAGGAAGTGGGATGTGCCTGGGGTTGAGCGGCCCGAGCCGACCCGGCTCGGCGAGGTCGTCTGGCTGCAGCCCTATCCCGACCTCCTGCTCGACGGCATCGCCGATACGACACCGGGTCCTCAGGCCCGCCACGAGGCCGGCCGGTATCATGTGCGCGGGGCCCCGAGAGGTCGCGCGGGCGGGGGGGGGCGTCGAGCCCCGCTCCCCGCCGCTGGGAGAGGGGGCGCTCCGGGGGGAGACCGAGTACCGCACCGCGTACCTCACGTACCGCTTGGTCCTGGGCCTGCCGATCATCCAGCGGCGCCTCATGAAGCCGATCGAGGCGGAGGCCCGGCGGCAGGTGCTGGACCTGCTCAAGCTCGTCCGCATCCCCGAGCCGACGAAGGTCTACTACGAGTACCCGCACGAGCTGAGCGGCGGCATGCAGCAGCGCGTGATGATCGCGATGGCCCTCGCCTGCGACCCGGCGCTGCTCATCGCGGACGAGCCGACGACGGCGCTCGACGTCACCACCCAGGCCCAGATCCTGAAGCTCGTCAAGGACCTCCGGTCCCGGGTCAACGCCGCCATCCTATACATCACCCATGACCTCGCGGTGATCGCGGAGATCAGCGACCGCGTGGCCGTCATGTACGCGGGGAAGATCGTCGAGGACGCCCCCGTGAACGAGCTGTTCGCCCACCCCATGCATCCCTACGCTCAGGGGCTGCTCGAGTCAATCGTTTCCATGGACAGCCGCCGGGTGGAGCCGGGCAAGGTGCTGCCCACGATCCCGGGGACCGTCCCGGACCTGCGGAACCCACCGTCGGGATGCCGTTTCCACCCCCGGTGCAAGTTCGCGTGGGAACGCTGCCGCGTGGAGGTCCCGCAGCTCGTGACCCGAGCCCCGCAGCACAAGGTCGCGTGCCACCTGTACGACCCGAAGGAGGCGGGGCAGCATGAACTCCAGCGCTGAGCCCGAGACCCTCCCCGGCGAGAAGCACGGTCGCGCCGAGAAGGGTGCGGCCCGCCCCCAGAACGACGTCCTCCTGGCCGCCGTGGGCCTGCAGAAGCACTTCCCCGTCAAGGGCGGGCTCCTCCAGCGGGCGCGGGCGAAGGTCCGCGCCGTGGACGGCGTGGATCTCACGATCGGGCGCGGCGAGACCCTCGCGCTCGTCGGGGAGAGCGGATGCGGGAAGACGACCCTGGGGCGTCTCCTCCTCCGGCTGATCGAGCCGACGGCGGGAGACATCCTGTTCAACGTCCCGAGTCAGGACCTCGACCGGCTCCGGGAGGCCCGTGCGGAGCCGACCGAGAATGACGGCTCGCCGTCGCACGACCGGGCGACCAAGGCGGTCCTCGACGCGTACAGCCTCAGCCGTCTTCGGATGCGCCGGATGAAGCCATTCCGCCGTCACCTGCAGCCCGTGTTCCAAGACCCGTTCACGTCGCTGGACCCGCGGATGCTCATCAAGGACATCATCGCGGAGCCCATCCTCATCAACCACCTCATGACGAAGGAGGAGGCCCTGGAACGCGCGGGCCAGTTGCTCCAGGAGGTCGGCCTCAGGCCCGAGCACCTCTTCCGCTTCCCCCACGAGTTCTCGGGAGGGCAGAGGCAGCGGATCGCCGTGGCGCGGGCGCTCGCCCCGTTCCCGGAGTTCCTCATGCTCGACGAGCCCACGTCGGCCCTCGACGTGTCCGTCCAGGCGCAGATCCTGAACCTGCTCAAGGACATCCAGACGAAGCAGCGCCTCACGTACCTCCTCATCACGCACAACCTGAGCGTGGTGAAGCAGATGTCAGACCGGGTCGCGGTCATGTACCTGGGGAAGATCGTGGAGGAGGCCGCGACGACCGATCTCTTCCAGGACCCGCTCCACCCCTACACGAAGGCCCTCCTTGCCGCGGTCCCCGTCCCGGATCCGAAGAAGAAGCGGGACCGCATCGTCCTCGCCGGGGACGTGCCGAGCCCCATCGATCCGCCCGCCGGCTGCCGGTTCCACACGCGCTGCCTCCAGGCGTTCGAGCGGTGCGGATGGGGTCCCCGGGACCTGGCCGATGTGGCCGCCTACCTCTTCGACTCGTCCCGCAACCCGGACGTGGCGAGCCTGCCGCCCCTCAAGGACGTCCAGCTGGGCGAGGCCGCGCTGCGCCTGGACTTCGCCGGGTCCGCGACGGAGGCCCACCGCGAGAAGGTCGAGGCCATCGTCCGCCAGCAGGCGGAGACCCCGAAGGGGATGATGTTCCGCGCGGTCGAGCGGGTCGCCCTCGAGGAGGGGTCCGTCCTGATCGAGTTCCCGACCCCGAGGGAGCCGCGGTTCATCGAGGCGCGCCCGGGCCACAAGGTCGCATGCTTCCTCTTCCCCACGGGGATCCACGGGGAAGCGGTCTGACGTGGCCCGCTAGAGCCGGAACTCGCCCCAGACGCGGATCCACGTGCCGATCTGGTCGGGCGTCGCGAGGTCGTACGTGGCCATGAGGCGCGCGACCATCGTCGGGCTCGCGACCCGGTAGCCTCCCCGCTCTTCGGCGCGCGCGAGCACGCCGGCGTACTGCATCTTCTTGAGGTGGTGGGAAAGAGTCGACGGCGACACGGGCACGTGCTCGAGGATCTCCTTGTGGCTCGCCGCCTCGCGCTCCATGAGGTACGCGAGGATCCGGAACGGGACCGGCTGCCGCAAGTAGGCGAGGATGCGCTTCTGGTCCTCCGTCAGGGCGGGACGCGCCTCCGCGTCGCCGGGCTGCGACCGCGGATAGTAGCGCTTGTACTCGCCATCCATCGTCCAGGAGACCAGCTCGTTCTTCTCCAGGAAACGCAGGTGGTAGTCCGCCAGCGTGATCGAGAGGTTGAGGGCGCGGGCGATCTCGCGCAGGTGGAACCCGGGATTGGAGCGGACGTACTGGAACAGGTCGCGTCGCGTCTTGACCGCCAGGACATCCTCGTCCATCAGAACCCCAAGGCGGTCACCGTCTCAGGGTGAACCCGTAGAACAGGGCGAGCACGACGAGATCGAAGCCGGCCGACAGGATGAGGAGCTGGGAGAGGTCCTGCCACCCGCTGAACAGGGCCAGGGTGAGGAAGAGGCCCTTCACGAAGAAGACGACGAACGCGGCGCCCAGGAACAGGAGGTGGCTGTCCCGGGCGCGGCGCCAGGCGAGGAGCGAGATGACCGCGAGGGCGAACGCGAAGACCGTGAGCGCGGCGAATAGGATGTTCTCGACGGCAATCATGCGGGGACCGCCCTGGAAAGCGGCCGTGGTAGGTTAAGTCTTGTTCACGGCGCTTTTCGGCGGCGGCGCGATTCCAGGACCGCGGTGCCGCCCACCAGGGCGGCCACGGCGACCAAGGAGACCGCGTACAGGGCGACGTCCGCCTGGATGCCCGGCCCTGTCGGCAAGGGGCCCGAGGGGAGGCTCGCGTACGCGGCGCTGACGACGCCGATGGTCGGGTCGTGCTCGACCTCGATCTCGTTCGGGTTGGAGGTGAGGTTGTACCGGGGGTACGTGAAGTACACGTCGTAGGCTCCGGACGTCTCGTTCAGCACGGGCTCGCTGGCCGAGACCGCCCCCACCTTGCCGTTCACGATGGCCGCGTTGGACCAGGCGAAGAACGTCGAGGAGATGACGCCGCCGGAGTCATTCGTCACGTTGAGCGCGCGCTCGTTCTGCGCGAACTCGTGCTGGTCGTCCCAGCTCTGGTTCTGCATCCGGGGAGGCTGCGGCGTGCTGATGCTGACCTGGAGGGCGAGGGAGGTGTCGCCCGCCGTCATCGTGTGGTTGACCTGGAGCGTCAGCTCCGCCTCCATCGGCGTGAGCCATCCCGAGTCCGCCGGCACGAAGCCCTGGGAGATCGTGAGGTTCATCACGATGGAGCCGTCGTTGCTCTCGATCAGGAAGCTGTCAACGAGCACGCCGTTCAGGGTCGTCTCCGTGTGCTCGATCGTGCGGTTGCCGAAGGCGGCGGCGCCCAGGGGCGTGTAGGCCACGATGGCGTCCGAAGAGAACTCGCCGCCGCCGACGTTGCGCACCTCGGCGAGGCCCTGGAGGGTCACGGAGAACGAGCTCGTGACCGGGCCGCCGGCCGTGCGCTCGTAGTCGAGGGTGAAGGTCCCCTGGCGGTAGGTGACCTGGAACTCGTCCGTGACGGGCGCCCCGATCGACACGCTGTTGATGCCAAACTGCCGCGGCTGGGGGCCGGGGAGCCAGATCTGGACGGACCGCTGGGGCCCGCTGGGGACGCCCGAAGCCATGCCCACCCCGGCGGTCGTCGCGAGCAGGAGTGCGGCGGCAAGCCCCACGGATAGCTTCACGGCGGCGGAGTACGGGCGCTTCATCGGGTTCATCCTCGCGGATTCGATGGTGCCGGACTATATAAAGAGATTATGGGACGCTTTGCGAAGGCGGCAACTCCTCCGCCGGGGGCCCCGCACGGCGCCGGAGGCCGGCGACGGGTCAGTCGTTCACGACTTCCCCGAAGGCCATGCGGCGATGCACCTTCGTGATCCGGACCTTGACCTGGTCCCCGACCTTCGTCCCCGGGACGAAGACGACGAAGTTCTGGATCCGCGCGAGCCCGTCGCCCTCGCGGCCGATGTCCTCGATCTTGGCTTCGTACACCTTTCCTTCCTCCACAGGAACGGAGGGGCCCCTGGGCCCGGACCCGCCAAACGCCATGGATCCACCTCGCGGCGACAGCCGCCTTGCCCGCCATGGGCGTGCACGCTATTTATAAGTAAGGCTTTCCTAAAATGTCTCAGGTGGCCCCGCCCGTGCGGAGGGGCCGGCGGACGGCGCCGCTCCCCGGGTCACCGTCCCGCGGTCCAGGGGACGTGGATCTGGCCGACGAGGTCGCGCCACTCCGCAGGCATGGGTCCGCCGGATTCGTCCCGCCGGTACCAGTCCGCGACGCGGTCGAACCGGATGCCGCGCCCCGAGACGACGACCAGGAGGGCGTTCCGGACGTTCGCGGCCGCCTCCGCCGCCATCTCGTTCTCGAACACAGCCGCGTACGGGGTCTGGGCCATCCACCAAAGGACGAGGTAGTAGGTCTTCTTCGGCGACGCGCGGGGGCGTCTGGGCGCCGCGGAACCGCGGGGCCTTGGGCTGCGCTCGGGCATGCATGGAGACTATGCGCGTCCCCGGGATATAGGGATTCTCGGACGTCGTCCGCGGGGCCGGGGGAGGGTCAGGCCTCGAACCGCGCGCCGCAGGAACACCGCACGGCGTCCGCGGATACCTCGGACCCGCACACGGGGCAGGCGTAGATGACGTCGGGGGACTCCTCCTTCCCGCGCCGCGCGCAGACCGGGCACGCGCCCGCGCCACCGGGGATCCGGGACCCGCACTCCGGGCAGACCCACTCCGCCGCTTCCGAGGCGAAGCGGACGCCGCACGCGCAGTCGAGCGCGTCCTCGGCCACGAAACGGCCGCAGGAGGGGCACTGGAAGAGCGTGAGCGTCTCCTCGTCCCTCACGGGATCGTAATGGTGGGAGGCGGACACGTCGTGGACCCGCTGGAGGTCCTCGAACAGCTGGAGCAGGCTCCGCCGCGCCTCGACGAGCTCCTCGTCGTTGGACGGCGCCTCGGGGACGCGGGCGTGCACCGTGTGGGTCTTCCCGTACATCCCGCCCGTGCTCCCCGCGAACCGGGCGCCGCAGAACTCGCAGCGCTCCTCGTGGAAGGGCGTCAGCTTGCGGCAGTTCCAACACAGAACCCGCGGCGTGCGCTCCTCGTCCCGCACCGCCTCGCGGACTCCGCCCACATCCTCGCGGTTCAGACGCGTGACTTCCATGAGATGTACCCTCTGGAGGATGCGCGCCGGCATGCCGGTCCACGGTGATAAGAAGGCCCCTCCGGGTGACGCGGTTTGATAATCGGAAATGATTTCGCAGGGCTCCTGAGACGGCCGCGGGGCCGCCGCGAATCCTTTAAATGACATGCCCGCGGTGGGCCGGGCCACCATGGCGAAGATCCTCGTCTGCGTCGCCTGGCCGTACGCCTCGGGGCCGAGGCACCTGGGCCACGCCTGCTCCACATTCATCCCCGCCGACGTCTTCGCGCGGTACCACCGGATGAGGGGGGACGAGGTCCTCATGGTCGGCGGCAGCGACATGCACGGCACGCCGACGACCGTGCGCGCGGACGAGGAGGGCGTCAAGCCGCGGGAGATCGCGGAGCGCTTCCATGCGCTCCACTCCAAGAACATCCAGGACCTCGGGGTGAAGTACGACCTCTACTGGAACACCGCGGCGGACGACCACAAGAGGTGGGTGCAGGAGATCTTCCTGCGCCTCAAGGAGAAGGGGCACGTCTACGAGGCCACGATGACCTCGCCCTACTGCACCACGGGCAACCACTTCCTCCCGGACCGCTACGTCGAGGGGAAGTGCCCGAACTGCGGCTTCGAGCGGGCCCGCGGGGACCAGTGCGAGAAGTGCGGCCACCTCTGGGACCCGTTCGAGCTCATCAACCCGCACTGTCGCATCCACGGGACGACGCCGATCAAGAAGGACACGAAGCACTTCTTCTTCCGCCTCAGCGCGTTCGAGGCCCCCCTCAAGAAGTGGATGGCCTCCGGGAAGGAGCACTGGAGGAACCACGTCCTCACCTTCACGAATAGCTGGCTCCGCGAAGGGCTCCGGGACCGGCCCGTGACCCGCGACCTGGACTGGGGCATCGAGGTCCCCGTGCCCGGGTACGAGACGAAACGCATCTACGTCTGGTTCGAGGCCGTCATGGGCTACTTCACCGCGACGAAGGAGTGGTTCAAGCTCCACGGGAACCCGGAGGGCTGGAAGGACTTCTGGTACGACCCCGAGGCGAAGCACGTCTACTTCGTCGGCAAGGACAACATCGTGTTCCACACGATCATGTGGCCCGCGATCCTGATGGCGTACGACCCGAAGCTCGACCTGCCCGCGGACGTGCCCGCGACGCAGTACCTGAACATCTCGAGCGAGCGGATGAGCACGGGCCACGGCCACGGCGTCTGGCTGTCCGACCTCCTCGAGCGATTCGATCCGGACCAGATCCGATACTACGCGGTCGTCACGATGCCCGAGGCCAAGGACACGGACTTCACCTGGGAGGACTTCGCGCAGCGCAACAACAGCGAGCTCCTCGCCGTGTACGGGAACTTCGTGCACCGCGCCCTGACCTTCGCGGACAAGAACTTCAACCACGAGCTGCCGCCCGCGGGCTTCCTCGACGCCGCGGACAAGGCGATGGTCCGGGCCATCGAGGACCAGTGGAAGAAGGTCGGGCAGAACCTCGAATACACGCACTTCAAGGACGCGATCAAGGAGGCGATCCAGCTCGCGCGCCTCGGGAACCAGTACTTCGACCAGAAGGCCCCGTGGGACCTCGTGAAGCGGGACAAGGCGGCCTGCGGCACGGCCCTGCACGTCTCGCTGCGCGTCGCGCGCTCCCTCGCCCTCCTGTTCGCGCCGTTCCTCCCCTTCAGCTCCCAGCGCCTCTGGAACGCCCTCGGCTACGACACCGATGTCCACGCGCAGCGGTGGGACGAGGCCCTCGAGGACGCGCCCGCGGGGCAGAAGCTCCGCGTCGGCCGGCCGCTCTTCGCGAAGATCGAGCTCGAGGCCGCGGCGCCCGCGTCCCCGGACGCGGCCTTCGACGTGCGCGTCGCGAAGATCCTCGAGGTCAAGGACCACCCGAACGCGGACAAGCTCTACATCCTGACCGTGGACTACGGTGCCGGGACGCGGGACATCGTCTCCGGCATCAAGGCTGACTACACACCGGAGCAGCTCCGCGGACGGAAGATCGCCTACCTGCTCAACCTCCAGCCCGCGAAGCTCCGCGGCGTCGAGAGCCGCGGCATGCTCCTCGCCGGCGAGGACGAGGCGGCGCACGTGGTGGGCCTGGTCCTCCCTCCGGACGACGCGAAGGTGGGCACGCAGGTCCTCGGCGTCGCCGGCGCGCCCGAACTGCCGTTCGCGGAGTTCCAGAAATACAAGCTCCGCGTGGGCGAGGAGGGCCGCGTGTACTTCCTCGGGAAGGCCGAGGAGGTCCGCATTTCCCTGAAGGCGGGCGAAGCGTACCTGAAGGCCGACAAGGGGCTCAAAGAGGGCACGTGGGTGCACTAGCCGTCCTGCGCCCCCGGCGGTCACGCGCCCCGCCGGATCTCCTCGCTGTACAGGGCGAGGCCCCAGGCGAGGGGGCGGATGAGCGGGAGGAGCTCCGGCTCGACCGTCTCGAGGTGCAGGCCGCTGACGGTCACCACCCCCGTGGCAACGGGGCGGCCCTCCTGGTCGATGCGGACCTCCCCCCCGACGAGGGAGGCGATGTGGTACGGCCGGTCCTTCCAGGTGAAGTCCGCCTCCCCGTGGTGGAAGGACACCTCGACCGTCTCGTGCTCCAGCTCGATCCGAAAGTGGTCCTCGAAGCGGTCGTAATGCATCCGCGCACGGTCCCAGACGTCCGGGGCGTCCACGGCGTACACCCCCGCATCCTCCCGCCGCACCTCCGTCTCCACGTAGTCGACCCGGATCCGGCCGCCGTCCAGGAGCCCGTGCTTGACGGTCACCCGCACGCGGGGCGCACCCACCTCGTGGATAATAGAGGTTCGGGGAGGCCGCCGCGGACTCAGTGGCCGCCCGCGCCCGCGGCGCTCGCGGCGACCCAGATCGTGACCGCGCGGTACGCGAGCCCCACGGCCAGCTCGGCGGCGATGGGCTCCAGCTCCGGGGCGACGTAGCCGAGTCGCACGCCGCTCAGCGTGAGGCGGCCCGTGATTATGGGCCGATCGTCGCGCGAGACCATCACGTGGCCCCAGGCCATGGGGCCGAAGCGGTAGGTGCGGCCGCCGAACCGGAAGCTGGTCCGCCGCCAGTGGAAGGGGACGAGGAGCGCTCCCGCCGGGCCCTCGATCCGGATCCGGTCCCGCAGCGCCTCGTACCGCACGCGCCCCCCGCGGCGGGAGCCGACCGTCGGCACGGTGATCCAGCCCCCGCCCTCCCGGCGGAGCGGGTACTCCGCGTCCTCCACGACGAGGCGGTCCCTCAGGATCCCGATCTTCGCTTCGAGGACCACGGACGCCCCAGGGGCCGCCCGCGGCATAAAGCCGGCCTGGGAATGCCCCGCCGGGGCAAGGTTTTAGAGGGTCGGCCCTTTCTGCGGCCGCCCATGCGCCTCGACCTCCACAACCACACGCGGCACTCCCCCGACTCCCGCGTGCGGCCCGCGGACCTGGTGGCGGCGGCCGGGCGCGCAGGGATCGACGGCCTGGCGATCACGGACCACAATGCCGTGGCCGGCGTGAAGGAGGCCCAGGACGCCGCCGGCCCGGGGTTCCTGGTGGTCCCGGGCATCGAGATCAGCACGGCCTCGGGGCACGTCCTCGCGTACGGCGTGCGGGAGGTCGTCCCGCGGGACCTGTCCGTTGCGGAGACCGTCGAGCGCGTCACGGCCCTGGGCGGCGTCGGGGTCGCGGCCCACCCGTACCGCTTCTGGTCCGGAATCGGCGAGGCGGCCCTGCGGGAGGCCCCCTTCCCCGCCTACGAGACCTCGAACGCCCGCACGCTCCGCCGCGGCAACGTCCGCGCGAGGGAGCGCGCCCGAGAGGCCCGCGTGGGCGAGACGGGCGGGAGCGACAGCCACTTCCTCGACGAGGCCGCCCGCGCGGTCACCGTCTTCGAGGGCGAGGGCCTCTCCGTGGACGAGGTGCTGCAGGCGCTGGGGCAGGGGAGGACCACTGCCCAGGGGAAGGACCGCGGGGTCTCGGGCACCCTCCGGTACGTGCCCAAGGCGGTCTCCGAATGGATGCTCCGCGGCATGAGGCGGATCTGAGCCTCAGAGGTTTTCCTCGATCCGGCCCATGTACTTCTCGACGGTGCGCTTGATGCCGCTGGAGTCCGCGGCCTTCTCCATGCGCAGGACCATGAGCGCCTTCGGCCCGGCGTGGACGACGATCATCTTGCTGGAATCCAGGTTGATCACGACGTGGTCGAGGACCTCCTTGAGCTCGGAGGTCGAGTTCTCCGCGGCGCCGAGGAGGATCGCAAACATCGCCGCGAAGGTCTCGACGTGCACGCCCTTCGGCACCGTGCCCGCGATGTACGTGCCGTTGCGGGAGACCAGGATTGCGCCCTCGATGCCCTCGGCCTTCTCCATCTCCTGGAGGATCGCTTCAATCGCGGCGGTGTCGGCCATGATCCCGCTCCTGGCCGTGAGGCCCGAGAAGCGACGGTGATTGCGGGGAGGGCCAATAAAGACTTTGCGCCGCGAAGTTGCACCCGAGAAAACGACTAGAGGGCCCGGAGGAGGTCGTGCATGGCCTTCGCCGCATCCACCGCCCGCGACGCGGCGCCGATCCGGGCCCTCGCCTGACGGTCCGTCATGCCGGGCCCCGTGATCCCGAGCCCCACGGGCTTGCCCGTCCGGAGGCCGATGTCCATGAGGGCGCCCGCGGCGGCCTGCATGATCACCTCGTCGTGCTTCGTCTCGCCCTTGATCACGGCGCCCAGGGCGACCGCACCGTCCACGTCGCTCCGCTCCAGGAGGCGCTGCACCGCGGGCGGGATCTCGAACGCGCCGGGCACACGGACGACCGTGGTCACCTTGAGGCCGAGCTCCGCGGCGCGCTGGAGCGCGCGCTCCACCATGGGGTCCACGACCTCCCGGTTGAACAGGGAAGCCACGATCGCGAGCCTCATGGCCCCGCCCGCCGGATCGGGCCCGCGTCCGCGTAGCCCTCGCGCTGCCCCGTGCCCGCGCGCCGGCGGATCGCCTCCGGGCGGAAGAGCAGGTCGTACGCGTTGACCGCGTGCTCCCGGGTGCGGCGGTCGAAGAGCCACGCGAGCTTGTCCTCGTCCGCCGCCTCCTCCTCGTGGACCATGACGCCGATGATGTGCCTGCCCGCCGTCGCCTGGACCATCTGGAGACCGAAGTCCGCGGCGAGGGCGCAGTCCTTGTCGACCGTCTGCCGCCCCACCATGCCCAGGGTCATCACGAGGTCCGCGCCGCGGTCGAAGAGGATCTTCGCGCCGGCGGCGAGGTCCTTGATCCCGGGGACCGTGTACCGCAGGACGACGTAGCCGCCGCCCTGCTTCTTCAGCTCGTCCTCCGCCGACGCGGCCATGTCGAAACGGCTGAAGGAGGTGTCGACGATGCCGATCTTCTTCAGACGGGCGGCGCGCGCTTGCCGCCTTCGACCGCCTGCAACTTTTCCTGGAGCGCGAGCCATTCTGCCACCTTCCTCACAATCTTCCGCGTGCCGTCGAGGTCGCCCTCGAACCTCGGGAGGCGGACGACCCGGGTCCGCAGCCCGCGCCGGCGGCACTCCTCGACGATCTTGTCCTCGTCGTGGATCTGGTCGAAGCCCAGGGCGATAACGTCCGGCTGGATCTCCTCGAGGATGTCGTAGATGCTCCCGCCCTCGTGGCCGAGGACGGCTCGGTCCACGGGCTTGAGGGCCGCGACGAGCTGCACGCGCTGGTCCTCGGAGGTGATGGGCTCGTGCTTGAAGCGCCGCGCGGTGCTGTCCCTCGCCACGACGACCACGAGCTCGTCCCCCAGCCTCTTGGCCTCGGTGAGGAAGTACACGTGGCCCGGATGGAGGAGATCGAAGACCCCCGTTGCCATTACACGGACCATTGCTGCCACGCCCGGACGACGTCCTGCCCTTCCAGGAACACGAGATTGTGGTCCCGTGCATATGCCTTTGCATCGTCCCTGGAGCGGGCGCGGTCGTCGTCCCCCATCATCTCGCAGATGGTGGCGCTGGGCGTGAGGCCGGCCATGACCATGAGGGCCGTCGTGAGCTCCGTGTGGCCCTTGCGGGCCGCAAGCAGCGGCTCGTCGGCGTTGAGGACGGGCACGTGGCCGGGGGAGCGGAACTCGTCCGCGAAGACGTGCGCGGCCCACCCGTTCTCCTGCTTCACAGCCTCCGCGGCGACGGAGGCGAGGCGGGAGATCGTGAGGGCGCGGTCCTTGTCCGTGATGCCCGTGAACGTGTCCTTGTGGTTGACCGTCAACGAGAAGGTGCTGCGGCGGTCGTACTTTAGGCTCTCCACGGAGACCGCCTGGAGGATCGGGTACGTCCGCCCCGCGTCGCGGAGGACGTCGGCCATGAGCGGCAAGCCGATCTTGCGGTGGACGTCCCCGGAGAGGGTGATGCAGATGAGGCCGCCCGCGTCCTTGCGGAGCGTGCGGATTGAAGCGGGCGTCACGAACTGGCTCGCGATCGTGAGGTCCGTCTCCTCCTCGCGGCCGTCGCCGTCGTAGACGAGGATGAAGCGCCCCTGCCGCAGGGCCTCGAGCGCGCGCGTCAGGTCGTCCACGGGAGTCGGGACCGCCGGGCGATATATCAAGGTTGTTGTAAGAACCCATTTCCTGGTCATCCGGTCCCGGAACGCAGGACTTATGGCCGCGACGGGCATGGGCTCCGGCATGCTGGAAGCCGAGGCGGTCGAGCGGGTCGATCCGGGCGGCATGCGGGACATCATCGCGTCCTTCCCCGAGCAGCTCGCGGAGGGCATGCGCCGCGGCCTCGGCGCGATGGCGGGCGTGGCGAACGCCTCCCGCGTCTTCCTCGTCGGCATGGGCGGCTCGGGCATCGCGGGCGAGGTGTTCTCGGCGTGGGTCGCCGACCGCTCGCGGATCCCGATCCACCCCGTCCACCACTACCGCCTCCCCTCGTACGCGAAGCCGGGGGATCTCCTCATCGCGGTCTCGTACTCCGGGAACACGGAAGAGACCCTCGCCGCGACGGGGCAGGGGATCAAGCTCGGCTGCCGCCTCGTGGCCGTGACCTCGGGCGGCGCCCTGGCGAAGCTCGCGCGGGACGCCGGCGCGGCCCTGATCGAGGTGCCCGAGGGGCTCCCGCCGCGCGGCGCGTTCGGCCACCTCTTCGGCATCCTGCCCTCCATCGGCGCAGACTGGGTCTACGGGGACCTCCGCGGCGAGCTGGAGCGGGCCATCGTCCACCTCCGGGACCTCCGGGACCATTTGCGGCCGCAGTCGCCGCTGAAGCGGAACCGCGCGAAGCTGCTCGCGACGCGGCTCAAGGGGACGACGCCCATCGTGTACGGCGCGCCTCCCTTCGACGCGATCGCGAAACGCTGGCAGACCCAGCTCAACGAGAACGCGAAGATGCTCGCCTTCTCCTCCGCCCTCCCGGAGGCGGACCACAACGAGATCATCGGGTGGGCCACGGACGCGAGCGCCCGCCGCTTCACGCCGGTCATCCTCCGCGACGCGGACGAGACGCCGGAGATGCACCGCCGCCTCGACGCGACCGCGGCGCTGTTCGGGAAGCGGGCGAAGGTCGAGCAGGTCCACGACGACGATGACCAGCTCCTGGGCCGCATGCTCGGCTCCCTCTTCCTCGGCGACTTCGTGAGCCTGTACCTCGCGGCCCTGCGGCGCGTCGACCCGATGCCCGTGGCCCCGATCGTCGAACTGAAGGAGCGCCTCAAGCGGCCGGTGCGCCCGAAGGCGTTGGACGCTCGGGGGGAGATTTGAACTCCCGAGGGCTTGCGCCCACGGCGTTGCTAGCGGCGGCGGATGCCGCCGACTCCAGCGCCGCGCCCTACCGAGCTAGGCGACCCGAGCACCGCCTCGTGGCGGCCGCACGATTGGCTCGGCCGTAATAAAGGTATTCTGGGCTGGGAAGCCCAGCGAATGGCTCCTCAGACGCACGTGGGCAGGAGGAGACCTTCTCCCTGGCCCCGGGTCTCGTAGAAGAGGTCGATGCCGTTGACGTGGACCGTCGGCATGCCGTCTCCCGCCTCAACTCGCGCCCGACTCCCGGTCCCCGGACCGGCGTGCGGCCTCGACCCGCTCCCGGCCGGGCGGATGGCTGTAGAGCAGCCATCTCTCCCAGGGCCGCGGATGGGCGAGACCCAGGTTGCCGTCGGTGAGCCGCACCATGGCCGACGCGAACGCGGTGGGGTCGCGCGTGAGCTCCAGCGCGAACCGGTCCGCGCGCGCCTCGCGGCGCCGGGACCACCCGAGTTCCAGCGGCCCGAGGGCGGTCGACACGAGGCCGGTCCACAGGAGCAGGAGCGGGAGCCCCGCCATGTCGCCCAGGGAGGCGAACCCGAGGGCGGGATAGGTCGCCGCGTACGCCCAGCCGCCGAGGGACCACATGACGAACGAGAGCAGCGCGCCCACGAGGACGCCCTCGGGGAGGTCGCTGAACCGCTGGTGGCCGAGCTCGTGCGCCAGGACCGATTCCGTCTCCTCCGGCGTGAAGCCGCCCAGCATCGTGTCCGTCACGACGATGCGCCGCGTGCGGCCGAGGCCCACGACCATGGCGTTCGTGCGGCGCGTCTTCGCGGAGGCGCCCATCTCGAACACGCCGATCACGGGGACGCCCGCCTTCGCGGCGAGCGCCTCGAAGCGTGCGCGCAACGCAGGGTCCTGGAGGGGCCGGAACTTGTAGAAGATCGGCGCGAGGACCACGGGAGCCAGGAACGTCAGGACCACCGTGACCGCGAGCCCGAGCGCCCACGCGAGGAGCCACCACCAGGTCGGCTGCGTGGCCAGGAGCCAGAGGAGGACGTCCCCGGCGAGGACGACGTGATCGGCGATGATGGCAAGATGTTCCTCGACCGCTACGGCAACGGCAGCAAGGGTGCCGGCTGGTACAGCTTCGACCATTCCGGCGTACATTTCGTCGGGCTGGTCAACGTCGTGGACCTGAAGGCCGGCGGGCTCGGCCATCTCGGCGCCGCACAGCTCGAATGGCCCGAGGATGACTTGGAGGGCCGGACGAGTAGCCCGCCCATCGTCGTGGTCGCGCACATTCCGCTGTGGAGCGGTTACCCCGAATGGGGATGGGGCG
>OFHK01000329.1_pt1 | contig 14786 bp, 16 predicted proteins | sample 1521951 | NCBI WGS metagenome assembly OFHK01 (sample SAMEA2468436, study PRJEB22500) | soil metagenome | biome: Glassland; feature: Farmland; material: Clay | place: Australia | collected 2013-01-31 | depth 0.55 m
GGAGGAAAGCGCCGTGTTATTTGTTCGTCGCATGGGCGGAAACGAAGCCCTCATAGGCGCCTTCGCGCTCTGCGGCGCCATGAGGGCCCTATTCCAGTTTTTTCAAACTATGGCTGTCCGCCGGATCGCCCGGCGGCTTACTCCCCGGAAATTGCGTTTCCGAGAATTCTAACAGCTTTGCCGGCCGGAGCGGAAATCCGGCTCTCAGGCGGCTGTCGTGACTGCCTCGTCAGCGAGGACGGCCGAGAAATGCTCCATCGCCGCATCGATCTGGGCGCGGGTGATGACCAGCGGCGGAGCGATGCGGATGGTGTGGTCGTGCGTCTCCTTGCACAACACGCCGCGTGCCTGCAGTGCCTCACAATAGCGCCGCGCGCCACCCGCATGCCGATGAAGCTCGACGGCGACCATCAGGCCGCGGCCCCGGATCTCCTTGATGATGGGGCTCTTGAGTGCCACGAGCGAGGAGGTGAGATGCGCGCCCATCGCGGCGGCGTTGCCGATCATGTCTTCCTCGACCAGCACCCGCAGCGCCGCGCGCGCAACGGCGCAGGCCAGCGGATTGCCGCCGAAGGTGCTGCCATGTTCGCCCGGGCGCAGAACATCCATGACCTCGACATTGGAGAGCACGGCAGAGACCGGATAGAAGCCGCCCGACAGCGCCTTGCCGACCAAGGTGAGATCGGCCTCGATGCCTTCATGTTCTTCGGCCAGCAACTTGCCGGTGCGGCCGAGGCCGGTCTGAATCTCGTCGAGGATCAGCGCCACGCGTTTCTTCGTGCACAGCTCACGCACTTTGCGGAAATAGCCGGGCGGCGGAATGATGACGCCCGCCTCGCCCTGGATCGGCTCGACCATGAAAGCGACCGGGTTGGGCGTGATCGCCTGTTCCAGCGCGTCGATATCGCCGTAAGGAATGACCTTGAAGCCGGGTGCGAAGGGGCCAAAGCGATCGCGCGCGGTGGGATCTGTGCTGAAGCCGACAATGGCCAGTGTGCGGCCATGGAAATTGTTGCTGCAGACGATGATCTCCGCGTTGCCTTCCGGCACGCCCTTGACCTCATAGCCCCATTTGCGCGCGACCTTGAGCGCACTTTCCACCGCCTCGGCGCCGGAATTCATCGGCAGCACCTTGTGCGAGTGCGTCATCGCACAAAGCTCTTCGTAGAAAAGGCCGAGCTGATCGTTGCGGAAGGCGCGCGAGGTCAGCGTGAGCTTTTCGGCCTGCGCCTTCAGCTCCGTGGCCCCCCAGGCCAGTGAGGCGCCTCCCACGCCGGCCAATGCCGAGCCCCAATCGCTGGCGATGAGCAGCGAGGCGCCCAGTAGCAGGATGCCGGCTGCCAGGAAATAAGGCCACCACAGATAGCCCAGGCTACGCTCGACGCGCACCACCCAGACGAAGCCCAGACCAATGACCAGCAGCGTCGCGATCCCCAGCGCCAGGCCGAACAGGTTCATTCAGGGATCTCCGGGCGCTCGCCTGAGGCCAGGGCCAGCGCTTCCTCCGCTGTAACCGGGCGTCCCAGCGGCTGGCGGTCCATCAGGTCCATGGTGGTGGCGGCGGGAAATTCGGCCAGGATGCGGGCGTGGCGCGGGTTGGACGGGTTGGCGGGGGCGTGGCCGCGCCGGACGCGCCGCTGCTGGCGGAAGAATTCCAGCGCGTCCCAGGCGGCCGTGAGACCCAGGATGCCCAGGGCAGCCGAAAGGGGCGGTTGGGGCGCCAGCACGGCGCCGCCTTCCAGCAACAGGCCGGCTAACAAGAAGGCGGCTGCCGGAAGCCGGATCGAGGCCGACCGGCGCTCAATCTCCCGCACCGCGACGTGCCCGAACCAGATTCCCAGGAAGGCCGCCAGCCCGGCGACCAACCCGGTTAAGTTGAGATGCATAAAGGTCTACCTTTGGGGAGGGATTGTGTCATAATGTCCCGGCCAGACCTGTAACCCCTCTTGCCCTGCGGCTTTCGCCAGGTTCTCATCGTAACAGGCGAAGACCACTTCATCGCCGGTTACATCCTCCCAGGCCAGGGCGCTGGCCAGGTGAATCGCGTCATAGGCGCGCAGGCCATGCTGCTGGGCTATGGCTGCAGCGTGTTCCACAATCCCGGCCGATATGGGCAGGCGTACATAAGCCGGCCAGTGAGATAAAAAATCCTGCCATGCTGCTAAAATGGCGGGTTCATCTACCCACCCCGAGCGCAGGGCCTTCGACATGGCGGAGGCTACCTCAGCCTGAGTGAGCACAGCGGTGCCGATTAGCGGATGTTGGGCGAAAAATGCAATCACTTGCTCCGAGCCGGCTTCCTGGACGTATTTCTTGACCAACGCGCTGGTATCGGCATAAAGGTTCATTCGCGTTGCTCTCCCACCAGGTCGGATAGCAACTGCTTGCCGCGGTTAACCGCTTTCGGCTGGTAAGGCGGCAGGGATTGCCCATTCCATTCAACCACCCCCGCCTCTGCCATTTTTTTTAGGCGGCTGTACAGATCGGCATGGACCGGCACGATTTGTCCCACGGGTTTGCCGCGCTCGGTAATGGTGATGGTTTCACCAGCCTTCACCCGCCGCAGATATGCGCTTAAGTGATTCCGGAGTTGGCGCGTGCCAACGCTTGTTCCCTTCATGGCTGCGCTCCTTGTGGACACATTATATCGTAAGTGGCTACGAGTTTTGTGAATATTTCTCCAAAACTGTAGTAAAATGGTATTATTAGCTTGTCTGATTCAACACTAATGGAGTTCGCTGCTGAAATTGGATAAGTTTTTTTTCATTATAGCTTTGTTACACAAGAGGTTTTCTTACAAAACAATTTTACAAAGGGGTAAGAGCGGCTCATTTGTATATCGATACTCCGTAGCGGTGTGCAGATCAGTTTAAATTATCCCGCCAGGACCTGTTGGGTGAAGAATAAATAATGGATGAAAAACGCATTGAACAAGTTCTCGAAATTGAAAATCAAGCTAAAGAGGTGCACGAGACTGCCCTTCGTGAGTGTGAGCGGCTTCTCGCACAGGCTGAAAAAGACGCTCGGACTCTCGTAGAGCAAGCACAGTCCGACGCTGAACAAGAAGCCAAACGGATTGTATCTTATGCGCAACAGGAAGAGGAGCATAAGAAGATTTTATCCCAGGCCGAGCAAGATGCGCGTGAAATGGAAGATGTCGCCTTGATCCATTTCGATCGAGCAGTGGCCTATGTTCTCAAGCGGGTGATTGGAGGGGAGAAATCCTGATGGCCAGCGGCGGCGTTTTCGAATATGCAAACGTCAATGCACGCGTACGGGCCATCTATTCGGCCTTGATCACCCCCCTAGAGTGGAGCGAATTCATAAATGCCACAGATTACAGGTTCCTGATCGGTCTACTCAGGCCCACTGTTTATGGTCCCTATCTGATGCAGGTTGATGAGAAGGATCTTACTCCCAGGCGAGCGGTTTATCAAATCAACAAACAGATGGCTGATATTTTCGCCACGGTGCTCCGTATCGCCCCGGAACCGACCTGCCCACTGCTCACCCAGTTTTATCGCAATTTTGAGGTTGATAACCTGAAAGCGGTGCTGCGCGGGATACTATCCGGTGGCACCTGGGATCGATTAAGATATTTTCTTTTCCCGCTGGGTCCGGTAACCGTCCTACCTGCGCAGGCGATGATTCAGTCGGGTAGTGTAACCGAGGCGGTAGAGCAGCTGCGGGGTACCCCCTATTACGTTACACTTTCTCACGCGATGAGACGTTATAGCGTTGAACAGAGCTTGTTCCCGTTAGAGGTTGCGTTGGATCTAAGTTATTGGCGAACGATCTGGAAAGAAATCAACCAGCTTCCTAACCGGGATCGCTTGCAGGCGCTGCAGATCGTAGGAGCGCTGTTGGATTTGAACAATCTTATGTGGGCGATTCGTTACCGGGTGTATTACGACCTTTCCGAAGAAGAGATCATCAATTACACGCTGTCGGTCGGGCATCAGGTGCGCGATGCGGATATCCGGGCGGTTGCCGCAGGGGCCGACATCCCCCAGGTGGTGGGGCGGATTTATCCCAACTTAACCGATGTGTATACCCTGCTCCTGGAACCCAGTAAAGGCCTGCCGGAGCTTGAGACACGCCTCCAACGCATCGTTCGGGATCATTGTAAGAGGGCCTTTATAGGATATCCCTTCCATATCGGCGTGCCATTAGCTTATTTAGTCCTAAAAAAGATGGAGATTCAGGATCTGACCGTGCTGATCGAAGCCAAGTCATCAGGGTTATCTACTGATGAGTTTCGACCCTTCCTGGTGTTGAGTGACATCCCTAAATGACAGCCGTTCAGCATAGCCTGGTTATTTAGCACACGCACCTGACGACTTTTATTTGACGGGTATTGGAGATCGAATGTTTTTTCCACAAGAGATGACACAAATCAGGTTGATTATCCCGGCCGGGGAGTTATTTACTGTAACGAAAGAATTGGCGAATCAGGAGGTTTTTCATCAGATTGACGCTCATTACTCCTCCTCTGAAGAAATGCCTGGCTCGCGAAACTCCTGGAATGAGGATGCCCTAACCTATGCCTCCTTAGAAAACCGGATCCTGGGCCTCATGCAAGCTTTAGGCCTGGGAGAAGGTAGCCCTCCTTCGATTCCCTGGACCACGATGATGGAGATCGAAGCCGCTCGTAAAATTACAGAACAGGTCGACCGGGAGGTCAGGAAGGCGCAGGAAGCGCTGGTCGATGAACAAAAACGCCTCGAGCAGTTTCAGAACATTCTTACTCAGCTCGAGCCGCTTGCCAGTACCGATCTGGATCTCGATGGGCTGCGTAACCCCGCTTATACCCACTCGATCGTGGGTATTATTCCCAATGCCAATATCGACCGCTTAAAAACGAGCCTGGAACATATCCCCTATGTATTCCTGACATTACGGCAGGATGAACAGAGAGCCGTCGTTTGGCTTTCTGGGACGAAACAGGACGCCGATGTGCTCGACCGGGCAGCTCGCAGCGCTTACCTTAACCCGTTAAGGCTCCCGGAAGACTATCAGGGTACCCCATCCGAGATCATTAATTTGGTTCAGGCGGATATGGATCGCTCTCAGCAAGTTATAACCGAGCAGAGAACCACGCTGAAACGCCTGGCTCAAGAGCAAAAGTCCCAGCTTCAAACCCTCCTGTGGCAGGTGCGGGCCAGCCGGATAATGTCCGAAGCGATCGGCCGTTATGACCGGTTTCGCTATACCTATGTCATCGCTGGCTGGGTGCCTACCGCCAAGGTGGTCGACTTCTCGCAGCGATTGAGGCAGGCCAGCCGAGATATCTCAATCGAAACCTTTTCGTTCAAACGCGGCAATAACGAGCAGAATGTGCCGGTCGCCTTGAACAACCCCCAGGTTTTCCGGCCGTTCCAGTTGTTCGTCACGACTTACTCGAACCCTCGTTATGAGGAAGTAGACCCTACCTTCCTGCTGGCGTTCGCCTTTCCCTTTCTCTTTGGAGCTATGTTTGGAGACGCCGGGCAGGGCCTGGTGTTGGCATTGTTAGGCCTGCTCCTGGCCAGCCGCAAGATAAAAGCCTTGAATGCGTTGTCTGGCATGGGCGGGATCATCACCGCTTGTGGCCTGGCAGCGACTGTGTTCGGTTTTCTCTATGGCAACATCTTTGGCTTTGAAGGGATTTTGCCAGCGCTCATATTCCGGCCGATGGAGGACCCACTTGTGGCCCTGGCCTTTGCCATAGGATCAGGAGTTGTCCTGCTCAGCATCGGGTACCTGTTGAATATGGTCAATGCCTGGACGGCCCACGATTGGGGGGAGTTCCTCTTCCACCCGCATGGCGTGGCCGGATTCGTACTCTACGGGTCGCTGGTTGGGTTGGCGATTGAGGTCATCATTGGCAGATATCCCATCCCTCTAGTTGGTTTTGGCCTCCTGGCACTTGTGACCGGACTGGTGGTGATGTTCTCAGAGCTGCTGGGCTTTTTAATCGAGAGACGGCCACCCGAGTTTGAAGGGGGTGTGGTCACTTACATCTTCCGCTCGCTTTTTGAATTATTCGAGGTATTAATTAGCCTGCTGAGTAACAGCATATCTTTTGTGCGTGTAGGCGCTTTTGCCATCGCTCATGTCGGTTTGCTCACGGTGGTCTTTATCATGGCGGAGCTGGTCAGCCCAGGTCACGGTACAGGCTACTGGCTTGTGATCGTTTTTGGGAACCTGTTTGTTATTGGTTTCGAAGGAGTCATCGTAGGCATTCAGTCATTACGTCTGACGTATTACGAATTCTTTAGTAAATTCTTTAACGGCGGAGGACTACGCTATGAGCCCTTAGGCTTACAACTTAAAGCGGAAGAGTAAGGCTCCTCGAAGTGTGGGAGTAAAATAGAAGGCTTTTAACCTGAGGTCAAGGAATTCATAACACGGTTGTACTAAACCACAAGGAAGGAACTCATGCTGAAATTGATCGTTGTAGTTATCGCTGGTCTGATACCGATGGCCCCGGCTGTGGTGTATTTTATCCGGCGGCGAAAAGATTCTCCCCTAAGCGCCTCCCGCAGGCTCATCATGGGATTTAACGCTTTCAATCTCATCATCGCGTTAATGGTCGTTGGCTTTGGCATTGTTTGGCTGGCATTTCCTCAAACGGTAATGGCCGCCGGGTTGGCTCAGACCACCCCAAGTGACCCGTATGCCTCGTTGGCAGCCGCCATTGCCACCGGGGTGGCTACGCTCTCCGCCGGGATCGCCGTCAGCAATACCGGGGCCGCCGCGTTGGGGGCAATTGCTGAAAAACCGGAAACCTTCGGGCGTGCACTCGTCTTCGTCGGCCTGGCGGAAGGCATTGGTATCTACGGTTTGATCATTGCCGTCTTGATCCTGAACCGGTAAGGTCGCCATGAAATTGATGGTGATCGGCCATCCTGCGGCGGTGTTGGGATTTTCGCTTGCCGGCGTCAGCGGGCAGATGGCCACCTCTGCGGAGGAGGCCAATTTGGCGCTGGACACCGCTCTTTCGAAGAAGGGCGTTGGCATTATCCTCGTGACAGAGGATGTTGCCATGTTAATAAAAGAGAGGATGGAACACCTCAAGATGCATAGCACCGTGCCACTGGTTGTCGAGATACCTGGACCCGGGGGTACGCCCCCCGGTAAACAGTCACTCAGTGAAGTGGTCAGGCGGGCTATCGGTATTAAACTGTAAATTGTTACTGCCAGGAAGAATTTTTCCCGGCTAATTGTGGGAATGGATAAATGGCACCTGAAGACGAAAGCATAGAAATGCTCTCTCAGGCTGTAATGAGAGAGGCGCAGAGTGAGGCCGAACAGATTTTGTCCCAAGCCAGGGAAGATGCGCGCAGGATCCTGAAAGACGCTCAGGAACAGGCGGAGGCTGAGCGCAAGGTGATTCTTGAACGCGCCTCCCAGGAGGAAGAGCGTACTCGCCGCCAGGCGATTGCTGCCGCGCAAATCAAGGCGCGCACGTTGCAGTTGAAAAAGCGCGAAGAAGTGCTGAACAAGGTGTTCAAGGAGGCCCGCCAACAATTGAGCAGCCTGCAGCAATGGAGCGATTACGATCGAATTGTTCACAATTTGTTGCGCGAGGCTTTGATCCGTCTGGGAACCGACTCGGCTTTGATCCAGGCGGATGAAGTGTCGCTCCAATCCCTTGCAGATAAGGTGTTGGAGCAAGTTTCGAAGGAATTGAATGTGAAACTACAAGTCAAAGGCACCCTGAAACAAGGCATAGGGGTGGTTGTAGAGACAGAGGATGGGCGGCGGCGTTTCGACAACACCCTGGAAGTCCGCATAGACCGGATGCAGGATACGTTGCGTGCCTCTGTTTACCGGCTGTTAGTGGGAGAGTCGCCATGAGTGACGAAGTTGGAAAGGTGACCTGGATCAGTGGACCGGTCGTGCGCGCCCGGGGTTCACGTCATGTCAATATGCTGGACCTGGTCGAGGTTGGCGAAGAGCGCCTGGTAGGTGAGGTCATTGGTTTGGAAGGCGATATCATTACCATGCAGGTCTATGAGGAAACTTCCGGCCTGCATCCGGGCGAGCCCGTGTATACCACCGGGCTGCCGCTTTCGGTCGAGCTGGGGCCCGGCCTGTTACGCGGTATCTTCGATGGTATTCAGCGCCCCCTGATATTGATCGAGGCGCAAACCGGAGTATTCGTCGAGAAAGGCTTGCACCTCTCCCCATTATCCCGTGAGGATCGCTGGAGTTTTACCCCAACGCTTGAGGCTGGCATGCCGGTCGGTGGTGGCGCGGTCTTGGGCACCGTTCAGGAGTCTCAAGTTCTGGAGCACCGCATCATGGTTCCTCCCAATATGGAGGGGACCTTGACCTGGGTAGCCCCACCCAAAAAGTACACCATCGAAGAGCCCATCGCCCGCGTGCGTATCGATCATGACGAGCAAGAAATAACCTTGATGCAACGCTGGCCCGTGAGGCGGCCGAGGCCATCGAAAGCTCGTCGGGAGAAGACTGAGCCGTTGATCACCGGCCAGCGCGTGTTGGATACCTTCTTTCCACTTGCCAAGGGAGGTGCCGCCGCCATCCCCGGCGGCTTTGGCTCCGGCAAAACCGTTACCCAGCAGAGCATCGCCAAGTGGGCCGATGCCCAGGTGATCGTCTACATCGGCTGTGGTGAGCGTGGCAACGAGATGGCTGAAGTCTTGCAAGATTTTCCGCATCTGATCGACCCACGCAGCAATCGCCCTCTGATGGAGCGCACCGTGCTGATCGCCAATACCTCCAATATGCCGGTTGCCGCCCGCGAGGCCAGCATTTACACCGGCATCACCATCGCCGAGTACTATCGTGACATGGGCTACCACGTTGCCCTGATGGCCGATTCGACCTCCCGCTGGGCGGAAGCGCTGCGCGAGATATCGGGACGGCTGGAAGAATTGCCTGCCGAGGAGGGATACCCGGCCTATCTTGCCGACCGCCTGGCTGAGTTCTACGAACGGGCTGGCTCTGTGGAAACGCTGAACGGCCATTTTGGCTCGGTCAGCGTGGTGGGAGCAGTTTCTCCACCTGGGGGCGACTTTTCCGAACCGGTCACCCAACACACCAAAAGATTCATTCGTTGTTTCTGGGCGCTCGATAAATCTCTCGCCTCAGCCCGTCATTACCCATCGATCAACTGGCTGGATAGCTACAGCGAGTATATGGAAGGTGTGGCAGGCTGGTGGTACGATCAGGTTGAGCAAGACTGGTATAGCTTGCGCACCCAGGCGATGGAAGTCCTGAGCGAGGAGGACCGACTTTCGCAGATCGTCAAGCTGGTCGGGCCGGATTCGCTGCCCGATGAGCAGCGCCTGATCCTGGAGACGGCGCGCCTGCTACGCGAGGGGTTCTTGCAGCAGAATTCATATGATGAGGTGGACGCCTATTCAGACGTGCGCAAGCAAATACGCATGCTGGAGTTGATCCTGCATTTTCACGAGCGGGCACGGCGCATCGTCAGGCTCGGCGCGCCAATCGCCGTGATCCATAACTTGCCGGTTGTAAATATGCTAATTCGGATGAAGACCACCGTTCCCAATAATGATCTATCCGGGCTGAAAGACATCCGAGAAGAAATTGATCAACAAATGGAACAACTGGAGGTCGATTATAAATGAGCGAATTCGTGGATCTGGGAGTCAATGAAGTCGTTGGCGTAAGCCGCGTTGAAGGACCAATTGTGGTGGTTGAACACACCGGGAGAGTCGGTTATGATGAGGAGGTAGAGATTATCGACTCGCATGGTCGGCTTCGCCGAGGCCGTGTGCTGGAGGTGGGAGAAGATTTAGCTGTTGTCGAGGTGTTCGCCGGTACCTCCGGACTTTCCATTGACGGGACTCGCATTCGCTTCTTGGGCAGCCCCTTCCACATTCCGGTGGCTGAAGAGATGCTGGGGCGGATATTTAATGGTTTAGGAACGCCGCTGGACGGCGGCCCAAGACCCTTGACCGACCGCTACGCCGACATCAACGGGTTACCTATTAACCCTACCGCTCGCGTTTACCCCCACAATTACATTCAAACCGGTATCTCGGCCATCGATGGCTTGAATACGTTATTGAGAGGCCAAAAGCTGCCGCTCTTTTCCGGCGCGGGCTTGCCTCATGATCGCCTCGCTGCTCAAATTGTGCGCCAGGCAACGTTAGGCGTACCGGCTGGCGAGACAGCCTCTCGCTCGGAACAATTCGCCATTGTCTTCGCCGCCATGGGGGTCAAGAACGATGTGGCAGATTACTTTCGCGACTCCTTCACGGAAAGTGGTGCACTGACGCGTGTAGCGATGTTCCTCAATCTGGCGGATGACCCTCCGGTGGAGCGCCTGGTAACCCCGCGCGCCGCGCTCTCCCTGGCCGAATTTCTGGCATTCGAGCGCCAGATGCACGTCCTGGTTGTTCTTACCGATATGACCAATTATTGCGAGGCTTTGCGTGAGATTTCGAATGCACGCGGCGAGGTTCCTAGCCGGAAAGGATATCCTGGTTATCTTTACAGCGATCTGGCCTCCATTTACGAACGCACCGGAACCCTCAGATCCAGCCAGGGTACGATCACCCAGATTCCAATTCTGACCATGCCTAACGACGATATAACCCACCCGGTGCCGGACATGACCGGGTATATCACCGAGGGCCAGATCGTGCTTAGTCGCAATCTCGATCACCAGGGCATTTATCCCCCTATCTCAGTGTTGCCCAGCCTGTCCCGCTTGATGAAGGATGGTATTGGCAAAGGAAAGACCCGCAACGATCACAGCCACCTGTCTTCGCAGCTTTACGCCGCCTACGCCCACGTACAGGACGTCCGTGCGTTGGCCTCGGTGATCGGCGAAGAGGAGCTTTATGAGGTAGACCAGAAATACCTGGAATTTGGGCATGCGTTTGAAGAAGAATTTGTCAACCAGGTAGCCTCCGAAAACCGCACGATCGAGCAGACGCTCGGTGTTGGCTGGCGACTACTCACCAAACTGCCCGAAGAAGAGCTCACTCGTGTCAGTTTGGAAGAGATCGAGCAATACATCAAGACCGGTCATGGCGAAAACTAATATCCCGCCAACCCGCAGCAATTTGCTGCGTACCAGACAGGACCTGAGATTTGCCCGCGAGGGCTTTGAGATCCTCGACCAGAAGCGAGAGGTGCTCGCTAAAGAGCTGGTGCGCCTGGCCACTGACGCCGAGCAGCTTCAAGACCGCATGGAGAAAATGCTGTCAGAAGCTTATCGCGTCCTGGAAAAAGCGATGCTGACCATGGGCCGCGAGCACGTGGAATGGGCGGCCCTGGCCGTGCATAAGACGGTTGATGTTCAGCTCAAATACCATGGGGTGATGGGCATCGAATTGCCCCTTATTGAGTCCAACGGTAAGCCGCCTGAAATGAGCTACGGCCTGGGGGATACTACGGTTTCTCTGGATCAGGCCAGCGTAGCCTTTCGCGAGATCTTGGGTAACATCCCCGAGCTCTCGCGGCTGGTGACAACGGTCTGGCGGCTGGCCATCGAGCTGCGCAAAACCCAGCGCCGGGTGAATGCCCTGCAGTACATCTTTATTCCCGAGTACGAAGAGACCATTACTTTCATCGAGAGCTCACTGGAGGAACGCGAGCGCGAGGCGACCTTCACCCTCAAGCTGCTGAAAGGCCACTCGGCGAAAGGCGAAGCCGCCGCCCAATGAAAGTAGGGGCGAAGCATTTGCTGAACAAATGCTTCGCCCCTACTTTTACGCCTTGGGCTTGATGTTCTGATTGACGTGGAAGAAATTGTGCGGGTCGTATTTGGCCTTAACCTGCGCCAGGCGGTCATAGTTGCCGCCGTAAGCTCCTTTGACCCCTTCTTCGCCCTCATCCATGATCATATTAACGTACCCCCCGCCGGCTGAATACGGGTGCAACGCCAGCCAGTAATCCTTGGCCCACTGGGTCATGCGTGCATTGTTGGCCGGATCCGGATCAACGCCCACGATGACCTGGGCAAAATTCGCATCCCGGTAACCCCAGGCCGTGTCCTGTTTGCCAACGCGCCCGGCCGCGCCGTTAATCGGGTAGATGTGCATCGTCGAATACGGGGTAGGCAGCTGCGCGGCGTACTTGACGTGCAGCTTAATCGCCTGGTCGTCATAGCCTTTGAAGAAATCGGAGCGCCAGTACCACTGCAGTCCGGGCGGGTACAGGGCGTCGAACATGGTTTGCAGCGCCGGGAAGGGGATCGGCCCGGCAAAATCGATGGCGGGCGGGCTGAACTGGCGGATGGGCTTGAAGACTTCTTCGGCTTTCTCGAGCGGACCGGTATAACACCAGAGGACGGCGCACATCTTCTGTAGCTGGTATTGCTCCGGGAAAGGTGCCACCGGCGGGACGGTGAGAAATGCGAACCAGCCGTTGAGCTCCTCTGGGGCTTTCAGGATGAGATCCTGCCAGAAATGCAGCAGGTCGGGGGCTACTTCCATGGGCCAGATCATCGGCCCGCCATAGACCGTGTGGACGGGATTGCCGCGAAACAGGAAGGAGGTCACCACGCCGAAGTTGCCGCCTCCGCCGCGCACCGCCCAGAACAGGTCGGCGTTTTCATGGGCGTTGGCGGTGACCAAACGTCCATCGGCCAGCACCACATCCACGCTGAGCAGGTTGTCGATGGTAAGGCCGAAACTGCGCGTCATGCTGCCAACGCCCCCTCCCAGGGTCAGGCCGCCCACCCCGGCGGTTGAAAAGAATCCGCTCGGCACCGCCCGGCCGAAGGCGTGGGATGCATGGTCCATATCCCTCAACAGGCACCCGCCTTCGACGCGTACGGCCTGGTCCGCTGGGTCGACGCGCACGCCGCGCAACCGTGACAGGTCGATGACCAGGCCGTCGTCAACGGTGCCCAGGCCAGGACCGTTGTGCCCGCCGCCGCGCACGGCAACCGTCAGGTCGTTCGCGCGCCCAAAATTCACGGCATAGATCACATCCGCCACATCGGCGCAGCGGGCGATCAGCGCCGGGCGCTTGTCGATCATGCCATTATAGACCCGGCGTGCCTCTTCATAGCCCTCATCTCCAGGCCGGATTAATTCGCCGTGTAGTTGGGCGCGCAGCGCTCCTACGGCCTCTTCATCCAAGCTTGCACCTGTTTTTACTGTGATATCGTTCAACATGTAATTCCTCCTATCATTGGCTTTTCGGGGTGATCTGTCGAAGCTGCGGCAGGTGTGCGTCCCATAATGGGAACAGACCCGCCCTACAGATATAGATTTGCCCCGTTCTGCTATCAACTTTAGCAAAACAGGTGTTAGTCAAGCGTTAATCGGGGCGTTAATCAGGGGAAATATCTACAATTCGGTGATGAGTTCCTGGGCTTCTTGTAGATCTGGGGTGACAAGGCCCTCGGAAAACCAGGCGTAGAGCGGCGCGAGCAATTCTCTGGCTGCTGTCAGTTTGCCGGTGGCCTGCCATAAGCGCGCCAGGCTGGTAGCGGCGCGCAACTCGAGCGATTTAGCCTGCTGGGATTGGGCGATTTCGATGGCGCGTCGAAAGGCGGACTCAACCGCATCCATCTCTGCGCTCAGCGACCAGATCAGGTTGCCGCGCAGCCGGTGCAATTCGGCGTCCCACCAGCGCTCATTGTTGTGCAGGGATTCGGTCAGCCCTTGTTCGATCGCTTCTAATCCTTCTTCTGGCTGCCCGGCCGCGCTGCAGGCGCGCGATGGCTACCGGGCGCAGGGCGACGTGGACGGCGAGATGCGGGCCGAGAACGTGGCGGCGGCCGGGGCGTTCGCGCTGGGCCACCTGCCCGACGCCGAGCGCGGGTTCAGTCGCGCGCTGCAGCTGGCGGAAGGGCTGGGGGACGAGCTGACGATCGCGCGCTGCGCCAACAACCTGGGCAACGTGGCCTTCTATCTCGGCAACGGCGCCGCGGCGCTGGGCTACTACCGGCTGGCCGGCGCGCGGTTCGAGCGCGTGGGGCACCGCCACGGCCTGGCCGCGACTCACCGCTGCGGCGCCGCTTTGGCGCAGCGGCGCGGGGGGCGTGGCCGAGCCGTGCGGGCCGACCAGCACCCGGGCCGCGCGCAAGCCGCGTTGCCCGGAAGGTGCGCCGGCGATTCCGTCGAACCACTCGCGCGGGACGCGCAGCTCCGGCGGCGGGCAGCGCCAGAAGAGATAGGACGGCGCCGAGGGGATCACCAGAAAATCCGGATCGTACTGCTCGACGCGCTGCCGCGTCTCCTCGATCATCAGGCCGTCGGTCTGGGCGTCGATCACCAGCGAATCGTGACCGCGGCCGGCGATCTTCTGCACGGCCGAGGCCGCGGCGGATCTGTTCGGCACGCCGGTGGCGCAGCTTGCCGCCGGTGCGAACGGTCTGAACCGAGTAGCCGGACCGCAGCGGCGCCACGGCCACCACCGTCGTGAGGGGATGGACCACCGCACCCGCCCGCTCGGCGAGGTAGAGGTAGTTCTTGACGGTGGTGTTCTTGGCGCCCACGCGGCACCCGGTCATGCAGGAGCCGCAGAACGTGCACGTCGTCTTCGTCTTCGCGAGCGCCGCGTCGTCCCGCGCCGGCGCGCATTTCCCACCGAGGAGAGATCTCACCAGATGGCGACCAAAATCGAAGGCACCTGCGAGCCGAAATTCGACCGTGTGAAGGAGGCGTTCGCAGCCAACTTTGACAGCGGCGACGAAACCGGCGCCGCCTGTGCGATCACACTCGATGGCAAGCCGGTCGTCGATCTGTGGGCCGGTTACGCCGACAAGACGCAGACCCGCCCGTGGACGCGCGACACGCTTGTCAACGTCTATTCCACCACCAAGGTACTGACCGCGACCTGCG
>OFHK01000330.1_pt1 | contig 14747 bp, 14 predicted proteins | sample 1521951 | NCBI WGS metagenome assembly OFHK01 (sample SAMEA2468436, study PRJEB22500) | soil metagenome | biome: Glassland; feature: Farmland; material: Clay | place: Australia | collected 2013-01-31 | depth 0.55 m
ATCGTGCTCGGCACTCACATGCCGTGCGTAGTCCTCTGGAGACATGCACGGCGCATCGAACTCCGGCACCCGGCGACACATGATAGATTGCGGCTGGGTATCGTCACTACCGAACCAGGAGGATGAGGGGAGATGCCGATCGCTGCTGACGCCGATGTCGCGGACGATGCGCGAATATTCTATCCGGATCTGGTCAACCTCTACGGGTGTTCGATCGGCAGCGAAACGACGATTGGCCCGTTTGTCGAGATCCAGAAGAACGTGTCGGTGGGAGCGCGCTGCAAAGTATCCTCACATACCTTCATCTGCGAGGGAGTCACGGTCGAGGATGAGGTGTTTGTCGGCCACGGCGTCATGTTCATCAACGACAAGCACCCGCGCGCGACGAACGAGACGGGGGCGCTGCACGGCGAAGACGACTGGGCGCGCCGGCCGCCGGGCGCGCGTCCCGCCCCCGCCCCTGCCCCTGCCCGATCCGCAGCCGACCGAACGCCACCCCGGCCACCCAGCCCTGTCCCAGCTCGACGACGCGCACGCTCATCGCACGGCGCGTGCACGCCAGCAGCCGGGCGCTCTTCACCCGCCCCCGCCGGCAACCCGCCTCGCCGCCCCGCCCAGATGGCTGTTCCCCGGCAACGACCCCACCCGCCCGGCCAGCCACGCCCACCTCTGCACGGGGCTGAGCCGCCACGGCATCACCACCCACGCCGCACGCAACACCGCCATCGGCACGCTCGCCGCCGAGCTGCCAGCCCCCGTCCTCGCCGACTTGAACATCAACACCGCGACCAGCTGGACACGCAGCACCGGCCGCGACTGGACCGAGTACCTGGCCGCCAGAACACGACACCAGGACGAGACGGCAGGTGACAAGGGACTGTTACAGTACGCGCGTCATTCGCCACGATTACGCAGCAGCATCCATTTTGAAGATAGCCGAGACCGCGTTCATCTGCCCGGGCAGCGACAGCTTTGTGAGCACAGCGCCTGCCGGGTCTGCCTGGTGACAGCTCCCAGGCCCGGACACTTGCTGTCACGGAGAGTGAATATACGGCAAGATCAATAGCCAGATGCTCGCCCTGCCGACTATGCGCGGCCGATGACGGTGCCGGTCACGCGGGTCGTCACGCGCAGATGATCCAATTCTGGCTCACGCGTGTTCGAGGTGCTCGGTGATGCCGTGCGAGTAGAGCATGCCCGGCTCCATGGGAGCCGGGCAAAGATCGCACGACTGCTGGACGGCTAATGCATTTGCCGGGGTTGGGGGTGATGAGCCTGAACGCGCTGTGGCGGGTGCAGCCTGTCTGGCCGGCAGTCTTGGCATTGCCCGCATCCGATGCCAGCCGTATGGTTTGAACGGACGCTCAATGGTGTGCGTAATGGCAGCAGGAAGGGGCTTGTGATGGGACGCTCTGTGCGCTCGGACTTGACCAGGAGGCTGCGGGAGGCTCATGCCGCATGCGAGGAGTCAGCCGCGACGGGGATACCTCTCGATGAGGTGTCGGGCATGCGGGCCGAGCGCCGTGCCGCCCAGCGGCGTGCCGCGCGTGAGGCGGCTGAGGCTTACAACGATGCTGTGCGCCGTGTGCGTGAGCGGGGGGCGCCGGAGGATCATGTGGCCAAGTGGGTGGCCATGGAGAACGTCAAGCGGGTGGGCAGGCGCGAGTTCCTCAAGGGTGCCGGCACAGCGGCGGCGGGTATCGCCGCGGCGGGGCTTGCTGGCGGCGTTGTCTTTGAGCCCCGGCGGGCATCAGCGGCCACCTCCAAGCAGCCTGCCATCGCCATTGTGGGCGGCGGGCTCGCGGGGCTTCGCGCCGCTCATGTGCTGTGGACGAAATACGGCTGGACCTCGACCATTTACGAGGCGACCTCCAGCGTGGGGGGCCGGTGCGAGACCCAGCGCAACTACTGGGACAACGGGCTGGTCGCGGAGATGCACGGGGAGTTCATCTCCTCCGAGCACGCCTCCATGCTGAACCTGGTGAAGCTGTTCAACCTCACCCTCGACGACACCCGCGCGTACGCGTCCGGGACCGTTGACACCTACTGGGTCAGCGGCGCCCGCTACACCCAGGCCCAGCTCGACGCGGACTGGCAGGCGTGGGGGTGGACGCTGTTTAATAACGCGATACAGGCGGCTCCCTGGCCGCAGAGCTACAACAGCTACACCGCGACCGGCTACCAGTGGGACCAGATGAATGTCCCCCAGTGGATGAACCAGTACATGCCCGGGGGATCAGCGGGGGACTTTGGCGGGGTGTGCCTGCAGAACGTGATCGACGAGTACGGCGGGGACCCGGCAGACCAGTCTGCGCTCAACCTGACGATGATCCTGGGCTATTACGACAGCGCGAACGGCCGCGGCTACCAGCCGAAGGACTCCCCCTACCTGGCCGGCACCGATGAGCGCTGGCACGTGACCGGCGGCAACGACCAGGTGGTCACCGGCATGGTGAGCCAGCTCCCCGCAGGCACCATCCAGACAGACCAGGTCCTGGTGGCCCTCAAGGCCAACGCGGACGGCACCTACACCCTCACCTTCACCAGCGGCAGCTCCACCAAGCAGGTGAAAGTAGACAGCGTGATCCTCGCCCTCCCGTTCACGGCGCTGCGCAACGTGGACCTGTCGCAGGCCGGGCTCTCGCCGCTGAAGATGACCGCCATCAACAATCTCGGCATGGGCACCAACGCCAAGATCATCATGCAGTTCAACGGCGAGCCGTGGATCACCGACGGCTTCACCGGAACGACCTACCAGGACAATGGCTTCATCAGCTCCGGCTGGCAGATGGTGCAAAGCGCCGCCAGCGGCGGCTACACAGGGCCGACAGCCCTCTGGACCGCCTTCCCCGGCGGGAACTACACCCAGGACATCATCACTACCTACAACCTGACCGGCGATTCAGGTGTCCCCCCGTCGAGGCTGGTCAGCGACACCCTCACGCAACTGGAACCGGTCCTGCCCGGGGTCACCACGGCGTACAACGGGCTGGCCTGGTACGACTTCGGCCTGCTCGACCCCTACCTGCAAGGAGGCTACTCGTACTGGCGGGTGGGCCAGTACACCAGCTTCTCCGGCTACGAAGGAGTCCAGGAGGGCCGCATCCACTTCGCCGGCGAGCACACGTGCCAGGACTTCCAGGGTTTCATGGAGGGCGCGCTGCTCAGCGGCGAACGCTGCGCGAGCGAGGCTCAGCCCAAAGGCTGAGACTGGTCAAGAGCACAGCCACACCGCCGCCTGCCCGTGGCGGATCAGCACCGGCCACCTCTCCGTCATCACCGTCGTGCCGCCCAAGCCATCTCCCGAGTCCGTGGTCGCGTCAGGGGACAGCCGCGCCAGCCTTGACCTCCTGCACAAGCACGTCATCCATCACTTCACGTAACCGCCGTGCCCGCCTGCCTCGCACCGGCCGACTGGGCAGGGCCAGCGTGTTCCCGGCCCGGTGCAGGCCGGGGGCGCCTGGCCGGGCGGTCAGGGTGGAGCGGATGCCGGCGGGCCGCCGCCGGCCGAACGCGACGTCCCGCGTCCGGGCGCGTCCGGTGGCGCTGCCTTGCCCGGGGCGTTCGTCATTGACGCAGCCGGGCGTTGGCCGGGTCGTAGAGTGGTTCCCCGGTGACGAGAGCCTTGCGGCGTCGTCCCAGAACCGCGACCTCGACCGCCGTCCCCGGCTCGGTGAGCTCTGTGGGCAGGTAGGCCAGGGCGATGCAGGCACCGACTCTGTGCCCGTAGCCACCCGATGTCACGTGAGAGACGGCTTTGCCCTTGTGGTAGATGGGTTCCTGGCCGTGTGGGAACGCGTCGGCCTGGTCGAGGCGGAGGATGGACAGGCGGCGGTCGTATCCCTCATTCTGCTGGCGGATGAGCGCTTCGCGGCCGATGAAGTCACCTTTGCCGGTCCGGACGAAACGGTCAAGGCCGGCCTCGATCGGCGTGTAGTCGGGTGATATGTCAGATCCCCAGAGCCGGTAGGCCTTTTCCAGTCTCATGGAGTCCAGCGCGTGGTAGCCGAAGTCCACGAGGCCGTACTCGCTTCCCGCGCTCCATAGCAAGTCGTAGAGGTAGCGCTGGTACTCGGCCGGGTGGTGCAGTTCGTAGCCGAGTTCGCCGACGTAGGAGACGCGCAGGGCCAGGACGGGGGCCATGCCGATGTGGACCTGGCGTGCTGAGAAGAACGGGAACGCCTCCCCGGACCAGTCGTCGTCGGAGAGGGCCTGGAGGAGGTCGCGGGAGCGGGGTCCGGCGATGGTCAGGACCGCGAGTCTTGCCGTGAGGTTGTCGATGCGGACCGAGCCGCCCGCTGGGGCGTGGCGTCGCATCCACGCGTAGTCGTGGGTTTCGGTGGCGGCGGCTGACACGACGTAGAAGCGCTCTTCTCCGGTGCGGGTGATCGTGAGATCGCATTCGATCCCGCCGCGGCTGGTGCACATCTGTGTCAGCGCTATCCGCCCCGCCCGGCTCGGCAGGATGTTGGCCGAGAGGCGGTCCAGGAAAGATCCGGCGCCAGGACCGGACACTTCGAACTTCGCGAAGCTGGTCTGGTCGAGGATGCCTGCCCCGGCTTGCACTGCCCGGCACTCCCGGCCCACGGCGGCATGCCAGGGGGGCTTCCCGAAGGTGGGCGCCTCATTTCCGGTTTCGCCGGGCCCGGCGAACCAGAGCGGGCGTTCCCAGCCGAAGCGAACTCCGTAGCGCGCCCCTTTGCCAAGGAGGCGGTCGTAGAGCGGTCCGGTCTTCAGCGGCCGGCCGGCTGGGCGTTCCTCATAGGGGTAATGGATCGCGTACTCGCGCTCGTACACGTCAGTGGCCCGGGATACGATGTAGCGGGTGGAGGCCGCGTATGGGCCGAACCTGCGGACATCGAGTTCCCACATATCGTCGCTGGGCTGGCCGCCGAGGATCCATTCCGCTGCGTACTTGCCGGCTCCGCCCCCGAAGACGATGCCGAAGATGCTGAAACCGGCGAGCGCGAAGAGGTTGCGGGCGCCGGGGATCCAGCCCATGAGGCAGCGGCCGTCCGGGGTGTAACCGTCTGGGCCGTTCACCGTGGATGTGATTCCCGCGTGCCCGAAGGCCGGCACTCGTCCGGCTGCTTCGGCCAGCACATCCTGGATCTGGTCCAGGTCCGGCGGGAGCAGGCGGCCGTGGAAGCCCTCCGGAATCCCATCCAGCGCCCAGGGAAGCGGCCGGCGCTCGAACGGGCCGACCAGCAGGCCTTCGCCTTCCTGGCGAATGTAGAAGGAGCCCCGGGGGTCGCGGAGCACCGGCAATTCTGGGCTGCCGCCCCGCAGTTCGGGTACCGGGCCTGTGACGACGTATTGGTGCTGCAGCGGGACGATGGGGAGGTCGGCGCCGGCCATGCGGGCGACCTGCCGGGCCCACTGCCCGGCGGCGATGACGACGATCTCCGATCGGTGGCTCCCGCCCGCGGTGTCAACTGTCCAGCCGCCATGTGACCATGACAGGCCGGTCACCGGAGTCCTGCGCGCGATCCGCGCTCCTTTGGCCTTCGCGGCCCGCAGGAGCGTCGTGGCGACGCTCGCTGGATCCACGTGGCCGTCAGTTGGCAGGTAGGCGGCCCCCAGAATCCCCGCGGGCTCCATCAGCGGGAACAATTCGGCAGCGCGCCGCGCGGAGACAACCTCGAACGGAATTCCCGCGAGCTCGGCGATGCCGGCTCGATGGGCGAACTCATCTAGATGGCCGGGTGAGGTCGCCAGCCGCAGGGACCCGCATGGATGAAAGCCGACCTGCTGGCCCGGCTGGTGCTCCAGAGACTGGTAGAGGCCAACGCTGTAACGCAGGAGCCGGGCAAGGTTGCAGCTGCCGATGTACTGGGTGCACAGACCGGCGGCATGCCACGTGGACCCGCTGGTGATCTCGTGCTGCTCAAGCAGGACGACATCCCCGCACCCGGCTTCCGTCAGGTGGTACGCCAGGCTGCATCCGGCGATGCCGCCCCCGATGATCGTGATCCTCGTGTCATCCACGTGCTTCTGCGCTCCGCTCGCTCATGCTCCCTGCCCACCGCGCGGCACCCGGCCGCGCCTCAGGACAGCCCCGGGCGCAAACGCCCGCGGGCGGCGCACGTCACGCAGCACGGCCATGGCCGCGTTGCGGCCGGGGACCGCCATGACACCGCCGCCTGGATGGGTGCCGGACCCGCACAGGTACAGGCCCGCGACCGGGGTGCGGTAGTCGGCGTAGCCGGGGATGGGACGGAAACTGAACATCTGGTCGATGCTGAGCTCGCCGTGCATGATGTTCCCGCCGATGAGACCGTAGCGAGCTTCGAGGTCGGGGGGCGAGAGGACCTCCATGTGCTCGACGCTTGCCGCGAGGCCGGGCAGGTACTCGTCAAGCAGGGAGACAACCCGCTTGCCGTAGACCTCCCGCTCGGTGTCCCACGAGCCGTCGGCGAGCTGGTACGGGCCGAACTGGGTGAAACACAGGGCCAGGTGCTTGCCCACGGGGGCCAGCCCTGGATCGAGGACGGTGGGCAGCACCAGCTCCACGTAAGGTTCGCTCGATGTCCGCCCGTACTTCGCGTCGTCCCAGGCCCGCTCCAGGTAGCCGATGGACGGCGAGATCGAGATAAGGCCCCGGTGCGGGTCGCCGGGCACCCGGCCGGACCAGGCGCTTGGCACGGGGAGATGGCCGAGGGCGAGGTTGACCTTCACCGAACCAGAGCGGCTGCGGTAGCGGCGGATCGCGGTCGTGACGCCGCTGGGCAGGTGCTCCTCCCCTACCAGGTCAAGGTAGGTCGTGACCGGGTGCGCACCGGACACGACCCGGCGGCCCCGCACCACCCCCCCATCAGCGAGTTCCACCCCATAGGCGCGGCCTCCCTCCACCAGGACCGATCTCACCGGTGACCCGGTGCGGATGCGCGCGCCGTGGCTGCGCGCCGAACCGGCGAGCGCCTCGCTGAGCGCCCCCATGCCGCCGTGCACCCAGCCCCAGGCCCCGGCATGGCCGTCGACTTCACCCACCCAATGGTGCATGAGGACGTACGCCGAGCCAGGGCTCATCGGGCCTCCCCACGAGCCGACCAGCGCCTGGGTGGCCAGCGCCCCCTTGACCTTCTCGTCGGTGAACCACTCGCCGAGGAAATCCGCGGCGCTCATCGTGAACACGCGCACCACATCGACGATGTCGTGCCGGGTCCAGCGCCGGAGCCGGGCGCCGACCCTGACCCACTCCAGCACGTCACGCAGCGTCAGGTCGGGAGGCGTCACCGTCATCAAGTCACGCAGCAGGTTCGCGACGCGGCCGAAGTACTTGTCGAACTCCAGATACGCCGCCGCGTCGGCCGGCGACCTCAGCGCGATCTGCTCCGCGGTCCGTGCCGCATCACCCCAGATCGTCAGGGACGTGCCGTCCTTGTAGGGCAGGTAGTAGTCCGGCTCGATGATCGAGACGCGGTAGCCGAAATCACGCAGCCGGAGTTCCCTGACGACCTGCGGCGGCAGAAGGCTGACGACGTAAGAAGCCGAAGACACCCGGTAACCCGGCCAGGGTTCCTCCGTGACAGCCGCCCCGCCCAGCACATCGCGGCTCTCCAGAACGCACACCCGCTGCCCCGCCCGGGCAAGGTACGCGGCGCACGCCAAGCCGTTGTGGCCGCCGCCGACCACGACCACATCCCAGGACTCAGGTTCCGCCACAACCCGTCTCCCCTCGCCGGAGTTCCTCGATACCGTACTGCAAACCTGTATCGTCGTACAGGTGACCGAGAACGACACGGGAGGCACCGCCCGCCGCCCGCCCATCGTGGCCCGGCGGGGCAGCCGCCGCTCGGGACGCGGCAGGGCCGCCGTCCTCGCCGCCGCCGGCGGCGTGATCGGCGATCGCGGAGCCGACGGCACGAGGTTCACCGACGTCAGCAGGGCATCCGGCGTACCCGTCAGCACGCTGCAGTACTACTTCGGCAGCCGTGAAGACCTGCTTATCGCCGCCTTCCGCCACGAGTGCGCCCGCGAGCAGGCCGCAATGACCAGCGCCGTGCGGGCCAGCGAGGACCCATGGGACCAAATGGTCCACCTGGTGCGAGTGGGTGTCGCCGACGGCGACCGGCCCGCGCTCACCTGGCGCACCTGGGTGGAATTCTGGAGAGCCGCGCTGCGCGACGACGAACTGCGCGAGGAAGCGCACGAGGTCTACCACAGGTGGCGCGGCCTCGTGCAGGAAGTGGTCCGCGCCGGAATCACCTCCGGCCGCTTCCGCTCCGGCCTCAACCCAGACATCGCGAGCCACCAGATCGTCGCCCTCATCGACGGCATCGGGATCCCCCTCGCCCTCGGCGACCCCGGACTGCCCGCCGGCCAAGGAACTGCCACCAAAATGGTCACCGACGCGGTCGCACGGCTGCTGGGTATGCGACCACGCGGAGAGCCAGGCGCGGACTGATCACATCCATCGCGGCGACGCCGCGACCAGGGCCGCCCGGGCGCAACGAGGATTCCAGCGCTGTCGGCGGCAGGAATTCCTCCCACCCGGTGTCGGCTGCAGTCATGATCGTTCGGCCTCCGATGGCAGTTACAGTAACGACGCGGTGCTCAACAGGACGCTTACGGGCTGACGGTGATAGCTGCAGCGTGCCGGTTCGTGAATAGCAGGTACCCGCACACCTAGTCGATCATGGGCTCGCAAGCCCTACGCGACGCAGATTACTTGTTCGGTACGCCTTCATCGGCTTGCCGGCCGATCACCACTAGCGTGCATATCGGCGGCTACTTGCGCATTCAGGGCCGGCCATGCCCAGTCACTGAGCGCGATCCGATCTCAGGCGTGACCTGATGCCGGATCCATTGCCGATTCTGTCGTATGTGCTGTGCGCCAATTTCCGGGTATTACCACCCCCGCTTTCAGGAGGGGCTTCGGGCGACGAACTGGTTCAGCCACCGGCCGAAGTGGTCTTCGCTGCGCAGGAAGCCCGCGGCTATGACTGCCCGGCCCGGCTCCTCGATCAAGGCACGCTCCACGGTGAGCGCCACGATCTGCAGCCGCACCCGCTGATCAGGACCCATCACCTGGACAGCCTGGTCGACGGCACGGTGCAGGTGCGCGGCCATGGCCGGCGAGATCATTTTGAGCCGTGCCTCGCCGAACCATTCGGGAAATGTTGGCCAGGCTGCCTGGCAATATGCTTGCAGCGCCGGCCAGCGAGACATGGACACGAACTGAGGCGGGTCATCACCCCAAGAGGGAACGGCGCCGAGACGAACCCGGGAGGGGCCGGGCCGCACACCCACCCACAGTTGCTCCTGCCATGCACGCCACTGTGCCGCCGCCGACGCGTCACCGGCCGGGCGGGCGCGCGCCGCGGGCACGTAATCCTCGTCCCCATATGCCGGGCTGCAATACCACAGCCAGTTCACGGCCTCGTTTTCGTCATCGATCCAGATCATCGGCGACGTTGCACCCAGCCGCATGCCCCGAACTCTAACCTCGCGGAGCACATGGGTGGAAGCCGCACAAACTCAGCAGGGGGCACGATCGGCGTCGTTGGCCACGTCTCGGTGCCCCGCCAGCGCCCGAGCGACCACTTCAAGGCCGGCCTCGACAGCCATGCTGACGGTCGGGCCACTGCGCGGATCGCCGGAGACCTTGGTGACCCCGCAGGCTCCGACGACGGTCAGGGGTGCCCGGGCTGCCTCGTCCTGGTGGTTCTGGAACACGTGAGCGCCAAGCCGCGAACCGCACTCGCCGAAGTCCCGTCCGAGCGGCTGCCGGCCAGGCCCACCAGCGCCGGCACTACCTTGTGAACCCGGACGCCGACGGGCGTTGGGATGCACCGGCACCCGAGTTCCCAGGTGGGGCGCATATCCCCGACTACCGTCTGGCATGGTGAGCTGAACGGATAACGAATGTGACGGAGAGCATTGCCAGCGCGAGCCCGCGATCAGCAGGGGCGAGGGTCCGGCCGGATGGCCGGGTGGCGAGGACGGTGCCCATGTAGCCGGTATCCCAGCTCCGTTTCGTCCTCCCGGTGAAGGGAGATGTCGCGACGACATCGATCCTGGTCACGGGCGGTACCGGTACGCTCGGCCGGCCCGTGGCGCAGCGGCTGCGCGATGACGGCGCCAGCGTCACCGTCCTCAGCCGCCACCGCAGGGAAACCGCCGACGGTATCCGCTACTCGGCCGGTGACCTCAGCACCGGTGAGGGCATCGAGGCTGCCGTGCGAGGTGCCGAGGTCGTCGTGCACTGCGCAGGCAGCAGCAAGGGCGACGAGCAGAAGACCCGCACGCTGGTCAGCGCGGCCAAGGACGCGCGGCACATCGTGGTTATCTCCGTCGTCGGCGCGAACCGGATCCCGCAGGCCAGCGCCATCGACCGGGCGTTGTCCGGCTACTTCGGCATGAAGCCCGCCACCGAGCGGGTCGTCGAGCGTTCCGGCATCGGCTGGACCACGCTGCGTGCCACCCAGTTCCACGACCTGATCCTGATGGTGGCCAGGGCGCTGGCAAGACTTCCGGTGATCCCGGCCCCGACCGGCTCCCGGTTCCAGCCAGTCGACGCCACCGAGGTCGCCGAGCGGATGGCCGGGCTGGCGCTCGGCGAGCCGTCCGGCTTGGTCCCCGACCTGGCAGGCCCGAAAATCTACACCGTCTAGTGAGGTCCGGGCCCGTAATGGCGCATCGTCGTACGCGGGTCGGCGTGGGAGGCGGCCTCCTGAACATCCCGCAGCGGGACCCCAGCGTCCAGGGCAGTGGTGATGAACGCATGCCGCAGCGTGTGCGGCCCGACCGGCTTGGTGATCCCGGCCCGGCGGGCGGCGCGGCGCACGATCCGCCCGCGCCGTGGCGGTCCAGCCGGCGGCCATCGGCGGCCAGGAAGATCGGTCCTTCGGCCCGCTCGCCGATGGCCAGGTAGATAGCCCGGGCGGTGCGCGGGGGCAGCGGGATGGTGACCACCTTGCCGCCCTTACGCGTGACTACCAGCGTCCGGTGGCCGCGCTCGATGCCAAGTGCTTCGATGTCGGCACCGGTAGCTTCGGACACCCGCAGCCCGTTGAGGGCGAGCAGCGAGATCAGCGCATGCTCCGCCGGCGGGCCAAGACCAGCCGCGACCAGCAGGGCGCCGAGCTCGTTACGGTCAAGGCCAGTGGCATGGGACTCATAGTCCAGGCGCGGCCGCCGCACGTGCGCGGCAGGCGAGTGATCGAGGAGTTCTTCTTCGACGGCGTAGCGGTAGAACCCGGCGATCGTGCACAGGCGGCGGGTGATGGTGGCCCGGGCCCGGTAGCCATCGGGCACCTCCCGGGGACTCAGGCTGAGACCCCGATGCTGCGCCAGCCGAGGCCCCAGCGAACAACGAGAACCCAACGGTAAAACGCCAGCAGCCATCACACCAGGTCACCGCCGCGCTCGTACGGAGGCGAGCCCATCACCGAGCGACCGCACCCGAGCACCGACTATGCGTCGATTGGCATTGTTTGGCTTACATGTGTCGTTAAGTACAGATCACCTTGTTCTGGCGTGGCCCGTGGCGGGTCCTCCGCAGCCCGTGTCATGAGGCTCCTCGTCTGTGGGAAGGACAAGGGGCTCTGCGGCGATGGTGGCGCGGCGGAGACTTTCGCGGAATGCTTCGTCGGCGGTGGCATCACCGCGCCGCAACTCCACCCTGTCCGTCAACCCCGCCTCTCTAACCTTCTGAGTGGTGATGTCGAGCATGCCCTCCGATATGTCAATTCCAGCAACGCTGCCCGACCCGCCGACCGACCGGGCCAGCGCCACGATGCAGTGGCCAGTGCCAAAACCCACTTCAAGAGGCTTATTCAGGCCATCCGGTAGAAGTGCAGGCCGATTACCGCTGAGATTGTCGTGGTGAACGTATCGATCGGGCGGCGGTAGTCGGTGTGCATGATCCGCCAGTTCTTGAAGTGCGAGATTACCTGCTCGATCATCCAGCGGATCTTGTTGACCTGGCTATTGAACTCTCTCTGCCAGTCCACCAGCTCGCCGCCGGCTGGTTTCTTGAAAGGCGTAATCATGCCGTTGCCGACGTAGCCCTTGTCGCCGATCCAGTCGTAGCTGTTCACCAAGGGTGATCGAGCGGGCAGTTGTGTCCTGATGGTGCTGATGTGGCTTGCCGCGGCGGGCCTGGCGCTGACGGTTCGCTGTTAGGCGTCACCCGCTCTGGAACCCCACCGTCACCGATTTGAACGAGGCCGGGACCGTGATCTTCTGCTCGGCGGCAGCACCATCGTGAAGATTGCGCTTGCCGGGGTCTGCCGTTCGCCAGTAGCTGACCTGGCCGTGGCCACGGTGGCTGAGCGCGGAATGGGCGTTACGGTCGAGGGGTGAGTGGTCCGGTGGCGCGTTACGACGAAATCGCCGATTTCTACGAACAGAGATCCGGCAAGACCGTCTGCGATCCGGCTACCGCGGCCCTGCTGGACCTGGCCGGGGACGTCAGCGGGCTGCGGCTGCTGGAGGTCACCTGCGGGCAAGGCCGGGTGGCGCGAGAACTGGCGCGCCGCGGCGCCGCGCTGACCGGGCTGGACATCTCCGCCGCACTGCTGGCCAAGGCGCGGGCCTACGAGGCGGCAGAACCGCTGGGCATCCGCTACCTGCACGCGGACGTGACCACCCGCGGTGTGCTGGAAGGCCAGGCGTTTGACGGCGTGGTGTGCAACTACGGGCTGTCCGACATCGATGACCTCGACGGCCTGCTGGCCAACGTCGCCCGGCTGCTGCGCCCAGCCGGCTGGTTCGTGTTTTCCCTGCTGCATCCCTGCTTTCCCGGCTGGGACAGTGATGCGCCCAGTAGCTGGCCGCCCGATCAGGGGTACTACCAGGAAGGATGGTGGCTGGCCAGCAATAGCGGGTACCGCGGCCGGGTCGGCTCCAGCCACCGGATGATCTCGACCTACCTCAACTCCCTGACCGGGCACGGGCTGGCGCTGGACCGGGCCGCCGAACCACCTCCTGGCCCGGAGATGGAAGAACGGCGCCCGCCGGGCGCTGTGCCCGTGCCGTTCTACTTCGTCGCCCGCTGCTTGCGCCGGTAGCCGCGGGCAGTCCGGCCGGAACCGTCACGCTGAGCATCAGTGCGTCACGGCGTCATACAGGGTTTTCGGTCAGGCCGGTCCGATCGACCGTATCCACCAGGAGTGACGTCCGGTGCTCATAACGAATGAACGGGGCGCAGTTCGCCGCCGGGTGACACGCCGGAGCGGGGTTGCTGATTGGCGGGCTGGGATGACGATCATTGCCAGTTGTGCCCGCCGTACCCGGTCTGCCCTCGGCTGAGGAGCTTTCCGCGCTGCCAGCCGCTGAGCTGGCGGCCCGGCTGGCGGAAGCGTACAGGCTGATCGCCGAGCTGACCGGGCAGGCCGGACGGCTGACCGCGCTGAACGAGCGGCTTTCAGAGCGGGTCGATGAGCTTGAGCGGCGAGCGCGCAGGGACTCGTCCACGTCGTCACGTCCCCCGTCGTCGGACAGCCCGTATAAGAAGAGGGGCACGGGCCGGTCGCTGCGGGAGCGGGGGAAGCGGCGGCCGGGAAAGCAGCCGGGCGACCCGGGGGTGACGATGTGCCTGGTCGATGACCCGGATGAGAGCTTTGACTGCCCACCTTCGGCGTGCCGGGGGTGCGGCGCGGACCTGACCGGGGAACCGGTGACGGGGCAGCGCCGCCACCAGGTCACTGACATCGAGCCGCCACCGGAACCGAAGGTCACTCAGTACGTAGCGCAGGCAAAGGAGTGCCCGTGCTGCGGGGCGGTCACCGAGGGAGAACTGCCGCCGCACGTGCGGGCGCGGGCCAGCATCGGGCCGGAGGCCTGCGCACAGGCCGCGAATTTGACCTGCGGGAACTACATCCCGGTTCACCGGGCCACGGTGCTGTTGTGCCAGCTCGCCGGGATCACGGTCTCCACCGGGTGGATGGCCGGCATCCGGGCCAGGGCAGCCGCGCTGATAGATGACAGCGGGTTCATGGACCGGGTCCGCGAGCTGCTGAAGACCGCATCGGCCATCCACGCCGATGAGACCCCGGCCCGCGCCGCGGGCGGTACCAGGTATGTGCATCTGGCCTGCACCGCCTACCTGACCTGCATGCACACCGGCGACCGGTCGGCGGAGGCGATCGACGCGGGCGGAGTCCTGCCGGGCTACGAGGGCGTGATCGTGCGGGACGGCCACGCCGGCTACGGGCATCTCACCAGCGCCCTGCACGCATGGTGCGGGGTCCACCTGCTCCGCGACCTGAAGGGACTGTATGAGTTCGAGCCGGAGAAGCAGGGATGGGCGTCCCGGATGGCGGCCCTGCTGACCGGGGCCCGCGACGCGGCAGCGGCCGCCCGCCTCACCGGGCAGACCGCCCTGGACCCGGCCGTCCTGGAAGACCTGCTCACCCGCTACCGGGCACTCGCCGCCGCCGGGCTCGCCGCCAACTTCTACCGGCGTACCGCCACCGCGAGGGATGCCCGCCGGATCGCCCGCAGGTTCCGGACGTTCGAGGACCTGATCCTCCGCTTCGCCACCCGCCCCGACCTGGACATCTTCTCCAATAACGAAGCCGGGCGGACCATCCGCCCGGTCAAGGTCCAGCAGCGCGGCTCCGGCGGCGCCTGGCGCACACTCGGCGGGCTCGCCGACTTCGCCATCGGCGAGTCCTACCTGTCAACCGCCGCGAAATGGGGCATCACCAAGCTCGACGCCCTCCGCGACCCGTTCCACGGCACCGCCTGGCCGCCGCCCGGCACCGACCCAGCCCGGTAAGCACGCCACGTCCGGCACC
>OFHK01000331.1_pt1 | contig 14739 bp, 16 predicted proteins | sample 1521951 | NCBI WGS metagenome assembly OFHK01 (sample SAMEA2468436, study PRJEB22500) | soil metagenome | biome: Glassland; feature: Farmland; material: Clay | place: Australia | collected 2013-01-31 | depth 0.55 m
GCCGTGGACGAGCCGTGAGCCCGTCTTGGACGAGATCAGCCGGGGCGGGCTGCCGCCGAAGACGCCGGCCGCATACCCGCCGAGGCGCACCAGGAGCACTCCCACCGTCCGGTCAGCGGCCGCATGGGCGGCGATGCGTGCCGCCTGGCCCGCTACGTCGGTGCCCGCCGGTGCTGGCTGCGCCATCGGCGGGAACGGCGGGTGGCACTCGGCGACCGTTCCGTCGCTGGCGCGCAGCACCACAACGGCCGGGCCTGGTTCGGCCACCACGGTCCCGTGCCGGCCGGCGAACGACTCCATCCAGCGCACCAGGCGTTCGGGGGCCACCTCCACCCACCGCGTGGCATCGGGCCTGGTCCGGCTCAACGCGGCGTTCCCCCGTGCGGCAGGCGGGTCACCGTCAGCGATACGTTTGGCATGAATTCACAGAGGGCGGGAAATGATAGCTTTTTCTTTATCATTCTTCCCTCCCGCCGAGGTGTTGCCGGGTGACCCTGAACCAGCTCCGGACCTTCCTGGCCGTGGCTGAGCACGGGTCAGTCCGCGCCGCTGCCCAGGAACTGGTCGTCACCCAGGCGGCGGTTTCCGCTTCTGTCGCCGCCCTCCAGAAATCGCTCGGTGTCACGCTGGTGACCCCGGATGGGCGTGGGTTGCGGCTGACCAACGCGGGCACAGCCTACGCCGGGTACGCGCGGCGCATCCTGGGCCTGCTCGATGAGGCGGCGCTGGCCGCCGCCGCGGCTGATGACCCCGAGCGTGGCGAACTGCGGATCGCGGCTGTCACCACCGGCGCCGAGCAGATCGTCCCGGGCATCCTCGGCGGGTTCCGGCGCAGCCACCCGCACACAGGGGTCCGGCTGGAGGCCGGTAACCGGGACCGGGTCCGCGCCCTGCTCGACCGGCACCAGGTTGACCTGGTCCTTGGCGGGCGCCCCGAGCCCGGCTGGGACGTGGTGGTGCACGCGGTGCGCCCGCACGAGCTGGTCGTGGTGGCCTCGCCTGAGCTGGCAGCCGGCGGTACGGCAGCCGGCCCGGCCGAGGGGGCGGCGGCCGGGCTGCTCCCCTGGCTCGCCCGCCAGACCTGGCTGCTGCGTGAACCAGGGTCGGGTACCCGGGCAAGCACCGACGCTCTGCTGGCCGACCTCGACATCGCCCCGCTCACGCTGATGGTCGGCTCCAACGTGGCGATCCGCGAATCCGCCCAGGTGGGGCTGGGTGTCACGCTGGTATCGCGGGACGCGGTAGCGGCCGAACTGGCCGAAGGGAAGCTGGCGGTGATCCCGGTTCCCGGCACACCGCTGCACCGCGACTGGTATCTGGTGGCGCACCCGGGCAGCCTGCCCCCGCCCGCCGCCAGGCTGGTGGCACACGCGCTGGCCGAAGGGGGCTTCCACCGGCCCGCCACCACCGGCTGACATGATCGTCTGTGGAAGGGGCGTGGTGAGTTATGGCCGGTGAACTCCAGGACGGGCCGCAGCTTATGCTGCCGACCCCGTGGGTGGCGCAGGCCGGGCGGGACCGGGTCCAGGTCATGGCCGGGCTGACGACCCTCATCGGCGGGGCCTACCTGCGCGGCCCCGCGGTGACCTGTGCCTGCGCGCCGGGGGACAACCTCGCCATGCACGCGGCGATCTACCACGCCCAGCCGGGCACGGTCATCGTCTGCGACGGTGGCGGGACGACCCGGACCGCGCTGGCCGGCGAGTTCATGGCCACCGAGGCGGCCAACCGGCAGCTGGCCGGGATCGTGGTGGAAGGCCCGGTACGCGACCATGACGACCTGGACAAGCTGGGCCTGCCCGTGTTGTGCGCAGGCACGGTGCCCGCCCAGTCCACCAAGGTCAGCCTGGTCTCGGTCGGTGAGCCGGTGGTGGTCGGCAGCGTCTTGGTGCACACCGGCGACCAGGTCATCGCCGACCGCGACGGCGCGGTGGTGGTGCCCGCGGCGGCATGGCCCGACGTGCAGCGCGCGGCGGCCGCCCTGGCCACCCGCGAGGAGGAGGTCCGCCGCCGGCTCGGCGCCGGGGAGCGGCTCGCCGACATCCTCGGCCTGGACCTGGACCGCTATCGCCCGGCCGGCGGGGCGGCATGATCGCGGACGATTTTCTGCAAATGGGCTGGGGTTCCGAAACCGAAAGCCCTGCCTGGCTGGTGCCGGTGGCCGGATCCGGCCACCGGCCTGCAGAACCGGCTGACCGGCGCCCTCGCCGCGCCCTGGTGGGCTGAGCGCCTCCCTGCATTGAGGCAACCGGTCGGCGGATCGGGACATTATTAAGGCAAAGCTTGATAGTCATTGTCAAACCCTCAATAGACACAGCGGCAATCGGCTGGCATCGTAACCATGGAGGGACCGGCAGACGACGGAGGAACCATGGCCGCTGGGCAGGAACGCTGGAGTGCGGGGGTCATCCCGTACGCGCAGATGGGCTACTGGGCGCCCGACTACGTGCCCAAGGACACCGACGTGCTGGCCGCGTTCCGCATCTCGCCGCAGCCCGGGGTTCCGCCCGAGGAAGCGGGCGCCGCGGTGGCCGGGGAATCCTCCACCGCGACCTGGACGGTCGTGTGGACCGACCGGCTCACCGCCTACGACCACTACCAGGCCAAGTGCTACAAGGTGGAGCCGGTGCCCGGCCGCGAGGGCGAGTACATCGCCTACATCGCCTACGACATCGACCTGTTCGAGGAAGGCTCGATCCCCAACCTGACCTCGTCCATCATCGGCAACGTCTTCGGCTTCAAGGCGCTCAAGGCGCTCCGCCTGGAAGACATGCGGATCCCGCTGCACTACGTGAAGACCTTCCAGGGCCCGCCGCACGGGATCGTGATGGAGCGGGAGTACCTGAACAAGTACGGCCGGCCGCTGCTGGGCGCGACCACCAAGCCGAAGCTTGGGCTGTCCGCCCGGAACTACGGCCGCGTCGTCTACGAGGCCCTGCGCGGCGGGCTGGACTTCACCAAGGACGACGAGAACATCAACTCGCAGCCGTTCATGCGCTGGCGGGACCGGTTCCTTTTCACCATGGAGGCGGTCAGCCGGGCGCAGGAACGGGCCGGCGAGATCAAGGGCCACTACCTCAACGTCACCGCCGCCTCGATGGAGGACATGTACGAGCGGGCCGACTTCGCGGCCAGCCTGGGCAGCGTCATCATCATGATTGACCTGACCATCGGCTACACCGCCATGCACTCGATGGCCCGGTGGGCCCGCAAGAACGGCGTCATCCTGCACCTGCACCGGGCCGGGCACAGCACCTACACCCGGCAGAAGACGCACGGGGTCAGCTTCCGGGTGATCTCCAAATGGTGCCGGCTGATCGGCGTGGACCACATCCACGCCGGCACCGTGGTCGGCAAGCTGGAAGGTGACCCGGCGAACGTCCGCGGCTACTACGACACGCTGCGCGAGGCGCACATCCCGGCCAACCTGGGCCAGGGCATCTACTTCGACCAGGACTGGGGCTCGATGCCGGGCACGATGCCGGTCGCCTCTGGCGGTATCCACGCCGGCCAGATGCACCAGCTGCTGGACTATCTCGGCGAGGACGTGGTGCTCCAGTTCGGCGGCGGCACCATCGGCCACCCGATGGGGATCGCGGCCGGCGCCACTGCCAACCGGGTCGCCACCGAGGCGATGATCAAGGCGCGCAACGAGGGCCGCAACTTCGTCGCCGAGGGCGGGGACATCCTGCGCGCAGCAGCCAGGCACTGCCAGCCGCTCCAGGTCGCCCTGGACACCTGGGGCGAGATCACGTTCAACTACGAGTCCACCGACACCCCGGACGTCGTGTCCACGCCGACCGCCTGACAGGAGCTTTCCAATGCGGATCATGCAGGGCACGTTCTCCTCACTGCCCGACTTCACCGACGAGGAGATCAAGGCACAGGTCGAGTACGCGATCGCGCAGGGGTGGGTGGTAGCGGTCGAGTTCACCGACGATCCGCACCCGCGCAACGTGCTGTGGGAGATGTGGGGGCTGCCCATGTTCGGCATCGCGGATGCCGCGGCAGCCATGCACGAGGTGAGCCAGTGCCGGGCCGCCTACCCCGACCACTACATCAAGGTCAGCGCCTACGACTCGCGGCTCGGCAGGCAGACCACCGCCCTGAGCTTCATCGTGAACCGGCCAGGTGATGAGCCCGGTTTCCGGCTGGACCGGCAGGAGGGAGCGGACCGCCGGATCAGCTACTCGCTCCACCCCTACGCCGCCGACCAGCCGCACGGCCAGCGTTATGGGACAGACCACAGCGCGCCTAACGGAGCGCGCGGCGACTCATGAGCACACCGGGCGGGCCTGCTCCCCGTGGCTTCGCCATGCCCCGCCCCGGTCAGGCCGGCGTGCCGGGCGCGCCCGCCGGGGAGCAGGAAGGGGCCGCCGGGGAGCAGGAAGGGGCCGCCGCGGGCGAGGCGGCCCCGCCACTGGCACCGGACGAGAAGGTTGATCTGGCCGCGCAGGAGCAGGCGCTGCGGATCTCGCAGATGCTTGACCGGCTGGACGCGGAGTTCATCGGCCTGGCACCGGTCAAGGACCGGGTACGGGAGATCGCGGCGCTGCTGCTCATCGACCGGCTCCGCGGGCGCTACGGGCTCACCTCCTCGCGGCCCAGCCTGCACATGTGCTTCACCGGCAGCCCGGGCACGGGCAAGACGACGGTGGCCATGCACATGGGCGAACTGCTGCGCGAACTCGGCTATCTGCGCAAGGGCCAGCTGGTCAGCGTCACCCGTGACGACCTGGTGGGCCAGTACGTGGGCCACACCGCCCCCAAGACCAAAGAGGTGCTCAAGCGGGCGATGGGCGGGGTGCTGCTCATCGACGAGGCGTACTACCTGTACCGGCCGGAGAACGAGCGCGACTACGGGCAGGAGTCCATCGAGATCCTGCTGCAGTTCATGGAGGCGCACCGGGAGGATCTGGTGGTGATCCTGGCCGGTTATGCCGACCGGATGGACACCTTCTTCCGGTCCAATCCCGGCATGGCATCCCGGATCGCCCACCACATCGACTTCCCCGACTTCACCCTCAGCGAGTTGCTGCAGATCGCGGACCTGATGCTGGAACGCGAGCAGTACCGGCTCTCCCCGGCGGCCCGGGAAGCGTTCGCGGAGTACGTCAGGCTCCGGATGAGCCAGCCCCGGTTCGCCAATGCCCGCAGCATCCGCAATGCGATCGACCGGCTGCGGCTGCGGCAGGCCCGGCGGCTGGTCAGCGGCGGGGGCCTGATCGCCCGCAGCGATCTGATGGAGATCAGCGCGGAGGATGTGCGGGCGAGCCGGGTGTTCGCCGGGACGCCGGACGCCACGGCGGCTGACCCGTCCGGGAGCTAGCCTCTCCTGCCCACCGCAGCCGAAACCGCAGGCCGTCACCGGCTGGGGTGTCTAACCTGCCGCCTGACTGGGCAAACAGTGAAGAGGCAGCGCGGATCCTGGCAAGCGGGGGGACGATGACACCAGACCGGTGCCGGTCCCTGCTGCCCGCGATGGCATGGGCACCGCTGGTGCGCGCCCTGGCCGTCGCTGTTCCGTTCGCCCTCACGCTGGTGATGACGACCCCGGCGGACGGCGACGGGATCAGGCTTCCCGGCCGGCTGGCCGTCACGGCGCCGGCGGGAAAGATCTCCCACCGGGCGCCCCAGGCGCCCCAGGCACCCCGGGCACCCCAGCCGCAGTCCCAGCCGCAGTCCCTGCCGCTGATGGCCGCGGGCAGATCCTTCGGCGGCACCCCAGCCGTCGGCGCGCTGTTCGTACGCAATGGCTCTGCCGCGCTTGGCACCCACTTCTGTTCCGCCAGCGTGGTCGACAGCCCATCCGGCAATCTGGTCCTCACGGCCGCTCACTGCCTGAACGGCCTTGCCGCTGACCAGTTGTCGTTCGTGCCCGGGTACCACGATGGGCTGGCCCCCTACGGGGTCTGGGCGGTCCGGCGGATGATCACCGACCAGCGCTGGGCGGCGTCGTCGGACCCGGACGACGACTTCGCGTTCCTCGAGGTCAGCCCGCCGGCGAGGCTGGCGTGGGGGGCTAGGGTGCAGGACATCACCGGCGGCGAGGTCCTGGGCGGTGAGTCAGCCGGCGGGCCGGTCACCGTCATCGGCTACCCCAATTCGCGCAGATCCCCGATCTTCTGCCGGAACCGCGCCCGGCCGTTCGCCGGCAAGCAGCTGGAATTCGCCTGTGACGGCTACGCCGAGGGCACCAGCGGCAGCCCGCTGCTCGCCGATGTGAACCCGGCCACCTGGCTCGGCACGGTGGTCGGCGTCATCGGCGGCTACGAGCGGGGCGGGCATACCAGTGACGTGTCATACGCTGCCAGGTTCGGCGGCGCGATCGGGGCGCTCTACCAGGCGGCGTCGGCCCTCAGCGTCTGGGCTGCCGCGGTGGGCGGCCGGCCCGCGCGCCCCCCGGGCTAGCGCCCGGGTAACTGGGCTGGTGAGGTGAACGGCAGCATCAGCCGCACGGTCGTCCCCCGGTGCGGAGCCGACGACAGCTCCAGCTTCCCGCTGAGCAGTTCCGCCCGTTCCCGCATGCCGGCCAGGCCGAACCCGGTCGAGGTACCTGAGTCATCAGGCGCGGCCGGGTCGAACCCGGTGCCGTCATCGGCTACCTCCAGCACCATCTTGTCCCGCTGCAAGTACAGACGGATCCGGACGTTGCGGGCCTGGGCGTGCTTGGCGACGTTCTGCAGTGCCTCCTGTGCCGTCCGGTAAATGGCGGTCTCCACATGCTCGGCCATCCGGGTCCGGGCCGCCTCGACCTGGACGTGGAGCTGGGGGAAGGAGTGACCCAGGCTTTCCAGGCTGGCAGCCAGGCCAAGGTCGTCCAGGACCGGCGGGCGCAGCCCGGCGATCGCGGACCGGGTCTCGTCCAGGGCGGCGGTGGCCAGTTCCTGCGCCCGGGCCACCTGTTCAGCGGCTACCCCCGGGGAGCCGGGGATGGCATCGGCGGCGGCTGAGAGGTGGAAGAACAGGCTGACGATGCGCTGGCTGATCCCGTCATGGATCTCCCCGGCCAGCCGCCGCCGTTCGTGTTCCTGCCATTCCACCGTCCGCTCGGCGAACCGCTCCAGCGCTTCCTCCCGCTCGGCCAGCCGCCGGTGCAGCCGCGCGTTCTCGATCGCCCCAGCGACCAGGCCCGCCACCGAGCGCAGAAGTTCCACGTCCGCCGCGGTGAACTCCCGGCGCAGCCTGGTGTGCACGTTCAGCACGCCCACCAGGTGACCGAGCGGGGTCACGATGGGCACCGACACCATGGAGGTGTACTCCTCGCCGCGCAGCGCCGGGATGTACCGGTAGCGGGGATCTGCGGTCTTGTCGTCCACGATCACAGCCGGCTCGCCATGGGAGGCGACCCAGCCGGACACGCCCTCCCCCAGCCCGAGCTCGATCTTGCCGACCAGGTCATCGAAGGGCGGGGTGGCGCCATGCAGCCGCAGGGTCCGCCCCCGTTCGTCGAGCAGGTGCACGAAACACACGTCGGTGCCGGTGGTCTCGGTGACCAGCTTGGCCACACCCTGCAGGATGGGGCCAAGATCCAGGCCCGCTGAGATCGTGTCAATGACCCTCGACAGCAGCTGGGCCTCGTGTTCGGCGTCCACCCCGCCCAGCCGGGGGCCGGTCAATGGAACACGCCCTCGCGCAGGGCCACGGCGACGGCGGCAGCACGGTCGGACACGCCGAGCTTGCGGTAGATGCCGCGGGAATGAGTCTTCACGGTCTCCTCGCTGACCACCAGCTTGGCGGCGATCGCGCGGTTGGACAGCCCGGCGACCAGCAGCGAGAGCACCTCACTCTCCCGCTGGGTCAGGCCGAGATGGGCACCGGGCCAGAATTCGCCGCTGTGCAGGCGGGCGGCTGACAGCGCCACCCGGCCGGCCAGCGTCGGGTCGATGAGCACCTCACCGTCGGCGATCCTGCCCAGGTAGTCGACGAGTTCGCTGCCGCGGATCCGCTTGAGCAGGAAGCCGGCCGCGCCGACCCGCAACGCCTGGTAGAGGTACTGCTCGTCGTCGTAGACGGTCAGGAAGACCACCTTGCAGTCCGGCCGGACGGCCAGGATCTGCCCGCATAGATCCAGGCCGCTGGCGCCGCGCAGGCGGACGTCCAGCAGGACCGCGTCCGGTGACAGTTTCTCGACGGTCTGCACCGCGTCGTGCGGTTCGCTGCACTCGCCGACGATCTCCACCTGCCCGGCGTAGGGGCGGAGCATCGCCTTCAGCCCGTCGAGCACCATCTGGTGGTCATCGATGATCACTACGCGAAGGGGGGTGGCGGCTCGGCGGCTCATGTCAGGAACGGTACCCACAGCCGCTCCCTGCCCAGGACGCCCTCACGCGCGCGCCTCCAGCAGGTGCCACAGCAGCAGCAGCTGGGCGATGGCCAGGGCCTCGCTCCGCCTGCCGGGCGCGTACTCGCCGAGCGTGTCCGGCAGGGCCGTGCCGTGGTCGAAGGACAGCTGCTCCCAGATCGCCTTCTCGACGATCCGGCTGTCCTCGCGCGGTGCATAGCCGTGGATGTGCAGCGCGTCCACCGGCCTGCCGTCGCTGTCCCGGATCAGCCGCAGGTGGACGGTCCGCCGGTCGTCGTCGGTGAGCACGTGGGTGAGTTCGGGATGCTGGATGGTCGGCCGCAGCAGGATCTCCGCCGACAGCGGCGTGCCCTGCGGCTCGGTGTGGCCGGTCACCGGCGCGAACCGGACCGCGATGTCGGCCCAGGCGCGCTGCGGCCGGATGAAGGCGGCCGATTCGGGCTCGCGCCGCTCCAGTTCGGCGAGCACCTGCTCCCCGGTGTACCCGCGCTCGCTGGTGTCGCGGCGCAGTTTCCACTCCCGCCGGATCTCCTCCGGCGGATCCAGGTAAACGGTGATGTCGAAGCAGGCACGGGCAAGCTTGGTGTGCAGCGGCAGCAGCCCTTCCACGATCACGAACTCGCGCGGCTCGACCAGCACCGGGCGCACCAGCTTGCCGGTGGAGTGGTCATAGACGGGCTTGAGGATGGGCCGCCCCAGCGCCAGCAACTGGAGGTGCTGTTCCATCACGTCGATGTAGTTGCATTCCGGATTGAGCACGGTGAAGGGGACGTTGCGCCGCTCCTCGCGGTCGTAGCGGTGGTAGTCGTCCACGCACAGGGCGGTGGCGCGGTCCGTGCCCAGCGCCTCGGCGATTCCCCGGGTGAGCGTGGTCTTGCCGGCCGCGCTGTCGCCAGCGATGGCGAGCATCACCGGCCGCCGGGTCTCCGGTGCCGCCTCATGGCGGCGCAGGCGCATGAGTTTGTCGGGCATCACCACAGCCTCGCCTCCGCTACCGTGCGACCGGGCGGTTGCGAACGGCATCCGCCGGCGCGTTCCATGTCGCGGGTGTTGCACCACCATAAGCCGGCGCCGCCGCGACGGCATCCCCCCAGCTGGGGAGTATCCAGGGGAACTACAGCCGGTAAGGCATGCCACGTCTCCCCCGGGCGCTTCCACCGGAGGGGGATGCGCCATCGACCATCCAAGCCTAACGTCACGGGTCTAGACGCCCGATACCAGTGGACTGGTCGGGGGCCGGGCAGTCCCGCTAGGCAGGAGGCAGCCGGATGAGACTTGCGGCATCAGCCGCGGCCGCCCTGGTGGCGCCGGGGAAGGGAATCCTCGCCGCGGACGAGAGCGTCGCCACGATGTCGGCCCGGCTGGCCGTGGCCGGGGTCGAGGCCACGCCGGAGAACCGGCGCGCCTACCGGGAAATGCTGGTGACCACGCCCGGCCTGGCCGATGGGATCAGCGGGGTGATCTTGTGTGACGAGACGTTCCGCCAGCATGTCTCGGCTGGCCGGACGTTCCCGGTAGCCCTCCGCGAACTGGGCATGATGGCAGGGATCAAGGTGGACACCGGCGCCAGGCCGCTCGCCGGGACCCGGGGTGAGACGGTCACCGAGGGCCTGGACGGGCTCCTGCCCCGCCTGCGTGAATACGCCGAACTCGGCGCCGAGTTCGCCAGATGGCGGGCCGTGCTGCGGATCGGCCCCGGCACGCCCTCGCCGCTGGCCATCCGGGCGAACGCTCAGGCGCTGGGCAGGTATGCGGCCGCATGCCTGGAGGCCGGGCTGGTTCCCATCGTGGAACCCGAGGTGCTCATGGATGGGACGCACTCGCTCGGTCACTGTGAGACGGTGACATCGATGGTGCTGCTGGAGGTCATGAGCGAACTGCACGAATACCGGGTGGACTTCGAGGGGGTCGTGCTCAAGCCCAACATGGTGGTGCCGGGCAGCGATTCCGGCGCCAGCCCCTCCCCGGCCGAGGTGGCCGAAGCCACCGTCGGTACTCTCAACGGCGTGCCTGCCACGCTGGCGGGGGTGGCCTTCCTGTCGGGCAGGCAGCGGCCGGAGCGGGCGACCGAGAACCTGGCGGCGATGCAGCACATCCCGCATCTGTGGCCCCTCACCTTTTCCTTCGGCCACGCGCTGGTGGATCCCGCGCTGGCCGCCTGGCGCGGTGAGCCGGGCCGGTGGGCGGACGGCCAGCGCGCGCTCGCCCGGCGGGTGGCGATGAACGCGGCCGCCCTGGCCGGCCGGTACCGGCCCGAGCTGGAACTGGATCCCGCCTGAGGCGCAAACACCGTAGTGCTGTGTTCGTGCGGCGTCAGCTTGCCGCCTCGTGCTGACGACGTAGGTGCCAGGCATGGTCGCGATCGGCACGGCCCTCCTTATCGCGGGAGAACCGGCTGCCAGATGTGGCAGGATCGCCGTGGTGCTCAGCGGCGGCAACGTGGACTGGCACACCTTCCGCGCCCTGATCGACAACAGCCACACCAGGAGGCTCAGTGGGCTGCCCGGCCTGCCATCCCGCCGCACAGCCGTCTCCAGCCCGGGTGGTGCATGAAGCCATCGCCGCCCGATCCCAATACGCCAGCACCTATAAAGGATCGAGCGGGCCGCTCAGACGTTGAAGCCCAGTGCCCTGAGCTGCTCGCGGCCGTCCTCGGTGATCTTGTCGGGACCCCACGGCGGCAGCCATACCCAGTTGATCGCGAAGTCAGGAACCAGCCCTTCCAGCGCGGCCGCGGCCTGGTCCTCGATCACATCGGTCAGCGGGCAGGCGGCGCTGGTGAGCGTCATGTCGATGGTGGCGGCACCGTCCTCGCCGAGGGTGACCCCGTACACCAGCCCCAGATCGACGACGTTCACGCCGAGTTCGGGATCGACGACGTCACGGAGCGCCTCCAGCACGTCCTCGGCCTCCGGGCTGGCCGCACCGTCAGCGCCCTGGGCGCCGGCACCCACGGCGTCGTGCTGCTGCTCGGCGGCCTCGGTCACATCAGTCGCGTTCTGGTTCATTTCCCTCTCCCACCTCAGCTGAGATCGCCGGTGTGTGCTGCCTGCGCCGTCGCGTCTTTCCACGCCATCCAGCCCAGAAGCGCGCACTTGATCCTGGCCGGGTACCTGGAGACCCCGGCGAACGCGATCGCGTCGCCGAGAGTGTCCTCGTCCGGCTCGGCCTCGCCGCGAGACTGCATCAGGGCGAGGAACTCATCACAGATCTCCATGGCCTCGCTGACCGGCTTGCCGATGATCAGGTCGGTCATCACTGACACGCTGGCCTGGCTGATCGAGCAGCCGAGCGCGTCGTAGGAGATGTCGGCCACGGCCGGCTCCGCGCCGGTGTCCTTCAGCGTGACCCGCAAGGTCACCTCGTCGCCGCAGGTCGGGTTCACATGCCGGACCTCGGCGTCGTAGGGGTCACGCAGCCCCTTGTGGTGCGGGTTGCGGTAGTGGTCGAGGATGATCTCCTGGTACAGCGACTCCAGTTGCATCGTCCTTCCCCTCACGCCACCTGGAAGAACTGCTGTGCTCGGCGTATTCCCTCGGCCAGGGCCTCCACCTCTTCCTGGGTGTTGTACAGGTAGAACGATGCCCGGGTGCTGGCCTGCACGCCAAGCGCCCGGTGCAGCGGCCACGCGCAGTGATGCCCGGCCCTGACCGCGATGCCGTGCTCGTCGAGGACCTGGCTGACGTCGTGCGGGTGCACGCCGTCCACTTCGAATGAGATGGCTGCCCCGCGGCCGGCCGGCGTGGTGGGCCCGAGAATCCGCACCCCCTTGATCTCCGCGAGCGCGTCCAGGGCGTGTGCCAGCAGCCGCTGCTCGTGGGCGTGGATGGCGTCGAGCCCGACCTCGTCCAGGTAGTCGATGGCCGCCGCCAGGCCCGCCGCCTGTGCGATCGGCATCGTGCCCGCCTCGAACTTGTGCGGCGGCGGGGCGTAGGTGGACCGTTCCATCAGGACGGTCTCGATCATCTCGCCCCCGCCCAGGAAGGGTGGCATCTCCTCGAGCAGTTCGCGGCGGCCCCACAGCACCCCGATGCCGGTCGGCCCGCACATCTTGTGACTGGTGAAGCCCAGGAAGTCGGCGCCGAGCCCGGCCACGTCCACCGGCATATGCGGTACCGACTGGGCGGCGTCCACCAGCACCAGCGCGCCCACCGCGTGGGCCGCGTCGGCGATCTCCCGGACCGGGTTGACGGTGCCGAGCACGTTGGACTGGTGAACCAGCGCGACAAGTTTCGTCCGCTCGGTGATCAGCCCGCCGATGCCGGAGGTGTCCAGCTGCCCGTCCGGCGTCACCTCGAACCACCGCAGCGTGGCACCTGTCCGCTCGCACAGCATCTGCCAGGGCACGAGGTTGGAGTGGTGCTCCATCTCGGTGACCACGATCTCGTCACCGGGCCCGAGCCGGAACCTGCCCCGCCCGGCGCTGGCAGCGCTGGCGTTGCCCATCGAGTACGCGACCAGGTTGATCCCCTCGGAGATGTTCTTGGTGAAGATCACCTCGGTCTCGTCGGCGGCTCCGATGAACCCCGCCGCCTTGATCCGCGCCCCCTCGTACGCCTCGGTGGCTTCCTCGCTGAGCTCGTGGGTGGCCCGGTGGATGTTGGCGTTGTGCCGTTCGTAGAACTCGGTCAGCGTGTCGATGACCCGGCGCGGCTTCTGCGAGGTGTTGGCGCTGTCGAGGTAGATCAGCGGCTGCCCGCCCCGGACCGTCCGGTCCAGGATCGGGAAGTCCTTGCGGATTCGCGCCACATCGAGGCTCATGAGGCAGCACCTGCCTTGACGAAGCGCTCGTAGCCGGCCTTCTCCAGCTCTTCGGCGAGCTCGGGGCCGCCCTCCTCGACGATCCGCCCGCCTACGAAGACGTGCACGAAATCCGGCGTGACATAGCGCAGGATGCGCGTGTAGTGGGTGATGAGCAGCACGCCGCGGCCGGGCTGCGCGCGGAACCGGTTGACGCCCTCCGACACCACCTTGAGCGCGTCGATGTCGAGCCCGGAGTCGGTCTCATCCAGGACCGCGAACGTCGGTGAGAGCAGTTCGAGCTGGAGGATCTCGTGCCGCTTCTTCTCCCCGCCGGAGAACCCCTCGTTGAGGTTGCGCTCGGCGAAGGCCGGGTCGATCGACAGTGCCGCCATGGCCTCGCGCATCTCCTTGAGGAACAGCCGCAGCTTCGGCGCCTCGCCACGCACGGCGGTGACGGCTGTGCGCAGGAAGTTGGAGACCGACACCCCGGGGACTTCGACCGGGTACTGCATGGCAAGGAAGAGCCCGGCCCGGGCCCGGGCGTCCACGCTCATCGCGAGTACATCCTGGCCGTCGAGGGTGATCGAGCCCTGGGTGACGAGGTACTTGGGGTGACCGGCGATCGCGTAGGCGAGGGTGGATTTGCCCGACCCGTTCGGCCCCATGATGGCGTGGGTCTGCCCCGCCGCCACGGTCAGGTCGACGCCGCGCAGGATCTCGGGCCTGTCGTCAGCAGCATCCAGGACGCTGACATGCAGGTCGCGGATCTCGAGAGTGGACATCAATATCTCCTGGTAGGTCAGCGTGAAGGGTCGGCGGCCGGGAGCGAGATGTAGACGTCGTCGCCCTCGATCCTGACGGGGTAGGTGGCAACCGGCTTCGTGGCCGGCGGCCCGGTGGGCTTGCCGGTGCGGATGTCGAAGCAGGACCCGTGCAGCCAGCACTCCAGCGTGTGGTCGTAGATCTCGCCTTCGGACAGCGGGACTTCCTCGTGCGAGCACACGTCGTGCAGCGCGAAAACCTCGCCGCCGGTCCGGACCAGGGCCACCGGGACGTCGCCGATCTCCACCCCGAGGGCGCCCTCGGCGGGCAGTTCGGACAGCGCGCAGGCGCGGACGAAGTTCCCGCTCATGCGGGCTCCTTGGCAAGTTCGGCTTCGATGGACGCGCCGATCCGGTCGCGCAGGTCCGGCACCTCGATCTTGCTGATCAGCTCGCCGAAGAAACCACGGATCACCAGCCGCCGGGCCTCGGCCAGCGGGATGCCGCGGGCCATCAGGTAGAACAGGTGATGGTCCTCCAGCCGCCCACTGGCGCTGGCATGCCCGGCTCCCACCACCTCGCCGGTGAGGATCTCCAGGTTCGGCACCGAGTCCGCGCGGGCGCCGTCGGTGAGCAGCAGATTCCGGTTGCGCTCATAGGTGTCGGTTCCGTCCGCCTCCGCCCGGATGAGCACGTCGCCGATCCACACGGTGTGGGCGTCCTGCCCCTGCAGCGCGCCCTTGTACTCCACCCGGCTGCGGCAGTTTGGCTGCGCGTGGTCCACGAACAGCCGGTGCTCCAGATGCTGGCCGCCGTCCGCGAAGTACACCCCGAGCAGTTCGGCGTCTCCCCCTGGCCCGCCATCACGAACCGACGGCACCAGCCGCACAACCCCGCCCCCAACCGCACCGACAGTGAGCTCACGCCGCT
>OFHK01000333.1_pt1 | contig 14718 bp, 12 predicted proteins | sample 1521951 | NCBI WGS metagenome assembly OFHK01 (sample SAMEA2468436, study PRJEB22500) | soil metagenome | biome: Glassland; feature: Farmland; material: Clay | place: Australia | collected 2013-01-31 | depth 0.55 m
GCCTGGACATTCGCCATGGACTCCGGGTTCGCGTAGCGGCTCTCCTCGCGCACGGTGCGCGAGATGACGAGCGGCTCCAGAGGGTCGCCCTCGTCCGGGAGGAAGTCCTCCGGGATCTGCCCCGCCTTGACGGCCTGCACGAACTCCTTCGCGAACTTCACCGCGCCGTCGATGTCCTTGTCGAGGATGAGGGCGAAGACGCGCTTCTGCGCCTCGCTCTGCAGGTTGAACGCATCCGTCCGCCGGATCTCATAGCCGCGGACGATGAGCTCCCCCGCCACGGGCCACGCGACCTTCGCCGCGTACCGCTTCTTCTTCCCGTGGCTGAAGAACGTCTCGAGCACCCGCTCGAAGTCCATGTTCACGCTGCCGTGGCTGAACCGCTCCGAGATCTGCCGCCCGAGCTTCTTCGTCTCCTCGAGGTCCTTCTTCGGCGACTCGAAGAAGACGCTGTCCGTGTCCGCATACAGGACGCGGATGCCCTCGGACTCGAGCTGGGTGATGATCGACTTGATGTTCTCCCGCGCGAACGCGGTGATGCTCGCGCCGATCTGCGGGTTCGTGAAGCGGTAGAAGGAGGACGCCAGGACGCCGTAGAAGGCGTTCATCAGGATCTTGATCGCGAACTGCAGCCGGTCGTAGTAGGCGTGTTTCTCCGGGCCCTTCTCCGTCTTCAGCTTCGCCTTGACCTCCTTCCGCTCGCGCATGAGGTTGCCGAGGATCGTGGGCAGCAGCCCGACGCGCACGGACTTGTCGAGGAAGCGCACGCCCGTGGGGCTGACGACCGTCCCCTTCTCGTTCAGCGTCGTGAAGCAGATGTTGTTCTCGATGATGATCGACGGGTACATGGACGTGAAGTCCAGGACGCCCACCCAGTCGTAGAGGCCGGGGTCCAGGCTGTGCACGTAGCCGCCCTCGATGGGCGCCTCGCCCGAGCCGGTCCGGGTCATGGGGACGCCGAAGTGCCCGCGGTCCGCGGCGCGGATCAGGATGGAGTCGATGAGCTGTGACGTGCGCCCGTTGAAGACGTCGTCCACGGGCAGCTTCGACACGACCGCGATGTCCATGGACTTGTCCAGCTTCGCGACCTTCTCCAGGATCCGGAGGGCGAGCTCCGCGTCCTTCTTGCAGTACTCCATGACGCGGACCTTGTCCTTCGCCCACTCCTGGTCCATGTTCCGCCGGTCGACGTCGTGCTTCCCCTCGCCCAGGAGCCACTTCGCGACCGCGTCGAGGGTCTCCTGCTTCGGGTGCAGTTCCACCTTCGTGGACCACCAGGCGTCCGCGATGATGCGGCCGTGCGCGCGCCAGAACCGCTCCCCCACGTTGCTGATCTGCATCCCGTCGCGCGACAGCGTGAGGCCGGAGAGGCCGTTCATCCGGCCCCTCGCCTCGAGGACCGGGAGGTCGTAGCCGTCGATGTTGTAGCCCGTGATCACGTCGGGGTCGTACTTCTCGACGAAGGCGAGGAACCCCTGGACGATCTCCCGCTCCGTGCCGCTCAGGATGTCCGTCTTCAGCTCGCCCCCCTCGCGCCACGCCAGCCCGAGGCACAGGAGCGTCTGGTTCTGGATCGTGTTCTCGATGTCGAAGGAGAGGACCTTGAGCCGCGGGCTGAAGGCGTCGATGGGCTCGAACCGCTCCGCCTTCACGACCAGCTCCGTCGTGTACCGGCCTTTCGTCGGCTCGCCGAAGACGCGGAAGCAGGAGGGCAGGTCCATGTCGAAGATGAAGCGGTGGGCGAAGGGGATGTCCGCCGCGAGCACCTCGCTCCCGAACTTGCGGCACCGCTCGCGGTACTCCGGCGTCTTCCAGGGGTGGTGCATGAGCACCTTGCCGCACGACCGCCGGACGCCGGCCACCTCGAGCTCGACCGTCTCGATCCGCACGACCTCCGGGTCGCGCCCGAGGGCGGAGAGGAGGGCCTGCGTGGGCTCGATGCAGTAGAAGTACGGCAGGAAGCCCCGGTACTCGACCGTGATCGACCGGTCGTCCTTCGTCCGGCCGAAGATCTCGATGACGGGCTCCTCCTGGGGCCCGTCCCTGCGGTAGGATGCGGTCAGCATCCTCACGTCCCACGATCCGCTCATGCCTTCGCCACGATCTTCATCACGTCGCCATCCTGGACCGGATGGTCACGGCCCACGACCCTCTTGGTCCTCCCGTCGATGGCCCGGATGAAGTGCTTCCCCAAATCGGTGTGGACCTTAAAGGCTACGTCCACCGCCGTGGAGCCGCGCGGCACGAGGAACGCGTCCGGCAGCACGTTCCCCTTCTTGTCCGTCCAGTGGACCTCGTCCTCCACGGGGAAGACGACGATCAGATCGAGGAGCTTGAACACGGCCTCTTCCACGCACGCCTGCACGCCGGTCGTCCCGCGGGCCTCCAGGAAGGACCGGATCTTGTCGAGCCCCTTCGCCTGGGGCGCGGAGAGCTTGGAGGGGTCCGGGACGGCGAACGACGACGCGCCCGGCTCGTAGGTCACCAGACGGGCCTGCGCGGCCCGCCGCAGGGCGAGCTCGAACTCCGCGGACGTGGGCACGGTGCGGTACCCCTCCGCCCCCGCGAGGGCGTCGAGGCGGTCCTCCGTCGCCAGGTCCGCCTTGTTCGCGGCCAGGATCATGGGCTTCCCGATCTTCCGGAGGTTGCGGGCCAGGAGGAGCATGTCGTCGGACGTCCACTTGGCCATCTTCGGGTCGAGGGGCGTCTCCCGCAGGGCCGAGTGGATCTGCGCCTCCGTGAGGCCGAGGCCCGTGAGTCGGTCGTACAGGAGCTTCTCCGGCGGCACCTCCTCGAGGTCCGCGCGCCGCGACTCCTTGTCCCAGTTGCGGAGCAGGATGCCGGCGATCCAGTGCGCGAGCTCCTCCTCCAGGAAGCGGACGTCCTCGAGCGGGTCGTGGCTCCCGGCCGGCACGACGTTGCCCTCGAAGTCCGTGCCGCCCGTGGCGTCGATCACGTGCACGAGGGCGCTCGCCTGCCGCAGGTCGTCGAGGAACTTGTTCCCGAGCCCGCGGCCCTCATGGGCCTTGGGCACCAGGCCCGCGACGTCGAGCAGCTCCACGGGGATGAGCCGCACGCCGTCCTGGCAGGGCGCGTTGTTGGGCTGGCAGGGCACGCCGAGGTCGACGTGCGGGCACCGATGCCGCACGTACGCGATGCCGCGGTTCGGCTCGATCGTCGTGAAGGGGTAGTTCGCGATCGCCGCGGGGGCGAGCGTCGCGGCGGCGAAGAAGGTCGACTTGCCCACGTTGGGCTTGCCCACGACCCCGAGTTCCACGCGTGGGAAAAGGGCTCGTGTCTCAAGTAGGTTCCCGGCCGCCGGCGGCCGGCCGGCCGCGAGCCTTTATCCGCTATCGGCCTTTCTCCCGGGGCATTCAGGACCCGGAGGTCCCCCCATGGAACGCGCTGTGATCCTCTGCGATGGCTATTTCGGACAGAACACCGGGAAGACCGCGAACGGCCTCGTGCGGTACTCCAAGCGCTACCAGATCGTCGGCGTGATCGACCACACGAAGGCGGGCCGGGACGCGGGCGAGGTGCTCGACGGCAAGGCGAACGGCATCCCGATCTTCAAGGACTTCCGCGAGGCCATGGCGAAGGGGCAGCCGCAGACGCTCGTCATCGGGGTCGCGACCTTCGGGGGCTACATCCCCAAGGAGTTCCGGCCCCCGATCCGGGAGGCCATCGAGAACGGGGTGAACGTGGCCGCGGGGCTGCACGAGTTCCTGAACGACGACCCGGAGTTCAAGGCGCTCGCCGCGGAGCACGGCGTGACGCTGCTCGACGTGCGGAAGCCGCGGGACATCCGCGAGGCGCAGCAGTTCAGCGACAAGGCGCGCCGCCTGCCCTGCCTCCGCATCCCGGTCCTCGGGACGGACGGGGCCATCGGCAAGCGGACGCTTGCCCTGCGCCTGACGGACGGCCTGAACGCCGCCGGCATCAAGACGACCTTCGTGGCCACGGGCCAGACCGGGCTGCTCCAGGGGTCCCCGTACGGCGTGCCGCTCGATTCCATCCAAGGCGACTTCATGGTCGGGGAGCTCGAGGCGGAGATCGTCCGCGCATACGAGGAGACGAAGCCGCAGGTCCTCATCGTCGAGGGGCAGGGGAGCATCTCCCATCCCGCCTACGTGTGCGGCTCGCGGTCCATCGTCATGGCCTCGATGCCCTCGGGCATCATCATGATGCACGCGCCCGCGCGCAGGACGCGGAACTTCCGCCGTGACATCGTCGCGTGGCCCATGCCGAAGCCCGAGGAGGAGATCCAGTGGCTCGAGTTCTACGCGAAGATTGCGGGCGGCGGCAAGGTCATCGCAATCGGGCTGAACCACGAGAACATGACCCGGGAGCAGGTCGAGGCCACGGTGAAGGAGTACGAGGCGAAGTACGGCCTCCCGACCGCGGACGCCTTGTGGCACGGCGTCGGCAAGTTCGTCGACCGGATTAAGGGGATGCTGTGAAGATCCCGAAGTCCCACCCGCGATACGTGTCCCTCGTGCGCCGCGAGAGGCTCGTCCGGGGATGGCGCGAGGGGATCGTGGTCCCGGAAGGGCTCATCGCCCAGGGCCGCGGCGAGGCCTTCGACTACCTGTTCGGCGAGGAAACGACCGCGCCGGCGTTGGTAGCAGAGAAGGCCGCCGCCGCGTTCCTCCTGACCGCGGAGCGCCCGGTCCTGTCGGTGAACGGGAACGTCGCGGCGCTGGCTCCGCGGGAGGTGGCCCGCCTGGCGCGTGCAGCCTCGGCGCGGATCGAGGTGAACCTGTTCCACCGCACGGAGGCGCGCGTCGGGCGAATCGTGAAACGGCTCCGCACCGCCGGGGCGAGAGAGGTCCTCGGTCCGCGGCCCGACGCGCGGATCCCCGGACTGGAGTCCAAGCGGGGGCTCTGCCACCGGGAGGGCATCTACTCGGCCGACGTGGTCCTCGTGCCCCTCGAGGACGGGGACCGGACGGAGGCCCTCGTCCGCATGGGGAAGACGGTCATCAGCGTCGACCTGAACCCCCTCTCCCGCACGTCGCAGCGGGCCAGCGTGCCGATCGTGGACGAACTCACGCGCGCGCTCCCGAACATCGAGCGGTTCGCGAAGGAACTCCGGGCGAATCCCGAGGAGACCCGCCGCATCGCACGGGGCTACGACCGGTCGGGCAACCTCCGGGCCACCGTCGATTATCTCGGGTGGCGACTCCGCGGACTGAAGGCCAAGCCTCGCCGGCGCGCCTGATTCACGTGTAGTGGCCCGGCTTCCACTTGATCGAGCAACCGTAGGGCGGCGTCAGGGGCACGCGCGGAGCCTTCCCGGCGAGGACGTCGTCGAGGGCGTCCCGCAGGTACCGCAGCGTGACCGCGTTCGCGTCCTTGTGGTTGTCGTCCATGCGGCCGCGGTACCGGACCACGCGGTCCTTGTCGAGGACGTAGAAGTCCGGCGTGGCCACGGGGCCCCAGGCCTCCGCGACCTTCTGGCTTTCGTCCCGCAGGTAGGGGAAGTTGTAGCCGTGGTCCTTCGCGCGCTCCTGCATATGGGCGAGGTCGTCCTCCGGGTACTTCCCCTCGTCGTTGGAGTTGATCCCGACGAGCTGCACGCCCTTCCCGGCGTAGTCCCGCTGGACGTCCACGAAGCGCGACTCCCACGCCTGCACGTACGGGCAGTGGTTGCACGTGAAGAAGACGACGACCACGGGCTTGGCCTTGAAGGAGCCGAGGGAGTACGCCTTCCCGTCGATGCCGGGCAGGGAGAAGTCGGGGGCCTTCGCGCCGGGCAGGAGCCCCGGGATCCGGTTGAGCGTCAGGTCTTGCGGCACGCGCACCGGCCGTCACAAAACCGTTCGTTCGCATAAGACTTTGCGCGGTCTGGTGCTGTCCCAGCTCAGGTGATGGCCCAAGTTCCTGCCACGACTCGCCACCTTCCAGGGGGATTCTCACTTTCACTGTACTCCGGAGGAGATGCCCACCCCCTGGACGTCTTCAGGATCACAGATGGTCTCCGCGCCCGTCGTCCGGAGCCTCTCCTTTCCCGCCCAGGAGCTGCCGCAGGCCCTCCTCGGTCTGCTCGCCGAATTCCGGCTCGTCGTCAACCAGTCCATCCGCATCGCCCTCCGCGAGGACATCCGCTCGAGGGCCCGACTCGCACGGGCGGCCTACGGAGTCCTGTCGGCCGAGCACACGATCTACAAGCAATACATCCCGAGCGCCTTCGAGGTCGCCTTGGGCGTCCTGAAGGCGTACCGGAGACGTGTTCGGAAAGGCAGGAAGACCAACACCCCGTACGTCCGTCGCCTCTTCCTGAAAGCCGAGAACCAGTCCTATTGGCTCGACCGTGAGACGGGACGGCTGCGGATTCCGATCCGGGGCACGGAAGGCGTGCAGCTGATGCTGCCCCTCTCCGAGTGGCATCGTTCCTTCCTCTCCGATCCGTCGTGGGATCTCGGCTCGCTGACCGTCGCGCCTGAGCGGATCATCGTGACCGTCCGGACGGGTGCACCAGAGCCCTATGAACCCATGGCCGCTATGGCCCTCGACACGAACGAGGACTCCCTGGACGGCGTCGAGGCCGCGGGGACGTCGGCCCGGCTCCTCACAATCCCGTTCGGCGGCGTGCGCACGGTGCAGGCGACGCACTTCCGCCGACGCCGGCGTCTGGCGAAGAAGAAGGCCCACGACCGACGCGTGAAGAGGAAGCTCCTCCGAAGCGAGGGAAGGCGAGAGCATAACCGGGTGAAGCAACGGTTCCACCGAGTCAGCAAGGCCCTCGTGGCCGCGGCGGTGAAGGCGAAGGCGGCCGTCGTCCTCGAGGACCTGACGCTTCACGGTGCCGGCGGCCGCTCACGTCGCACGAACCGCCGCCTGTCGTCGTGGCCCCGCGGCGAACTCCATCGTCAGATCGAGTACAAGGCCGCCCTCGCGGGCGTGCCCGTGATCAAGGTGAACCCTGCATGGACATCAAAGACCTGCCCAGTGTGTGGCGCGCGGCGCCGAGAGAGGGTGGGCCAGGACTTCGTCTGCAGCGTGTGCGACTGGGAGATGGACCGGCAGCACAACGCGGCACTCAACATCCTGCAATCCGCCTTGGCCTCGAACGAGGCCTTGGCAAGGGCCGTACGGTTCCGGCCCGGTGCCCTCCGCCATGATGCGATGAGTCCCCTCTACGACCCCCTCCGAGGAGGCGGGGGCGCACGGGAGGAGCCGAGCGGAGTGGAGTCCCCGAGGGTGGTCAACGCCCGATGAAGGGACAGAACCGCGCGCACCTTGTCGTTCCGCTCGCGAGGCGCTGCGGAAACTATTTGTGGCACCGCCCGGATGGGCCATTCCCGTGACGTAGCGTGAAATACATTGTTGTCACGGGTGGCGTTTTGTCGGGTCTCGGGAAGGGGATCTCCACCTCCTCCATCGGGGTCCTTCTGAAGTCGAAGGGGATCAAGGTCTCCCCCGTCAAGATCGATCCCTACCTGAACGTCGACGCGGGCACGATGAACCCCTACCAGCACGGGGAGGTCTTCGTCCTCGACGACGGCGCGGAGACGGACCTGGACCTGGGGAACTACGAACGGTTCCTGGACGTGAACCTGACCGGGGACCACAACATCACGACGGGGAAGGTGTACCGCGCGGTGATCGACAAGGAGCGCCGCGGCGACTACCTCGGGAAGACCGTCCAGATCATCCCGCATGTCGCGGACGAGAGCAGGGCGCGTCTCCGGGCGGTCGGGGAGAAGGAGCGGGCGGACGTCGTCCTGATCGAGATGGGCGGGACGGTCGGCGACATCGAGGGCATGCCCTTCCTCGAGGCGGTGCGGCAGCTCGGCCAGGAGGTCGGGAAGGAGAACGTCCTCTACGCGCACACGACCCTCGTCCCGGTCATGGGCGCGGTGGGCGAGCAGAAGACGAAGCCCACCCAGCAGAGCGTCCGCGAGCTCCGGGCCGCGGGGATCCAGCCCCACGTCATCATCGCCCGCGGGGAGCGGTCCCTCGAGCCCGACGTGCGGAACAAGATCGCCTTCTTCTCCGACGTGCCCGTGGACGGGATCATCAGCGCCCCGGACGCGTCCACGATCTACGACGTGCCCCTGCTGTTCGACGGCCAGGGCCTCACCGAGTACGTGATGAAGACGCTCCACCTCGAGCCGAGGCAGGAGGACCTCAAGGAATGGAAGGAGTTCCTGGAGCGCCTCAAGAACCCCGAGAAGGAGGTCACGATCGCCCTCGTGGGCAAGTACACGCACCTCAAGGACTCCTACATCAGCCACATCGAGGCGTTCCACCACGTCTCCGGCGCGACGCGGATCAAGGTGAACCTGCGCTGGGTCGAGTCCATGGACATCGAGAAGAAGGGGGCCAAGCTCCTCGAGGGCGCCGACGGCATCCTCGTGCCCGGCGGCTTCGGGGACCGCGGCATCGAGGGGAAGATCGCCGCGACGCGGTACGCCGCGGACCACGACGTCCCGTTCCAGGGCGTGTGCCTTGGCTTCCAGCTCGCCACCGTGGGCTTCGCGCGGGAGACGCTCGGACTCAAGGGCGCGAACAGCTCCGAGTTCGACCCGAAGACGCCGTACCCGGTGGTCGACCTGCTGCCGGAGCAGCACGGGGTCAAGGACATGGGCGCGACGATGCGCCTCGGTGCGCACGAGATCCTGCTCGACGAGGCCTCGAGGACGGCGAAGCTGTACGGTTCCACGCGGATCTACGAGCGCCACCGCCACCGGTACGAGATCAACCCGGACTACATCGAGAAGCTCGAGGCCGCGGGGCTGCGGTACGTCGGCCGCTCGGACCGCGGGCGGAGGATGGAGGTCTTCGAGATGAAGGGCCACCCGTACTTCGTCGCCTCCCAGTTCCATCCCGAGCTGCGGTCGAGACCGTTCCGGCCCTCGCCCATCCACCTGGGGCTCGTGAAGGCCGCGGCCGGGGCGAAGTGATTTCGGGCGCGTCCGAGGACGAGGGCGCGGGGACAAACCTTTAAACCCGGGCCCCTCCTTGGTTGTCCTCCATGCCCGCTCTCCCCTATGACCAGTTGCTCGCCCGGGCGAAGAAGGCGCTGCCCGACGCGTTGAGCACGGGCGAGCGGTTCCAGGTCCCGGCCCCCGACATCGTGTACGAGGGCAAGACGACCATCCTGCGGAACTTCGAGGACATCGTCCAGGCGATCCGCCGCGACCCGGACATGGTCCTGACCTACCTCCTGCGGGAACTGGGCACTGCGGGGACCATGGAAGGGCGCCGCGCCGTGTTCAAGAGCAAGGTCACCCCGATGGCCGTCGAGGAGCGCATCAAGTCCTACGTCGAGGCGTACGTCATCTGCCAGGAGTGCGGCCGCCCGGACACGCGGCTCGTCAAGGAAGGCCGCGTCGCCATGCTCGAGTGCGACGCCTGCGGCGCGCGCCGACCCGTGAAGTCCGTCAAGAAGGCGGCCAAGGTCGAGGAGGCGCCCCTCGTCGAGGGCAAGGTCTACGAGATGATGATCCAGGACATCGGGAAGAAGGGCGACGGGATCGCCAAGCTGGACAAGTACATCATCTACGTGCCCGGGACCGCGAAGGGCGCCATCGTCAAGGTCTTCATCGAGAAGATCGCGGGCAGCGTCGCGTTCGGGCGGGTGTCGCGGGAGTAGGCGGCGCATGCGCTCCGAGGTGCGGTCCACCCTGGCCATGGGCGTCCTCCTCCTCGCATCGCAGCTGGCCGCGCTCGCCATCGCCCCCGCCTTCCTCTCCAACGGCGTTCAGGCGTTCCAAGACCCGAACGACGTGTCGAACGCGGCCGTCTACATCGTGGCAATCCTGCTCTTCACGGGGGTCATCCTGCTCCTGGTGAAATACCGCAAGCAGGGCCTCGTGCGGCTCATCATGCTCTTTTCGGTCTTCATCACGGTCAGTTTCGTCCTCATCCTGCCCGTGTACTACTTCCTGGTCTGGGTGCCCATCCTGTTCGATCTGACCACCTTCACGATCCTGAGTTCCGCGCTGCCCTTCCTGGGCGGGCTCGCGATCACCTGGATCCTCGTCAAGTACCCCGAGTGGTACGTGGTGGACGCTGTCGGCCTGATGACGGCCGCGGGCGTGACCGCGGTCCTGGGCATCTCCTTCGGCTGGTTCCCCGCCTTCCTCCTGCTCGTCGCCATGGCCTGCTACGATGCCTGGGCGGTCTACCACACGAAGCACATGGTCACCCTTGCGGACGAGGTGACGAACCAGCACCTCCCCATCCTCCTCGTCGTCCCGAAGCACGCGGACTACAAGTTCACGGAGCAGAAGGGGCTCAAGAAGCAGGTCGACGAGGGGGACGAGCGTGAGGCGATGTTCATCGGGCTCGGGGACCTCATCATCCCGGGCATGATGAGCGTGTCCGCGTGGTGGTCCTTCCAGTCGATCGCGGGGGGCGTGGGCTTGCCGAATCTGAGCCCGGCCCTGACCCTGGCCCTCGGGACGCTCATCGGGAGCCTCGTGGGCTTCTCCATCCTCATGCGGTACGTCCTCCGCGGCAACCCCCAGGCCGGCCTCCCGCTCCTCAACGGCGGTGCGCTCGCCGGGTTCTTCGTCACCCACTTCCTCGTGTATGGGAGCCTGCTCCCGGCCATCCCGCGGTTCTTCTGAGCGCGTGCGGGCCGTAAGCGTCTTATAGGGCCGCGAGGTTGGGACGGTTCTCCCTGAGGTTCACGATGGCACTCTGGCAAGGACGCTCCAAGAGGAAGCCCACGGGCGGGCGCTACCGGCCGCTGCGGAAGAAGCGCCGCCGGGAGGTCTCCCGGGAGCAGCAGTTCACGATCATCGGCACCCGCCGCGTCAAGCTCTACCGCACGAAGGGCGGGAACCGGAAGGTCCGCGTCCTCAAGGCCGAGTACGCGAATGTCCTCGACCCTCGCACGTCGACGACGAAGAAGGTCAAGATCGTCACGGTCAAGGAGAACACGTCGAACCCGCACTACGTGACGCGGAACATCATGACCCGCGGCGCGGTCGTGCAGACGGAGATCGGCCTCGCGAAGATCACGTCGCGGCCCGGGCAGGACGGCCTCATCAACGCGGTCCTCGTGACCGCAGAGAAGGCCCCGGCGAACTGAACCTCCGGCGGTCCCAGCGTTTTCCGGACTAGCGAGAGCGTGGTCCCGCCCCCGCGTGCACCAGGAACAGGCTCCGAACGAACAGCGCCGCCGCCACGACGAGGAAGGCCCAAGGGACGAGGTCGCCGCTGAAGCCGCGGGAGGAGAGGAACATCAGGTCCATCCCCGCGACCGCCAGGAGCACGGAGCCGCCTGACAAGGCCAGAAGCAGACGGCGGGCCAGGACGGGAGATGCTCTCGGGGCTCCCGCGAGAAGGGCAGTGACGAACGTCATAAGGGAGGGGACGAGCCCCAGGAGGAGGCCCCACAAAAACGTCATCGGCCACTGCGCCCACGGGTCGAAGCACGCGGCCGCACAGACCACTCCGGGGAGCTGGCAGAGGACGGACGGAGGCGCGCACCCCTGCCATCGGATGCCCCATGCGAGGGCGAAGGCCGAGCCTGCCGCGAGATCGACCGCGACGGGGACGACGGCCTGTCGAACCCGCACGAGGCGACATGGCCCGGGATGACGATGAAGGTCGCGCTGCCGTTCGAACCTCGCCTTCACTCCGCGGACCGCGTCAGGTTCACGTCCTTGATGAGGGCGTAGGGGACGAAGTTCGGGAGGGAGACCTCGCCCCACCACATCATCTGCTCCGTCGCGTCGCTCAGGGCGACGACGTTCTTCATGAGCCGCACCAGGTTGTCCGTGAGCCGCAGGTCCTTCCACGTCTCGACGACCTCGCCCTTCTTGATGTGGAAGATCCCGTCCCGCGGGATCGTGCTCAGGTCACCCTTCACGTAGGACTGGTAGCGCGTGTACCACGTGTTCGTGAGCCAGAGGCCGTCCTTGACCTCGGAGAAGATCTCGTCCTTGGACCGGTCGCCCGGCTTGACGAAGACGGCGTGGGCGTCGGGGGAGATGAGACCGGCGTTCCCGGTGGTCTTCGTCTTGAAGCGCTTCGCGGTGGACGTGTTGTGCAGGTACGTCTTCAGGACGCCCCGCAGGATGAGCGCGTGCCGCTTCGTCGGGACGCCCTCCATGTCGAACTTCTTCCGGGCCAGGGACTCCTCGGATCCGTCGTCCCACAGGGTGACCTCGGGCGAGGCCACCCGCTTTCCGACCTTCTTGCCGAAGGGCGAGAAGCCGGAGACGACGGAGTACGCGCTGAGCCGGCGCGCCACCTGGTCCGTCAGGGTGCCGAAGATGAGCGGGTCGAACACGACCGTGTACCGGCCGGCCTGGCCGCGCTTCGGGTCCTTGGCCAGGGCCGCGACGCGGCCGGCCTTGCGTCCGGCCCTCTCGGGGTCGAAGCGCGAGAGGCGCGAGGCGCAGGCGATGCCATGGCCGCTCGACTCGAGGGAGACGAGCGCGCGGATGGAGAGGTAGAGGCCCGCCCGGTGGTCGTGGGCCTCGACGCCGTTGGACGTGGCCAGGACGTGCTCGTCCTCGTACCGCCAGAAGGATCCGGCGCACTCCTTCGCGCCCTCCGCGAGCGCCCCGTTCACCGCAGCCTCGACGAAGTCCGCGCCGTCCTGCAGGGCGAGGACCTTCGGGTCCGGCCGGAACGGCGCGTACCGGAAGCTCCCCTTCGCGAGCCCGGCGTACTCGGGGTTCCTCTGGGACGCCTTGGCGATCTTCACGAGCCGCTCGAGGGCGCCGTCGATGTCCGTGAGGTCCTTGAGGTCCGTGACCACGACGCGTTTGTCGTGCACGAGGAACACGGAGGCGTAGGCCTCGCGCCACCGGTTGCTGATGACCGGCTCGTTCCGGCCGAAGCGGATCTGGAAGGAGCGGTTCTGGATGTAGTCCGCGACCGCGTCCTGGCATCCGAGCTTCTGGGCCTTGGCGACGATCTGGGCGGCGACGTCCTCCATGCGATCACCTCAGGTACACGTTGCGGAGGCGCATCGTCGGACCGCCCAGGCTGGCGTCGAGCGCCTGCCCAGGATCCGACTTGCCGCAGAACCCGGCCTCGAACTCGAGGTCCTTCCCGACTGCGTCCACCGCCGACCAGAACGTTGGTGTCGTGAGCTCCACCACCGTGCGCCGCACCGGATGCGTGATCTCCCCGTTCTCGATGAGGTACGCCTCGCGCCCGGCGTACTTCGCGTTGTAGCGCTTGTCGTCGATGTTCCACTCCATGAACGACTTCATGTAGACGCCGAAGCGGACGCCCCCGATCATCTCCTCGATCGACTGGTCCTTCGGCTCCACGAAGGTGTTCGCCATGCGGACGATGGCCTCGACGTTGTAGCTCACCGCCCGAGAGGCGCCGTTGCTCCGCGTGCCGAACGCGGACGCGGTCTCGCGGTTCTGGAGGAACTCGTTCACCTTGCCCTCCTTGTACAGGTACCGCCGCCGCGCCCGCACGCCCTCGTCGTCCGTGGCGTAGTACGCGATGGCATGCTCGATGGTCGGGTCGTCGCAGACGTTGACGACCTCGGACCCGACCTTCATCCCAATCCCGTCGGGGCCGATGAAGGACTTGCCCGCCTGGCTCGCCTCGCGGCCGAGGACGCGGTCCGCCTCCGTGGGGTGGCCGCAGGACTCGTGGGCCGCGATCCCCGAGACCTGGGGGCCGACCACGAGGTCCATCTTCCCCTCCGGGGACTTCTTGCCCTCGAGGAGGGAGCGCTGCATGGAACGGGCCTCGTCCGTCACCCGCTCGGTGACGTTGAGCTCGCGGAGGGCCTCCCAGCCGCCCGACCATCCGTATTCGCGGTGGCTCTGCTCCGCGTCCGAGCCCTTCACCATGGTGAGGAAGAATGAGGTGCGCAGCCGGGGGCTGTACGAGCGGATCCGCGAACCTTCCGAATTGGCGAAGTACTTCGTGATCCGGTTGCAGGAGAGCTGGAAGTAGCGCGCCGGGATCTTGAAGCCCAGCTCGGTCACCGCGCGGTCGATCTCCTGGAAGGCGGCGATCTTCTCCTCGACGGGCACGTCCGCGAGCATCGTCCGCTCCGGGACGGCCCATTCCGCCGTGATGGCCTCCTCTTGGGCGAAGGTGATGGGCGTCTCCCGCTTCGAGCGCTTCGCCATCCGGACCGCGTCGTCGACGATGGTCCGGACCTCCGCCTTGGTCAGCGTGTTCGTCGCGGCGAAGCCGAGCCCGCCCTTCGCCAGCACGCGGACCCCGATGCCCCGGTCCGCGCCGACGTAGAGGGCGTCCAGGGTGCCGTTCTTCAGGATGAACTCCTCCGGTTCCTGCCGCTCGAACCGCGCCTCGGCGTAGCTCGCGCCCTTCTGCCGCCCGTACTCGACCGCGAAATCCACAAGGTCGTGCTCCCCGTCCATCGTGCTCCGCCACCCGCGATGCGCGGGTGAAACGCGGCACCCCGATTAACCTTGCGCGCGCGGACGCGGCGCGGGAAAACCTTAATGGGGGGCGCCCCGTACGCGAGGGCGCATGGCCAAGAAAGAGCGGCCCATCGTCCTCTATCCGGCGTACTTCGACCTCGGCCGCTCCCGCGCGGACGGCCGGCGCGTCGCGAAGCGCTGGGCCGTCGAATCGCCGACCGCGGAGGAGGTCATGACCGCCGCGAACGCGCTCGGCCTCGCGCCGCAGCTCGCCGCCGCGAAGGCCTCCCCGACGTCGCCCCGGCGCCCCCAGCGGCGCCTGCGCGCCCGCGCCGCCTACTCCAAGCCCCCCCTCCTCCACCAGGCCGCGGCGCGCATCACCGCACCC
>OFHK01000334.1_pt1 | contig 14717 bp, 14 predicted proteins | sample 1521951 | NCBI WGS metagenome assembly OFHK01 (sample SAMEA2468436, study PRJEB22500) | soil metagenome | biome: Glassland; feature: Farmland; material: Clay | place: Australia | collected 2013-01-31 | depth 0.55 m
GTGCTGCCCGGTCAGGGGGATGAGGAGCTCTGGGGCCTGGCCGTTGCCCCCCGCCGCGATCTGGACCACGTGGTCGCAGGCCAGGATGGCCTGCGCACGCAGGATGGCCTCGCGCACCCTCTCGATCTTCACGCCCACCTTGATCCGGTTCGAGCGGACTTGCTCGGCGGTCCCCAGGTCGCCGAGGGCGCCCTTCACCGCGTCGAGCGTGAGCGTCACGGGGGTGGCGGTCATGCGCGCACCTCCGTGGGCTCCGCGGGCGCCGCAGGCGGCGCGGGCTCCTTCTTCTGGCGCCACTGCCTGCCGCCGTGGGCCAGGTCCTCCTTCAGGAGGCCCAGGCACGCCACGACGCCGTTGATGATCTCGTCGGGCCGCGGCGGGCAGCCCGCGACGAACACGTCGACCGGGATGACGTTCTCCACGCCGTTCACGACGTGATAGAGGCCGCGGAAGACGCCGCCGCTGGCGCCACAGGCGCCCATGGCGATCACGTACTTGGGCTCGGGCATCTGCTCGTAGATCCGCTTGAGGCGCGTGGCCTGCTTCGTCGTCACCGGCCCGGTGACGATCAGGATGTCCGCGTGCCGCGGCGAGCCCTGCGCGAGGATGCCGAAGCGCTCGATGTCGAACCGGGGCGTGAGGGCGTCGATCACCTCGATGTCGCAGCCGTTGCACGCGCCGCTGTTGAAGAGCGTGATCCACGGCGACTTGATTCGGGCCCAGTTCACGAGACGCTGGCTCAGGGTCATTGCTCCCACCTCAGGATCATGACGGCGAGGAAGATCGTGGCCAGGTACCCGACCGAGGCCCAGGGGAGGATGCCCGTGGGCATCGTCGCGAGGACGAGGGCCGCGACGTGGACGAGGGTGAAGAAGAGGGCCACGTAGAAGAACTGGTAGCCGGGCTGGTACGACTGGGCCTCCGCCGGCTCGCCGCCGACGTAGGGCATGTGCTTGTTCACGCCGCCCGCCGTGGACGCCGGGGCGACCGTGCGGGACCAGAGGTACATCAGGTACCCGATGGCCACGGCGACGCCGAAGATGACGAAGGGGGACGTCAGGACGTCGGTGACCGTCATTCAGAGCACCCCCCACAAGGCCGAGAGCCCTTGAGTGGCTTGCGCAATCCAACCGACCAGGGGCTGCGGGAACAGGCCCAGGTATACGGTGGCCGCCGCGAGGACCGCGACGGCCGCGGAGGTGCTCCGGGGGAGCCGCTCCTCGCCGCCGTCCGCGGCCGCGGCGGGGGCCGCGTGCGCCGCCTCATGGCCCTGGAACATCAGGGTCGAGAGGATCGGCACGTAGTAGCCGAGGGGGAGGGCGCTGTTCGCGGCGAGGATGAGGGCCAGAAGCACGCCGCCCCCGGTGGCGGTGGCCTGGCCCGCCTGGAAGACGAGCAGTTTCCCGAGGAAGCCCACCGTCGCCGGCACCCCGACGAGGCTCAGGATGAAGATCGCGAACGACACGCCGACGACGGGGTGGCGCGCGGCGATTCCGCGCATCCTCGCCGTCTCGGCCGTCCCCGCGGCCCCCATGAACAGGTCCGCGGCGAGGAAGGCGCCTGCCTTCATCACGCTGTACGCGACCAGGTACAGGAACCCCGCCTCGAACCCGAGCGCCAGGTTGTACTGGATTCCGATCCCGAAGCCCAGGAGGATGTAGCCCATCTGGGCCACGCTCGAGTACGCGAGCGTGCGCCGCAGGTCCGTCTGGTTCAGGGCCAGGAGGTTGCCGACCGTCATCGTCAGCACGGCGAGGGCGCAGACCGCGACGCCCAGGTAAACGGACGCCGCCATGCCCGTCGGGAGGGCGGACAGGGAGACGAACAGGGCGACGAGGGCGCCCGCCTTCGTGGCCCCGGCCATGACCGCGGTCACGCCGCCGGGCGCGTGCGTGTAGGCGTCCGGGAGCCAGGTGTGGAGCGGCACGATGCCGAGCTTCACGCCGTAGCCGAGGAGGATCAGGGTGGCCCCGAGGCCGACGAAGAGGGGGTCCGCGTGGTCGAGGGCCGCCCGCAGGCTCGCGACCGCGAGGCTGCCGCCGTTCACGGGGTCCGCACTCCCGGCGAGGTACAGGACCGCCGCGCCCAGGAGGGCGGTGATCGTGCCCGCGACGCCTTGGACCAGGAACTTGATCGCCGCGCCCAGGGCCCGCGGCTCGGTACGGTAGCGGTACGCCACGAGGGCGTAGGACGGAATCGCGCTGAGCTCGACCATCACGAAGAGCGTGAAGAGGTCGTTCGCGAACCCGACCGCCGCGGCGCCGGCCAGGGCGAACAGGAAGAGCGGGTAGTAGAGGTGGACGGGCCCCTTCGGGTCGATGCGGCCCTGGGAGGCGAGCGCCGCGAGGGCGCCCACGCCGGGCACGAGGAGGCCCAGGATCACGCTCAGGAAGGTCGGGTACAGGGTCGGGAAGAAGAGCAAGTCCGTCCGGAGCGGGTCCGGGAACCCCTCGGCCACGGCGACGAGCATGAGGACGAAGGCGGCGAGGAGCCAGGCGGCCGCCATCGTGCCCGTCCAGCGCTGGTACCGCGGCCCCGCGACCTTCGCGAAGAAGTACGCCTCCACGCCGCCCAGGGCGATGAAGATCGGGACGTAGAAGGCGAGGTCGGAGAGGTTCACCCGCCCACCCCCATCAGGACGAAGGCGACGACCACGACGAGCGCGCCCCCGAAGGCGACCATGTTCCAGTTCACGTCGCGGTCCTCCATGCCCATCGTCCGGCGGCCGAGGGCGAAGAGGCCGTGGGCCGCGGCGGTGGCGCCGTCATAGACCGTATGGAAGCCGCGCTGCACCGCGTCCGCGAAGACGACGGTCCCGCGGGCGCCCGCGGCGTAGGCCACGTCCGCGTCCTTGAGGCGCGTCTCGTGGGGCGCGAGCCAGCGCCGGCCGACCGTGAAGAAGAACGCCGCGGCGCGGCCGAGCACGAGGAGGCGCGTGCCGAGCTGCAGGGGCGCCCACGCGTTCCACACGGCGGGCACGGGGTCGGGCAGGATGTTGTAGAGCATCTGCGGGTACACGCCGATGGCGACGCACAGGGCGGCGGTCCCGAGCATGGCCGCCTGCATCAGGATGGGCGGGTCGGACGCCTCCGCCACCCCGCCCTCGGGGACCGGCCGCAGGAACGTGAACCAGCCGAGCTTGAGGAAGGACAGGAACGTCCCGAAGGCGGCAATCTCGAGGAGGATCCAGAGGTATGTGTTCACGTCTTCCGCGGCGAAGACCACCATCCCCTTCGAGATGTAGCCGTTGAAGAGCGGGACGCCGGAGATGGAGAAGGCCGCGATCCAGAACGCGATCGCCGTGATGGGCATCTTCTTCTGCAGCCCGCCCAGGCGGTTCATCGTGTTCTCGCCGGTCTTCCAGATCACGACGCCGATCGTCATGAAGAGGAGGGCCTTGTAGAGGATGTGGTTGAAGACGTGGGCGATGCCGCCGTCCAGGCCGAGCACGCCCCACTCGTCCGCGGTGCCGAGCCAGCCCGCGAGGCCGACGCCGGCGATCATGTAGCCGACCTGGGAGACGATGTGGTACGACAGGAGGCGGCGCATGTTGTTCTGGAACACGGCGAACGTCACGCCGTACACGGCCATGACGCCGCCCATGAACGCGATGGCCTCGTACGCCGGCGTCGGGTTGAGGGAGCCCATGAAGATCCGCGCGAACGTGTAGACCGCGGTCTTCGTCGTGTAGACGCTCAGGAAGACGCTCGCGGCGATGTGGGCGCGCGGGTAGGCGTCCGGCAGCCACGCGTGCAACGGGATGAAGGCCGCGTTCACGCCCACGCCGAGCGTGATGAGGAGCTGCGGCCAGAAGCCGGCGATGGGGCCCATGAACAGGGTGTTGTCCACGTTGATTGGGACGGGCAGCTGGAAGTACAGCATGGTGACGCCCGCGGAAAGCAGCGCACCGCCGGTCACGTGGTACAGGAGGTACCGGAAGCCCGCGCGGACGCTGTCCTCCCCGTTCTGCATGATGAGCAGGGTGGACGTGACCGCCATGAGCTCGGAGAAGAAGAGGAACGTGACCCAGTCGCCCGCGTAGACCGCACCGAGGGAGGTGCCCGCGTACAGGAGGGCGAAGAGGTGCATCCAAGGCTTCCCGAAGCCCGCGGCGTAGAGCACCGCGAGGAACGTGATCAGGGCGAAGATCAGCCCGACGACGTAGGACAGGCTGTCGACGCGCAGGAGGACGAGGTTGTAGCCCAGGAAGGGCACGGTCCACGCGCCGTTCGCCCCCGTCATGGGCAGGAAGACCACGTCGAGGAGGGCGATGCCCGCCAGCGCGATGAGGCCGATTTGGCGGGCACGGCCCTTGAGCAGGAGGAGGACGATGGGACCGCCGACCAGGAAAATCAGGAACGGAGGGAAGGCCGTCAGCGTGAGGCCGATGGACGTCAGCGCGGGGATGGCCACGCCGGTGACCTGCGAGGCCACGAGCTGGGCGATGTCGAAGAAGCCGTAGGGCATCGCGGTCCAGACGCCGAGGAGGACCGCCCCCGCGGCCGTGACGATGAGCGGCGCCGCCAGCGTCGGGCGGGCCTCGCCCATCTCGCCCTCGTAGGGCCGGAAGAAGGCGCGGATCAGGATGGGCAGCCAGTAGCCGACGTTGAGGGCGCTCGAGACGACGAGGAGGAGCGGGACCCACCAGTAGCCCGCGTTCCACGCGCCGACGGAGAGGAACCACTTCGCGACGAAGCCGGCCATGGGGGGCAGGGCGATCATGGAGAGGGCGGCGAGGGTGAAGGCCACGAACTCCCGCGGCATCCTCCTCCCGATGCCGTCGAGCTGGGAGATCTTCGTCTTGCCCGTCTCCACGGCGACCGCGCCGGCGACGAAGAACATGGTCAGCTTGCCGAAGGCGTGGGCCGCGATGGCGAAGGCCACGCCCACGACGAGGACGAACATCCACTGCTCTTGGCCCGGCGCCGTCGGAACGAGGAGGGCCGCGCCCAGGAGGATGTAGCTGAGCTGGCTGATCGTGGAGTACGCGAGCCTCGCCTTGAAGTCGTCCTGCAGGAGCGCGAGGAGGGACCCGCCGATGATCGTGACCGAGGCCGCGGCGATCGCGATCCAGTTGACGCCCAGCTGGACCATGAGGGCGGGGCCGAACAGGAACAACATGAGCCGCAGCTCGCCGAAGACGCCCGCCTTGACGACGGCCACGGCGTGCAGGAGGCCGCTCACCGGCGTGGGCGCGATCATCGCGGTCGGCAGCCAGCCGTGCAGGGGCATGATCGCGGCCTTGACGCCGAAGCCCGCAAACAGGAGGACGAAGGCGACGCGGGCGAGGTCCGGGGAGAGGGCCTGGAGGGCCGGGTTCCCGTTCCCGATGAACGCGAGCGCGCCCGTGCCGCCGATGCCCTGGAGGAGCATCATGCCCGCGAGGACCGCGACGCCGCCGCTCAGCGTGTACACGAGGTACTTGCGGCCCGCGGCGAACGCCTCCTCGCTCTCCTTGTGGATGACGAGGGGGTACGTGGCCACGGTCAGGATCTCGTAGAAGAGGAAGAGGCTGAACAGGTTGGAGGACAGGGCGACGCCCATCGTCGCGCCGAGGACGAGGGCGAAGCACGCGTAGTACCGCGTCTGGGCGTGCTCCTTCAGGCCGCGCATGTAGCCGATGCTGTACACGGTCGTCAGGATCCAGAGGAACGAGGCGAGGACGGCGAAGAGCAGGCCGAGGCCGTCCCCGTTGAGCTGCAGGCTGAGCCCGGGGAGCAGATCGACCGCGGGCGTCGGCCGCGCCGTGCCCGCGAACGCCGCGGGGAGGGAGGACGCCGCGAAGAGGAACGTCAGGACGGCGGCCACGAGGGACGCGCCCTCGCGGGGGTTCGGATGGTTCCGGAGGGCGATCACCGCGTACGCCCCGATGAAGGGCGTGAGGACCGTCAGGGTGAGGACCCACTGGTTCACGTCCATCGCGGTGAGCACGCCGACGAGCCACGAGAGCGGGTCCATCAGGGCTCACCCCCGTGCATCTTGCGCGCGATCGCGGCGACGTCCAGCGTGCCCCACGTGCGCTTCGCGAGGATGACGAGCGCGAGGGCGACGCCGGCGACGACCGCCTCGATGATGATCAGGGTGAAGACGATGGCCTGCGACATGCCGACGTCGTTCGAGAGGTAGCCGCCCGTGACGAACAGGAGGCTCACGCCCTTGCCGAGGAGCTCGAGGCCGATGACCATCTTCACGAGGTTCGAGCGGGCGATGAGGCACGCGAGGCCGGTGGCGAAGAGCGCGCCGGCGACCGCAACGAGGATGAGGACGGCGAGGTCGATCACCGGCTCACCTCCCGCGAGCGGCGCGAGCCGAGCAGGAGGAGGATCGCGACCACGCCTCCGAGGAGGATGAGGCCCTGGACGATCACCTCGAACGTCCGCAGGTCCCACATCGCCACGCCGACGGTGGGGCCGCCCGGCGCCGCGGCGGGGAACACGAGGGCCTCGGGCAGGGCCGCGACGAGGACGAGACCGAGGAAGACGACGCCGAGGACGATGCCGATGGCCGTCTTCGTGTTCATGCGGGCGCCTCCCCTTCCTCGCCGCCGGCGAGGAGCAGGGCCACGAGGAACAGCACGGCCACCAGGCCCGCGCCGACCGTCAGCTCGAGCGCCCCCGCGAAGGGCGACGCGAGGACGAAGAAGAGGGCGGCCAGGAACGCGCTCGCGAGCGCGTACGCCACGACGGACCGCACGAGGTTCTTCATCGCCACCGCGACGATCGCCATGCCCACCGTCGCCGCCCCGAGGGCGGCCATGAGGACGAGCTCCAGCTCCGACATGACGTCTCACGCTTCCCCGAGGCGCCGGGCCGTTCGGCCCCCGGAACCATAAAGGCGTTTCACAACTGGAACTGACTCGACGATCGGCCTCATCGTCCCGAGGACTCGGGGCTGGGTGGAAAAGGTCTGGCGAAGTATTGCATGGGTAACTCGTTCAGGATTGTACCCGTACATACAATCCCGGAGTCGAGAACGACGGAGGACCGCGGCGCGCCCCGCCGCCGCCCGCTCAGGAAAAAAGGAGGGGATGGCGATCGCCCAAAACTTGGAGGGGAAGCGATGGAAGGCCGTTGAAGGCGACCGTCATCATCCCGAGCGTCGAAGCCGCTCCGCTGCGACCGAACGGTGCGTGCGAAAGCGGCATATCGCTCCCCTTCGGCTCCGATGAGCCCGGACGACCCAGGGCGGCGTCGCTATTCGTCCGTTCGTGTCATAGTGTATATATCCGACCCTTCGCCGGGGGCCGCGGGACCTCCCAGGGCCGCCGCCTAAATCTCCGGGCCGCAGGAGGGTGCCGAGAATCGGAATATAGCCTCGTTTCCCCAGCCCAAAAATATATTTACTTGCGAACTCTCCTATCGATTCGCGACCACGGTGCGTTGGGGGAAGACCGCATGGAAAGCCGGAAGATCCAGAAGGTAGGCGCCGCCACACTGACCATCTCCCTGCCGAAGGAGTGGGTCACCCAGCGCAACCTGAAGAAGGGCGACCAGGTCTTCATCGTGGAGGAGGGCGACTCCCTCCGCATCCTGCCCGGTCCCGCGATGGAGGAGCGGAAGCGGAAGTGGGAGACCTACGTGATCGACGCGGACCTGGCGGACGAGCCCGGGCTGCTCGAGCGCATCATCGTCGGCAACTACGTCCTCGGGCGGCAGAAGGTCATCGTGCGCTCCGCGACGCGCCTCCGCAGCGAGCACATCGAGGAAGTGCGTCGGACGTCGAAGAAGCTCATGGGCCTCGGGATCATCGAGGAGACCTCGAACAAGATCACCCTCCAGTGCGCCCTCGACCCCGCCAACTACCCGCTCGACGCCCTCGTGAAGCGCCTCTACAACCTCGGCGCCACGATGCTCGAGGAGGCCGTGGAGGCCATGGTCACGGGCGACCGCCGCCTCGCGGAGGACGCGATCAAGCGCGAGGACGACGCGGACATGATGTACTGGCTCATCCTGCGCCTCGTCCTGAGCGCCCAGGTCGACGAGGCCCTCGTCGAGCTGCTCGGCATGCGCTCGCGGCTCGAGATCGCCGGGTACCGCGTGATCGCGCGGGACCTGGAGACGGTCGCGGACTACTGCGAGGACATCGCGCGGAACGTGATCTCCCTCCTGGACATGAAGACGGAGATCAGCCCCTCCTTCGCGAAGCAGCTCAAGGAGCTCGCCGAGGCGGTCACGGAGATCTACAGCAAGGCGATCGGCGGCCTCCTGTCGCGGGACATCAAGCAGGCCAACGACGCGATCCGCCTGCAGGAGTCCATCGTGAAGAGGGAGCACGACCTGCTGCGCATGATGCTCAAGGACTACGACGACACGAAGGTGATCATCCCCCTGCGGACGATCATCAACGGGATCATCGAGATGTCCGAGTACGGGAACTCGATCGCGGTCATCGCCTTCAACCGCTACCTCGAGAAGCCCACGAACCTGAGCCGTCCCGCGCCGCCGACGTGACCCTCGCGGCCTCCCCTCCGCCCGCGGTCCGCTCTCCGTATAAGTAGGCCGCGGGCCCGGTTCCGGCTATAAATAATCGCAGGGATAGTATATTTATAACCATATGGGCATGGCGCGCCGCAAGGTGAGTTGAAGATGGCCGCTCCCCCTCCGCAAGGTCCGAGCTCGCAGATGCCACCGCCCCAGCCCTACCCGGGGATGTACTACCAGCCCATGACCCCCGAGCACATGCTGTCGCACCGGAACGTGTGGTTCGTGAACGCCGCAGGCCTTTTCCTGATTTGGCTCGGCATGCTGATCCACCTCGTCGCCACGGCGGACGCAACGGCCCTCCACGCCGCTCAGTTCTTCGTGGTCACCGGCGCCCTCCTCGGCGCGCTCGCATCCACGGCCGGCGCCCTGGGCTCGAAGAAGACCACGGACCTGCAGAACGTCGGGCTGCTCGTGTGGGCGGGTGCCCTGGTCATCCTCGCGGGGTTCGCCCTTCAGTCCATGGGCATCTGAACGCTCTCGGACCGTCCGACCCGCGGGCCCGTGGGGGCCCCCTTTCCCTTCTTTCGCCTCATCCGGTGAGCTCGCGCACCGCGCGGGCGAGCTCCGGGGCCACGGTCACCTTCGTGTGCGCCGAGACGACCGTGTCCGTGGCGACGACCTCGTCGCACGCCTTCAGGTTGTCCTCCGCGCGGCCGACGAACAGGCCGTGCACGCACGCCGCGAGGACGCGGGTCGCGCCCTGGGACTTGAGCTCCTTCGCCGCCGTCGCGATCGTCCCGCCGGTCGAGATGACGTCGTCCACGATGGCCACGGACTTGCCCTGCACCTTGAGCTCCTTCGGCGTCACGCGCACCGTGTACGAGTCCAGGCGCTCCTTGTCCAGGTGGTCGTAGGGCGTGCCCGCGATCGCCGCGGCCTCCTTCGCGAGGCGCACCGCGTTGTCGTCCGGCGCCAGGACGAGGTCCACGCCCGCGGCCTTGAGGTACCGCCCGATCGCCGGGATGCCGCTCACCTCGCGCGCGCGGATCGGGAACAGGGCGAGGACGTCGGGGTTGTGGATCGTCATCGTCAGAAGGTCGTCGGCGTCGAGGGCGATGTGCTTCGCGAGCGTCTTGGCCGACACCGCCTCGCCGTCGGCGAAGCGTTTGTCCTGGCGGCCGTAGCCGAAGTACGGGATGATGGCCGTGAGGCGGCGCGCGCCGGCGTCGCGGATCGCGTCCGCGAGGAGGAGGCACTCGACGACCATGGAGTCCGGATGGGTCGTCTGGACGAGGATGGCGTGCTCGCCCGCGACGGAGTCCTGGAGCCGCACGTAGCGCTCGCCGTCGGGGAAGCCGCCCGGGTGCTTCTCGAAGCTCACGTCGACGAGGGGCACGCCGAGCTCGCGCGCGAGGGCGCGGGCGAGGGGCAGGGACGCGGAGCCGCCGACGACCTTCACGTGCGCACCGGCGCCGCGGATTCGCGGGGGCGTATTTGAAGTGTCGGACGCGTCCCGCCGCCGATAATGGCCTCCGAGCGTTCTTATACGCACGCCCCCGCTGGACGGACCGGGAGAGCCATGGGCCTCGCGGCGGCGGCCGGGCGGATGTCGCGGCATCCCCGGGCCTTGGGCCTCGCGAGCCTGCTCGTCGCCTTCACGGGCGTGAGCATGGTCCTCAACCCGACCCACGCCACGAGCCTCGTGTGGCTCGGGCTCGCCCTCCTCGCCGCGGGGATCGCCCTCTTCGCGTTCGTCGTCTGGCCGCGCGCCGGCGCGCCCGCGGCCGCACGGCCCTCCATGGGCTCGCGTCTCCTCCGGCGCCTCGCCTGGAACGGCCGGCTCGTCCCCCTCTTCCCCGTCTTCGGCGTCGCGATCGTGGTCCTCGACCTCGGGTACAACCTCTTCCTCTCCGCCTCGCCGGGCCTCCTGACGGAGGACATCGTCGTCCTGCTGTCCGCGGCCACGCTCCTCGCCTACGGCCTCGTGCCGGCGGCGTGGGCGCGGGAGCGGAACTTCGTCCTCCTGTTCTTCCTCTTCCTGGACCTCATCCTCGTCGTGCCGCTGCTCGCGGCGCGCGTCGTCACGCACAGCGTCGACGCCTCCGTGGACGTGTACTCGTGGACCGCCCTCGCGCCGGAGACGGGCGCGATCCTCTCCCTCTTCGGCGTCCCGAACTCCGTGCACGCCGTCGCGGGGTTCACGGCGCCGGGCCTGACCTTCACGCCGCTCCACAGCACGGTGGCCGCGACCCTCGTCATCACGACCGCGTGCTCGGGCATCTACTCCTTCGGCATCTTCGCCGCGGCGTACATCGCCTTCCTCCTCACGGAGTACGCGCAACCGTCGAGGCGGCTGTGGCTCCTGCTCGCCCTCGGCTTCGCCGCCTCGTACGCGGCCAACCTGCTGCGCATGGTCATCATCGTCCTCGTCGGCTTCACCACGGACACGGCGGCGTCGGACCTGCAGAACCTCCTCCTAGCGCACTCGTACGCGGGATGGGTCATCTTCCTCGCGTGGCTCGCGCTGTTCTGGGGCCTCCTGTTCAAGTTCCTGCCGCTGGAGAAGGACGAGCGCGGAACCGCGCCCGGCGCCCCGGCGCCGACGCCGGAGTCCCCGCCGCGGGCGAACGCCTGCGGGATCTGCGGGCGGCCGCTGGGCCCCGCGGTCCCCGCCACGCGGTGCGCGTGCGGCGCGATCCACCACCGCGCCTGCCTGGCGTCCGCGGGCGAGTGCCCGAGCTGCCACCTCAAGGCGACGGCGGCCGCCGCGGGTGCGGCGGGCGGGGACTGAGCGCTCAGAGGCCGAGGATCTCGGTCAGCTCGCGGCTCAGGCGCTCGACCTCGATGCGCACGAGCCCGAGGTTCGCGAAGCCCTCCAGGACGACGATCACGGAGAGCGCGCCCTGGGCCACGGAGGAGACGAAGACGGTCGAGTCGGGACCGACCATGACGACCTCGTTCGGCCCGGCGAGGGCGAGGTTCTGGTAGACGCGCTGGGACGACTGGATCGCCATCGTCGCCATCGCCGTGACCGTGAGGACGTTCGCGCGGGTGGTGAAGGACGAGGACACGGGGAGGCCGCTCTTGTCCGCGATGGCCACGCCGCGGACGCCGTCGACGCGGCCCTGGAAGGCGGTGAGGAGGCTCTGGAGCCTCTCCGCGGGCCCTTCCTTCTTGGGCTCCGTCCGCACGGCGGTCACGAACATCGCGCATCCTCTCTCGAGCCTTCCCGGCCCGGCTTCGTGACTCCCCTTGGCGTTCCGAGCATAAGAAGGCGACGCTCAAGAAAAACCGACTAACGCAGGATCGAGGTCTCGCGGCCGTAGACTTCGCCGGTCCGGAGCCGCGCCGCGGGCGTCCCTGCGGAATGCGGTTCCCTCCCTGGAACCTTTTAAGGATTGGGTCCCTTCCCCCGCGCGGTGTTCCGCCAGCGGACGACGGAGAACATCGTCATCAACGTCGGGCTGCAGTGGTTCAACCGCATCCTCGGCGTGGTCTCGAAGGTCATCCTCGTCCGGCTCCTGTTCCCCAGCGACTTCGGGATCTTCGCCCTCGCGACCGGCCTCATCGGGTTCGTCGGGACCTTCGGGGCCTTCGGCCTGGACTACGCGATCATCCAGAAGGGCAAGGACGCGACGGAGGACGACTACAACGTCGCGATGACCCTCCGGATCGTGATCGCCGTGGCCCTGTTCGCCGTCTCCCTGGCGTTCGCGGTGCCGTGGGCGATGCTCTACCCCAAGTCCGACCCCGTGGCCATCGCCGCCACGACGGAGGTCATCGCCCTCGTGTACCTCGTGACGCCCTGGTCCTTCGTGCCGTCCACGCGCCTCATCCAGGAGCTCCGGTACCGCACCATCGCGGTCCCGAGCCTCGCGTCGCAGCTCGCGAACGCGATCCTCCCGATCGCCCTCGCGCTGGCGGGCTTCGGCGTCTGGGCCCTCGTGTACGGCTACCTGCTCTCCCAGGTCGTCTCCGCCGGCGCCTACGTCCTGGTGCGGGGCGCCCGCTTCAAGCCCATGTTCCGATCGGAGATCGCGAGGCCCCTCCTGGGCTACGCGCGGTACCTGATCGCCGCGGCCCTCCTCACGTTCCTGATCACGAACATCGACAACTTCACGGTCGGCCGCCTCCTGGGCGACACGCCCCTCGGACTGTACGCGGTCGCCTACGGGTTCGGGTACCTGCCCGTGTCCCTCCTGTCGTCGCCCGCGGGCGGCGCCCTGTTCCCGTCCCTGACGCGGATCCAGAAGGACGGGGCCGCGCTGCGCGACGCGTACCTGGCGAGCTTCTCCTACGCGATCGTGCTCATCGTGCACGCCGCGATCGGGCTGTCCGTCCTCGCGCCGGAGATCGTGCACATCCTCCTCGGGGACCGGTGGATCGGCGCGACCGTGCCCCTCCTCATCCTGGGGTTCTACGGCCTGGGCCGCGGCCTCGTGGACTTCAGCTCCTCCCTGTTCGCCGCCGTCGGGACGCCGCGGATCATCGCGGTGCAGAACCTGTACATCCTGATCCTGTCCGTCATCCTCCTGGTGCCGCTCACGCTGTCGTACGGGATCAACGGCACGTCCGTGGCGATGACGGTCCCCGTCCTCCTCGTGGCCGTGGTCTCGCTGCGTCATTCCGCGAGGACGCTGCAGGGGCGCCTCACGGACTTCGTGGACCGCCTGTGGGGTCCTCTCGTGGCCGCGGAGACGATGGGCGTGGTCGTGTTCGCCGCGCGGTGGGCGCTGGACACGGTGCTGCCCTCGAGGATCGGCATCCCGTTCGTCGACGTGAGCGTGAGCGAGGTGACCCTCGTGCTCCTGGTCGGGATCGTCCTGGGCGTCGCGGTGTACTTCGGCCTCCTCAAGTACGCGGACCCGAAGGTGTACCAGGGCGTCAAGCACCACATCGGGCTCGTTATTGGCGGGCTGCCGTATCTGAGCCGGTGATCGGGGTATGTTCCAGAGTCGCATCCCTACCGCGTGACGTATGGCGGCAGGGAGCCCGTTCTCCTGGTCCCTCGACGCGGTAAGCGGCGACCGCCCTGCGAGACCCCCGCTGGCTCCTTTCAGTCAGCGGCCCAAACGTTCGACCTCGATGCGAGCGAGCCCGAGGTTTAGGCCGACCGGCCGGGGCGATTCAATCGATACTCTCGCCCAAGCGGGGAGTGCGAGAACACACACGGGGAGGCCGCTCTTGTCCGCGATGGCCACGCCGCGGACGCCGTCGACGCGGCCCTGGAAGGCGGTGAGGAGGCTCTGGAGCTTCTCCGCGGGGCCCTCCTTCTTGGCCTCGGCCTTCGTGGCGGTCAGCGGGGACACGGCATCCTCTCCCGGGCCCTTGGGCCCGGCGACACGTCCTCATTAGCGTTCTGAGCTTAAGAAGGGGCGGTCACGAGAAACCGGCTGTGGCCGGAATCGGATTTCGCGGCGCTAGGCCTGCGGTGCTTCGCCCAGGGCCGGTGACTTGGTTGCGGAATCAGATATTGTCTCTCGAACCTTTTAAGCACCGGGCCTATTCCGCCGCGCGGTGTTCCGCCAGCGGACCGCCCAGAACGTCGCGATCAACGTCGGGCTGCAGTGGTTCAACCGCGTCGTGTCCGTGGTCACGAAGGTCGTCCTCGTCCGTCTGCTCATCCCGGACGACTTCGGGGTCTTCGCCCTCGCCGCCGGGCTCATTGGTTTCGTCGGCACGTTCGGCAACTTCGGCCTGGACTATGCGATCATCCAGAAGCACGAGCGGGCGACGGAGGAGGACTACGACGTCGGGATGACGCTGCGGATCCTCATCGCGATCCCCCTCTTCGTCGTCTCCGTCCTCGTCGCGGGGCCCTGGGCCTCGTTCTTCGCCTCGGCGACGGTCGCCCCGACGACGCAGGTCATGGCTCTCGTCTACCTGATCGGCGTCTGGACGTTCGTCCCCGGCGTCCACCTGATGAGCGAGCTCAACTACCGCTCCATCTCCATCCCGAGCATCGCCGGGCAGCTGGCCAACTCGTTCGTCGCGATTGGGTTCGCCCTCGGGGGGTTCGGCGTCTGGGCCCTCGTGTACGGCTACGTGGCCGCGTCCGCCACGTCCGCGATCGTGTACCGGCTCATCCGCCGGTGGCATTTCCGCCTGTCGTTCAAGCGGGAGGTCGCCCGGCCGCTCCTCGGCTATGCCCGCTACCTCGTGTGGGCGGCCGTGCTCGCGTTCCTGATCACGAACATCGACAACTTCACGGTGGGGTACCTATGGGGCACGACCCAGCTCGGCTACTACGCCGTGGCGTACGCGTACGGGTACCTGCCCGTGTCCATGTTCTCG
>OFHK01000336.1_pt1 | contig 14562 bp, 11 predicted proteins | sample 1521951 | NCBI WGS metagenome assembly OFHK01 (sample SAMEA2468436, study PRJEB22500) | soil metagenome | biome: Glassland; feature: Farmland; material: Clay | place: Australia | collected 2013-01-31 | depth 0.55 m
GGCCGCGCTTCTGAGGGGGCGGCCCCCGCGCCGGGGGAGGGCGGCGTCACTGTGTCGGGGCGGGACGGGCGCGCGGCGGGCCCCCGGGGGGGCGGGCAGGCCCACCCCCGCCTGCAGCGTGAGCGTGCGCGCGAGCCGCCCTTGCGCCTCGCCGCCGTCGCGCGCGGCGATCAGCCAGAACGCGATCCCGCTCGGCACCTCCCAGAGCAGCAGCACCGCGAGCGGCAGCACCCACAGCGGGCTCCACCACAGCGCCCACGCCGAGGGATCGGGAATCGCCCAGGCGCGCCAGGCGAAGAAATCGAAAGACTCGTTCGAGAAAAGCGCGGCGCTCGACTTGAGGAACGCCACCAGCGCGAAGAGCAGAAACAGCGCGCTGCCGATCACGTAGTGGAGCGCGAACCAGTTGCGGATCGCGAGACCCGCCGCGTAGAGATAGTCCCCCGCGCCGGTCGGGGTGAGGTAGCGGCCGTTCTCGCGCAGCCAGGCGAGCGGCCGGCGGCGCCAGTCGTAGGCCTCGCGGCTGCGCACGCGCCCGGGCGGGTCGTCCTTCAGCACCTCGTAGGCCTGGTCGGCCGCCTCGCGGCAGTATTCGGCCTTGGTCTTCTGCTCGAGGGCGGGCGCCCGCTGCGCGAGCCCCAGCTTGCCGCGCACCGCCTGCGGCAGCACGACGTGGCGCAGCTGCTGGCCGAAGCCCAGGCCCAGGCCGAGGAAGCGGCCAACCGAGCGCCCCTTGAGTCGCGGGGGCTGGGAGATGGGTATAGGAGACAGCCCCACTGCTCGCCATGATCGCACCATAGGCGAGCCCGCCAGCAGCGGCGTAGGGGCCAACGGCCCGAACGCGGGCAGGCTGTCATCTTGCTGCGCGAGCACCTTCTCGCGGGCCGCTTAACACTCGACGAGTTCTCCGAGCGGGTCGAAGCAGTGCTGCAGGCGCGCGTCGGGGGAAACCGGCGCGTGTCCAGGAAGACCTGCCCGACGTCCCCGCCGAGGCAGCAGCCGCCCCCGCCCCGCAGACCCGCCCGCTTCACGGCGGCCATCTTCGGTCATGTCGCATGCCGCGGCGGGCTCACCGTCTTCGGCGGCCCGCCAGTTCGCTGAAGTAGGCCCGCAGGCACGACCGGGCGTCCCGATGCCGGGGGTCGCGCACGCCGACCTGGACCATCGAAGCGACCAGCAACCGCTCGACCTCGGCCATCGCCGCGATCAGCCGGGCGCTGCCGCGCACTCAGCGGCCGCAGGATAGACCTGGCCGCATCATCGGAGCGCCTGTCAAGTTCGGCGCACTCAGCCAGCCCGCGGCGAGCACGGGTGCCAGCCCCCATGTGCGGCTGCATCACGCCGCGCCATCGCGCTCATCCGGCCAGGAACCGGTCCACCTGGCCGAGGAACGCCTCGCGCTCGGAGAGCAAAAAGAACATATGGCCGCCCCGGAACACTTCCATCTGTGAGCCGGCAATACCCGCGTGCATGCGTCCGGCCAATTCCAGTGGCATGGACCTGTCCCGCCGGCCGTGCAGGATCAGGGTGGGCGCCTGTATGAGGCCCAGGCGCCCGCTGGCGTCGTAACGCACCGATGCCTCACGCTGCCGCTGGTGCGCATACCGGGGCTGCGGGTATTTACCCCGCAGCAACCCGAGCCAGGTCAGTGGCAGCAGCAGCCGCATCGGCCAGGACATCGTGACCTTCCCGCGCCCGGCGGCAGACGTGCTGACCAGCACGAGTTTGCCCACCTGCCCCGGATGCGCCAGGGCGGACTCCAGCGCGATGCGCCCGCCCATGGAGACCCCCATGATGTGCGCCCGCTCGATGGACAGTGCCTCCATCAGCCCGGCCGCGTCGTCGGCCATCATCGCGATCGTGTACGGGATGTCCGGCTTGCTGCTGCGGCCCGAGCCGCGGTTGTCGAACGCCACCACCTGGTAGCGCCGCGCCAGCCAGGCGATGATCCCGGCGAACAGGGTGATGTCGCCGCCCAGTCCGCCGATGAGCAGCAGCGGTTCTCCCGCGCCGTGCACTTCGTAATACAGGGTGATGCCATTGACCTGAGCCGTGGGCATGCCGTGCACCGTAGCAGCGGCGCTGGCGGGCACCGGATCAGGGGCTGGCCGGTGGCCCGGGCGGGAGGGTTCCGCGCCAGGCCGCGAGCGCCATCCGGTCGTCTCGGCTGAGTCCCGCGGCGGTGAGGACCCCGGCCAGACCCAGGCCAGCGACGGCGGCCCGGAAGGCGCCTTCCGTTGTGGTGCCCAGGGTCCGGCAGAAGGCGCCGATCTCGGCCTCGTCGTTGTTGCGGTTCACTGTCGAAGCGCGCAGGTCGCCCAGGCGCACGGTCTCCATGTAGTCGTCGACGATCTGGCCGGGCCCGGCGCCGGCCGCGGCCAGCAGCAGCATGGCGATCATGCCGGTCCGGTCCCGCCCATGCAATGGAACAGCACCCCGCCAGGTGGGGCGCTGACGATGGCTGACAGCGCCGCGCCGGCCCGCTCGGGCATTGCTTCCAGATGGGGCAGGAAGTACAGGGCGGTGCCGACAAGCCCGTTGTCCCAGTAGTCCTTCCAGAAGTCCTGGTTCTCCAACGGGCGTCACCAGCCCGTCAACCTCCAGCCCGCGAGGTCGCGCCGGGCCGGACGCGCTCACCTCGCCACCCCTGGTCATCGCTGCGCCTGCCCGATCATGGGCTCTCCTCCTCAGCGCGCCGGAACATGCGGGCCGCAATCACCGGAAACATTGCCCATTGGGCGGGGTCAAGGACACGGCCCGGGGCAGCGGTGTCAGCCACCGAACCTCACGTTCTGCCCGGCGAGATGCACCAGCACGCCCTGGCCGGTGACGCTGACACCCTCGACCGTCATCCCCAGCGGCAGGTCAGGCAGCGGCAGGGTGACGTCACGCAGCGAGCCGAGTGCCGCCACCGGGATGCCACCGGCGGAGATCACCGCGATGCGGATGCCGCCGGGGCCGGCCCGGGTCACCCGTGCGGTGGCGGTCCCGGTGACCGGGCCCAGGCCGGCGGTGATCTTCACCCGGTCAGGGCCGTCGGCGGAGACCGTAAGCCCTGGCATGCCGGCCACCCCGGCGAGGCCTGCGAAGCCGACCTGGGCGGTGCCGGAAAGCCGGGAGGCGGTGCTGGTGTTGCCGCCGGCGCTGACCCGTATCCCGTACAGGGTGACGTCGAGGCGCTTGACCTCCACCGGCCCGAGCTTCTTGCCGGCTGCGCTGATCACGACCTTGTTCACGCGTCTGGCCGCCACCTGGGTCAAGAACGGGAAGCCCGCGATGGTCACCTGCGGCTTCGCGGCGAAGCCCCGGTCCTCGACCCGCGCGGCCAGCCGGTCCTCCGCGTAGCCCACGGCGACCCGGTCGGCAATGAGCAGGACAGCCAGCACTGCCACCAGGACGGCCACGACGATCACACACCAACTATGGGGCACCCAAGCCGTAAGCTGACCGCGTGTGCGACCCGGGTCTCCCGTCACGTGAGAGCCCCGCCGACTGGAACCGGCAAGTCAGCACCGAGCACCGACACGTTCCATGGCCACTTCGTGAAGCTTGTGCCCGACGAGCAGGTGGTCGAAGTACTCGAGTTCGAGACAGCCGATCCCGGGTTTCGCGGCACGATGACGATGACGCTCACCGAGGCAGCCGGCGGCACCGATGTCCTCATCGTGCACGAAGGAGTTCCCGACAAGGTGCCCGCCGCCGACAACGAGACGGGCATCGGATGGCACTGGCGAACCTCGCCAGGCTCGTCGAGGCAGGCTAGCACCGCCCGATCAGCGGCCCAGGCGGGCCCGGACCAGGCGCGGGAGCGCTGCTGGCCCGGTGATGGGACGGAACCGGTCTGATGCGGACTGCAGGGCCTGGTACTCGCCGTCGGTGAGTTCGATGTCGGCGGCGGCGACATTGCTCTCAAGCTGCTCGACGCTTGATGCGCCCGGGATCGCGACCACGGCAGGGTGGTGGATGACCCAGGCGAGGGCGGCCTGCGCGGGGGTGGCCGAGTGCGCGTCCGCCACCTCGCGGAGTGCCACGATCAGCTCGCCGGCCCGCTCCAGGTTGTCGGGAAGGAACAACGGGTTGCTGGCCCGGACGCGGTTCACCGGCAGATTGTCCCGGTGATACCTGCCCGACAGCAGCCCCTGCGCGAGCGGGCTGTACGCGATGACGACATGACCGGTCTCTTCGGCGAACGGCAGCAGGTCGCGCTCGGGAGAGCGGGCGGCGAGGCTGTAGCGGATCTGGTTGCTCAGGACCCGGCTGCCCAGCGCCTCCTCCGCGGCGCGCCAGCGCCCCAGGGAGTAGTTGCTGACCCCGACTTCGCCAACCAGCCCCACGCGCCGCAGCGCGCGCATGCCACGCATGATCGTCCCGTCGCGGACCACCGGATTGGGCTGGTGCACCTGGTACAGGTCGAGCCGCCGGGCCCCGAGCCGGCTCGCGCTGGCCACCGCGCGCTGTTCCACCACCGGGGCGACCGGCATGACCGGGAAGATCTTCGTTGCGAGAAAGGCCGACTCGCGGTCCCCGCCGAGCGCCTCACCGAGGATCCGCTCGCTGCGCCCGAACCCGTAGATCTCAGCGGTGTCGAAAAGGGTGACTCCCAGTTCCAGTGCCCGGCGCACAATGGCGCGTGCCTCCTGCCCGGAGTACGACTCGCCATACCCCCACTCGCGGGAGCCGAACTGCCAGGTGCCAAGCCCGATCCGGGAAATCTTGGTGGCGGTGCCGTTGCCCAGATAACGCATGAACCCAGTGTCCCCCCCCACTGTCGCCGCCCGCTTCCCAAGCAGGGCATGGGGGCTGAAGATTCCGGCCGCTTCCCGGGCACGGCAGGGAGGCCGAAGATTCCGGCTGCCTGCCCGGGCACCCAGATGTCGAGCGGCCGGCCGGCCCGGGCCCTTGGCCCCCGCCGCGAGGGAACTGGGTCCCTGCCTGGCTCGCCGCCGGTGCGCCAGGCTGCGGGCATGAGCGCCCGGATGACGCACGTGAATGATCACGAACCACGGCCGGCACTGACCTTCCTGGGCGGTGCGGGCACGGTGACCGGCAGCAAGTTCCTGGTGGACACCGGCCAGGTGCGGGTCCTGGTGGAGTGCGGGCTGTTCCAGGGGGCGCGGGAACTCAGGCGCCGCAACTGGCAGCCGTTCGCGGTCCCGGCGCGGGAGATCGACGCGGTGGTCCTCACCCACGCCCATCTCGACCACTGTGGATACCTGCCCGCCCTGGTCCGCCAGGGCTACCCCGGCCCTGTGTTCGCCACCGGCTACACGGCTGAACTGGCCGAGATCGTGCTCCGCGACAGCGCCCGGCTGCTGGCCGAAGAAGCCGAGCACGCGAACTCCTACGGCTGGTCGAAGCACCACCCGGCGTTGCCGCTCTATACCGAGGATGACGTCGACCGCGCGGTCCGGCTGATCGTCCCGGTTGAGCAAGGCCAGGCGGTCGGCATCGCCCCGCGGGCCATGCTGACGCTCCATCACGCCGGGCACATCCTCGGCTCTTCCTGGGCCTCGCTGGCGTTCACCGATGGCAGGCGTTCGTGCACCATCGCCTCCAGCGGGGACCTCGGGCGCCCCGCACACCGGCTGCTCCGCCCGCCTGACCCGTTCACCGGGGCTGACGTCCTGCTCGTGGAGTCGACCTACGGGAACCGCAGGCACAGCGACGAGCAGGCCCGGCAGTCGTTCGCCCGCATCATCACCCGCACCCTGGGGCGTGGCGGCTCGGTGATCATCCCCGCGTTCGCCGTCGACCGGACCGAGGTCATCCTGCGGACCCTGCGCGAACTGCGCCATGCCGGTGAGATCCCGCAGACGCCGGTGCTCATCGACAGCCCGATGGCCCTGGCGGCCCTCGCGGTGTACCAGAAAGCGATCGCGTCCCGTTCCAGCGAACTCCGCCCCGAGATCATCGCGGACGGCACCGAGGCCCTCGATCCCGGGCTGATGGAAGAACTGCGCACGGCGGCGGAATCGATGACCGCGAACAAGCCGGCCGAGCCCTCGCTCATCGTCTCTGCCTCCGGGATGGCCACTGGCGGCAGGGTGCTGCACCATCTGCGGCACCTGCTCCCCGACCCGCGCAACACGGTGCTCATCGTTGGTTTCGCCGCGGAAGGAACCCGCGCACGCGACCTTGCCGAAGGAGCACGGGCAATCAAGATCCACGGCGAGTACGTGCCGGTCCGGGCCGAAATCGCGCAGGCGGACGCGTTCTCGGCACATGCCGACACCGACGATGTCCTGTCCTGGCTCGCTGACGCACCCGAACCGGTCACCACCTACGTGGTGCACGGCGAGCCATCCGCAGCCGCAGCCCTGCGCGACCGGCTTGACCATGAACTGGGCTGGACGGTGGCCGTGCCCACCCTCGGCGAACGCGTCACCGTCCGGGCGCGGAAACCCGCACCTGTGCGGGACGATGACCGGCGGCCACGGTAAGGGCGGCGCTGGCCTGCTCCCGCTGCTCAGCCGGACTCGCGCTGGCGGCGGCCGGTGAGGCCATCCACCACCAGCCCGAGGCCTACCCCGAGCAGCTCCGCAGAACAGCCAACGACCAGGTCATCACGCTCATCGAACGGGCCAAGGCGGCCGGCCAGTTGCGGGAGGACTTCGTCGGTGAAGACCTCCTGCTCTTGCTGATCGCCAACGCCGCGGTGGCGCATGTCACCTGCCCCGACGCGCCCGGTGCCTGGCGGCGGTTCGTGGCACTGGCGATCGACGCGTTCCGGCGCCACGACGCACCTCCCCTGCCGGCACCACCCTCGACCGCCCAGATGACCCGGGCCATGCTGCGCCTCGCCCAGGAACGCGGCTGCGGCAAGGCACATATGACAGCCGACCCGGACGGTAATTCCCGGCTCACCTGACCGAACGGCTCCGGTGACCAGACCGCCAGGGCGAACGCCTCCGGATGGCCAGCATGTACACGGCGATGGCCGCCTTGCCCGGCTCGTTCATCCGCTGCGGGGTCATGCTTGGCCGTCGCTGGCAATGGCCTGCCCGATAGCCGCGCGCAGGCCCATAGCGGTGGCGGCGTGGACGGTAATCGCCGGGCACCAGGCGGCCCACCAGCCGGACTGCGTGCCACGGGACTCACTGCCGCCCTGCACGGCAATCGCGGCTGCCTGAAAGAGAAGATAACCTCCGGCGGGCTGCTGCCCGGCGAGCAGATACCCCCAGTGCCACAACTGAGCGAAACATACCGCGTGAGCCGTAACACCGCCCTGCGCACTCCGGCTGCTCAAAGACGAAGGCCGCATCAAGATCGAGCCGGGCTGGGGCGCGTTCGTCGCCGAGCGCCACTAAGCCCCGGACCGCGCTCACCCAACCAGGATTCGACGACCTGGAGAAGGCCGATGTCGCCTACCGAGTCGAGGTGGCCGGCGGCCCGGACGGCGCTCCGGTCAGCAGCAACGCTGAGCTGACAAAGCTGGCCCTGGGAATCTGGACCGCATCCGCGGCGCCATGAGCCGCGCAGCACCTGCCCGCCAGGAGTGCGTCCCGGGGTGGACCTTCTGGCTGGCCTGAACCGCCGCTGGCTGGTGGCAGCCGGTCAGTGCCCCGCCCCGCCCTCGCCGGTCTGCACCGCGGCACCGCTGGCCAGCAGTTCCTCCACATTGCCGATGCCCCAGTCGGTAAGGACCTCCCGGGTGTGGGCGCCGGCCGGCGCCGGAGCGGCGGCCAGCTGGGCCGGCGTCCGGGAGAAGCGGGGTGCCGGGGCCGGCTGTGGCACACCGTCGCATTCGGTCAGCGTCCGGCGGGCGGCGAGGTGCGGATGCTGCTGTGCCTCGGCGAACGTCAGCACCGGCGCCACGCATGCGTCCGTGCCGGCGAAGACCGCGGCCCACTCGTCGCGCGTGCGTTCGGAGAACCGGTCCGCGAGCAGCCGCCGCAGCTCCGGCCATCGCGCCAGGTCGTTCTGCGGCGGCACGTCCGCCAGTTCGAGCAGCCGGATGAGCTCGGCGAAGAACTGCGGTTCGAGCGCGCCGACGGCCATCCACTCGCCGTCCGCGGTCTCGTAGACGTCGTAGTAGGGTGCGCCCGTGTCGAGCAGGTTGGTCCCCCGCTGATCCGACCACAGTCCCTGCGCGCGCATCCCGAACAGGAACGACGTGAGCGAGGCGGTGCCATCCACGATGGCCGCGTCGACGGCCTGCCCACGGCCCGATCGCTCGCGCTCCCACAGTGCCGCCAGGACCCCGGTGAGCAGGAACATGGTGCCGCCACCGAAATCACCGAGCAGGTTCACCGGCGGCTGCGGCGGGCCCCCCGCCCGGCCGATCGCGTGCAGGGCGCCGGTGATCGCGATGTAGCCGATGTCATGGCCGGCCATCCCGGCCCATGGCCCTTCCTGGCCCCAGCCGGTCATCCGGCCGTAGATCAGGCGGGGGTTGCGGGCCAGGCACACCTCCGGCCCGATGCCGAGCCGTTCGGCCACTCCCGGCCGGTATGGCTCGATCAGCACGTCCGCACGGTCGATCATCGCCAATAGTGCGTCCACGCCCCCCGGCTGTTTGAGGTCGAGGACCACTGACCGGCGCCCTCGCCCGATGACCGGGGCCCCGACGCCGGGCGCCTGGCTGGGCCGGTCCACCCCGACGACCTCGGCGCCGAGGTCGGCGAGCAGCATGGCTGCATACGGGCCCGGCCCGATACCGGCGAGCTCCACCACTTTCAGCCCGGCCAGCGGCCCGGTCGGATCCCCGCTCATGCACCGCTCTCTTTCCGCGACTGTGTCCTCCCGCGCGGTCGTGACGATACGCTTCCCGCCGCCGGCCGCCACCGCCGGGCCAGCAGCCAGCCGCCCGGCGGGGGCACGGGCGCGGCGCGGCCTGGGTCACTGGCGGCCGGACTCCTGCTGGACGGCGTCGTACCGCTCCCGGATGACGCGGCGCAGCATCTTCCCGCTCGGCAGGCGCGGCAACTGCGGCTCGAAGTCGATGCTCCTGGGGCACTTGTAGTGCGCCAGCCGGTCACGGCAGTAGGCGATGAGCCCGGCCGCCGGCGTCTCGCCCGGCTCAATCCCGGGCGCAGGCTCGACAACGGCCCCGACCTGCTGGCCCATCTCGGGATCGGGCAGACCGAGGACGCAGACGTCGCCGACCGCCGGGTGCAGGACGAGCACCTCCTCCACCTCCTTGGGGTAGATGTTCACCCCGCCGGACAGGATCAGGTCGGTGCGACGGCCGGACAGGTAGAGGTAGCCCTCGTCATCGAGGTAGCCAAGGTCAAGCTCACGGAAGGCCAGCCTGGCGCCGCTGCCGCCCGCGATCGCCGCAGGTTCATCTGGCTTGCTCGCCGCGATTACTGCTAGATCCATCGGCGAATCACACGACTGTTTGTACTACACGGCCCCTGCTCAAAGCTCCCGGCGCCCGCAGGTCAGCTGAACAGGTCGACGACCGCCGTCGAGCCGGAATCTCGGAGCAGTCGCCTGCCGACGATTTCCATGCGGGTACGCCAGTACTGCTCGGCGCCGGCCACATCCTTCGCCTCGACCAGGGACACGAGCTTGCGGTAGGCGCGGATCGCCTTGCGGAAGTCGGCCGCCGTCTGCAGCCGGTCGGACGTCCGGCTGACCGCGGTCGACATGTGCGTGGCGACCACCTCGCGCAGCACCCCCGCCTGCAGGGCGAGCGTCTGGTTGCCGGCCCGCTCCAGCATCAGCCGGTGGAAGCGGTACGCCGCGGCGGCCCACGCTGCCGGATTGCCTGCCTGGCCGTTACTTTCCACCAGCGCGCTCAGGTCGTCGATGCACTGGTTCAGGTCGATGATGTCCTGCCTGGGCCGCCGCGCCGCCAGCATGCCCGCGGCGGCAGGCTCCAGTACCATGCGCGCCTCGTAGACATCGGCGATGGTCGTGCCGCTCACCTGCAGCAGCAGGCCGACGTACCGCGCCGCGACCGCGATGTCGGGTGACAGCACCTGCGCGCCGCCCCGCGAGCCCCGGCGGACGTCGATCAGCGATTCCGTTTCCAGAATGCGGAACGCCTCCCGCAGCGTCGGCCGTGACACACCGAATTGCTCCATGAGGGTGATCTCCGGCGGCAGCGTGTCACCGGCCTTCAGTTCCCCGCGCACGATCTGCCCGCGCAACTGGGAAGCGATCAGCTCAGCGGTCTTGGGAGCGCGGACGGGCCGGCCAATGGGGCCTGGAACGCCAAGCGCACTGGACACGAGTGCCTCTCCCAGCGAATTCGGTTATCTCAGTTCACCGAAATGATCAGGTGAGCCGCAGCCAGGACGCCCCGGTTCACAGGTCACCGGCTGGACGCCTGACGATCATCGAGGCGGCGGCGCAGATGCACGCGTTCCCGCACGACGAGTGCCCGTTCGTCGCCGCCAAGTTCGCGATGGCGGTCAGGACGTGGGCGGACAGGTCGGCCAGGTGGATTCCGGACAGTCCTCCGTTGCGCTTGCCGACGGGTGTCCTGACAGCATCGACGATGACCGCGTCACGTATTCGTGTCTCCTAGCGGGTAAGGAAGCCGCCAGGCATCCGGGGTCCGGGAACCGGCGTAACCACAAACAGTTCACTGTACTAACTCTATTATGGGCTTATCGGCCAGCGTGGGCGGCGGCCAGGCATGCGCCATTCAGGACCGGGCCGCTGCCCCGCCTATCCCGCGGTTGCGGCAAAGGCGTTCAGCCCGCCGGCAGTGAGCCGTCCGGAATGAGGGGCAGTGACCGCAGGCGCTGGCCGGTGGCCGCGAAGATGGCGTTGGCTATCGCCGGCGCGACGGCGATGAGCGGTGTCTCCCCGGCCCCGGCGGACGGGGTATCCGGGCGGTCCACCAGCACAACATCGATATCGGGGACATCGCAGAACCGTGGTACCCGGTAGGCGGCCAGCGACGGGCTGGCGATCCGGCCACGATCGAGGCCGACCTGCTCGAACAGGGCGCCGCCGAGCGCCATGATGGTGCCGCCCTCGATCTGGCTGGTCACGGTGTCCGGATTGACGATGGCCCCGCACTCGTAGGCAGTCACGATCCGGGTCACGCTAAGGCTGCCGTCTGCCCTCACGCTGACTTCGGCGCAGGTCGCAACCCGGCCGCCTTTCTCCAGCCCGGCTGCGATACCCACGCCCCGCCGCGCTCCGGCCCCGCCGCCAGCTGTCCAGCCGAACCGCCCGGCGGCCGTGCGCACCACCGCGGCGAGCCGTTCGTCGGCAAGGCGGTCCAGCCGGAACTGCAGCGGGTCAGCGCTGGCCGCATGTGCCAGTTCGTCGATGGCCGATTCGCGGGCGAAGGCGTTGGCGGTTGCCGCCAGCGCGCGGTAGGGACCCTGCACCAGCAGCGAGGCAGCCGGCTGATAGCGCAGCCTGCGGCTGGCGGTGGTGTAGGGGAAGCCGATGCCGGGTGCGCCAGCGTTGATGTCGAGGAAGTCCCAGGCAGCGATCGAGCCGCCAGCGTCGAGGCCGGCCCGGATATCGATCACGGCCATCGGCCGCAGGTGCCCCCACTGGAACTCCTCGGCCCGGCTCCAGTGGACCCTGACCGGGCGGCCCGCGGTCCTGGCGAGGCGGGCGGCCTCGATCGCCTCATCCCCGTGCTTGCCGCCGAAACCGGCCCCGCCGGGCGGGACGATCACCCGCACGTCCTCCTCACCCATGGCGAATGTCCCGGCGAGCCGGGCCCGGGTCGCGAAGGGGACGTTGTTGCCGGTCCAGACCGTGAGCCGGCCATCCTCCCACCGGGCCACGGCCGCCCGGGTTTCCAGCGGCACGTGGGCCAGGTAGGCGGCGGTGTAGGTCGCCTCCACCAGGATGGCCGCGCCGGCCAGCGCGGCTGCTGTGTCGCCGGTGGACTCGTCAACCGCCCGGTCCCAGCCCACCCCGGCGCTGGGATGGGAGCGCAGGTAACCGGCCATCGCAGCGGGCCCGGCCGGGGGCTCGTCCCAGTCGGCTTCGATCGCGGCGACCGCCTTGCGTGCCGTCGCCGGATCGGGTGCGGTCACTCCCAGGAATTCCCCGTCGCGTACGACGGCGACCCCCGGCATCCGCTCGGCCGGGCCGGTATCAGCGGCCCGCAGCACCGACCCGGGGACGGGTGGGCGCAGCACCGCGCCGTGCATCATGCCGGGCAGTTCCAGATCCGAAACGAACTGGCGCTCGCCGGTCACCACCTCCAGCCGGGACGCGGCATGACCTGGGTGGCCGGCGACGCGCCAGGCGGCCGGCCGGGTGAGCGGCGGCTCCGCGGCCAGAACCTCCAGCCGGCGCATTCCCGCGAGCAGTTCGCGGTACTCCAGCCGGGCCCCGGCCGGCCCGCCGGTAACGGCACCCGCATCCGCGGCCAGGTCCTCAGCCGCAACCCCCCACCGCTTCGCCGCCAGGGACAGCAGGACCTGCCGGGCTCCCGCCGCGGCCCGGCGCAGCGGCTCCCCCGCATCGGGCATGGACCGGCTCCCGAACGTCCCGATATCGAACGGGCAAAGATCGGTGTCCCCCTGGATCACCCGGACCTGCCCAGCGCCGGCGGCCAGTTCCTCGGCCACGAGCAGCCGGAACGCGGTCTGGTTGTCCTGCCCGACATCGACCTTGCCGGCGAATGCGGTCACGGCGCCGGAGGAGGCAACGTGCACCCAGGCGCCGCCGCCCGCCGGCCACATCCCGGCAGCCTGGGGAGATGGTGGCCAGACCACGGCCAGGCCGTCGCCCAGGATGGCGAACCATTCCCGCTCCTGCGGCTCGCACAGGTCCCAGGGCCGGGCGGGCCGGTCAAGCTGGGCAGGCACGGCGGCCGGCTGCGGGCCGGCCGCTGGCCCGGCCAGCGATGTCTCCTGGCCGGGGCCGCTGAGCAGGGCGGCCGCCCGGTGCACCGCGCGGGTCAGCCGCGGGTAGCACCCGCACCGGCACACGCTGGGCCCCAGCGCGGCCGAGATCTGCTCATCGCCCGGATCGGCATCCGCCGCCAGCAGTGCCGCGGCCCGCAGCGCCATGCCGGGCGTGCAGTACCCGCACTGGGACGCCCGCTCCTGGATCAGCGCCTGCTGGACCGGGTGCAGGTGCCCGTTCCCTGCCAGTCCCTCGATCGTGGTCACCGACCGGTCCGCCACCTCGGCCACGGTGGTCTGGCAGGCCAGGACCGGGGTCCCGTCGACGAGTACCGTGCATGCGCCGCACTCGCCTTCGCCGCAACCGGGTTTCGCGCCGGTAAGGCCGAGATCCGCGCGGAGGAAGGCGAGCAGGCTCCGGGCAGGTGGACCGGTCAGCTCACACGTCTTCCCGTTCACCAGGGCGCTGGTCATCGCTGCCACCAGCGCAGCGGCCCACCAGTGATCAGATTCATGCGCGGATTCCCCTATCCGGTGCCTGACCGGGCTCTCTGCGCGGGTCCCAGCCCGGCTGACGATCCGTTTCCCTACATATACGAACGGCTTCACCACAGTCAGTAGGGCCGAACGTCCCGTCCCTGCGCGCGTCTCCGCGACGCCGCCTGGCAGCGCAGCGCACCGACGCGCCGCCGCCCCACAGGCACGCCCTGGCCCACCAGGCGGCTGCAGGCCCAAGGCAAGGGATATCTACTGCCATCAACGGGCAAAGCAGAACGCTCCTTGACGGTCCTGGCCTGCCTGGTCAGGCAGTATCGGACGGGTGGCAGCATCCCCTCCCTACCGTAGGCTGGCCGCGGCGATCGACGAAGCCACCCTGATCAGCCTCGAACTGGACCCCGGCTCGCGCCGCGCGATGCTGCGGCTGGGGATGCCCGCCGACGGTGACCTGCGGAGCCCACGGCGTGAATGGGCGATCCTGCTCAGCGGGATCTCCCGGCTGGCCGTCTGGCTACGGCAGGTGCAGTACGAGGTGGATCCGGACCATGGCCAGTCCCGCTCCGGGCGGATCGCGCATGTGCCCCGCGATGTCTACCCTCCGGAGACAGTGTCCGATGTGCAGGAGCTCAACAACTGGCTGCGCCACTGGTCCGGGCATGAGCTCTACGGCCAGCCAGGCGAGATCTTCGATGCCGCGGACATGCCGGAGTGGCTTGGCTTGGCCAGCCTCGACCTGATGTGGCGGCAGGCCGCGCCCGAGGCACACACTCTTGATCTCTGGCTCGGCGACAACGCCAGCGTCGGCGCACGCATGCTGGACCTGCGGATCGAGTTCGCCCAGCTCGAGGTCCTGCGCGATACCCGTGCCCCCGCTCCCGGCCGGCCTGCCAGCGGCGGGCACGCGGCACCGGGCGGGCGGCGGCCCCGCCGGTACGCCGGTGGCGCTGGAGGACATCGAGCCCCACCGCGACTGCTACGGCGCACCGGTGACGGGCCGGCTGTCCGAGACGGACGCGTCGGCCTGGCAGGCGGAGTTGCAGGCCGCGTGGGAGGGCATCGAGCGGGACGCGCCCGGCTACCGGCCGACGGTCGCCGGTGCGCTGCGCTCGATCAGCGACGTGCTCGGGCTCAAGCACTCCTTCGTCACGCGGGTCGACGGCGTCCCCCTCTTCTACCAGGACCTGCTGAAGCTCGCGGTGCGGGTCGGGCTGGCCGGGGCCGCCTTCGTGTTCTTCCGCTACACGCCGACCGGTACGGCGATTCTCGCGGTGAGCCAGGACTCCAC
>OFHK01000337.1_pt1 | contig 14562 bp, 12 predicted proteins | sample 1521951 | NCBI WGS metagenome assembly OFHK01 (sample SAMEA2468436, study PRJEB22500) | soil metagenome | biome: Glassland; feature: Farmland; material: Clay | place: Australia | collected 2013-01-31 | depth 0.55 m
GCGTCGAGGCTCGTTTGCTGCTGCCGGAAAAGCGCACGGCCGGGATTGCCTGTGCTACCAAAACCGGCGCCGGACCGGCGGAATGTTTGCGGGTTTTGCCCGCCGCTGTCAATGAAAACCGTGCGCGAGTCCGCCGGGCCGAGGTTTGACTTGGGCGGGCGAGACCCTCTACCATCTACTCGCGAGACCACTTGGATGCCCTCCCCGTCCCATTCCGCGCCGATTCCGGACAGCCTGGGCAGGCCGCTCGGGCAGTTGCGCGTTTCCGTCACGGACCGCTGCAACCTGCGCTGCCACTACTGCATGCCGGAAGAGGAATATCACTGGCTGCCGCGCCAGGACTTGCTGAGCTACGAGGAGATTGCCGAGCTTGCCGGGATTTTCTCCGATCTGGGAGTGAACAAGGTGCGGCTGACGGGCGGCGAGCCGCTGCTGCGCCGCGATCTGGACCGACTGGTGCGGCTGCTCGCCGCGAATGAGCGCCTGCGCGACATCGCGCTGACCACGAACGGAATTCTGCTCGCCGAATCGGCCGCGACGCTGCGCGACGCGGGGCTGGGCCGCGTCACCGTGAGCCTCGACACGCTTCGCCCAGACCGCTTTCGCGAACTCACACGGCGCGACATGCACGACCGGGTTCTCGAGGGAATTCGCGCGGCGGCCGGAGCCGGTTTCGAGAAGCTGAAAATAGATACGGTGGTAGTGCGCGGCACGAACGACGACGAAATTCTCGACATCCTGGAATTTGGGCGCACGGTCGGGGCCGAGGTGCGCTTCATCGAATACATGGACGTTGGCGGGGCGACGATGTGGGCGCCGGGCAAGGTGGTTTCGCGCGCGGAAATGCTGGCCGCGATCGAGAGCCGCTTCGGCGCCATCGAGGCGCTGGCCGCCGAGGACGCCGCGCCGGCCGAGCGCTTCGCGCTCGCCGATGGGACTACGTTTGGGATCATCGCCTCGGTCACCGCGCCCTTCTGCCGCACCTGCGACCGCAGCCGGCTGACCGCCGACGGCATGTGGTATCTGTGCCTGTATGCGCAGCACGGGACCGATTTGCGCGGGCCGCTGCGCAGCGGCACGAGCCGGGAAGAGATGGTTCGGTTGCTGAGCGGGGTGTGGGGCGCGCGCGATGATCGCGGGGCGGAGAAACGCCTGGAGGCGCGCTCGCGCGGGCCGCTGGTTCCGATCGAGAGCCTTCGCAGCGATCCGCACCTCGAGATGCATACACGGGGCGGGTGAGCGGGCGGCGGATAGAGGACGGCGGCAAGGCTTCAGGGGCTAAAGCCCCTTTCATGCTGCGGACCTTATGTCGCGGCTGAAGCCGCGACCCCCGAAACCGCGGACCGCGAAACCGCGAGCATCGAAGCCGCGAGCATCAAAGCCGCGGGCCGCGAAACCGCTAGCCCTGAAATCGCGAGCATCGAAACCGTGAGCCCTGAAACTGCAAGCATCGAAGCCGCGAGATCTGAAACCGCGAGTCGCGAGGGCCGTTGCGTTTTTCCGCAGACTTGGATGCCGCGACCGGCGAGTCGCGAGGCGTTTTTCGTTGGCCGCTGATGCGGCCGGGCGGCGCGGGCGTGACCGAGGAGAACGATCGAAGATGAGCGAGCCCGTTGTGGAAGGCGCGGCGGGGGAACGGCTGCGGGCGCTCGCTGAAATTTCGCAGGCGATCCTGCTGCATCGCGACCTGTCGGATCTGCTGGAGGACCTGGCGCTGCGGCTGCGGCCGGTTGCGCCGTTCGACGTCGTCAGCGTGATCCTGCACGATGCGGAGAGCGGGCGCATGCGCTTGCACGTGCTCCGCAGCCCGCTTCCCCCGCCGCAGCTGCCGGAGGGCCTGCCGGTGGAGGAATCGCCCGCCGGGGTGGTTTGGCAGACGCAGCAGCCGCTGATCATCGAGGACCTCGAACGGGAAGACCGCTTCCCCTCCCTGATTCCCTACTGGCGGGAGCATGGCGTGCGGTTCTTCTGCGTGTTTCCGCTGACCACGGCGCAGCGAAAGCTGGGCGCGATCGTGCTGGGGTCGACGAGCAAGACGGCACGGGAGGAATGCGATCTGGAATTTCTGGGGAGCGTGGCGCGCGAAGTGGCCGTCGCGGTCGATAACGCGCTGCACCACCAGGAAGCCCGTTCCTATCAACTGCAGCTGGCCCGCGAGCGCGACCGGCTGCGCACGCTGCTCGAGCTGACCAACGCGGTGGTTTCGCGTCTCGATCTGCGCGAGCTTTTCAACGCGATATCGAGCAGCCTGCGGCAACTCTTCGACTGCGAGTACGCCAGCCTGGCCCTCTTCGAGCCGGAAACGAACCATATGCGCATACAGGCGCTCGATTTCCCCACGGGAAAGGGGCTGATCCGCGAGGAAATGCGCGTGCCGGTGGACGACGCGCCCTCCGGCAAGGCATTCCGGACGCGCGAACCGCTGCTGCTCAGCCGCGCCGACCTCCAACGCTATCCGCTGGCCGCGGACGAGGCCGAGGGGCTGCGCTCGGCGCTCTGCCTGCCGCTCGTCGGCCGCACGCGGCCGCTGGGCACGCTGAACCTGGCGAGCCTGCGCGAGAGCGCTTTCACGCAGGAAGACGTCGATTTCCTGCGCCGTGTGGCCGACCAGATCGCCATCGCCGTGGAAAACGCCCTGGCTTTCCGCCAGATCGAGCAGCAAAAGGACCGGCTGGCCGAGCAGAAGCTGTATCTCGAAGACGAAATCCGCGCCGAGTATGGCCTGGACGAAATCGTCGGCGACAGCCCGGCCTGGCGTGCGGCCATCGAGCAGGTGCGCCGCGTCGCTCCCACCGAATCGACCGTGCTGCTGCTGGGAGAGACCGGGACCGGCAAGGAACTGCTCGCTCGCCTGACGCACCAGTTGAGCGCGCGCCGGTCGCGCACCTTCGTCAAGCTCAACTGCTCGGCCATCCCGACGGGGCTGCTGGAATCCGAGTTGTTCGGCCACGAAAAAGGGGCGTTTACCGGGGCGATCTCGCGCCGCGTGGGCCGTTTCGAGCTGGCCGACCAGGGGACGCTGTTCCTCGACGAGATCGGCGACATTCCTCTGGAACTCCAACCGAAACTGCTTCGCGTGCTCCAGGAACGCGCGTTCGAGCGTCTGGGCGCTAGCCAGACACTGCGCGTCGACGTGCGGCTGGTGGCCGCGACGAATCGCGACCTGACGGCGATGGTTGCCGCCGGGCAGTTTCGCAGCGACCTCTACTACCGCGTGAACATCTTCCCCATCCGCGTGCCGCCGCTGCGCGAGCGCGTGGAGGACATTCCGCTGCTGGCCAGCTACTTCGCCCAGAAACATGCCCCGCTCGCCAACAAGCACATCGAAACGATTCCTGCCGAGGCGATCGAGGCGATGATGCGGTATCCGTGGCCGGGGAATGTGCGCGAACTCGAAAACCTGATCGAGCGGGCCGTGATCCTTTCCACCGGCACCACGCTCCACGTGCCGCTCGCCGAGCTGGAGTCGCCTGCCGCTCCGGCCGAGCCATCCACCTCGCTCGCCAATATCGAACGCGAGCACATCCTTCGCATCCTCGAGGAAACCCACTGGCGTATCTCGGGGCCGGCCGGCGCCGCTGCGCGGCTGGGAATGAAACGGACCACGCTACAATCGCGCATGCAGAAGCTGGGAATCCGGCGTCCTTAAGAGTCTCCGTGACAACTGCGGACATGGCGCTCAGCGGCTGAAGGTGCGGGCGACCGCAGGTTGCCCCTACGTGGGCGTGCGTGGCGAACCGGGTTTCCTAAAGGGCGCGAGGGCAGCCGTGCACTGACGAAAACCCCGTGCCAAGACGAAAAACGGGAGTTGCCACCCGGACAGCTGAAACCCGACAGTCCACCTTCCTAGGGGACATTGCCTCGACGCGTTTGGGATCCTTCCCGACAGCGTCGGGGACTCGCTTTCCTCGTCGCTAAACGAGACAGCCATTGCCGATATATCGGCAGTATTGCCGAAACAGGGCGGAAAACTTCGGCTAAATTTTAGCTTTGGTTGCGACTAAGGACGTTCTAACCACATCATATACAATTGCTTAATCCATATGCCGAGAATATGGCAGGAGAGGAACTCGAATTGCCTTTATCTTCAACTGTCTCACCGAGAACAAACCTGATGCAGGCAACGCAGCTACGGCAGAGGGATCAAACGGTAATCAAAGTCGAAGGGCGGCTGGCAGGGCCCTGGGTCGCGGAACTGGAGCAGAGCTGGAACGAGGCCTCGGAGGTCCAAGGGCCGGGCGCGGTGTTGGTGGAACTTGCCGGCGTCAGCTTCGTCGACGAGGCGGGGCGGCAACTGCTCGCGAAAATGTCCGGGGCCGGGACTCGGCTCTCCGCGGCGGGGTGCCTGGCGCGCGCCATCGTCGAGGAAGTGGAGGGGAAGCCGGAAGCGAAGCGGCGTGGCTGGAGCGCGAAGGGCATCATCCTCGTGCTGGCCGCCGGCTTGCTGTTGCCGGGCCACCTGCTGGCGCAGAAACCGCCGATGAAGGGCGCCGCAGCCGGGAGCAATGCTCCCGTAACGCTGCGACTGACGCTGCACGAAGCGGTGGTGATGGCGCTGCGGCAGAACCCGCAGGTGCAGATCAGCGCGATCGATCTGGCGAAAAGCGAGGAGAACCGCAAGATCGCGCTCTCGGACCTGCTGCCGCAGGCAAGGCTCGATGTGAACGATCGCGCGGTGCGGTCGAACATCGAGGAGGCTTTCGGGAAGCCCTTTGCGGGATTTCCGCAGCATATCGGGCCATTTCAGGTGTTCGAGACGGGGCCGCGATTCTCGATGCCGATTTTCGATCTGAGCCTGTGGCGGCAGTGGCAGGCGGCGGGGCATCAGGTGGAGCAAACGGACGCCGACCGGATGGGCGTGCGCGAGCAGGTGACGCTGCTGGTGGTTTCGCAATACCTGGCGAGCCTGCAGGGAATTGCAAATGTGAGCGCGGCTCGCTCGCGGGTGCAATTGGCCCAGGCGCTCTACGACCAGGCCAGCGACCTGCAGAAGCACGGCGTCGCCACGGGGCTCGATGCGCTGCGCGCCAACGTCGAACTGCAGAACGAGCAGCAGGGCCTGATTCAGGCCGAGACCTTCGAGAAAACGTCGCTTTACGGACTCTCGCGCCTGCTGAACATCGATCCGCAAACGCGGATCGAACTGGCCGACCAGATGAGCTTCTATCAGACGCCGCCCTTCACCGCGGCGCAGAGCATCGACAGGGCGATCTCCAACCGGCCGGAGATGAAGGCCATCGATGCGAGCGAGCTTCGGCTGGAATCGGACCGGAAGGCGGCGCGCGATCAGAAGCTGCCCACGCTCAGCTTCGCCGGGCAGTATCTGCAGCAAGGCGTTTCGGTGGCGACCATCATTCCGACCTACGTCTACGAAGCGCACATCGAGGTGCCGATTTTCACCGGCGGCCGGATCCACGCCGAGGAAGCGAACGCCGATCTGGATCTTGCGAAGCTGGCGCAGCAAAAGCAGGATCTGGTGAACGAGATCGCGTTGCAGGTGAAAACGGCGGTCGCGCAACGGGAAGCGGCGCGGAACGAAGTGAAAGTGGCGAATCTGGGCGTTTCGCTGGCCCGGGAAGAGGTTGCGCAGGCTCGCGACCGTTTTCAAGCCGGCGTGGCGAACAACATCGAAGTGGTGAGCGCGCAGGACGCGCTGGCGCGCGCCAACAACAATCAGATCGGCGCTCTCTACAGCTACAACGAGGCCCGCGCCAACCTGGCCCGCGCCACCGGCCAGATACAGGATTTGTACGCGAAATGAGAGGAACCATCGATGGGCACCAAAGTTATGGAACCTGAAGTCGGCCGCACGCCTCCCGAACAGCCGCAAAAGCGGCCGGGTCGCTGGTCGCAGCCCGGATTTCGCCGCGCGGTGATCGGAGTGGCGGCCCTGGTACTGGTGGGGGTGGCGGGGGCTTGGTATTACTACAGTGGCCGCGTGACCACCGACGACGCGCAAGTTGACGGCCACATCACGCCGATCGCTTCGCAGGTCTACGGCAACGTCAGCCAGGTGCTTGTCCTCGACAACCAGGAAGTGAAGGCGGGGCAGGTGCTGCTGCGGATCGATCCGCGTGATTACCAGGCCCAGGTGGCCCAGGCCGAGGCCGCTCTTGCCCTGGCCGAAGCGCGTGCCGAGGCCGCGCGCGTCGGCGTTCCGCTGACGCAGGGCACCACCCGCAGCGCCATCGCGGCGGCGACCGCCGAAATCAGCGCCGCGCAGGCCGAATCCCAGCGCGCGCAGCTTGCCTACGAGACCGCTTCCACCGCCGGCCTTTCCTACGCGCGCGCGCAGGTGAGCAAGCGCCAGGCGCAGAACGCCCTCGCGCAGGCCAACCTGAATCGCATGAAGCCGCTGGTGGCGAAAGCCGAAATTTCCCAGCAGCAGTACGATTCCTACGTCTCCGCCGCGGCCAGCGCGGAGAGCGATTTGAAAGCCGCGCAGGAAAAGCTGGCCGAGGCCCAGCGCCAGGTGCAAATCGACCGGGCGGCGATGCTGGCGGCCCAATCGCAGGTCAACGTGGCCAAGGCACACCTGGCCGAGGCGCACGCCAACACGGGACAGGTGCCGATGCGCACCGCCGACTCGCACTCGGCCAACGCCAGCGTGGAGGCGGCCAAGGCCAATCTGGACGCGGCCAAGCTCCAGCTGAGCTACACGACGATCACCGCGCCCACCGACGGAGTCGTCACGAACAAGACCGTGGAACCGGGACAGATCGTCCAGCCCGGGCAGGCGCTCTTCGCCATCATTCCGCTCTCGACCGTCTGGGTGCGGGCGAACTTCAAGGAGACACAGCTCGCCAAAGTCCGCCCGGGGCAGCGCGCCGAAATCCACGTGGACATGTACGGGGAATCGTTTCCCGGGCGCGTCGAATCGATCTCCGGCGCCACGGGCTCCCGCATGAGCCTGCTGCCTCCGGAGAACGCTACCGGGAACTTCGTCAAGGTGGTGCAGCGGATTCTGGTGAGAATCTTTCTCGATCCCATTCCGCCCGGAAAGGCCATCCTCCGGCCGGGCATGAACGTGGAAGCGACGATTATCACGCGGTAAGAGACGGCGTCGGGAACGACTTCCCTGCCACAAAAAAGCCGGGCGACCGAAGGTCGGCGACCTTCGGCGCCCGGCGATCCATTACTCCGAGACAATGATTACGGACTCGCCGGCGAACAGCCTGCTGGTCGCAAGGCTCCTCGCGGGCGATTTTACTCAGCCTCGGGACTGTTTCATATCGGCCTTCGCCTGATGCTTGGCCGTTTTCACCGCTGTTTTCACCTGCTTTTTGCTCAGGTTCGGTTGCAGGGTGTGGATGGCCTTGCCCAGGTTCCCGCCATCGGACGCCATCGTGGTCTTGAGCTGATCGAAGGGGATGTTCAGGTTCTTCGAGACGTGGACGGCCGCGACGAACTCACCTAGATTCTTGAACCCGCTCGACGCTTGCTGGAGATCGACGCCGGAACCGAGGATCGACTGGAGGTTGGACGAGAGCTTCGTATTCTGGGTGAGCAGTTGCGAGACCGATTTGCCCGACGACCGGCTCCCCATTGGATTCGTCTGGCCCATTTGGCCGTTCCGGCCCATCGAGCCGCCCATGTTGCTGGGTCCACCCATGTTGCCCGGACCGCCCATGCCGGGACCGCCGCCCGGGTGGGACATGCCTGGACCAGCCGAGCCCGGCCGGCCCTGTGCCATTGCCGACATTCCCAGGCCAAGCGACGCCACCGCTACGAGGACGATCATATTTTTGCTGAACTTCATCGCTGTTCCCTCCTCACCAGGCTATATCAGCCGGTTATGACTGAGGCTCGTTCCCCTGCCACCGGAGGCCAGAAGCCCGCGAAGCGCGTGCTCTGCGCATGTGCCCAGGTTGAATGGTGGCCGAGACGCCTATTTTAATTCGGATGCAAAGGAAAGTTACAAGGATGTCAGTCCCATCGTGCTCTGGTACCAACGCCCGGCAGTACTGAAGCTTGTTGGATTCCGGGGGCATGCTCTCGATCGGACCGAGGCATCCCGCTTCTCCCGAGCGGTGGCGTGCGACTGCGGGGGCGGGGGAAATCGAATCAAGCCTTTCGGGGGATTTTGCCCCAGGCGGGCAGTTCGCGGCGGCCGGCGAGCACTTCGGCGGCCCAGCGGCCGAGATATACCGAGTAGCTGACGCCGTCGCCGCCGAGGCCATTCAAAACCAGCACGTCGCGCGAACGCGGATGACGGTCGAAGAACAATTGCCAGTCGTTACCGAAACGGATGGGGCCGCCCCAGTGGCGGGCGAAGTTCGCGGCGGCGAGGGCTGGATGCAATCCGCGCACGCGGCGATCGAGGCTGGCGACCAATCCGGAAGCGACGCCATGCTCGATGTCGAGCGCGGCGAGATCGGCATCGCCGGCGATATCCACCAGGCCGCTGCCAAACATCACCGCGCCGTCGGGCATCGGCCGGCCCCAGAGATAGGGCAGATCGGCGGTGTAGAAGCCCTTCCCGGCTGTGAGGCCGAGTTCCACGAGGTCGGAATCGGCAAGCGGCTCGGTGAGCGTGGCGAGCGTGAATTTCGCGCGGGAATGATCGGCGACGGCGGAAAGATCGGCGGATTGGGCGTTGGTCGCGAGCAGGACGATCGAGGCGCAGAGCGATCCCGCCGCGGTGCGAACGACGATGGGCGAGCCGAATTCGAGCGCTTCGACGCGCGCGTTTTCGAAAACGAGGGCGCCGAGACGCGTGGCGGCGCGGGCCAGGCCGCTGACGATTTTCCCGGGATCGACCGTTCCTCCGGGGACTTCCTTGACGACGCGCAACGTGCCCGAATCTTCCCAAACGATAGGCGAATCGCGACGGCCGCCATCGCGCCCGATTTCGTAGACGCCCGGCAATTCCAGGTCGCCGTCGGCGCCGAGCCTGGCCAGGGTGTCGAGATACCCGGAGAGAACGGCGCGTGCTCCGCCCAGCACGCCGGCAGAGGTTTCCGCCAGGGCGAGGCCGCCGGTGCGCCCGCTGGCGCCCGCGCCGACGCGCGCCGCTTCCAGCACGACGACGCTGCGCTCGGGAGCGATGTGGCGCAGCCAGGCCGCCGCGGTCAATCCGGAAAATCCGCCGCCGACCACGACGCAATCGGCCTCGGCGGGCAGCGGCCGCGGCTCGGGGACAAAATCGATCGTCCAGGGAGGCGTGCCCCAGTTCATGGTGGTCCTCTCCCCATTAAACGCGGAAGCCAGAACGGCCGCAAGTTCCCGCTGTGGGCGGGAGCCCGCACGGGTCTTTTCCTTCGAGGAAGATTTCCTGGCCTTGGGGCGCGTCGGCATTCCCTGCTCCTCTTGCTGCGATGATTGCGGTGTGCACGCCTGCGCCTCCCGCATTGGCTTGCGAGAGGGGCCGGAGGGCACGTTGCAACGTGCCCCTACGAACGGCTTCCCCGCGTGGGGCGCGAGAGGGGCTCCGATAGGCCTCACTTTGCGCGGTGGAAATGAAGGCTTCGTCAGAGCGGTGTAAATTCCTGGTTACAAGACATGGCGCTTCGCCGGCATGCGCGCGAGGGGTGGCCGGCGGAAACGCCCCGGTTGCGAGCGGCGCGTGCGAACGGCCGGCGAATCCGCTACGCTAATCGCACCGGGCCGGCGGATTCGGCTTCGGCGACGAGGCTGCGATGGACCTGAATCAATTGGCCGACGACGCGGGGGCTTATTTCCTCGGCTTGCAGGGGCGCATCTGCGCCGCGCTCGAAGCCTTCGAGCGGCGCAAGAACGGCGCTCGCTTCCGCGAGGACCAATGGGAGCATGCGAGCGGCGGCGGCGGGCGCACACGCGTGCTGCTCGACGGCGCGGTGTTCGAGAAGGCAGGAGTGAATTTTTCCCTGGTGCGCGGCGAATTCTCGCCGGAACTGGCGGCGACGATGCCGGGCGAAGGCGCAGCGTTCCGGGCCACCGGCATTTCGCTGGTCCTCCATCCGCGCAGCCCGCGCATGCCCACCGTTCACGCCAATTTCCGGTTCATCACCAAGGGCAGCGGGCCGGGACAGGCCGGGTGGTTCGGCGGAGGGGCCGATCTGACGCCGTATTATTTCCGGCGCGAAGACGTGGTCCATTTCCATCGGGTGTGGAAACAGGTGGCCGGGCGGCATCCGGTGGCGGATTATCCGCGATTCAAGAGCTGGTGCGATGAATATTTCTACCTGCCGCATCGCGCCGAGGCGCGCGGCGTGGGCGGTATCTTTTTCGATTACCTGAAGGAGCGGCACGAGGAAGTGTTCGCTTTCGTCCAGGACGCGGGCGACCACTTTCTCGCCGCCTATACGCCCATCATCGAGCGCCGCATCGACGAGCCTTACGGCGATGCGGCGCGGCGCTGGCAACTGCTGCGCCGCGGGCGCTACGTGGAATTCAATCTGCTCTACGATCGCGGGACGATGTTCGGCTTGAAGACCGGCGGGCGCACGGAATCGATCCTGATGAGCCTGCCGCCCGCGGTGCGCTGGGGCTACGCGGAAGCGCCCGCGCCGGGAACGCCGGAGGCGGAGATGCTCGATGCGCTTCGGCCGCGTGATTGGGCAGAGGAATCGTTGTGAACAACCGGCGGAGCCCTCAGATTCCGTTTGGCAATTGGCAAAATAAGCCCTCAGCGGCTAAAGCCGCGTCCGCATGCAAACATTTACGGCACGGCTGAAGCCGTGCTCTTACGAAGAACCGGAGTTGCCACACAGACTCTGAAGGCTGCGCTCTTCTTGACGCGCCTCAAAGACAAACCCACCGCGAACGATGGACCGGAGCTCCGGTGGCACGGGCACTCTTGCCCGTGCGGTTTTTCGCGTTCTCGGCTCGGAGCGTGACAGCCTCAGCGCGAGCGGCTAGAGCGGCGTGAATTGCGATCGTGGTTGTTTTGGCAGTAAAGCGCACGGGCAAGAGTGCCCGTGCCACTCAGGCGGCGGACTTGCGCCTGGAGGTTTCCCGTCCAGGTACAGAACCTTCAGGCGCCGCGTTTGCGGTCGGCGCGGACTCGCTCTATGTAGCGGCCGGTTTCGACTTCGACGCGCACGGTTTCGCCGGTTTCGACGAAGAGGGGCACTTTTACCACCACGCCGTTTTCGAGCGTGGCTTCCTTCAGCGTGCTGTCCTGCTGTGAGTGCACCGCGGGCGAGGTTTCTGTCACCAGCAGATCGACCGTCTGCGGCGGGACGATGCTCACCGCGCGGCCCTCGAAGAGTTCCACCGGCAGCTTCATTCCCTCTTGCAGGAAACGCTCGGCGGGGCCGATGGTCGATCGGGGGATGGCGATCTGCTCGAAGGTTTCCGGATGCATGAAGGTGCAGGATTCGGGATCTCCGTAGAGAAATTCCATCGTCTGGCGGTCGAGTTCCATGTCCTCGAGGCGTTCTTCGGGACGCACGTGCAGTTCGCTGAGGCGGCCGGTATCGAGGTCGCGCAGCTTGATCTTGACGACGTTGTGGATTTGGCCGGCGCGGGTCTTGATTTCGACCTCGAGCACCTTGCAGGCATGGCCTTCGGTGCGAATCGCCATTCCCGCTTTCAATTCGATTGCGAGCATTCCTGTGTTTTCCTCGTTGCTTCGGACAAAAGGCAGCGCTTCAAAAGGGCGGGGTTGAAACCCGCCCCTGCGGTGACGATCCCGAGTCTTCACGCGTGGCGCGCGGGGGCACGTTGCAACGTGCCCCTACGGCACTCCTGGTACAAGGTGGCCCTGCGATTTGATCACGTTTTCGAACGAGGACACGGAATTCCACGGAGGAAAATCCGCTTCCCCGAAGAACCGCGCAAACACCTTAAGGGTTGGGCTGGTTCGGCTCCTCGGCCATGTTGCCGAAGGGCCACAGGCCGAACGCCTTCAGCAGCTCATCCTGATGCTGCTCGACGAGCATGCGGGCGGTGCGCTCGGGCGGCCAGGTGGTGCCCAGGCGGTCGGGCCGATCGGCGATCCAGAAAGCGGTGAGCGCGAGGACGGCCGCGTCCTGATCGAGAGTTTCGGTCTTGACCTTGTCGAAGGAATCGACGTTCGAGTGGTGCGTGTAGCGATATTCGGGTGAATCCTGGCCCATGTTGATGCCGGGAATGCCGCCGAGGATGAACGGGCCGGTGTCGGTATCGAACACGGCATGATCGTTGACGCTCAGATCGCCAAACGCCAGGATCGACTTGGTGAATTGCTCGACGGCGGGGATCAGATCGGCGTGCCCGCCCATTTCGAGATTGACGATCGGGCCCTGGCCGTTGTCGACGGTCAACATCGCGACGTGGTCGGCCATGTCGGCCTGGTGCTGCTTCACGTAGGCCAAGGAGCCGAGCAGGCCCTGCTCTTCTCCGGTGAAGAGAACGAAGCGGATGGTGCGGAGCGGTTTGTAGTTGCTCTCCATGATGGCGCGCGCCGCTTCGAGGACGCTTACCGAACCGAAACCATTGTCGGTGGTGCCCTGCGACAAATCCCAGGCGTCGAGATGGGCTCCGACGACGACGACCTGTTTCGGGAACCTGGTGCCGACGATTTCCCCCACGGCGTTCGCGGCCTCGACCGGGCCTTTGGTCACTTCGTTCTGCACGTCCATCTTCAGCCTGACGGTTTTGCCCTGGTCGAGCAGGCGCTCGAGTTCGTCCTGCCCCTCGACGGCCATGCTGACCACCGGGATGTCGTAATACTTGGCGAAGCCGAGAATGCCGGTGTGCGCGAGATGCATGCCGGCCGCGGAGGAGCCGCCCTGACCGCCGATCACCGCGACGGCGTGTACGGCGTAGGCTTTCTCGAGGAATTCGCCGTACTTCACAAACATGGAGAGGCCGCCATTGCGCGGCCGCGGGCCCTTGGCCTCGGTGATCAGGATCTTCCCGGCCCAGTTCGCGGAGTTGTTTTTTATCTCATCGTCGAGCTGGAAAAGATTCACCGGCACGACGTCGGCCTCGGCACCGCCCCGCGGCGTCGAGCCGACCCAGCCCATCGAATCGACCATCAGCTTCTTGTGCACGGGCGAGATGATTTCGGCCGAAGCGGATATCCGTTTCCAGCCGCGCCAGATCGGGTACGTTTCCGCATGAACGTTTTGCAGGCCCATCGCCTGCATCCGCGAATCGGCCCACTTGACCGCCTCGGCCGCCTGCGGACTGCCGGTGAGGCGGGCGCCGATGTAGTCGCTCAGATATTCCAGGTCCGGACCGGCCTGGGAATGCATCATCGCTTCGCCTGCAATGGCCGTAAGAGCGGGCAGCGTGCCGTCGGCGGCGGGCCCGGGCGGCGTGGCATTTGCTCCCGATTGCGCCAGGCACAGGCACGACATGCCGAGCGCGGCGGCCACGGCCAGAATTCGGATACCGATCTTTGAATGCATGAAGGTTCTCCCTGCAGCTTGATCTCGACGCGAATGCGCATGATAACACATGGTTTTCGCGCTCAGGCGACGGGAAACGCATTCGGATATCGAATCAGATGGCGGCCGGGCGAACGGGGGCCAAAAAGAATTCCACACAGAGGGCACGGAGGAGGCGGACGGAGGGCACAGAGGAGTGCGCAGCCCGGCAGGTTCGTTCCGGTGCGTTCTTCGCGCCGTCTCTGCAAGGAAACTCCAAGGCACCGGCGGCTTGAGGGGGATGACTGGGTTGTGGCAGAGTCAACCGGTGATCGACGCGCTGGTTTTCATTTTCGGTTTGATGTTCGGCAGCTTTCTGAATGTGTGCATTCGCCGGCTGCCGCGGCACGAGTCGATCGTCACGCCGGGCTCGCACTGCCCGCGATGCCCGACGCCGATTCGCGCCCGGGACAATATTCCCGTCGTGAGCTATCTTCTGCTCCGCGGGCGCTGCCGCGCCTGCCGCGAGCGGATTTCTCCCGAATATGCGCTGGTCGAATTGCTCACCGGACTGCTCGTGCTCGGATGCTACTGGCAATTCGGCATCACGCTCGCGGGCGTGAAGTGGACGCTTTTCTCGGCGATGATGCTGGTGCTCGTTTTCACCGATTTTCACGAGCGGCTGCTGCCGAACCGCGTGAACTATTTCGGCCTGGCGGCGGGGGTGGCGTTTCGCCCCTTCCCGCCCGGCCCGAGCCCGGGCGGCTGTTGTCCCTTAAAACCTACGAGCGAGAGGTCTCCGGCAAGGTCATGACCTCGCAAACCACCGAGCCCGCCGGCTTGCCGACCTTTCACCCCAAGTCCAAGACCCTGACCTTCTGGACCAAGGATCGGGGCATCGGCGACTGCGGGTCGCTGGTGACCTACGCCTTTCCCGGGGACCGGGCGGAAGTGGTCGAGGCCAGGGCCCAAGCCTGTTGCGACGACGAAAAAAAATTCGTCATCGACCCGAACAAATGGGCCAAGGTGCGTCTGCCCTGATCCGCCATGGGCTTTCGGTCCATCTCGTCGTAAACGACCATGGAGCCGTGAGGTAGTCGAGCGTTTCGGCCATGGGGCCGGAGCATGAGGACGGGATCATGAGCAGCTACGAACGCAAGGTCCTGGCGGAGGCTGTCAGCCAAGACGACGGAGAGACTTGGCATGGCTATCGGGAAATTCTTCGGATTAGCAAGGGCACATGGCAGGTTTCGGATCTGTGACGGACTGAAACCTCAGACGGTGG
>OFHK01000338.1_pt1 | contig 14546 bp, 15 predicted proteins | sample 1521951 | NCBI WGS metagenome assembly OFHK01 (sample SAMEA2468436, study PRJEB22500) | soil metagenome | biome: Glassland; feature: Farmland; material: Clay | place: Australia | collected 2013-01-31 | depth 0.55 m
GGCTGAAGGCCGCGTTCTCCAGGGGACGGTGGGCGATGCACGCCGAGTACGTCGTCGTGGAGGATGACGCGGCGGCGGATGTCGCGGCGACGGACGGCACGACGATGGCGTACGTTCCGAGGGCTAGTGCCGCCTCCACAAAGGTAGTCCGGGATTCCTTCTGACTCGGACCTTGTGCGCGTTGCGATACGCGACCGCCCGCCGGATCGCCCGGTGGACCTCCCTCCAATCCCGGTAGTCGCTGCCGTCGAAGGCGAGGGACCGAAGCTCCGTGAAACGGCACTCGATCGGGTTCATCCACGACGCGTTCGTCGCCGTGGGCACGAGGCTCACCGCGTTCGCGCGGGCCCACGCTCGGACGCCGGGGGTCGTGTGGGCGCTCAGGTTGTCCTGGATCACGTACACCCGCTGATCGGCGGGGAACCTCTTGCGCACGTACTTCAAGAACCGGAGCCACGGGCGGCCGCCCTTCTTCTCCAGGAGGAGGCCGAAGAGGCGGTCCCCGTGGACGTGGTACGCGCCGTACCAGAACCGCGTGCCGCCGGTCCGGTGGTACGTGGCCGGCACGCGGTGCGGCTCCCCGGCGGGATGCCAGCCCCGCCCCTTCGTCGGCGCGAGGGAGATCGGCCCCATCTCGTCGACCGACACGACGACGGGCGGGTTGTGCCGCTTCCTCGTCAGGCGTTCGACCCGCCGCTTCTTCTCGGCGAACCTCGGATCCTTCGATTCCTTCCACGTCTTCGCCTGCTGGTACGTCAGGGCGGCCTCGTCCAGGATCACGGCCAACCACGAGGTCGAGATGTCCTCGACGACGCCGCGGCGGATCGCCTCCCGCCGGAGGCGGCTCAGGGACCACTCCTGGAACGGCAGGCCGAGGTCCGCGGGTCGACTCGTGGCGAGGTTCGCGAGCTCCCGTCGCACGTCGTCCGTGAAGGTGCGGGGCCGCCCGCCGCCCCACTTCGGGTTGAGGCTGTCAAAGCCGCCCGCGTGGAAGGCCTTCACGATCTCCCGCACGTAGTCCACGTGCAGGTCCATGAGCTCCGCGATCCTCGGGGGCGTGTAGCCCTGGGCGCCTTGCAGGACGACCATCGCCCGCCGCAACACGACGACGTCCCTCGTCTTCTTCATCAGCCGCCGCAGCCGGTTCCCTTCCTCGTCGCTCAACTCGACGCGTAGCACCATGAGTGCATCCCGCGGGGAGATGCACTCCGAGGCCTCAAAATTGTCGGACTACGTTTCTCGAAGGGGCACTAGCCTCGCCCGCGCGACGCATTTCGGTGGACCTAATCTTCGGGCGACGCGCGGAAAGATTCATCCGGGAGGACGCCCATCGTTCGGGACGATGGGCCTCCTCGACCAGTTCCGCACGGAGCCCCTCCCCAAGAAGTGGCAGGAGGAGGGAAAGGCCTGGCAGGAGACGTACTTCCCGGAGATGCCCGTCGTCCTCGATCCCACCGCGTGGGAGCGGTACTACCCCGCGACGCCCGCGCCGTTCCTGGCGTGCATCCAGGCGAAGCCGGACGGCTTCGCGGACTTCGCGCGCAAGGTCGTCGGGGCGACCCCGGCGACCGCGGACCTCACGACCCGCGTCTGGAAGGCGGACGACATGCCCGACGCCCAGTTCATGACGGCCCTCAAGATCATCCGGGCGCAGGCCTCCACGGAACTCGCGTCCATCCAGCAGCACCGGATGGTGTACGAGCAACTGGACTCCGGTTCCCTCAACGGCCTCGACCGCGAGATCGTCGAGGGGATGCACCGCACGGACCCGACCGGGCACCGGCTCGACGCGATCTCGTTCTCCAAGAAGCGCGTCTGCGTGGAGGAGCTGCGGCACCACATGCAGATGGCCGGCGTGCTCACCCTCGACGAGACGTTCGACCGGCCGCGGTGGGGGCACCGCTGGGCCACGGAGACCCTCGAGGAGCTCTTCGCGATGAAGCCAGGGGAGCACGTCCTGGACGCGTTCAACATCGAGTTCAAGAGCCTGCTGGACTCCGCGACATTCATGAGCCTCATCGACCGCGTCGGGAAGTTCCAGCTCGAGATGCAGCACCACTTCCGGTACGGGCCCATGGCCGTGAGCATGCCGTGGATGCGGTGGAAGGAGGAATCGTACCACCTCGCCGCCGGGGAGACGCTCATGAAGGCCATCGCCGCCGCGGCCATCCAGGACGGGGGGAACTTCGGGGTCGAGGACCTCCAGGAGACGATCAACATGTGGTATCCCCGCGGCCTCGAGATGTTCGGCTCCGAGCTCGGCGGGGGCCTCGTCAAGGGCGTCTTCAAGACCCTGACGAACGGCGAGGCGCAGGCCGTGTACATCGAGGAGGTGCGGGGCAAGGCGAGGGACGTCAACCTCGCGATCGTCGCCTCGAAGGTCCGCTGCCCGAAGGAGGAGGCGGAGCGCATCCTCGCGCGCATCGAGAAGGGCGAGACGGTCCACGGCCTGACGAAGGACGACCTCGTCTTCCTCCCCGACCGACGGTTCTTCCGGATCCGCGGTCTCCAGGAGTACGGGGACTTCCGGAACGCCGGCAGCGACTCCCCCGGCGTAGGCTACGTCTACCTCCCGTACGACGTCCATGGGAACCTGCTCGCGCACGACGGCAAGCCGATCGACTGCGCCGAGTACGCGGACTACCTGAAGACCGTCCTGCCCGGCCGCTACATGACGAGCCGGCACTGGACGTTCGTGAAGGACGAATTCCTGTTCAACGACAAGTGGGGTGAGCCTGAGGCCATCCGAAAATCGTCCTGAACGCCGTCCGGGAATCCGCGAAAACACCATCCTTTATTACCGGGCGGCCAGATAGGTCGCGGCGAGGGGAAGCGGATGAATCTCACCTACATGTCCCTGGAGAAGAAGGACCGCGTGGCCGTCGCGTGGTTCAACAAGCCGAAGATGAACACGTACGACACGGACCTCATGCGGGACATCTCCGCGGTCATCGACGAGGTGCGCTTCGACGACTCGATCGACGTCTGCGTGTTCGCCTCCAAGCTGGACGGCATCTGGTCCTCGGGCGCGGACATCAACCTGCTCGCGACCTCCACGCCGGAGTACAAGGCGATGTTCTGCCTGAACTGCCAGGAGGTCCTCAACAAGATGGAGACCACGCCGAAGCTCTTCATCGCCGCGATCGACGGGCACTGCGTCGGCGGCGGCCTCGAGATCGCCCTCTCCACCGACCTGCGGTTCGCCTCGGACGGCGCGTGGAAGATCGGCCTCCCCGAGGTCACGCTCGGCGTCCTGCCGGGCACCGGCGGCACCCAGCGCCTGCCGCGGCTCATCGGCAAGAGCCGGGCCATCGACCTCATGACGACGGGCCGGACGCTCTCGCCCAGCGAGGCCCTCGAATGGGGCATCCTGAACCGCGTCTTCCCGAAGGAGAGGTTCATGGACGACGTCCTCGCGTTCGCGCAGGGCCTCTGCTACCCGAACCACGCCGCGCGCGCGGTCGGGCTCATCAAACGCTCCGTGGTCGAGGGCATCGAGGTGCCGCTGCCCGAGGGGCTCGCCCTCGAGCGGGAGCTGCAGAACCGGCGCTTCTCCATGTCGGACGCCAAGGAGGGCTTCAAGGCCTTCCTGGAGAAGCGCAAGCCGCGGTTCCAGGGCAAGTGACTTCCGCGAACGGAATAGACGGAGGCTTTTAGCCTCCGCAGGCGGTAGCACGCTCCCATGGCCGTCGACCTCCGCGTGCGTCCCGCGAAACCCGAGGACCTGCCGCAGCTCGTCCGCCTCTGGCGCGAGCTGATCGGTTTCGACGAGGCCCTCGGCGGCCAGGACTTCCGTCTCGCCGCGGGGGCGCCGGAGCAGTGGGAGCGGCACCTGCGCTCGCACATCGGCAAGAGGGCCCGCATGGCCCACGTCGCGATGGCGGGAGGCCGGCCGGTCGGCTTCCTCCTGGCGTCCCTCGAGCAGCCGCCGGGGATCTTCATGGAGCGGAAGTTCGGGCACATCTCCGCGGTCTACGTCCAGGAGGCGTACCGGCGGAAGGGGGTCGGGGGGGCGCTCGTCGCCGCCGCCCTCGGATGGTTCGGGGACAAGCGCGTCGGCCGCGTGCGCGTGGCCACGGACGCACAGAACGGGCTCGGGGTCGAGTTCTGGAAGAAACTGGGCTTCCAGACCACGGTCCTGACGATGGACAAGCTCCTCTGATCGGGGAGACCATGGGACGGGGGCCGGGGCCCCGGTCCGGTTAACCTTGAATAAGGTTGACTTTCCTCGGAAGACCTAAACCCCTCCGACGCCCTCCCCGTCCGGTCCCATGCCCCCGCCCCTCGTCCTCGTGGACCACCGCGGCCCCGTCGCGGTGGTCACCCTGAACCGCCCCGAGAAGCACAACGCGATGTCCCTCGCCCTGAAGGAAGCGCTCGTCCGGACGCTCCGCGAACTCGACGCCGATCCGGCGGTGCGGGTCCTCGTCGTGACCGGGGCGGGGGACAAGGCGTTCGTCGCGGGAGCGGACGTCGCGGAGTTCCAGGGCCGCACCCTCGTCGAGCAGCAGCGCATGTACCGCGACGGCACCGTCTACGACGCGATGGACCGCATGGCGAAGCCCGTGATCGCGCGCATCGACGGCTACTGCTTCGGGGGCGGCCTCGAGCTCGCGATGGCCTGCGACGTCCGCATCGCCTCGGAGCGGTCGACGTTCAGCCAGGCCGAAATCAACATCGGCATCATCCCCGGGGGCGGCGGCAGCCAGCGCCTCCCGAGGCTCGTGGGTCTGGGGACCGCGCTCAAGCTCACCCTGACCGGCGAGCGTGTCGGCGCCGACGAGGCCCTCCGGATCGGCCTCGTGGACGAGGTCGTGGCCCACCCGCTCCTCGACGCGCGCGTGGACGAGCTCGCGGCCCGGATCGCCTCGAAGAGCGCGGTGGCCGTGCGCCTGGCGAAGGCCGCGGTGAAGGCCTCGGCCCGGCTCCCGATCGAGCAGGGCCTCCGCTACGAGCAGGCCCTCTTCACGCTCGCGATCACGAGCGGGGACAAGGAGGAGGGCGTTCGCGCGTTCCTCGAGAAGCGCGAGCCCCGGTGGGCGGACAAGTGATCCCCCGGACCAGAAGCCAGGAACCGCCCTGGGCGTGACCGGGAACGCGTCCAACGGGCGCCTCCTCAAGTCGACGTCGCGCACATCAACGACCGGGAAGGAGCGGGACGTCGGCCGCATGGCCAGCCTCCGCCCCACTTCGTCCAGGAGTCGTCCAGGGAGCTCGAATGGGGACCTTCTGCCCCGCCCGCGCCACCTCATCGCCTATCCCCGGGGGGACCGCTGCGAGGACGTGCTCGAGGACGGAATCGCGGCGCTCTGGCGGCGGTTCTCCCTGCCGCCTCCGCCCGCGGGCCGAGCCGCTTGGGACAACTCCTTATAGACGCGGGGGGGTGGGCCCCCGACCCGGGATGGACCGCGCCATCGTGCTCCTCTCCGGCGGCATCGACTCCGCCGTCGCCCTCTGGTGGGCGAAGTCCCAGGGCTGGGACGTCCGACCCCTGACCTTCGATTACTTCGGGCGCCCGAAACGCGAGCACGTGGCCATCGACGCCCTCGTGCGGCGCGCGGCCGTGGGCCCCGTACGGTCTGTGCCCCTGCCGTTCCTCAAGGAGGTGGACGACCTCCGGCCGTCCGGGTTCGAGAACGCCGCGCTCAACGAGTCCCCGGAGGGGTACGTCCCGGCGCGGAATCTCATCTTCTACAGCCTCGCCGCCTACTACGCGGAGCTGGACGGCACGCGGTACCTGGTCGGCGGCCACAACGGGACCGACCCGGAGTCCTTCCCGGACGCGAGCCCGAAGTTCTTCGGGCACCTGAACGGGCTGCTCGGGATGAGCCTCTGGTCCTACGCCAACTCGCCCGTCGAGGTGGTCCTGCCCCTCGCGGGCACGGCCAAGGAGGACGTCCTGCGGCTGGGCCACCGTCTCGGGGTGCCTTTCGAGCTCACCTGGTCCTGCTACTGGGACCAGGACGTGCACTGCGGCACCTGCGTCTCGTGCACGGAGCGGCGGGAGGCCTTCGCCGCGGTCGGCTTCGAGGACCGGGTCCCGTACGAGGTGGGATCGGGGGATCGCCGGCGGCGCCCTGCCTCGAAAGCTTAATGTGGAGCCCTGCCTCCCCTCCCCCCTAGGATGTACACGACCACCGTTCGGTCGGTCGCCGCGGTCCGCTTCTTGGAAGAGGGCAGCCACAACGTCCGCATGCGGCAGCTCGTCGGCCGCGAGGACGGCGCCCGCCACACGTCCGTGCACGAGCTCGTCTTCGGGAAGGCCGGCCTGTCCGCGCCCCACCGACACAAGTGGGAGCACGAGCTCGTCGTGACGTCGGGTCGGGGCCTCGCCATCGTGGACGGGGAGCGGATCGTCCTGCGACCGGGCGTGGTCCTCCTCGTCGAGGACAACGAGGAGCACCAGTTCCAGCAGCGCGGGCGGGAGCCCCTGCGGTTCTTCGCCGTGACCCCCGTGTGAACCGGCGCCGTCCGCGGCGCCGCACCGCCGCTCACCGGGAGGAGACCACGCAGCGCCCCGCCAAGCTTTATGCGCGGCCGGCCCTTCGTCCCCGACATGAAGCTCGGCATCACGGAGTACATCGACTGCGCCCACCACCTCCCCGGCCACGAGCGGTGCAGCCCCCTCCACGGGCACACCTACCAGATCGACGTCTTCATCGAGGGCGAGCACAAGGGCGGCATGCTCCTGGACTTCGCCGAGCTCAAGAAGACGACGCGGGCCATCCTCGCCGAATACGACCACCACGACTGGAACTCGTTCCTCGAGTACCCGACCGTGGAGAACATCGCGGAGCTCCTGTCGAAGCGGCTCCGCGAGGCCCTCAAGTTCCCCGCCCACGTGCGCGTCTGGGAAGGCCACGGGAAGTGGGCCGAACTCTGATCGTGGGCGGCCGCCCACAACGCATATGAGCGCCGGCCCCCCATGCCGTCCGCATGATGGGGGACCGAAGCGCCCTGAGGGACATCTCCTACGCCTACGGGACGAACCACTTCGACCGCGACCCGGACCTCGCGGCGGTCCTGGGCGCCTTCTGGAAGGACTTCCCCGCCCACCGGGACGAGCTGCACCGCTTCGGTGCGTTCGCGGGGGAGGACGTCTACGAGACCGTGTACCACGTCGACCATGAAGCGGCGCCGGTGCTCGTCACCCACGACCTCGACGGCCGACGGGTTGACCGCGCGCGCCTGAGCCCCGCGGAGCGCGTCGTCCTCAAGGCCGCGGCGCACGTCAACCGCCCTCCCTACGAGGGCGGGAGCTGGCACCACCATTTCGCCCTCGGCTACCTCATCGGCGACCCGGGACTGTACTGCGTCCTCACGATCACCAACCAGACCATCTACGGGATCCACAAGTACGCGCCCGAGCACGCCGCGGCGAAGGAGGCGATGCTCGACGGGAAGGCCTTCGGCGCGACCTGGATGACGGAGATCCAGGGAGGCAGCGACCTCGGGGCCAACGTGACCGTCGCCCGCCGCGACGGCGACACGTGGCGGCTCACGGGCGAGAAGTACTTCGCGAGCGGGGCCGGCTTGGCGGACTACGCCCTCGTCACGGCCCGGCCGGAGGGTGCGAGGGAGGGGGCGAAGGGGCTCGCGCTCTTCCTCGTCCCCCGGCTGGACCGCGCGGGGAACCTCAACTTCCTCGTGCGCCGGCTCAAGGACAAGAGCGCGACCCGCGCCGTGCCGACCGGGGAGGTCGACCTCGCGGGGACGGAGGCCCACCTGATCGGCCGCGAGCAGGACGGCGTCTACCTGACGCTGGAGATCCTCAACGTCTCCCGCCTCGCGAACGCCGTGGGCGCCATGGCGACCGCGAAGAAGGCCCACCTCGAGGTGCTGGAGCGGATCCGGCGGCGCTCCGCCTTCGGGCGCGCGCTGCGCGACCACCCCCTCATCCGCCGCGACCTGACGGACCTCGCGGTTCGGTCCGCAGGCGGCCTCGCCCTCGCCTTCCGCGCCGTCGAGCAGTTCGACCGCTGCTGGAAGGAGCGGCGGCCCTACCCGCCCTCCTACCACTACGCCCGCTTCCTCATCCACCTCGCGAAGAACCGCACCGCGGAGCACGCCGCGGCGATGACCTCCCTCGCGATGGAGCTCTTCGGCGGCCTCGGCTTCCTGGAAGAGTACGCGGTCGCCCGGTGGCACCGGGAGGCGCTCATCACGCCGATCTGGGAGGGGCCGAGCAACATCCAGGCCCTCGACTTCCTCGAGACCGTCCAGAAGTACCGCGCCCACGAACTCTTCCTCGACGACGTCGTGCCGCGGCTCGAGGGCATGCCGGGAGAGATGCCGCGCCTCGCAAAGACGGCGGCCGAGGACGCGGTGCGCTCCCTGACCTCGGGCTCGCCCGCGGAGGTCACCTGGCAGGCGAAGCACGCGATGACGCGGATCGCGGACGCGGAGACCGTCGCGCTCCTCTACGGACTCGCCGAGAAGGGCGGACCTCGCTACGAGCGCCTCGCCGAGCTCTACGGAAGGCGCTTCCTTCTGAACGAGGAGTACCCCTCGTGGGCCATGGACAAGGAGAGCGTCTGGGAGACGGAGCCGCCTTGAGCGCATTTTGATAAGGTCGTGGCGGTTTGGCTCCGACCATGTCCGACCTCGTCGAGGCGATCGACGCGGAGGCGCGCGGTGACTTCGCCAAGGCGCTCGAGCACTATGCGAAGCTGACGGAGTCCGGCTCGAGCCTCGACCGCATCGGCATCGACCAGGCCCTCGCTCGGTGCCACGAGAAGCTCGGCCGGCTGCGCGAGGCCGGCGTCTGGCGCCGGAAGGCGGGCGCGGGGTACCTCGCCCTGAAGGACGAGGACATGGCGCGCGACGAGCGCGCGTACCTCTCCCTGGTCGAGTACCGCAACGCCGTCCAGGACCTTCAGGGCGACCCCTCCCTCCAGGAGACCGCGAAGGAGTACGCCGCCGTCCTCAAGGAGAACTTCTCCGAGGGGGCCGAGGGCCTCACGCACGAGGGGCTCTTCGCGGGCGCGTTCTTCCAGGCGCTCGGGGACCCCCTCACCGCCTCGAAGTACTTCTTCGACACCGCCGAGGCGATGAGCGAGCAGGCCGCGGGCACGAACGACGCGGGACTGAAGGCCGCGACGATCCAGGCGTACAAACGGGCCATGGACTCCGCCTCGAAAGCGGGGCGACCCGACGTGGCGCGAGTGGCGCAGATGCGCGCCTACGACCTCGAGCACTCCTCCTGAGGTCCCCGCATGTGCACCCTCATCCTCCTCTGGCAGGCGGTCGACCACTATGACCTCGTGGTCGGCATGAACCGCGACGAGTTCACCGCCCGACCCTCGGAGCCACCCAGCTTCGTGGACGGCACGCCGGCCATCGTGGCGCCGCGGGACCGCCAGGCCGGGGGCACGTGGATCGGCGCCAGCGGCAACGGCCTCGTCCTGGCCCTCTCGAACCGGCGCGGGAGGAACTCCACGACCGCGCGCTCACGGGGGCAGCTCCTCCTGGATGCGCTGAGGCTGCCCACGGTCGCGGCGGTCGACATCCTCGTGCAGCGCGAGACGCAGGGACATGAGTACAACCTGTTCAACCTGCTCGCGGCGAACCGCCGCGAGGTCCGCGTCTTCCGGTACGACGGGCAGGTGTCCGTGTCGCGCGGCCACGAGGGCCTCAACGTGCTCACGAACGACGGGCTGAACGTCGTCGGCGACGGGCGGGCGGAGCTCGTCCAGAACCTCCTCGCGAAGTCCCCGACGCGCACCGTGCAGGACGCGGTCCGGACCTTGCAGGCCACGCTCCGCACGCACGCCCCGGGGAGTGGCGTGAGCCTGTGCAACCACGCCATGGGCGGCGGAACGGTCTCCTCGACGATCCTCGCCCTGAGCAACGCGGACCCCGGGGAGAACGTCCTCCTCTACGCGGACGGCGCTCCGTGCCAGACGCCGTACCGCGACTACCAGGAGGTCATCCGGCGCCTTCCGAGCGCGGACTGAGCCCCGGACCTCGATGCCGTGGAACGCGCGCAGCCTCACGAGATTTCGAACTCGTTCCCGTCGGGATCCCGAAGGATGGCGTACGTGCCCCAGTCCGTGGTGGTCAGTGCCTCGGAGAATTCGACGCCTTTCTCCTTCAGCTCGAGATAGGTCCGCCCCACGTCGGAGGGGCGGCTCGCCGGGAGCACCAGGCCCGTCTTCTCGTCCCTCCGAATCGTCACGTCGCCGCATTGGAGCCAGATGCCCGTGCGGCCGCCCGGCCGGTCGTCCCCCCAGGAACCGCATCGTTCGCAGAGATGGACCAGGGTGGCATGGGATTCTCTGGGTCGGACGAAGACCGTGTGTCCCTCGTCCCCGACAATCTCGAAACCGAGCTTCTCGTGGTACCATGCCGCCGACTCCCTGGCGTTGCGGACCAGGACCGCGACGGAACCGACGCCCGTGAGCATGAGCGTCCCTAGGACCGTCTCTCCCTTAAGGCACGGGGAAGCTCGGACCGCTCTCCCCGAAACGCTTTTGCCATCCATGGGGCTTCGCCGACATCGTTGCCCGGCATCACGGACGTCCACGTGCATCTCGAGCCCTACGAGAACCTCAAGCCCGAGGTCTTCGCGACGATGCGCCGGACGATGCGCGACTTCGATGCGATGGCGCGCAGGATGGAGGACCCGGGGAACCTCCTCGCCTACCTGGACGAGGTCGGCGTGGAGCGGGCCTGCCTGATCAACTACACGGCCCCGGAGGTCATGGGGCTCGGCCTCGACGTGAGCACCTTCGTGGCCCGGTACGCCTCGGAGGACCCGAAGCGGCTGCTCGCCTTCGGGAGCGTGCACCCGCAGTTCACGAAGGACCCGGCGGCCGAGGTGGAGCGCCTCGTCTCCAAGCTCGAGGTCCGCGGGCTCAAGGTCCACCCGCCGCACCAGCTGTTCGCGCCGAACGCCTACGTGGACGGGAAGATGCCGAACCTCTGGAAGATCTACCGCACCGCGGAGAGGCTCCGCCTCCCGGTGATGGTCCACACCGGCACCTCCGTGTTCCCCGGCGCCCGCTCCAAGTTCGGGGACCCGATGGCCCTCGACGACGTGGCCACGGACTTCCCGGACCTCACGATCCTCATGGCCCACGGCGGGCGGCCCATCTGGTGCGATGTGGCCTTCTACCTCCTCCGCGCGCACCCGAACCTCTACCTCGACGTCTCCTCCATCCCGCCCGCGCGGTTCCTCGAATGGTTCCCTCAGATCGAGAAGGTCGCCGACCGCGTCCTCTTCGGATCCGACTGGCCCGGACCCGGGATCCCGGGGATCAAGGAGGAGATCGACGGCATGCGCGCCCTCCCCCTCTCCGACGCGTTCAAGGAGAAGCTCTTCGTCACGAACGCGCGCAAGGTCTTTCCCTAGGCTTCAGAGCTCGAGGAACGCCTCGAGGATGAGGAGCGCGCCGGCGAGGATGAACAGGACCGTGGAGAGGAGCCGGAGCCACTTCTCCGAGAGGACGCGCGACAGGCCCGTGCCGATGACCACGCTCAAGACCGCGATCAGGGCGAGGCCCGCGCTCCCGCCCAGGAACACGGACCCGGGCGCGTCGTAACTCGCGGCCAGGATGATCACCGCGATCTGCGTCTTGTCCCCGAACTCCGCGAGGAAGTTGAAGCTCGCCGCGGTGGCGAAGGCGCTGCGCCTCTCCTTGACCATCTCCTCGGGTTCCTCCTGAACGTGATGCCGGACGGCCTGGACGATGGTGCCGACGCCGATGAGGATGAAGAGGATGCCGCCGCCGACCTTGATGTACGTGAGCCACGCGCCGAGCGTCGCGGCGAGGAGGCCGCCCACCGCCGCGCCGACCGCGGTCGCCGCGACGAGGCCCAGGACCGCTCCTGCGAGCACCTCCCTCCAGGGATGGCGGGTGGCCAGGGAGATCGTCACGAGCTGGGTCTTGTCCCCCAGCTCCAGGAGGGCGATGAGGCCGAGGGCCGCGACGAAGGGCGCGACTCCTTCCATGCGAGAGGCGCCATGGGCCCATCCGGCTTGACGCTTTCCTCGGCTCGTCGGCTCGGGTGGAGGGCGGACCAACGGTCCCGGATCCTCCATCGCCGAGGAATTGTCCCGGGCGATTGCAACGAGGAAAGTCATAAATACCGTGCAACGGAAGCGGGGCGCATGGTGCCCGCGGAGGCCTCGGATCCCGCCGAGGAGACGATCGACCGTATCCTGCTCGAAATCAAGGCCCTCTCGTTCCTCAGCGACTCCGACGAGGCGATGGTCCGGCGACTGCGCGACCGCATCCTGGCGTCCCACGACGAGGACATCAAACGGTTCATCTCCGCGATCGAACCGGTGCGGCCCAGCCGCGCGTGGGGGCAGATCCTCATCGGGATCGGGGAGCTCCTCATCGCGGCCTTCCTCAGCGTCGCCGGGTTCGTGATCATCGTCCCCTCCGTGCTGGGGCTCGATTCCCCCGGCCAGGTGGCCCAGTACTTCGGCAGCCTGTTCTACGGCATCTCCTCGGCGGGGCTCTCCGACCCGGTCCTCCTGTCGATGAGCTTCGTCATGGCGGTCTTCCTGATCCTCGCGGCGTTCTACACGCTCCGCCAAGCCGCACCGCGCCTCCGCGGCGCCGGGATCGCGGGAAAGGCCTGACGGGGTCGCCTCATGCAAGCGCCGGTGGAGGGTCTGCACGGTCGCCAGCCTCTCCTGGTCCTCGTCGTGCGAAGCGTGGCCGCGCTCCTCGGGGTCAGCCTGATCCTGCTGGCCGCGTACTACTTCGCGGGAGAGCTGACCCACATCCGCGCGGCCGGCCTCGGAGCGTTCACCGTGCGCGACGCCGCGGCATCCGTCGGGATGCTCGCCCTGACCTTCGCGGGCGCCCTCCTGGTCGCGTTCTTCCCCGTGCCGCGGCGGCTCCGTCTGCCCCAGCGGAAGTCCCACGAAGCCCCCAAGCCCGTGTACGGGTTCGGGACCATCCTGGCCATCGGCATCGGCTCCACCCTCGGTTCGCCTCTCTTCCTCCTCATCCCCCTCAACGTCGTCCAATACGAGATCGTCTCCATCCTCTCCCTGGTCCTGGCCACGCTCCTCTCCCTCGCGATGGCCAAGATCTACGCTCGGAACTACACCATCCTGCGCGGGAACGACCTCGCGGCCGTGGGCGGCCCCGCCTTCGTGCGCGTGGCGGTCGGCGTGCGCAGCGGGCGGTACTTCGTGTCGCGGCTCTCCATGGCCATCGCGAACACGGCCCTGGCCGCGTACTGCATGATCGTGTTTGTCCTCTTCGACCTGGAGGTCCTCCCCGGCCTCCTGGCGGACTACGGCATCGTCGGCGCGCCCGCCTTCGCCATCGTCGTCCTCATCGTGGCGCTCTTCGGGATCTGGTTCGTGATGAACTCGATCCTGGAGCGACGGTTCATCCGGACGATCGGGAAGGTGCAGATCGTCTTCACCTCGGTCCTGCTCGCCATCCTCGTGGGCCAGAGCTACTTCCTCGGATCCGCGGGCGGATGGAACTTCCAGGGGTTCCTCGCGTTCCCCGCGGCCACGGACGCGGGCTGGGTGGCGGCCATCCTCATCAACACGGCGTACCTCTACCTGCTCTTCTTCGGGTTCCAGGAGATCCAGTCCCTCGAGCAGGAGGCGCTCCCGACCTCGCGCATCCCCGTGGTCTCGTGGTTCCTGAAGGGCCGGAAGGTGGACAAGCGCACCTACCTCGGCATCGCGATGATCGCGAGCGTGCTGATCGCCGCCGCCGTGAACGTCTTCTACGCCCTGGCCGTGTACGCTTCGGCCCCGAGCCCGACCGCCCTCGCCGCCGCGCAGATCCCGGCCCTGTACGTGGCGGAGTCGGCCCTGGGCCGCCCCCAGGAGGTCCTGACCGCGGTCGCCTTCATGATCGCGACGTTCACGACGTTCGTCCCCGCCTTCATGGCGGCCTCCCGCCACATCGGGGCCCTCGGCCACGACGGCTTCCTCCCGAAGGGCGTCGGCAGGGTGTCGTGGCTCCTGGTCCTCGTCTCCATCGTCTTCCTCGCGGTCACGGGCGAGGCGTTCCTCGTCAACATCACGGATTTCATGGTCCTCGTGAGCCTGGGGATCATCGCCCTCTCGGCGATCTGGCTCCGCCGGAACCGCAGGAGAGTGCTGGAGCGCAGGGATGCGGTGCCGCTCGCCGTCGGGGTGATGTGCTACGCCGCCGCGGGGATCCTCTACGGCGTCACGCCGTCCGTGGCGGTCTTCGGCTCGCTGTCCGTCGCCCTCGCCTTCCTCATCTACGACGTCATGGAGCTGGGCTCCATCGGCTCACGGCTGTTCGTGGCCGCGTTCTGCGTCCTGAGCTACGGCCTCCTCATCCTTTACCCGGCCCGCTTCCCCAGCCCGGGCCTCCTCCCCTTCGCACCGCTCGAGGAGGCGGTCCGGACGACGACGGCGCTCCGCACGGGGCTCCTCGTCGCTGCGGTCGGCCTCCTGGTGAGCTTCCTCCTCGAGCTCCTCGTGCGCCAGCTGAGGCGGGAGGCCCATCGCCCCGCCCGCGACGCGACCGCGACGCCGCCAGGGCAGCCGCCTGTCAGGGCCCGGCGGAACACCCGGGAGGGGCTCCTCG
>OFHK01000339.1_pt1 | contig 14543 bp, 15 predicted proteins | sample 1521951 | NCBI WGS metagenome assembly OFHK01 (sample SAMEA2468436, study PRJEB22500) | soil metagenome | biome: Glassland; feature: Farmland; material: Clay | place: Australia | collected 2013-01-31 | depth 0.55 m
CCTCGCCCGGGGCTTTCCCGGCCGGGCTGTGCGCTTCGCCCAGCTGAACGCCCGCTCCTGCTCGTGCCATGCCTGCGACGATGCCTTCGAGGATGTCTTGGGACTCATGATGTCCGCCCCCCGCCGCGTCTGGAGATCTTCGCGAGGAGCTTGAGCAGGTCCGCCGCTTGAAGGTTCTCCAAATCGGCCACGGCCCTCGTGATCTGCTTCCGCAGTCCTTCCGCGGCGAACGGCGAGGCCAGGGCGTGGAACTTCGCCTCCGCGGTGGCCCAGGACATGGGCCGCGTGACGAAGCCCTCGTAGTCCCGCTTCTCCTTCTCCAGGACGCGGCCGTCCTTCAGGTGGACGGTCAGGTGGCAGGGCATCTCGTTCGGGAAGCGGTCGCTGTACTCCTTCTTTGGGCGGACGACGACCTTGCGGTGGAGCTCTTGGATGTCGCTCCGGAGGATGCGCTCCGGCGCGTACGCCGACGGCAGGACGTTGCCGTCCAGGATCGCGGCGGAGACGATGTACTGGAGGCTGTGGTCCGCCTCCTCCTTCGTCTTCACACCGTACTTGGAGCCTTCCTCGCCGCCGCCGATGATGTTGAACGCCACGTCGAAGATGTCGATCTCGATGGACGCGACCTGGTCACCGGTGAAGCCGGACTCCTGATTCAGCTCGAGGATGCCCTCCGTCGCGGACTGCGAGTGGACCTCGGCGTTGAAGCGCTTGACGATCGTGCGCGTGACGCGCTCCAGATCCTCCTTGGACCAGTCCATCGAGAACCTCCCCGCGATGGCGTCCATGAACCCCTTGTTGCCCTCGAAGACCTCCATGGGCCCGGTGATTCCATGCTTCGCGAGGAACGCGGCATGCGTGCCGCAGAAGCCGGTGTTCGGATAGGCGAGGCCCTTCCAGTTCGAGAGCGTGCCCGTCCGCGTGACGCGCAGGGCGTTGAACGCGGTGCCGCTGATCGCGATCGCGTTCGCGGTCTGCGCGGCGTCGAGGCCGAGGGCCCTCGACACGCCCGCGGCCACGGCGTAGGAGCCCTGGGTGGTGTGGTCGAAGCCCTTGGCGCGCACGGGGGCCACGTCGCTCAGCCGGCACTGGACCTGGTAGGCCACCGCGAGGGAGAGGAGGAGGTCCTTGCCGCTGCCCTTCGCGTACTCCGCCGCGGCGAGCATCGCGCCGATGTTGTCGCTGGGGTGGCAGGTCTCTCCCTTCGCGAGATAGCTGTCGTTGAAGTCGAGGTACCGGACGAGCGCGCCGTTCAGGAGGGCGGCCCGGTCCGGCGCCGTCCTCGCCCCGCCGATCGTCGTGCAGAGCGGTTTCCCACCGAAGTCCGCGAAGTGGTCGCGGAGCGCGTGGATCGGCGCGCCGTCGAGGGCGCCGATGGCGCACCCTAGCCCATCGAGCATCCGCAACTTGAGCGCCTGCACCGCCGCGTCCGACAGGTCATCGAACGTCCGGGCGACCACGAAGTCGGCGAGTTCCTGGACCATCGTCACGGTCTACACCGCTCCCCACGGGGTCCGACCCACGTCCGGCCGTGCGTATAAGACTGTGCGGAGGGGATGCGAAGGAACCTTAAGGATAACCGAAGCGATGACGGGGTGTTGGACCTCGACGAGACGGACACGGCCATCCTCCGCTGCCTGCAGGAGGACGCCCGCGCGTCCCTGCGGACGATCGCGAAGCGGGTCGGCGTGAGCGTCCCGACCGTGAGCGCGCGGCTCCGGAACCTGGAGCACCTGGGCATGATCCGCGGCTATCGGACCCGCCTGGACCCCGCGCGGCTCGACGAGACGGTGCTCGCCTTGGTCGTGCGGACGAGGCCCGCGGCGACGGAACGCGTGGCCAGGGCGATCGCGGCCACGAACTGGTCGCGGCGGGTCCTCGTCGGGAAGCCCGGCTGGATCCTCGTGGACGCCACCGTGGTGCGCCGGCAGGAGGTCACCGCGGTCCTGCGGCAGATCGCGGCCCTCCCGGAGGTCCGGGACGTCCAGGAGTTCGGCGGGCTGAAGTCGGTGAAGGACGAGCCCGCGGCGCTTCTTTCCCATCCCCTCTCGACCAGCCTCGTCTGCTTCGAGTGCAAGGGCCCGATCCTCGGGGAGCCCGTGAAGGTCCGCCGCGACGGGCGGGAGCACTACTTCTGCTGCCACTCGTGCGAGCGGCTGTACCTGGAGAAGTACGACCGGATTAGGGCTGCGGCCCGAACGCGTTCATGAACCTTGCGCTTTTCCGCAGGACCAAAGGGATTTAGGGCCGTCCGTCTCGCCCACACCATGAGTCTGTTCGGTTTCGCGGACTCCGATGTGGCCGCCTTGGTCCTCCGCCTCGTCCTCGGTGGCCTCATGGTCGTCCATGGCTTGCCGAAGATCAAGAACCTCAAGCAGTCCGCGACGTGGGTCGCGGGCACGGGCTGGGCGTGGGCCGCCGGCTTCGCCTACGCCTTCGGCCTGCTCGAGTTCTTCGGGGGACTGGCGCTCATCCTCGGCTTCCTCACGCAGCTGGTCGCCCTCCTCTTCGTCCTCGAGATGATCGCCACGACCCTCTTCTCGCGGGCGAAGCTCGGGAAGAAGCTCGTGGGCGGCTGGGAGAACGACCTGCTGTACCTCGTGGGCGCCCTCGCCCTCCTGTTCCTCGGGGCGGGGGCGTTCTCGCTGGACGCCCTCCTGCACCTCTGAGCGACGGACGCCTCCCTCCATCCGGTACCCAAAGAACATACGGAGGCTTCATCCCCCGACCCCCCGGTGTCGCGGCCTAGCTCCGACCGTCGCGGGAGCCCACCCCGGATGAGGGGTGCGGATGGGCCCATGAGCGGCGGTGAGGCGTCCATGAAGGCCCTCCTGTCCACGCCCCCGGGCAAGACGACAGAACTGTGGCCACCCCTGGGGCTCCTCTACATCGCCGCGAGCGTCAAGGAGCGCGGTCGCGAGGACGTGCGGGTCCTCGACGCGTTCTGCCGCAACCTGACGGGCGACGAGCTGGCCGCGGAGGTCGTCCGCGAACGGCCCGACGTCTTCGGCATCAACTGCTCGACCCATACCTTTCTCGATGCCATCGAGGCCCTGCGCAAGGTGCACGAGGCGAACCCGGGCACCACACTGGTCATGGGGGGCTACCACTCCACCTTCGCGGCGGAGAAGATTCTCCGCGACTACCCGTTCGTGGACTACGTGATCAAGGGGGAGGCGGAGCGGGCGTTCCCGGACCTGCTGGACCGCCTTGAGTCGGGGACGAGTGCCGCGGACGTCGAGGGCATCACCTTCGTGGAAGACGGCCGCGCGGTCAGCCAGCCTCTCGCGGTCATCCAGGACCTGGACGCCCTGCCGTTCCCGGACCGCTCCCTCCTGGGCGACCTCGAGTACGGCTACTTCCACCAGAACATCCGGCTCACGTACGGCAAGTTCACCACGATCGTCACCTCCCGCGGCTGCCCCTACGCGTGCACATACTGCTCCTGCGCCGCGTTCTCCCAGCGGCACTGGCGGGCGCGGAGCGCGACGGACGTGGCCGACGAGCTCGAGGGGCTGCATGACCAGGGCTACGAGAACGTCGTCTTCGTGGACGACAACTTCACCCTGAAGAAGAGCCGCGTCACCGAGCTCTGCGAGGAGATCCGTCGCCGGAAGATCCGGATGCGGTTCTACTGCGAGGGCCGCGTGGACAACGCGCCGTACGAGCTCCTGCGGACGATGAAGCGCGCCGGCTTCGACGTCATGTACTTCGGCGTGGAGAGCCCCACTCCCCGCGTCCTCGACTACTACAAGAAGGGCATCACCGCCGCGAAGGCGCAGAAGGCCGTGGCGGACGCGAAGCGCGCGGGCATGATCGTGGTCACGTCGTTCATCATCGGCGCCCCTGTGGAGGGCCCCGCGGACATCCAGCGCACGATCGACTTCATCCGCACCCTGCGGCCGCACGCGGTCCAGGTGAACATCCTCGACTGCCTGATCGGCACGCCGATCTGGGACGACCTCGTCCGCGATGGGGTCGTGGCGGACGGCGACTGGAAGCGGAACCACCGGATCTGGGAGTACCACGAGGATGGGCTCACGCAGGAGATCCTCGGCAGGCTCTCCCAGGACGCCTACGCCGCGCACATCCAGGGATGGAAGAGCAAAGGCGGCCTCAAGGACTTCGTGAAGATGATGAGCGCCAACCGCACGGGCCGCAAGATCGTCCTGGGAAACCTCTTCAACCCCGACGTCCGGCGGCGCCTGCGCGAAGGCTTCCAGGCCGCCACCACCTGAGGGAAGGTACGGACAAACGCTGATAAGGCGGGGATGCGAGTGGGGACGCGATCCCTTGGCGTCACCGCCCTTCGAGGTTCGCCTTCGAGCCCTCCTTTTCACCTCCCTCGCCCACGCCACGAACGACGGCATGGTGATCTACGTCTCCTTCGCCGCGGACTTCCTGGCGACCACGCGCGGCGCGCCTCCTCTGGAGACGGCCGCGATGCTGTTCCTGTTCAACCTCTCGTCGGCGGCCCTGAGCGTGTTCGTGGGGCGTTGGGCGGACCGCAGCGGCCGGGCCGGGAGCCTCATCACCCTGGGGCTGGCGCTCGTGTCGGCCGGCCTCCTGGGGTTCTACCTCGCGCTCGTGTACGCACAGGGGCCCGCGCTCGTCGGGGCCGTGATGGTCTCGGCCCTCGTCGCGGGTTTCGGGACAGCGTTCTACCATCCCCTGGGAGGCACAATCCTCCAAGCGAGCTTCAGCGAACGATGGAGGGGGCTCGCGCTCGGGGCCAACGGATCGATCGGCAGCCTAGGGCGTGCCGTCTACCCCTTCCTGTTCTTCATGGTCCCGGTCATCGTGACGATCTACGACCCGTTCGCCGTATTCGCGGTAATCGGCTTCGTCGTTTCGGGCGTCCTCTGGGTGGGTCTCCGGGCCTGGCGGTCCCCTCCGCTCCCCGCCTCGTCCCGACCGCTTGCGGCGAACGGCGGCCAGCGCTCGATCCGGGAGGCCGCCACACGGGGAGCCGTCCTCCTGACCGCGGTCGTCTTCGTCCGCTCGATGGCGACCCAGGGGATTGTGAGCTTCCTCCCCATCTACATCACCCAGCTCAAGGGCGCGGGGCTCGGCCCCGCCCTTGGCGCGGCTATCTTCTGGATGTACTTCCCCGCGATTCTCGGGCAGCCCGTATTCGGATGGCTCGTCGACCACTACGACCGGAGGATCGTGCTCGGCCTGAGCTCCCTGGCCTCGGGGCTCTCCATCCTAGCCTACCTGGTCTCCTCCGGATGGGTCTCCGTGGCGTTCCTCGCGGTCTTCGGGCTGTTCACGTTCAGCGGCTTCCCGCTCTTTCTCTCCCTCGCCGCCGACTACGTCCCTAGGGAGGCGGCCTCCCTGGGGAACGCCCTCGTGTGGGGAGTCGGTTCCGGTGGCGGGAGCGTGCTCGGCCCCCTCGTCGTCGGCGTGATCATCGCGTCGGACTACGGGCTGCTGGGACTCGCGTTCGGGGTCCTCGCGGCGGTGGCCATCGTGTCCGCGCTCGGGACCGCCCTGCTGCCGAAGAAGGCGAACGCGGATGCCCTGCCACCCGCAGCCTGAAGGCTTTGCCACCCCCTGTGGACCCGACCAGCTTCTTTCCACCCCGAGGCGGGATCGCGTTCCCCCGCGAGCATGCGCGGCGGCGCTCACGTGTACATCGACGGGCCCGTGTCCGTGCCGAGCCGACGAAGCTGCTCGACGAACGCGGCCTCGGGGAGGGCGCCCTCGAACTCCACCTCGCCCTCGTTCACGATGATCTTGGGCACGGCCATGACGCGGTACTTCAGAGACAGATGCGGGAACTCGTTCGCGGAGACCATGTCCGCGGTCACCTTGTCGCTCAGGAAGGCGAGCTTGTGCGCCGTCCGGACGGCCCGCGGGCAGTACGGGCACGTGGACGTGACGAAGACCTGGATGTGGATGGGCTTCTCGAGGGACTTGAGCCACGCCTTCGTGTCCGCGGAGACGTCCGCAGTGCCGCGGGACGCATCGATCAGGTCCTCGAGGAACGCGGAGAACTCGTACCCCGACGGGATGCCGAAGTAGCGCACGTGGTAGAGCTGGGGCCCCTCGAGCACCAGGGCGGGGATCTTGTCGACGTTGAGCCGCTTCGCCTCCGCCTCGTCCTCCCTGAACTCGTAGACCTTGACGCCCAGCTTGGGTGACAGGCCCTTGAGCTCGTCGAGGAGCTCATGGGTCACCTTGCACGCCTCGCACTCGAAGTCCTGGGTGAAGTAGTGCAGGGTGACCGGCCCTTCCATCTTCGCCAGAATCTCCTGGACACGTCCCCGATCGCGCTCGGACAGCAGAGGCATGGCACCGCGACCCCCGGCGACACTCGCGGATCCCCTCCCGGCTCGGGAGAGGCAATGAAGGGACATCACGGCCCATCGGATACGTCTTGCGGCCGCATCCCGGGTCGGAGGGCACCGATGAACCGCCCCTTCGTCGCACGCCGTAATCGTCTTCGACATCTTTATGTAGGTCCCCCCGCCTCGCACCGGGCCATGGAACTCCCTCTCCGCGAGAAGATCGCGGGGGACATCGTCCTCTCCGAGTCGCCGGGCAAGACCATGCGCAAGTGGCGGGAGGAACTCCACATCTCGCAGACGGACCTCGCGCGGCACATGCGCGTGAGCCCGAGCGTGATCAGCGACTACGAGGCCGGCCGGCGGACGTCGCCGGGGATCAAGACGATCCGCCGCCTCGTGGACGCGTTCCTCGAGATCGACGTGAAGTCGGGTCGGCGGCTCTCGCGGCGGTTCGAGGCCTACGACGACGTCATCCCGTCCATGAAGGACTGGCCCGTGGGGATGCGCGCCTCGGACTTCCTGCGGAAGATCGAGGGCAAGCTCCTGACGAGCGGCCTGAACACGCGCCGCGTCGTGAACGGGTACACGGTCATCGACTCGATCAAGGCGATCACCACCCTGGACGCGAACGATTACCTCAAGATCTACGGCACCACGTCGGAGAGGGCGCTGCTCTTCACCGGCGTGAAGTTCGGGCGGTCCCCGATGATCGCCGTCAAGGCGCACCCCCTCAAGCCGGCCATGGTCGTCTACGTGCAGCCGGAGAACATCGACGAGCTCGCGGTCAAGCTCGCGGAGCTGGAGAACATCCTCCTCGCGCGGACCGATCTGGAGTCGAGCGAACTGATCGAACGATTGGAGCGATTGGGATGAAAGCAGGAATCGTGAGCTACGGAGCCTACATTCCGAGGTACCGGATCACGCCCAAGGTCATCGGCGCGGTCTGGGGGAACGACGGGGAGGCCATGGGACGCAACCTGAACATCCGCTCGAAGAGCGTGCCCGGCCCCGACGAGGACGTCATCACGATCAGTGTCGAGGCGGCGCGGGCGTGCATGGCCAAGGCGGACCTCGAGCCCACGGACATCGGCGCCATCTACGTCGGGAGCGAGTCCCACCCCTACGCCGTCAAGCCGACGGCGACCATCGTCGCGGAGGCGATCGGCGCCGCGCCCGTGCTGACCGCCGCGGACTTCGAGTTCGCCTGCAAGGCGGGGACCGCCGCGATCCAGACGACGATGGGCCTGACCCTGTCGAAGATGATGAAGTACGGGATGGCGGTGGGCACGGACACCAGCCAGGGCGCCCCCGGGGATGCCCTCGAGTACAGCGCCTCCGCGGGAGGCGCGGCGATGCTCGTCGGCACGGAACATGTCGCGGCGGAGATCAACCACACCGTGTCCTACACGACGGACACCCCGGACTTCTGGCGGCGCGAGGGCCAGCGCTACCCGAGCCACGGCGGCCGATTCACCGGCGAGCCGGCGTACTTCAAGCACGTCATCAGCTGCGCGCAGCTCTTGTTCAAGCGCGCGGGAAGCCAGCCGCAGGACTACGACTACGCCGTCTTCCACCAGCCCAACGGGAAGTTCCCCGTGCGCGCAGCCAAGCAGCTCGGCTTCAAGGACCCCCAGATCGACACGGGCCTGTGCGTGCGCGACATCGGGAACACGTACAGCGGCGCGATCATGGTCGGGCTGAGCGCGATCCTGGACGAGGCGGATCCGGGGGACCGCATCTTCGCGGTCGGCTACGGCTCCGGCGCCGGATCCGACGGCTTCGACATCACGGTCACGGAGGCGATCTCCAAGCTCCGGAGGAACGCGACGCCGACGGTGAAGCGGATGATCGAGGACCACGAGTTCGTCGACTACGCCACATACGCGAAGTTCCGCGGCAAGATCCTCTTGCGGGAGGCCTGAGCATGCGCGACGTCGCGGTCATCGGCGTGGGCGAGACCGAGTTCGGCGAGCTCTGGGACCGCTCCTTCCGGGACTTGGGCATCGAGGCCGGCCTCAAGGCCATCCAAGACGCCAAGATCGCGTCCGAGGACATCGACGCGATCTACATCGGCAACATGTCCGCGGGAAAGTTCATCGACCAGGAGCATGTCTCCGCCCTCGTCGCCGACTACGCCGGCCTGGCGGACCGCCACCTGCCGACCGTGCGGGTCGAGGGCGGCGGCGCGTGCGGCGCTATCGCCCTCCTGCAGGCCCGTCTCGCCATCGCCTCTGGCATGTACGACATCGTCGTGGTCGGCGGTGCAGAGAAGATGACGGACGTCGGGGACGCCCAGGCCGCGGAGATCCTGTCGAGCACCGCGGACCAGGAGTGGGAGAGCGTCTTCGGCGCCACCTTCGCCGGGCTGTACGCGATGATGGCCCGCCGCCACATGCACGACTACGGCACGACGCGCGAGCACCTCGCTGCGGTCGCCGTGAAGAACCACAAGAACGGCTCCCTGAACCCCGAGGCGCAGTTCCGGAAGGAGATCACCATCGAGACGGTGCTCAACGCCCCCATGGTCGCGGACCCCCTCGGGATGTTCGACTGCGCCCCGCTGAGCGACGGCGCGGCCGCGGTGGTCCTGTGCGCCGCGGACCGAGCCCGGAAGTTCACCGACACGCCGATCCGGATCAAGGGCTCCGGGCAGGCGAGCGACTTCCTCGCGGTGCATGACCGGCGGGACCTCACGACGATGGACGCGAGCGTCATCGCGGGCAAGCGCGCCTTCCAGGAAGCGAAGCTCGAGCCCAAGGACATCCAGGTGGCCGAGGTCCACGACAACTTCACGATCTCCGAGATCCTCGCGATCGAGGACCTGCGCTTCGTGGAGAAGGGCAAGGGCGGTCCCGCCACCGCGGACGGCCTCACCGCGCTCAACGGCAAGATCTCCGTGAACCCGTCGGGCGGGCTGAAGGCCCGCGGGCAGCCCGTCGGGGCGACGGGCGTCGCGCAGGCGGTGGAGATCGCCCGGCAGCTCCGCGGGGACGCGGGGAAGCGGCAGGTCGTCGGCGCGCGGCGGGGCCTGACGCACACGCTCGGCGGCACGGGCGCCACGGCCATCGTCCACCTCTTCGAGCGAGGGGACTGAGATGACTCAGGCCATCCCCCGCTTCTGGCGGGAGATCCAGAGCCGCTACAACCTCATCGGCTCGAAGTGCGGGAGCTGCGGCAAGGTCGACTTCCCGCCCCGGGCGGTGTGCCCGGACTGCGGGCGCAAGTCCATCGGGAAGATGCAGACCTTCAAGCTGCACGGCAAGGGGACCGTCGTCACCTACACCACGATCTACGACGCGCCCACCCAGTTCGACATGCAGAAGCCCTACGTCATGGCGATCATCGAGATGGACGAGGGCGTGCGCCTGACCTCGCAGCTCATCGACGTCAAGCCCGACGCGGTGCGGATCGGCATGAAGGTCCAGGCGACGTTCCGCAAGCTCGGACAGGACGGGGACGCCGGCGTGATCCACTACGGGTACAAGTTCCGGCCCGTGAGCTCCTGAGGACGGCGCAAGGCCGCGGTCCTAAGCCACCCACTTCCCGCGGTCGATCACGGCCCTGCCGCCGATCTCGACGGTCGCCGAGGCGAGACTGTTGACGAAACCGTAGGTCGACTGGTTGCGGCCGCCCAGCTGGCGGTTGTCCCCGATGCCGATGCTCACGGTCCCCGCCGGAATCGAGTTGTTCAGGAAGCCGGCCTTCGCACGCGGGTTCAGCCCGAGGGCGAAGCTCGCGAACCCGTCCTTCGACCCCGTCGCGGTCTCCCACCCCGCCTGCGAGGCCGCCAGGTTGCGCTTCGCGGCGACCTCGACCGCGCGGCCGTCCTTGAAGGTCCAGGAGAGGCCTTCGACGAGCCGGCCCATCTGGGGGATGCCGATGTCGGAGACGAACGTGCCCTGGGCGCTGTCCTCCACCGGGGCGACCCACGCCTGGCCCGCCGGGAGGTTGGCGTCCATCACGCCCGCGGCGAGGTCCTCGTCGCTGATCACGCCGTCGTCCACCTCGACGCGCCGGCCGGGCCCCGCGAGGCGGAACCGTAGGTCCGTGCCGTTGTCGGCGAACACGCGGACGTCCGCCTCGGCGGAGAGGAGCGCGGCGGCCCGCTTACCGGAGGCCTCGAGCTTCGCGTAGTTCACCGCGATCGCGGCCTCGACCATCGCCTTCCACTTCGCGTAGTTGAAGCCGTAGGTCCTGGCGCGCTCCCGTGTCACCGACCCGAGGGCCACACCCACGCTCTTCGGCCGCTTCGCGAGGCTCTTCTCGTAGTGGGCTTGCTCGCCCTCGTACATCGCGGCGAACTTCTCCTTCGGGGTCCGGGCCATCGGTCCCGGATCCTTCGGGCCACCCAGCCAGATGTAGGACTGCACGTACTCGGCGAGGCCGAGGCAGTGGGCGCTGCAGCGCTTGAGGTTCTCGTCCGTGTAGTTCTTGAACTGGCCGTAGAACGCCCTGTCCGTGTCCAGGACCATCAGCGGGTCCGCGCCGAGCTTCTGCGCCTCGAGGACGATCTGTTCCGCGAGCTCGAGCGTGTGCGGGTAGGAGCTGATGATGATCGGCTCGTACTCCTTCGGCCGAAGGCTGTCGCGGACGATGCTCCTGGCTAACCTCTCCACGGTGACCATGGGATCCCCCGGACCCGCATCCGGGAGGGTGCCTATGAGCTTGGTGCCGCCGCGCTCAGCGCCAGTGTTCCCAGTTGGTCCCCGCGAAGCGCATGCCCCACGATGCCCACGCCGCGGCGATGCAGCCGAAGAGCACGATGAGCGAGGCGAAGAAGATCACGATGTCCTGGAACAGGCTGAGTGGCGGGCCCGACCAGAATGCCGCGAACAGGAGGATGAACACGAGCCACGCGGTCCCGAGGAGAATCGTCACGCTCACGCGCCACCGCATGCCCCGCCGGGCCGAGCTCGGCCAAGCCCATGGGGGCGTGCCCGGAGGCGGGCCGGTCCACGGCGGAGGCTGTTGAGGAGGAGGTCCCTGCTGCATGGTGATCCCGCACCGGTATCGTCTTCTTACGGGATAAGCGTGCCCCTGCCTACTGCCGCGCGGGGGGCTGCACGCCCTCGGGCCGCGGCATCGGGCGCGCCGTCGCCCAGTAGAGGCCCAGGGTCACGTAGATCAGGAGGAGCACGCCGACCGTGCCTGCGAGGATCGCCAGGAGGAACGCCCCGGGAATCGACTTCGCGGAGTAGAGGAACAGGAGCGCGGAGAAGACGAGGTCGCCGGCGCCTGCGAGGATGCGGCCGGCCACGCGCAGCCGCGTCCACCGGAGGGCCCACCGCAGGCTCGCCGCGACGAACTCGAGCACGCCGACCACGCCGAAGAACCATGCGGCGCTCGTGATGACCCCCTCCGGCGGGCGCACGAAGGGCGTGCTCTGGGAGGAGACGAGGTGCGTCCAGGTCGTGAGGTCCGCGCCCAGGTTCGGGTTCAGGGCCACGGCCACGGAGACCGCGATCAGGAAGAAGGCGAGGCCCATCAGGCCGACGATGTCCTCGTGCGGCTCCCGATGCCGCAGGTGCCGCGGGACCATCGGCGGTGCCGGAGCCGCGGGCGGAGCCGGGACGGGAGGCGTCTGGGCGGTGAGCGGCGCGGCGCAGGACATGCAGAATCGGGATCCCTCGGGATTCTCGGAACCACAGCTCGGACAGTTCATGTGGGCCACCTCGAGGCCCGAACGAGCCGAAGAGGCTCCCTTAGAAATGTGCGTATTTACCGCAGTGACTCGGCCGGGTACGGGACTGCGAAATCCGGCTCAGGGCGGCCGGGATGGCGTCTCGGGGGGCGGATCGGCGGGAACGGGCGGCCGCCCGCGTTTCATCTCCGGCGACTCGTAGCCTTTGAAGAAGAAGTGGTACAGGACGAGGTTGCCGCCCAGGGCGGCCGCGTACAGGAGGAACGGGACGTAGATCAGGTTCGCGTTGTACTCGTATCCGGTGAAGCCCGTCCCCGCCGCGGAGAAGGAGAGCCGGAGCGCCTGGTTGATCCCGAGGGCCCGCCCCCTTTCCCCCTCGCTCACCAGGTCCATCATCGCGCTCTGCTGCACGGGGACCGCCATGACCCGCAGGCTCGGGAAGATGCAGAACAGACCCAAGGAGAAGGGGAGGAAGCGGATGAACGGGAAGGCGAGGGCGATGAGGATCGTCCCCCCGCGGGTGACATAGATGCTCTTCAGGAACCCCAGCGATCGTTCGATGGCGGGCGCGAGGAGGAGGGAGAAGGCCGCGACGAGTCCGGAGGCGGTCGCCCAGACGCCCATCGTTTCACGCGGCACGCCGTAGACAATGATGAAGAACGGGATCAGGAACGGGGTCACCAGCCCCTGGCTCAGGCCGTTGAGGAGGCCCGTCATGGAGAACTTGCCGATCATGGCGCCGGTCTTGATCCGCTGGCCGCGCTTGGGCTCGGAGCGGTCCCGGAGGAAGAGGCCGAGGAGGAGGGAGATCGTCCCGAGGACGGTCGCCACGATGAGGACGTCGTACGTGCTCAGGAAACCTGCGCCGAGGGCGCCGAAGGCCGCAGCGATGCCGGAGATGAACGCCAGCGCGCCGAAGAGGAATGTCCGGTCCTTGCGCGAGCTCAGGTCGGTGATCAAGGCGCTCTGGATGGGAGCCGCCACGCCGCCGACACCGCCTCCGGCCAGGGAGCCCGTGGCCGAAAAGCCCCCGATGGCGGCGGCCACGTAGACCACGGGGAGTGACCGGGAGATGAGCAGGAGACCCGTGGAGGCCGGCAGCAACGCGAGGGCGATGAGGAAGGTGGCCTTGCGGCCCAGCGTGTCCGCCGCCCATCCGGTGAGGAATCCGAGCGCCGCCGACGCGAGGGTCGCGGCCACGTAGATGGCCCCGAGGGTCAAGGCCCCCTCCGGGGCGTTGTGATACATCTCGACGAGGACGAAGTAGGGGAACATCAGGTTGATGAAGCCGGCAGCAACGCTGCGGAACACGCGGAGGACGGTGAGCAGGCCGATGGAGAACCAGTCCGACGTCTCGGACGTCGAGGGCAGGGGAGGGGCCATGGCCGCCGCCCTACAACTGTCGGTCCGTTATCTGGCTTGCGATGTTTGCCGTTCAACTAGGATGGACGCGCGCCCTTTGGGGAAGACTTCGCCCCCATCTAGACTTCGGTGGCACGAAATTACCACGAAGGTTTAAGTATATCGCGATATATCGTCACGGCCGATGATATCCAAGGAAAGGTTCGGCGGTTCGTTCCACTTCCTGGCCCGAGGGGACTTCGCGGGCCTCGTCCTCTCGGTCCTCCGGGAGAAGCCGATGCACGGATACGAGATCATGAAGGCCCTCGAGGAACGCTTCCACGGCTTCTACAAGCCCAGCCCGGGCTCCCTCTACCCCGCGCTCCGCTCCCTGCTCGGCAAGGGGTACGTCACCGTGACTGGAGGGGAGCGCCGGAAGACCTACCGGATCACAGCGAAGGGGCAAGCCTACCTCGATGCCCGCCACGGCGAGCTGAAGGCCCACTTCGAGCAGGTCCAGAAGACCCTCGGGCCGGAGCGGGCGGCGATGTTCCGCGAGTTCCGCCGGACGGGTCGGATGATCGCGACGAACGTCCGGAGCGTCACGCCGCAGCAGGCGAAGGCCATCCGAGCCGTCGTAGTCGAGATGCGCGAACGAATCATGCAGATCCTCGCAGACTAAGCGGAGACGTGAATCCATGGACCACAACGTCATCGAAGTATCGGACCTCACGAAGCAGTTCGGCGAGTTGACCGCCGTCAACCACGTGAGCTTCCAAGTCCGGGAAGGCGAGATCTTCGGATTCCTCGGCCCGAACGGCGCCGGGAAGACGACGACGATCAGCATGCTGACGACGGTCCTTCGGCCGAACGGCGGTACCGCGAAGGTGAGCGGCCACGATGTCCGATCGGAACCCTTGGAGGTCCGCAAGTCCATCGGCCTCGTTCCGCAGGAATACACGGCCGACGAGGACCTCACGGGAATGGAGAACCTGCTCCTGATCGCCAGCCTCTACGAGGTGCCCCGGGCGGAAGCCCGGACGCGCGCGGCCGAACTGATGCAACTCGTCCAGCTGAAGGACGCGGCGGACCGGACCGTGGACACGTACAGCGGAGGCATGCGCCGCCGTCTCGAGCTCGCCATCGGGCTCGTCAACCGCCCCAGGGTCCTCTTTCTCGACGAGCCCACGCTCGGGCTGGACGTGCAGACCCGCACGGCGGTCTGGGACTACATCCGGCTCCTGAAGGAGAAGTACCACATGACACTC
>OFHK01000341.1_pt1 | contig 14455 bp, 13 predicted proteins | sample 1521951 | NCBI WGS metagenome assembly OFHK01 (sample SAMEA2468436, study PRJEB22500) | soil metagenome | biome: Glassland; feature: Farmland; material: Clay | place: Australia | collected 2013-01-31 | depth 0.55 m
TGTGAAAAGAAGCGCACGCCCCCGAGCCGCACGAGCGCTCGCCGCGCCGGCGGCGCCGGAGGGGATAACAGAACAGCCCCGGGCCCCCGCCCCCCCCGCCCGCCCGACCCCGCCGACGCCATCTACGCCGCGGCACGCGCCCTGTGCGCCAACGGCGCCCGCGACGGCGCCGGCATCCCCGCCGCGATCTACAGCTACAACCACGACCACACCTACGTCACTGACGTCCTGCGCGCCGCTGCCACCTACACCGCCCCGCTCCCCGCCGCCCCCAGCGCCGCCGCGGCCAAAGCCATCCACTACGCACTCGGCCAGCTCGGAGTCCCCTACCGCTGGGGAGGTGAGGGACCCAGCGGGTTCGACTGCTCCGGCCTCACCCAAGCCGCCTACGCCGCCGCCGGCATCGCCATCCCCCGCACCTCCGGACAGCAGTGGCTCGCCCTGCCGCACGTCCCCCTCGCCGACGCCCTCCCCGGCGACCTGGTCTTCTTCAACCCCGGCGAGTTCATCCCCGGCCTGCCCGGCCACGTCGGCATCTACCTCGGCAACGGTCAGTTCGTCGACGCCCCCCACACCGGCGCCACCGTCCGCATCGACACCCTCGCCACCTACCCACCCGTCTTCGGCGTCGCCCGCCCAGCCGCACTCGCCACACCCGCGAGGCGCGCTGCCGTCTCGCCCTGACGGCGCTTGCTCAGAGCCAGCCGTTCTGGTCCGCGATCCTGACGGCTTCTGCCCGGTTGCGTGTCCCCGTCTTGGCGATGGCTGACGACAGGTAGTTGCGCACGGTCCCCTCGGACAGGTACAGCTTCTCCGCGATCTCAGCCACTGTCGCGCCCGGCCGCGACGCGACGAGCACGTCACGTTCCCTGGCGGTGAGCGGGGACGCGCCACTGGCCAGCGTCGCGGCGGCCAGCGCGGGGTCGACGACGCGCTCCCCCGCCGCCACCCGGCGGATCGCGTCGGCGAGCCGCTCTGGCGGCGCGTCCTTGACCACGAACCCGTAAGCGCCCGACTCCATCGCCCGGCGCAGGTAGCCGGGCCGGCCAAACGTGGTCAGGATGAGCGGCCGGCAGCTCGGCACCTCCTGTGCGAGCACCCCGGCCGCGGCCAGGCCGTCGATGCCCGGCATCTCGATGTCGAGTAGCGCCACGTCCGGCTGGTGCCTCCGGGCGGCGGCGACCACCTCGTCGCCCCGTCCGACCGACGCGACGACCTCGAAGTCATCCTCCAGGTCGAGCATCACGGCCAGCGCGCTGCGAATCAGCTCCTGATCGTCGGCGAGCAGCAGCCGGACCGTCACGTCCGGCCGCCGTGCCTGACCAGCGACACCCGCAGCCGCCAGCCGCTCGGCTGCAGCGGCCCGGCGTCGACGGAGCCGCCTGCTGCCGTGACGCGTTCGCGCAGGCCGCGCAGGCCGTCCCCGGCTGGCGCCGACGAGCCGATGCCGTTGTCGGTGATCTCTACGCCATGCGGCGACAGCCGGACGGCGCAGGTTGTCGCGTGGGCATGCCGCACCACGTTGGTGAGTCCCTCGCGTAGCGCCCAGCCAAGCAGCTCAGAGTGGGCGGGATCGATCACGTCCGTGCCAGTCGGCAGGTCGGCGGCGATGCCGGACGCCCGCAGCAGCTCGCGGCCGCGGGCCAGCTCGCCGACGAGCGTCACGTCCCGGTAGCTCGACACCGCAGCCCGGACCTCGGCCAGCGCCTGCCGGGAGAGTTCCTCGACCTCAGCGATCTGCCCGACAGCTCGGGCCGGGTCAGCCGACCCGAGACGCCGCGCCAGGCCCGCCTTCACGGTGATCGCCGTCAGCGAGTGACCGAGGAGGTCGTGCAGGTCACGGGCGATGCGAATGCGCTCGTTCTCAGCAGCCAGCCGGGCTACCTCGGCGCGCGCCTGCGCAAGAGCCTGATTGCCGCGGATGACCTCGACCGTGGCGAAAACTATGAGCCCGGCAATCGGAATCCCGACCGGTGTCACGTCGTCGAACGACGCCCGCAAGCTGACGTGCCAGGACGGGATCGCAATCGGAACCAGCAACGCGGCGAGAGCGAACCCCGCGACGATCGGCGCAGACCTCACCCCGAGACGACCCACGGTCAGGATCGTCAGGAATATGCACAGCACGAAGCCAGCCGCGCGCGAGAACGGGATCTCGGCGATGCACAGCGCCGTCAGAAGAGCGTAATACGGCCAGAACCCGCGCAGCGGTCGCTGCGGTGAGAAGAGCAGCGGCGCAGCGAGCCAGCAGACGGCGAACGCCGCGAGGATGGCGTATCCCGCGATCTGGCCCGCACCGTGCGAGTTCTTCCCTACCGATGCGGCCACGAAGATCAAGTAGACCAGCGGGATCGCCACCAGGAGGTAGCGGCGCCAGCCCTTTACCCACCTGCGCTGGCTAGCCAGCCACTGCGCCTCCGCCGGGCTGCCCGGCCGCCCAGACTCGTCCACGTTTGCCCAGCCTACTGGCCTGGCGTTGCTCACGCCCTGCTCGCCGATCGGCGGTAGGCCAGCGCCGCGACCGGGATCAGCACGACGGTCCAGACCGCGACCACGATCCACGCCTCGGCCGGCCAGCCGCCGCCGCCCAGTGCCGTTTTGCCCGCTTGCACCAGCCAGTACGATGGCAGGCCCTTCATGACGTCGAACAGCGGCCCTGATGTGGCGAGCTGGAACCCGAACACGCCCCCGAGCAGCGCGAACAGGACCACGACGCCGGCAAATGCCGGCGCCACGGCATCACTGGGCAGCAGGTAGCCAAGGACGAACCCGATCACCACCAACGGAGCCAGGCCAACGAACAGCAGGCCGGCCATTTCCAGCCACTGTGTCGCGCTGAGGCGCACGCCCAGCGACGCGCCCGCCAGGAACAGCAGCGCCAGCGCGGGCAGCGCGAGCAGGTAGGCGCCGGCCACCTTCGCGGTGAAGTCGGTCCTGGTCCGCAGCGGCGTGATCCGCATCTGCCGGGGCCAGCCGGTGGCCCTGTCCCGCGCGATACGCGCGCCGGGCGCCATCGCGGCGTACATCGCGCCGTAGGCCGCCATCGCGGTCATGAAGTACAGCGGGAAGCTGGTGCCGTCGAAGGTCTTGTGCCGTTCTGCCGAGGCGACCGAGTAGAACAGCACCAGCGGCAGCCCGACCGTGAGGCCGGCGAAGGCGGGGTTGCGCAGCGTGCGCAGGATCTCGTAGCGCAAGTGGGTCACCTGGTCACCCCCATGGCACCCGGAGCGTCATCGGGCCCGGTCGTCTCGCCGGCCGCGGTCAGTTCCAGGAATGCTTCCTCCAGGCTCCCGCCAGCCACCTCGATGTCTCGCGCGGCCGGGAAGGCCGTCAGCAGGGCTGGCAGCGCGGTGTCGGCGTCCGTGCAGGTCAGGACCACCGCGTCGCCGTGCCGCTCGGCGCTGCGCACGCCCGGCAGCGCGGTCAGCGCCGCGACGGCCGTCTCCGGCAGGGTGGCACGGATCGTCCGGGAGCCAACCTGCGCCTTGATCTCGGTGGCGGGGCCGTCGGCGACGATCTGGCCGCGGGCGAGCAGCACGATCCGGTCGGCGTAGGCGTCGGCTTCCTCCAGGTAGTGGGTGGCGAACAGGACCGTCTTGCCGTGCGCGGTCATCGTCCGCATCGCCTGCCAGAAGTCGCGCCTGCCCTCGACGTCTATGCCCGCGGTGGGCTCGTCCAGCAGGAGGAGGTCGGGGTCGCCGACGATGGCGGCGGCGAACCGCACCCGCTGCACCTGGCCGCCTGACAGCTTGGTCGTCCACCGCCCGGCGAACTCGTCCGCGCCGGTCAGCCGCAGCACGTCATCGACGCCCAGCGGGTGCGGGTAGTAGGACGCCATCAGCGTGACGATCTCCCGTACTCGGAGGTGGTCGAGCGGCGAACCGGTCTGCAGCATCGCGCCGAACCAGCCAGCCTGCCGTGCCGCCGCAGGCGGCACACCGAAGATCGACACGGTTCCCCTGTCCGGCCTGGTCAGGCCGAGCATCATCTCAACGGTCGTGGTCTTGCCCGCGCCGTTGGGACCCAGCAGGGCGACCGTCTCGCCCGGCGCGATCACCAGGTCGATGCCGCGGACGGCATGCACGGCGCCATACGACTTCGACAAGCACGAGAGCACGATGCCGGGGCCGACATCGGAAGCAGCGGTCATGAAGCCAGAGTCGCGCGCTCCGGCCAGCGGCGTGTAGTGCCGCAAATCACCGATTGCCCATGACAAATGTCAAATTCCGCAGGCTCTGTCGGCGCTGCGCCTGCCGCCGTGGCCGTCGCCGCCTGCCACCCAGCCGGGAAAGGTATCTGTCAGCAGGCAGCCGACAACTTCCTGAACACCTTCGCGCCCGGCGTGGGGTAACGTCCTCGGCCTGGCGCAGGTGATCCCGGCGCTGACCGGAGCATTGGTAGCCGCGCCGGTCCTGGCCAGTGGACTGGAAACCGGCACGTCTTCCGCATCCCGCAGCCAGGACGCGAAACGGACCCGGTTCGTGCAATGACCAATTTGGTGGGCCAGTGAGCACCCCCGTGGGGCCAGGTCCAATTGCTTAGTGGAGCCCATCCACCCTGCTGAAATCACCCCAGGGTGCAGTCGGCACCGACCTGACCGAGCACACCAGGGCGCCCACCCTGCCCAGCACCCACGTCCCTCACATGCCTCACACCACAACAACCGCTCTACCAGCGCCTTCACCATCCCACCCCGAGATAACCGAGGGGCCGATGCAGTTCGGCATCGGCGGCGCCGCCGGGAACACCTGGGGCGGCCCGCCCATCCACCCCGCCAGCATGCACACCGGCGGGTACGGCATCGACGGCGACCGCGACGGCCTCGTGGACGTCTACGATCCCGGCGACGCCATCCCCTCAGCCGCCAGCTACCTGCAGGCCAACGGCGCGACCAGCGACCTGCAAGGCGCGATCTTCGCCTACAACCACTCCACCTCGTACGTCACCGACGTGCTCGGCTGGGCCGCCCGCTACGCCCGCGGCGGCGCCCAGGCCGTCACCGCCGCTGCCAGCCCCGCCTGCGCCCCCGGCGCAAACGGGCCGCTGCCGCCGGGAGTGGCAGGAAAGGTGATCGCCTATGCGCGAGCCCAGATCGGCAAGCCGTACCAGTTCGGCGCGACGGGACCGGACGCCTTCGACTGCTCCGGGCTGACCATGATGGCCTACCGCGCGGCCGGGATCACCATCCCCCGCACCAGCCAGCAGCAATGGGCGTTCGGCAAGCAGATCCCGCCCGGCCAGGTCCGGCCCGGGGACCTGGTGTTCTTCGCCGGAGCCGACGACTCCGGCCGCTCCCGGCCACGTCGGCATCGTCGTCAACCCCGCCACCCACACCATGATCGACGCCTACGCCACCGGGTACGGCGTCGAGTACGACAGCTACGGGCTCCCGGCATCCAAGGGAGGATTGTCGCCCGTAGTCGGGTTCACCCGCCCGTGACCATCGTCGCGGGAAGGCGGCGCCTTGGCCGGGAGGCCGGGCCAGCTGCACGGGCTTGCTGGCGGTCTTCATCTGGCGTGTCGGGCATCCAAGGGCTTCGTTACCGGCCGCGCCCCGGAGTCTCGGTGATGCTCAGCACATGGCCGGGCAGGTCAATGATGACCGGCCCGGTCGCGGCCGTCAGCACCTCCAGGGCATCGCTGTACCGGGCTGGGTCGCTGCCGCCGATGCCCGCCCACTTGCCAAGGTTGCGCTGCAGCTCGGCGATGAGCGTCGCCTTCGCGTCCTCAAGCGCCATGGGGACCCAGGAGCTGGCTGCGCCCCATCCGCCTGGCGTCTTGCGCTCGGCCCAGCCGGCGATGTAGCGGCGCTGGAGGCTGTCACGGGGCCAGTGCCTGGCCTGCTCTTCGCCCGCGTCGCCGCAGGTGCCAGATGGCGGCAACGGTACGGCCGGGCGTGGCCACCGGGGACGTGTGCCGCGCCGGAAGCGTGCGGCGTTGCAGGTCACGGGAGGGCTCCTGTCTCGCGGGCGATCTCCTCGGACGACTCGCCGGCCCGCCGCCGCTCGATGATCTGGGTCACGTCGCCCGACTCCGGGCTGGTGCCGGACGCGGCCATGGCGGATGCGACCGCCTCGCGGATCGCTGCGCGCTCGGCGAGCACTGCCTCGGCGATCAGGCCGAGGTGCCTGGGCGCGCCTGCCGGGTACGGCTCGTAGCAGGGGTTGCCCGCGTTCTGCGACTCGGCTGCGTCGAAGACGTGGTTGGCGCGCTGCATGAACGCGAAGCGGGGCGTCCCGTCCTGGTGCGCGAGGTCGGCCAGCGGCACGGTGGCGACGCCGGCTGCCATCTTGCTGATGACCGGGTTGCCTTTGATCCGGTCGCGGGCGATCTGGTAGTCCAGGGACTCAAGGGCAGTCATGGACGCTCGGCTCCTTCTTCGGGGTGAATCGTTCGGGGTTCACCGGGCCTGGTCCGTGCCGGGCCGGCGGCGCGGGCAGGGGGTGGGTGCGGTCCTGCAGGGCCGGGGGCCTGGCGTGCCAGTCGTCCCAGGCCGCCTGCGCCGAGGGGTACGGGCCGCGCCGACCGTCGGCCCAGTGCAGGAACCACAGGCCCTCGTGTTCCTCGCCGACCGTCGGAAGCAGGTGCCCGACGTCGGCGCGGCTGATATCGTGGAGCCGGCCGGGGGTGCCGCACCACTGGCATTCATCGGGACTAGCGCGCAGGCACAGGCCGGCGTGGTCCAGGTCTTGCGGGCAGCCGTCTTCGCATCGGCGAGCAGGCCGGTGGCGGCCTGGAAGCAGCCGTCGCACAGGCGGATGCTTTCCGTCGCGCCGGGCGGGCCGGGGTACAGGTCGAAGAACCAACGCTGGTCCGGCCGGTGTGCCGTGTCGCCGGCTGCGCCGGCGATATACACGCCCGCGGCAGCGGTGCCGAAACGCGGATGGACGCGCAGCAGCCCATCGGCGGCGGCCGGGTCGAAGCCGCCGATCGTGACGGTGAGCACGCCATCGGCAGCCTGGACGGTCACCGGCACGCCGGCGACAGTTACGGTCTGCTTCTTTGTCACGGCACCGTTCCTTCCTGCGAGCGTCCGCCGGGCGCTGCCTCGCCTCTTGGGATGGGGCTGGGCGCCGGGAGCGGGTGGGTGCCGTGCTCGTCGGTGCGGACCTCGATCAGGCCGCCGCGGACCGGGCTCCAGCCGGCCTGTCCGACCGCGAGCGGGACTTCGCCGACGACCACGACATCCCCGACGGACAGTTCCCCAGAAGGTTCAGCGGTGTTGCAACGCCGACGCCATTGCCGCTCATTGATAGGCGTTTCTTGTGATGATGGTTGTCACTCTCCGGCTGGATCGGGGACGGTTCGTGATCACCGATGAAGGCTCGACTCCAACGCAGGTGTCAAGCCAGACGGGGTGCGGTCGGCTGTGGGTTGGGACGTGTTACCTCAATGCGGAGAGCTGGCTTGGATGCGAAATGCGGCCATACCTGGCTAATGGACGGGCGGCACGAGCCCGACCTTGTGAATGACGCCTTCGGCTATCCCTGCGGCGGCCGGAGCGGAGGACGCGAAAGGGCGGCGCCAGGTAGCGCGCCACCTGGCTCCAGGGCGATGTGCACGCTGCCGGATGCAGGCTGAGGGCAGGTCGGCCCTGTCCTTCGAAGGTCACCGCGACGTGAGTGCCATCGGCCGGTATCACGGCTATCGCTCTTGAGGCCATTCCGGTGAACTGCCCGGGGGCGCGAGTGCTGCGGGGCGGATCCTGCCAGCTGGTTCCCGGTGGTCGGGTTTAAGCGGGAAGACGACAAGGGCGGCCAGGAGGCCCTGCAACGCCGCGGCGATGATCTTCGCGAGCGCGACCAGGCCTACCAGAAGCGGCCAGAGCGCTCGGTCATCGATCTCCCTGGTGTACCCGAACTCCTGGATGAGCGGCATGCCGACGGCGAAGATGCCCGGGGAAGGATCACGAGGGCGAGCATCCCGGCCAGCAGAGTCGTGGCGGCCTGAGAGGCCCCGGCGCCGGTAGACAGGCCCTGGCCGAGCTTGGGCGCGACGTAGCCGAGCACGAACACGAACAGCAGCGGCTGGACGATGGTGCGGCCGAGGAAGTCGCCGGGGCTCTTGCGCAGCGCGGTGAGGTCCCGGGCCAGCAGGTCGGCGAACGCGACCAGGCCATCACCGGGCGCCAGACTCCGCGCGGGGGCGGCCGCGGCAGTCATCATTCGCGCAGCTCGGCTGCGAACATCAGCCCGAGCATGTCGCGCTGCTACTCGGCCAGCCAACAGCGGATAGGCTATTCATAAGCATCATGACGTGCCGTCGGGTTTGCCTTGGCGCTGATTCCGCCCAGTATCAAGAGCCAACGTGGATATGAGAAGCCCATAGGGATGGCATCGAACGGTGTTCATCACGGATCCTCTGCACAGCTTCGTGCAGAGCTGTCGCGAAATCGTATGACTGGGTGTTCGATGGTCCTTGCTGGCTGATCCGGTGGTAGAAGAATGCAGAAATTCTAACTGCAGCGTAGTCTTTGATTGGCCAGAGCGTGCCAACGACCTGTGGGTAGCCAGCGAGCTGGAATGCCGAGGCTAGGTGGATGGCCTCGTCGGCAATTCGGCGGCCGGTGCGTGCGGTCTCGCATGCGGAGAGAAATGCCAACTCGGCCCTGTCGGTCTGGAGGCGTGCTATGTCCAGCACCGTTAGGGTGCGCTGCTCGTGATTATGGACAACTAGCTGGCTGAGCGAGGGATCCTCCACGTTGCTTTCTGCGTGGCAAGCGAAGTGTACCCACGGGTATGTCGGCACCTCGGTAATGATGCGTTTGGCGGTTGCGTTTTCCGCACGCAGGGTCAGTGACCCAGGGACGCAAGTTTGAATAATATTTGCTTCTTTGTCGGCTGCCGGAAGATCTGGAAGATCTGATTGACCAGGGGTGGTAGGCATCGTGACAATCAGGGCTTTCCGCGCGCTTGTCGAGATGGCCCGTTCCCGCGCGTGCAGCAGAGCCCGGATGGTGGGCGTGTAGGACGAGACGACGCGGTCGATCACCGTCATGGGGATAGCCTGTGGCGTGCGGTCGCTAGGCCATGTGTGGTAGCCGGCGGCATGAAGGGGGAGGAATGTGAGCAGCCCTGTTGGCACCCACCAGACGCGAGGCCAAGGCTGGCCTGACGAAGGCGTGGCGCTGAGCCCAAGGCTGGCGAGCACTGGCTGGGCCAGTGCGTCCCAGAGCCACTGCAGGACCTCGTCAAGCGGGCGTTGCGCCTGAAGAAGCTCTGTTTCACCTCTCGCACGTCCCGCTTCACTGCTTGCTGTGAGGAGTTTAGTCACGTTGTCCCGGACTCGCTCGGGCGTTACCTCGGGCAGATTCACGATCCGTATTCCGTCAGTGCAGACGATCAGCGCGTCCGAGCGGTACGAACTGACGTTGCAGCAGATCACTGGTCCCTGGTTTGCGGCAGCGAGGAGCTGGTCTTCCTGGGGCGGGAGCAAGAATCTTTCGAAGCCCGGAAGATCACGTATCTTCTCGATGAGTTTCTTTCGTTCACGGGACAGCCGGTGACGGTCACGCACTTCTTGGTGTCCGGTTGCGGCAGTGTCTGAGTCAGGCGACTCGGGGAGGTCGCCTAGATCCGGGGCTACTGGAGTGTCCAGTTGCCAGTTAAGACGCAAAAACTCGTCCGCGATGCCCGGATGATGCTGACGTAGTTCGGTGAGGTCGCTGCGCCCTTCGAGAGCCTGGGAAAAGAGCACTCCACGGCCTTGCTCAAGCATGCTAACAGCAAGCTCCGGGCGGCCCAGGTTCAGGGCGCTCGCGGCCCCGTCCGCGGCGAGATCTGTTTCGTCGCCTAGGTGGTGTTCCTGATCCCTGCGGTCAAGTTCCATCCCAGCGCGCAATGGCAGCAGGCTCGTGGCAGTGGTGAATGCTTCGACCGCCTGTTCCCAGTTCTTCAACGTGGCGGCGGCAAGACCCCAGTTGCTGGCCGCACCAACTCGGGTGACAATGGGCGCAGTATCGCTTTGTGCTGCCTCGCGAGACGCATTGAGCATGTCGGCCACATGACGACGAGCTTTTGTGCGGCGGTACTGGTCCCAGAGCATCGTTCCGAGGAGACCCATATCCACCGCGCGGTGTGGGTCGTCGGCGGGCCTGGCCTCTAGGGCTTGGCGGCAGGTCCGCAGGGCCTCAGAAAAATCATGGCGCGACCCGGTGCGGCGATACCGCCGCCATAGGACAACAGTTACGTTGTGGAAACTTCCGCCGCGTTGCGGGTCGTCGCACGGCGTGTGCGCAAGCGCGTCCCGCTGTACCTCAAGTGCCTCGTCCAGGGCGGTCACATCGCGGGTCTGGTCGTAGAGGGTCGACAGGGCGCTGCCGAGCTTTTCCTGGATGCCGGGACGTTTACGGTGCCCCTCCGGCAATGCCTGATCAGCTTCGCGGAGCACGGCGATCGCTTCTTCAAGGTCGTTCAGCAGGCCCAGGCGGCGTGAGAGAGCATGAAGAGCGCTGCCAAGTGAAGCTAGCCGTCCCGGGCGTTCCGTATGATCGGCGGGCGTGAGTGCGACCGCTTCCCGGCTGGCCTGAACAGCATCTTCCAGGCTGGCAGTGTCGCCTGTGCTGCGGAACCGGGCCATGAACACCCAAGCCAGGCTGGAATGCAGCGACGGGATCATGTCGTGCCCCGCTGGCGTGAGCCTGAGGGCGTCGCGCAAAACCTGGATAGCCTTGTCTAGACAGGATTGGTCTCCGGTACGGATGAACTGATCCGCCAAGGCAATACCGAGGTTCTCCAGACGGATCGGGTGGTCAGGATGGGCCGCCGGGGTGGCGTCCAGAGCCTGGCGATCCACCGAGATAGCCTCCTCCAATACCGCCAGTTCGCCGGTTCGGCGGAACTGATTCAGCAGGGCTTGACCTAGCATGCCAAGGTGAAGTGCACGCGCTGGCAGGCCGACGGGGTCGCTGGCGACAATCTCGCGGGCGAGGGCAATTGCCTCATCCAGGTCCGCGGGATTGCGCGTGCGCGCGAACCGGGTGTTCAACGCGACGATGAGATTGGCTCCGCGGGCTTGGCGCCCTACTTTGATCGCATCCTCAAGGTCGTCCAGTTTCCCGGTACGTACGTAGCGCGCCCAGAGCGCACCGGTGAGGTTGTTGAGCACGTTGCGGCGCGGGAAGCTTGCGTTCGTGGCAGTCGCCGCAGCAGCACGGTGGACCGCAATTGCCTCATCCAGCAGCTGAAGGTCGCTGGTGCGGTCGAACATCGTCTTGAGCGCCACGCCAAGTGTGGTCAAGACCCCCGGAGTGCTGGGATCATCCGCGGAGATCACCTTCCGCGCCGATCTTAGGGCGGTGACTGCATCGCGCAGGCTTCGGAAGTCACCAGTGACCTCGTAGCGCATCCGCAACATGACGCCTAGGTTCGCTTGGTAGATGCCGTTCTCGGCTGCGATGGCCACGACATCGCGGGCGGCGGCTATTGCCCGGTCCAGGTCGGCGAGGCTCCCGCTCTGCTTGAACCTCGTCAGCAGGGAGCTAGCCAGATCGGTCAGGATCTTTGGCCGGTCAGGATGGTCCTCCGCCATGCTGGTAACGGCTTCATCCCCGAGGCCGATCGCCCTGTCAAGGTCTCTGCGGTTGCCGCCACACTGGGACCGTGTCCGCAACGCGACGGCAAGGCTCGACAAGTGGCGCCCGCGATCCGGATCACCGGCCGAGATCGCTACCGCTTCTTCCACGGCAGCAAGAGCGGCCTGGAGATCAACTGGGCGCCCGCGCCGGTCAAATCGCGTCCTGAGCGCGTTTCCCAGGACAGTCAGCCGGCTGGCGCGTTGCGGATGTCCCTGCGGCGTAGCATCAACTGCCTTCCGGAGAGCAGCGATCGCCTGGTCGAGGTCCTCGGCGTTCCCCGTTTGGCCGAACCGTGTCTCAAAGCGGCGGCCGAGTTCAAAAAGCTCGGCCGCTGGGTCAGGAGCGCCGGAGCCAGCCGACTGAGCGGAGGCAGCACCATCAGGAGGTTCGATCCGCAGGCGCCGACCTCCCGGCACGAAATCCCGGTGAGGCTGGCGAGACCTGGGTATCCGCTTACTGAACCAGCTCACAAGGTCGCCTGCGATCGCTAGGCGGGAGCGCCGGTGGTGGGACCGTCAGCAGTACCCGGAGCCTCCGCTGGCGGCTCGGCAGGCCGGGGTCCTGTATCTGCTTTGCGGGGCTGCCTCGGGCCAGGGGATGCTTGGTGACGCGCGAGGAGACCGGGTGCACCCGGGCCTCTTGGCTCAGAATTCAGAAGCGTGATATCAGCGAACGCCTCCACCAGGTCAGGTGGCAATGTAGCTTGCGACTGCGGCGACGGCTCGGGGTTGTGGTCTTGCTGCTCCGCCATGTCCATCATTGTGCACGACGATCGAGATCACCATGAGGATCACGCCAGCCAGCAACGTGACCACGCTAAACCACCACAGCCCCGCCTTGCGCCGGAGTGTACTGGCGTTCCCCTCAAATGCCTTGACCCGCACGGCAGCTAGGGCAGCGAGCGCCCGAGATCTGGGCAGGACTACGTAGCCATTGAACAAGCCACGCGGATCCGGGACGTCTCCGTAAGACCGGACAGCATAGGCCGAGACCCCGAGAACCGCAGCAACCGCATACGCTGCGTAGGCAAGCCCGGCGAGAATTGGCTCAGGGTGCTGCGTGGCGAGGAACGACACGGCAGCGATCACATACCCAACGAGGACCACGGCCTTTGTATCGATCTTGTCGCTAGAGCCGGCCTGGCGCGCCAGGCGAGCAGTCAGTTCACTGTTGATCAGCTCCAGCGTCTCTGCGTTCAGAGTGACTTCCTCACCGCCCACACCGGCGAGCCTAAACGTCCCGCACCCGCTGGGGGCAGACTGACTCGTGACTATTCGCGGGTCTCGCTGTCCGCGAGCGCAGAAGATCTGTGCCGACACGGGCTGGAATTGCCTGCCGTGCTGGACGACATCGGCGCCTCGATCGTGGCGTGTGCCATCGACACGCGCGACGGAAAGATCACCTTCCGCGCCAGCCTCTGGTCGGCCATGCTACTGGTCCCTAATCGCCGGAGTTGTTTTCGCGGCGGCCGGCTACTACGACGCTGCCGGACGCACACGGCACGTTCTGGAGGCGATGGCCGCCGATCCGGTCCTGGCGTCGCTGACCAGCGATCTTGGCCGGATCCTCGACCGGAGCGCGACCCCGACCCGGGCATGCGGCTGGCCGGGGGCTCGGTGGGACGGCCGTGATCAACCCGTGCTTCGACACCTCAGCCCAGGGTGACGGGCACGAGGGCTGGGGCGGGCAGCCACGGCTCGTTCCGGCACATAATGAGGAATCTGGACGGTGGTGACTACCAGCCCAGCTGCTCACACGACTGTCCGTACTCGGCGATCCGCGGGCCCTGCCCTGTCCGTAACATCCCCGGCGCGGTCACCCGCCGTGGTGATGGGCACCCAGACGCAGGGGCGCGGCAGCGACTCCCACCACGCACATGCTCACGATTCTGTGGCTGGCGCGCGGGAGGGACCGCCATGGCCGTGCTCACGATAGGTGCCGCAAGATGCTCATGCCGAGCGTAACAATCCGTTTCACACGACGGGGCTCAGCGGCGTCGGAGCTGGACGTCGGCGGCTGGCTTCACGGCGCAGACTGTCGTTTTCGAGGGTTAGCAGGTTGAGCGCGCGGGCGAGCGCGTCGGCTGCCTGCTTGTATTCGTCGCGTTCGGCGCGCAAGTCGTTGAGTTCGCGCCGCAGTTGGTGGTTCTGCTCGCGGAGCGCGGTCTCGCGGGCCGGGATGGCGTGCTGGGCTTTGACCCGGGCGTAGAACAGGTCTTTCAGGTCGGTGTGCTTGTGGGTGAGGACGTGCCGCTTGACGCCCGCCTCGATGGCCAGGGACACGATGGTGAGCTTGCCGTCGGAGCGCAGCGGCATGCCGTCCAGGAGCCTGTCCGTGGCGGCTTCGATCCCGGCGCGCTCATCGATGCTCATCGTCGGCTTTCGCGGTGACGCTGGTGCGGGCGTGCCGGTCAGCGATCTGTTTCAAAGCCGTGGCGCGCTGGGTGAGCCGCTGGCGGATCGGCTCAGGGGCCAGCGGGCTGGCAGCCTCGGCGCGCAGCCGGGTGGTTTCGGCGGTCAGCGCGGTGATGTGCTCGCCGGTGCGGGCGATGTTGGCGCAGGCCGGGTTGCACCGGTCCAGGTCTGGGTGACCGGCGGTCTTCCCGGCTGCCCGGCCGGGGTGGCACAGGGCTTTGGCGGGGTCGTAGTTGCAGGCCAGGAAGGCCCGCGGGTTGTCGTGGACTTGCAGGCTCGGGTCGGTGAGCAGGGCGCGGGCCTGCTTCGGTGACAGGTACATGCCCTCGTACCGGGTGGTGTTGAGCGGCGCTCGGGATTCTGATGTCGAGAGGCTGTAGCGGCACCGGGCACGCCGATGGTGACCGCAGGCCATTCAGGTTCGTTGGCGGCGGCACCTCGCCGATGAGCGAACCGGGGTGTGCGT
>OFHK01000342.1_pt1 | contig 14441 bp, 13 predicted proteins | sample 1521951 | NCBI WGS metagenome assembly OFHK01 (sample SAMEA2468436, study PRJEB22500) | soil metagenome | biome: Glassland; feature: Farmland; material: Clay | place: Australia | collected 2013-01-31 | depth 0.55 m
CCCGCCAAGGCCCCGGGCGCCCCCCCCCGCCCCGCTGCTGGCCTGGACTTCCCCCAGGGTCGTCGCCGCCACCTGTGGGGCCGCGGCCGTCGCCTCGGGCGCCGCCAGCTGCCAGCAGGCCCCCCGCTGCCAGGCGGAAGCCGCCTGACCAGCGTTCCCATCCCGCCAGCACCGCTGCGGGTGCCCCAGGACCTCCCTCCCCGGTGAGGGGGAGGGCGAGCCCGTCCCGGCGTCGGGGACCAACCCCGTACGACACCCTGGGCAGCCCTCCCCCGGTCGCCCGGAGCTTCTCACCAGCTCGGTTGAACGCTGTCGGGGCAGGCCAGCCCGCACCACGGGCAGGCCGAGCCCGCTTGCACTACGTGGAGCGAGAAGACCCGGGTGACGGGCACCCGGACCGCCCGGCGAAGCCCGCATTCCCGGCGCGGAACATCGGCATGCCCGCCGCCAGGCACAGGCACCCCGGTCCCGGCGCGACAAGGGACGCACTGGCACCAGCCGTAGCAAGAACCCCAGTTCAGAACCCCCACCGCAAGATCACCAGAAAAACTTCCTGGCACCACTTGACAAACGCCCTCTTACGCTGGCGGAATCGACATTCCGCCCAACATGACCACCGGCCAGCGCGTGGAGTGGATCGCCCAGCGCGTCACCAAGCTCGGCATCACGACGGGGAAACAGCCACCGTGACGGGGCTTGGCGCGGTTGCTGGTATGCCCGGTGCGGTTGCGGCAGCCGCACCAGGATGGTTGCCGTGCTGAACGATCCGGCGTTCACCCAGACCACGTTCGTCGTCATCGACTTCGAAGCACTCACCCCGGCAGGACGGCCCGCCGAGCCCATCGAGGTGGCCGCGATCGCCGGGAGGTTCCACGACGGCACCTGGGCCGAATCGGCCCGGTTTCACTCCCTCATGCGACCGCCCGATGATGTCGCCATCACCCGCTTCGACACCGCCGTCACCGGGCGCGTGCCCAGCATGCGCCTATGAGGTCCTGCCGGACCGCTGGTCGTGGCTTCCGCGTGTGCCTGCCGGAAACAGTTTTTCTATGATGTTCCCGAAGGCGCCAAGCCGGTCCAGCCGCGCGGCCAGCACCACTGGCCGTTCCCTGGCTGCGCTTCCTTCTGCGGCAGGCGCGTCCAATGCTTGGAGAACCTGGCCGAGCACCCCGGTCTTGCCCAGGCCAGCGTCAGCCGCCACGGTCACCACGGCCGGGCCACCCGCGTCGGCCACCAGACCGGTTAGCTTATCCGCGGCCGAGCGGCGGATCTCGGCTAGGGGGCCACGGTCGGCGATGATCCCGGCGCGGTACCTCTCGGTCGTGTCGTGGATGGTCGCGTGGACGACGCTGTCGCGGCCCCAGTCAGTTGGCCCGAACTCTTTGGTGCGCAGGTACTCCCAGACGTCGTGCGCCGTCAGCTCCCGGGCAAGATGGTCATCCAGGAAGTCCCCGAGACTGGCAACCACATCGCCCGGCCCTGCTACCAGCGCGCGGGCGTACGCGCGCAGGGTGTCCCGCAGGCTGCGCTCGTCGATGGTGCCGACGTCGATCCGCTGCAGCCGTCGCCACGCCTGCTCGGGCGTGATACCAGGCCACGCACGGCACAGCTCATCCCAGGACGCCCGCTTGTTGCCGACCGCAGCGAACTGGGCCTCGAACTCCTGAAGGTCCGTGGCCATCGGCGCGCTCTCTGCCAGCTCTTGCAGGTGGGACGCAGACAAAGTGGAGAAGAACTCGCACCGTGCCGACGGCTCTTGGCCCAGCCGGTCACCGAAAGCGGTCAGGACCCCGCGCGATACCAGCCTGCCGATCGTCCACTCCCTGTCCGGAGCCTGCTGGCGTTTGACCTGCGTGTACGTGCGAGAACCATCCGCATGCTGAACCCACCACTCGAAATGATCATCGCCGGGCTGCTCGAACCGGACCAGGACCGAATCGTGCTGCTCATCAAGCAGCTGCAGCAGCCGCCACACCGCGATCCGGCCCTCATACCGGTTGCCGATCTTGTCGGACAACCCGCCTTTCGCGGGCATAGACCTCATCTCCCCGCATTGAGCACGCTAGGCGCGCATCACGGGGATGGAGTCCCACGCTCAGGCGGTGATCCGCTCCATGCAGGACGGGCAGTCCGCGGGGACCAGAAGCCCCGCACCCAGCCAGATAGCCCCGGCGGCGATGCGCTGCGGACATGTTACGCGGATGCGGTGTCTGCCCCTAAATCACAGTCGACGGCGCGAGAAACCGGCGCCCGTGGGCCGGATAGGCCCTATCGGGTAGAGACCGAACCGGGATCCGTCGGTCAGACGTCGTCGGCCACCTTGCGAAGCCGGCACCCTAGATGGCTGGCAGCCCTCCGAATGCGAGCAGGTGCCTCATGTACCTGCCGTATACCTGCGGCGGACCTTTCATGTACCTGGCGAGAACGCATGCGCCAGCTCTCACTGCCAGCAGGACGCCGATCCCGGGCGGCCCGTCGGCCTGCTGGCGGCGGGCGCGAGGCCGTGGTCCCGCTAGCCCAGTTAGTCCGCTGTGGCATCACCAAAAACCGGCCAGCCCCTGATATGAGCGGCGGTAGCAGTGCGCCAGCACGCAAGACGCAGCTCCTGCCCGGGCGGGAGCGGCGGCCCCAGCAGCCCGACTGCCAGCGGTTCTCACGCTACGTAGCGGCATCGGTAGGGCCGCCTCGCGTCGGCTACTCCAGCAGGAGGTATAGACCGATCATGCGCTGTGGACCGGTCCGACATGGCCCCTGCGACTAGGTCCGGACTGACGAGCAAACGTGGAGCAAACATGGCCCGGAAACGGTCATCGACCAGGGTAAAGAGATGACAAAAACACCAGGTCAGGACGGGTGCGCCGCCAGGGACTCGAACCCCGAGCCCGCGGATTAAGAGTTCGATTATTCTGCTCTGACCTGGTGTCGGACGGTGCCGAAACGTACCGGGAGCTGCCATTTTGTCCGGCCGCCGGTATCCGCGGCTCCCTGCGGATACCGGATGCTGCCGACGCGTACCGGGGCATCCGAGCAACCATGGAGCAACAACGGCGGGACATAGGTCTAGACCACCATAGTCGATGGCGTCTGGGTGATCGGCCGACGGAGGTTCGACGATCAACACTAATGGTTCAGGTTCCTGGCGTCGAAATCATGCGCCAGCCGTAACCGGGCCGGGTAACGACGGCCGACACGGTTCGTGATCCCCGCTGGTGGTGCCCCCTGGCACTACCTGCTCGATGGAGTCCGCACAGGTAGGGAGCAATGTGTCGTGGTGACGGGCGCTAGCCGTTAGCCGCCGGAGATCGGGTGGGCCACCGAATCGACGTTGTGTCCGGCAGCCGAGGCTGCGGCGATCAGCCCGGCGACGATGGCGATGATCAGTCCGATTCCGACCCAGCCGAGGATCAGCCCGGTCAGTGCCATGCTGCCGCCGCGCTCCCCGGTCCGGCGCATCTGCCGCCGTGCCGCGTGACCAAGCACGATCGCGGGAATCGCGGTCAGGCCCAGGGTGAGGAACTCGCCTATACCGCAGGCGAGTGCCGCCATCGCGATCGAGTTGAGGGCGGGCTGTACCGTCTGCCGCGGGAGGCACCCGGCGCCGGGGTGGTGTGCGGGGCCGCCGAGCGGTCCGGTCGGCAGATCCGCGATGAGCGCTGCGAGCTCGCCGTAGGTGCGGGCAGCGTAGACCCGGCCCGCCCGGTCTTCATGCTCGGCCTTGGTAAGCCTGCCCTCGGCGTAACCGGCCTTCAGGACGTCGATCGCACGTTCCCGGTCCGCGTTGGCGGCCAGCATCCCGTCAGGCGCGGCGGCGGTCGCCCGGTAGCCCGGGGCCGGTTCCCAGGGCCGTGTCGGGCTTTCCTGCCCGTACAAGTTGTGCATGGTGCCAGATGCCAGATCGACTTCCACTGGGGCCCTCCATAATCATTCTCCGTCTCTTGGCTGTGAGCGATGAGCAAATCCAGTCCCGCGCATGACGCGGTATAACGCCGAGGGCCTTACTGCGGGCCGCGGGTCTGGGACGTGGCCGTTGGGTCGGTACAGGGGTAGCGAGGGGAAGGCAACGTCGATGGCCAGGCCGCCGTCGGGCCGCGGTCGCACGGTGAGGGCGGCGTCGTGGGCGATGGTGATGGTCCTGACAATAGACAGGCCAAGGCCGTGGCCGCCGTCACGACGGGCCTGGCGCGGACCGAGCCGCTGGAAGGGCTGGAACAGGCGGTCGACCTCGGCGGGCGGGATGACCGGCCCGGTGTTGGTGACCGACAGGACGGCACGGCCACCGCTGGTCCCAGTACTGACCAGGACATCACCGCCTGGGATGTTGTGCCGGACGGCGTTGTCGATCAGGTTTGTCACCAGCTGCTGGATCAGGAGCGGATCACCCTCGAGGGCGGCGGGCTGGATCTCGCTGCGGACGCTCAGGCCGAGGCGGCCGATCCCGGGGCGAGGGTCGGCGAGGGCGGCGCTGGCGATGGCCGCCAGGTCAAGGGGCTCGCGCTGGCTGAGGCCCGCCTCGCTGCTGGCCAGGGTGAGCATCCCCTCGATGAGGCGTTCCTGCTCGGCGTTGGAGGCGAGCAGTTCCCGGCTGACGGCCTGCCACGTGTCGAGGGTGCTGGCCGGGTCGATGAGGGTGACCTGGAGCAGGGTGCGTTCCCGGGTGAGGGGGGTGCGCAGCTCGTGCGAGGCGTTGGCGGCGAATCGCTGCTGGGCGTCGAACGAGTCCTTCAGCCGAGAGAGCAGGGCGTCGAGCGTGTCACCGAGTTCCTTGAGCTCGTCGTCGGGGCCTTCCAGGGCCAGCCGCTCGTGCAGGCTACTGGCGGAGATCCGCCGGGCGGCGGCGGTGATCGTGCTCAGCGGGCGCAGCACGCGGCCGGCCAGCAGCCACCCGGCCCCGACGGCGGCGGCGGACACGATGACCAGGGCGATGCCGGACCGGGTCAGCAGCAACTGCCTGTCGAGGGCGATCTGCTCGGCCCCGTTCTGGGGCTGGGCCTGGTGGGCTTGCTGAATGGAGACTGCCATCGGCCCGGTGTGGAAGTTTGATGTGAGCGCGCCCCAGGTCAGCAGGTAGGTAACGGTGAGCAGGATCGCGCCGAACACCAGGCAGACGGCGCCGTACAGGAAGGTCAGGCGCAGCCGGGCAGTGCGGCGGGGCGGGCGCAGCCCGGACAGGGGACTGTATCGCGGGGGAAGATCATGCATTACGGTCCTCCGATGCGGTAGCCGCTTTCCCGGATGGTCTCGATCACCGGCGGGTCGCCGAGCTTGGTCCGAAGGCGGCGGATGGTGGTCTTGACAGTGCCGGTGAACGGGTTGGCTTCTTCGTCCCATACCCGATCGAGCAGTTCCTCAGCGGAGACCGGCCTTCCGTCCGCGGCGAGCAGGCATTCCAGTACGGCGAGTTCCTTCGCCGTCAGCGGGAGGCGCCGTCCAGCGCGGACGGCGACCCGGTGGGCCGGATCCATGCTCAGGTCGCCAAAGGCGAGGCTAGCAGGCAGCGGAACGACCGCGCGCCGGGCCAGGGCCCGGACGCGGGCCACGAGCTCGGCGAAGTCGAACGGCTTGGGCAGGTAGTCGTCTGCGCCCAGCCCGAGGCCCTCGACTCGGTCCTTGACTGATCTCGCGGCGGTCAGCATCAGGACCCGGCTCGTGGATCTTTCCGTGGCGAGGGCCCGGCAGACGTCGTCGCCGTGCACGCCGGGCAGGTCCCGGTCCAGCACCACCACGTCGTAGCGGTTGACGCTCACCCGCTCGAGGGCCGCGCCGCCGTCTAGGGCCACGTCGACTGCCATCCCCTCGCGGCGCAGGCCGGCGGCAACCGCCATGGCCAGCACATCGTCGTCCTCGACTATCAGCACTCGCATCGCATGCTCGCTGCTTCCTGCTTCCAGTGGTATGTCGGGCGGCCGTCTAGTTCTGAGGATCGCAGGTCGCGGGTGACAACCAGGTGACATTTTCAGTCACCTCGATGTGACCCTCCGTTAGATACAACTGCTGCGACCGGTCCGAAAAGGGACATGATTACCACCAGACGTGAAAGGAGCGACGTCATGAACAATGACTACGGCAGTGACCGGTGCTTGTTGCGTGCCACGCTGCTTTCCGCTATGGCAGCCGCCGTTGTGTTGATAACGGCGTGCAGCAGTGCCCCCCCCTCCTCCTCTTCCTCCTCGACAGGAGGATCGGCGAATTATCAGAAGTCGCTTGCCTATTCGAACTGCATGCGCGCGCACAACGTGCCGAACTTTCCCGACCCCGATTCTCGAGGGAACATAGTCGCCTCCGCGGGGGCCGAGTCGAATAGCGATCCCGCGTTCGCGGCGGCTGAAAAGGCCTGCGCTTCACTGAATCCTGGCGGCAGCCAGGCCGGGACAGCGGAGTCCAGCGCAGTCCTCCAGCAGGACCTCAAGTTGGCCCAGTGCATGCGCGCCCACGGCGTGCCTAACTTCCCGGACCCGCAATCGCGGCCTGGTGTCATCGCCGAGTGGAACTTCAGCGGCACGAATATCAACGTCAATTCGCCGCAGTTCCAAGCCGCTGAGAAGGCCTGTCAGTCGCTGAACAACTCGCCGACCTTCCCCGGAACCTGAGGCGGAGCCATGAGTGAGATCACTTCTCGTGGCCGGATGGTCACGCAGCAGCAGGAGGACGCCGCGCCGTCCGGAGCGGCCTATGCGGCGCGGCGGCGCGGCCAGGGCCGTCGCGTAGCGGCGGCAGTGGTGGGAATCGCGGTGCTGGCAGCGGGAGCCGTGGAGGTCGCGGATGCCGCAGGGGCATTCCGGTCCCACGATTCGCCCGGGAGCGGCCAAGGGGGGCCGCCGCCGGCGACGGCGGTGGTGGTCCGTCGGGATCTGTCGTCGCAGACCGCCTTGAACGCGACGCTGGAGTACGCGGGGTCGTACACGGTGCAGGGGCAGGGCAGCGGGACGCTGACCTGGCTGCCGTCCGCGGGGCAGGTGATCCGTCAGGGGCACGTGCTGTACAAGGTGGATAACGGCGACCCGGTGGTGCTGCTGTACGGGTCGGTGCCGGCCTGGCGAGACCTGTATCAGGGGCTGACCGGTTCGGATGTGACCCAGCTGAATCATGACCTGGTGGCGCTGGGATACGCCGACAGGGCGGATATCACCGCGCTGGGCTGGGATTACTACTCGTGGGAGACCGCGTACGGGGTGCAGCGGCTGCAGTCGGCGCTAGGCATCTCCTACCCGTCTGGGGAGCTGCCGCTGGGGACGATGGTCTTCCAGCCGGAGGCGCTGCGGGTCACCTCGCTCACGGCGGGCCTGGGCACCCCCGTGAGCGGCGTGGTACTGAAGGCCACTTCTGACCGGCATACGGTCGTAATCAGCCTGAGCGCCGCGGAGCAAACCGAGGTGAAGCCCGGGAACGCGGTCACCGTGACGCTGCCGCAGGGGTCCACCACGCCGGGCGTCATCTCCTCGGTGGGAACGGTGGCGTCGGGCACGGGCAGCTCGGTCACGATCCCGGTATACGTGTCGCTCAGGAACCAGTCGGCGATCGGGTCCCTTGACCTGGCGCCGGTGACCGTGGAGATCACCGTCGGCACTGTCCGCAACGTGCTTGTAGTGCCGGTGGGAGCGTTGCTGGCACAGCGCGGCGGCGGGTACGCCGTCGAGGTGGCCGGGTCGGGCGGGACGCGGCACCTGGTGCCGGTGACTGCGGGGATCTTCGATGACGCCGACGGCCTGGTCCAGGTGTCCGGTGCGCTGACGCCCGGCCAGCGTGTCGTGGTTCCGGCGGCATGAGCGGCGGCGGTATCCCAGGTCCGCCCGTGATGGAGCTGGAGAACGTGTCCAAGGTGTATCCGGGGTCGCCGCCGCTCCGGGCGCTGGATGAAGTCAGCGTGTCGGTGTCGGCCGGCGAGCTCGTCGCGGTGGTGGGCCCGTCGGGGTCGGGCAAGAGCACGATGCTGCACTTGATGGGCACGCTAGACCGGGCGACCAGCGGAGTGGTGCGGGTCACCGGTCTGGACGTAGCGCGGATGCGGGACCGGGAGCTGGCGGCGCTGCGGGCGTCCCGGATCGGGTTCGTGTTCCAGCAGTTCTTCCTCGCCGAGCACCAGAGTGTGCTGGCCAACGTGGCCGACGGACTACTGTACGCAGGGGTCCCGCTCGGCCAGCGCCGCATGCTGGCGGGCGCCGCGCTGGACCGGGTCGGCCTCGGGCACCGGGCTGGCGCCCGGCCGCTCCAGCTGTCCGGCGGGGAGCGGCAGCGGGTGGCGGTGGCCAGGGCAATCGTTGGCCGTCCGCCAGTGGTACTGGCCGACGAGCCGACAGGGAACCTGGATTCAGCCACCGGCGCGGCGCTGCTGAACCTGCTCGAGGAGCTCAACGGCCAGGGGACCACCATCATCGTCATCACCCACGACCACACGGTCGCCGCCCGGACGCGGCGCCGTATCGAGATGCTCGACGGGCACATCACCACCGACAGCAGCGCCGCCGCCGCGGCCGGGACCCGTTCCGTCCAGGAAGGACAGTCATGACGACCACATCCCCCCCGCCCAGCCTGGTTCCGGCCCGGCTGCGCCTCGGTGACATGGCCGGGCTGGCCAGCGTGGGGCTGCGGACCCGGAAGCTGCGGGCATCGCTGTCGGCGCTCGGGATCGCGATCGGGGTGGCGGCGATCGTGGCCGTCCTCGGCCTGGCCAGTTCCTCCCAGGCCGGGCTGCTAGCTGAGATTGCCCGCCTGGGGACCAACCTGCTGACGGTCACTAACGGGCAGAACCTCGCCGGGAACACCGTCGAGCTGCCCAGTGCCGCCCCCGGGATGATCGGTGAGCTGCCCGGTGTCACCGCCGTCCAGTACACCGGTGCTGTCAGCGGCGTCAATGCTTATCGGAGCCCAGCGATCCCCGCATTCCAGACCAACGCGCTGAGCGTGGTGGCCTCCAGCCTTGACCTGCCCGCCTCGGTGGGCACATCGCTGGCCCAGGGCAGCTACCTCAACGCCGCTACCGCCAGCAAGCCGGTCGTGGTGCTCGGCGCCAGCGCAGCCCAGCGGCTGGGCATCGACCGCATCTGGCCGGGTGAGCGGATCCTGGTCGGCAGCCAATGGTTCTACGTGGCGGGCATCCTCAAACCCGCCGCCCTCGCCCCGGAGATCGACTCTTCCGTTTTGGTCGGCTTCCCCGCCGCCGGGCACTACCTCGGCTTCGACGGGCATCCTTCGGAGATATACGTGCGGGCACAGAACAATCAGGTCGCCGCGGTCGACAGCCTGCTCGCTGCCCAGGCCAACCCGGAAAGCCCCAACCAGGTCGCCGTCTCCCGGCCGTCCGCCGCGCTGACCGCGCAGGCCGATGCGGCCGGGGCCTTCAATACCCTCTTCCTCGGCCTGGGCGCGGTCGCGCTGCTCGTCGGCGCGGTCGGCGTGGCGAACATCATGATCATCTCGGTGCTGGAACGCCGTCCGGAGATCGGGCTGCGCCGGGCGCTGGGCGCCACCAAAGGACAGATCCGGATCCAGTTCCTGTCCGAGGCCATCCTGCTTGCCCTGATCGGCGGCGTCGTCGGGGTCATCCTCGGGGTCGCCGCGACCGTTGTCTACGCCCACGCTAAAGGCTGGGCAATCGTCATCGCCCCCGAAGCATGGGCCGGCGGCCTCGGTGCCACCATCTTCATCGGTGCCCTCGCCGGGCTCTTGCCGGCCATCCGCGCGGCCCGGCTGTCACCCACACAAGCGCTCTGGGCCACCTGACCACCCACCCGCTGACGAGCGCACGGCAAGGGACGAGGATCTCCGCGCGAGCACCCGCGCCCAGCGCTCCGAAGCGCTCACCGCGGCGCTTGACGACGCGCTGGCAGGCCCTGGCCGCCTGGTGGCACGCGCCCTGGTGCTCCGCGTCGTCTGCAGACGGAAGCGCCCAGCGGACTTACCGCTTCGAGCCAGGCAGCCGCCGGCGCCATCGCCCGGGAACGCCTCGCCGCCGCCCCGCGCATCCCCGGGAAGGTAAACCGGCGTGCCTGGCCTGCGGCACCAGCGGCGGATCGCCACACGAGTGCCGATTACCAGCGAATATCACGCTGCGTGACAGCATCATCATAGGGGACTCCGGGTGCGTTCCCGGTGACTGCCGCGAAGGTCTAGACCATTGGTCTAGTGAGCCTGAATGGGCGTGGCGGCGCGATCCCGGGACGCGTGACCCCGGATCCGGCGCCTGGCCGCCCGTTTTTGACAAGACCGGATTGCCGGGTCCGTGCGCGCGAGCAACCACGGAGCAACCAAGGGGACAAAACGGACACGAAAAAAATGACCTGGGATGATGTAATCCCAGGTCAGACCGGGTGAGGTCTTCATCCCTGAAGGAGCGGTGCCGTGTCAAGGGGGGTTTTGTCCGGGGTCTGGGGGCTGGCTGGGCGTGCGTGACTGGCGTCTCGTGTTTCCCGGTAGCTGCCAGGGTCCGTGGCGGACGGCTGGGCGGGTCAAGGACCGGGCGGAGCCCGGCCGCCGGGGCGGCGCCGGAGGTGTCCTTGAGGCGGCTGGCCGGGAGCCCGATGATGTGGCGGCGGGAAACCGGAGCCGTGTGCGGTTGCTCGGTGTCTGGTTGTCTTCCGGGTCCGTCCCCATGACCGGTTAGCGGGTGCGGGCAGTGCCGCTGGCTGCATTCATCCCTTCGCGTGGCCCCGGCCAGGGCCGGGGAGCATGGGGCGGGTTCGCGTCAGGGCGGCCAGGCGGGGTCAATCACGTTTGGCGCCCGCGCCGCCGGTGACGGCGGGGCAGAAGACTTGGCGACCGCGCGCCTGGCCGCTGGCCAGGGGAAAGCTGTTCATGCCGCCCGCGCTGGCGTGGTCACGGGCGGTTCTGGGGCGGGCGCGGGCAGGCAGCGGATCTGCCCGTCGCGCAGGCCGTAGTAGATCAGGGTGAGGAGCTTGCGGGCGGCGGCGACCTTGGCGATGTTGCGGGTTTCCTTCCCGCGGCGGGCGATGATGGCCGCCTTGACCGCGCCGGTCACCGAGTCGCTGCCGGCCCGCTGGATGGCCTCGATCAGCGCCCACCGCAGCATCCGCGAGCCCTGCTTGGTCACCCGCCCGCGGGTGATTTTGGTGCCGGATTCGCGGTGGCGGGGAGTGAGCCCGGCCCATGCGCACAGCTGGGCGGGGTTCTTGAACCGGGTCACCTCGCCGATCTCGGCGATGATGACCGCGGCGAGCACCGGGCCGATGCCGGGCAGCTGCTGGATCACCTGATAGCCCTGGTGACCGGCCAGCAGGTCCGCGATCACCTCGCCGAGCATGGTGATCCCGGCATCCAGCACGCCGATGATCTGCCGCAGCGAGGTGACCTTCCCGGCGTATGGCTGCGGCAGGCCGAGGGCGTCCAGCCACGCCGGCCCGGCCTTGCCGAAGATGTCGCTGCAGGTGACCGGGACGCCGAGCTTGGCCAAGACCGCGTGGACCTGGTCCTTGCAGCTGGTCCGCAGGTGCACGAGCTTGATCCTGTACCTGGTGAGCTCGCGTAGCTCACGGATCTCAGGCGGGGCGATCCACGCCTCCGCCAGGCGGCCCATCCGCAGCAAGTCAGCAAGGTCAGCGGCGTCGCGCCCGTCGTTCTTGACCCTGCGGTAGGTGAACGCCTTCACCCCGGGCGGGTGCGCCAGGTGCACCTCCGCGCCCGCGGCGGCGAGGGTGCCCGCCGCCCAGTACCACCCGTACGTCGCTTCCAGGACGACCTCCGGGTGCTTGCCGGCCCGGGCGATCTGGCTCCTGAGCTCCACCGGGCTGTTGATGATCCTGGCCGTTGCGAGCCGCCGGCCGTCCCCGGTCATCCGCACCAGCACGCTGCGGCGCCGGTGCAGGTCCATGCCGACGACCTGCCGGCCGTCATACGCTGTCTCCATTGGGGGCCTCCCTTTCCTGGTGGAGACGGATGCTTGGCAACTTCCAGCATCCGCCAGGGAGCGGGAGGCTCCGCTCCTTCATCGCATCACGTTTAGGGCTGGCCTGGGCGAACGGGGCGTGGGTGGAGGTCTGCCCACAGGTTAAGCGGGCGTCAGCCACACGATCTGGAGGCGGTCGTTCCGGTGCTGTGGGCGGGCTGGACGATGCCCGCTGGTCAGGTCGGCTAGCGGTTCCAGCGGGGGTCGTTTTCGGCGATGTCGAGGCTGAGGGCCTCTAGCTCGGTGATGAGCTCGCGGAGCCGCTTGTGGTTGTCGAACCAGGGGGCGTAGTCGGCGAGCTGGTCGTCGGTCAGGATGCGGGTTGAGGTTTTGCCGTTCTTCTTGCGGGTCCACTGGTGGTAGGGGCCGTGGAGGCGCGGGGGGTCGGCGCGGCAGCGGCAGCTGGGGTATCCGCAGCGGGTCATCCGGTCGGCGACGGTGCCGGGCAGGGCGAAGGCGAGGGTGGCGAGGCGGGCGGTGATCTCGGCGGCGATGGCCTTGGCGCGGGCCTGCTGGGCCGGGGTGGGTGACACGCTGTCATTGTCGCAGCCGGGATCCCGCACTTTCCGCATTCCGTTAAGTATAAGTGCTGTATGGCGAGTGCTGATGTTGCCGTCTATATCGGGCGGTGGCGGCCGTCGTCGGTGTCGCCGGAGGCGGCGGCGTTCGCCCGGGACGTGATCACGCAGACTGGGCCGGAGGGACGGGAGCGGGCGAAGAATCTGCTGTGGGCAGCCGGGAAGCTCGCCGATTACGCGCTCGGGCTGGGGCTGGACCTGGTGCCGGAGATTGTGCTGCACCCGTCGGCCGCTGAGCGGTTCACCCGGTGCGCGCCGGGCCTGTCGGGGCCGGCCCGGCGCACGCTGCGCACGAACCTGCGGTTCATCGGCCGACGGGTGGTGCCGCAGCTGTACCCGGCCGATCTTCCGCTGCCCCGGGAGCGGTCCAAGAAGCCATACAGCCCGGCGGAAATCGGCGGCTACCTGGCGCTGGCGGGCGCCCAGCCCACAGTGGGGCGGCGGATGCACGCGGCGGGGCTGGTCTGCCTGGGGGCCGGCGCCGGGCTGATCCGCGGCGACCTGCGCGACGTGCGCGGCACCGAAGTTGCCTGCCGGTCCGGCGGCGTGATCGTGACCGTGCGCGGCGCCCGGCCGCGCACCGTGCCTGTCCTTTCCCGCTACCCCGCCCCGCTGCTGGCCGCGGCCCGGTTCCCCGCGGCGGGGCTGGTCTGCCGCGGGGCTGACCCCGGCCGCCGTAACATCACGAACCCGCTGATCGCCGCGCTGGACGGCGGGAGCGGCCTGCCCCGGCTGGACACCTCCCGGCTGCGGGCGACCTGGCTGGCCGGCTGCGCGGACCAACTGGGCCTGGCCACATTCATGCACGCCGCAGGGATCAGCTACTCCCAGCGGCCCGGCGATCTCGTTGCCGGGCTGGAGCCGGCCGGGGAGGCCGAGGCGGTCAGGCTGCTCGGGGCGGCGCGTCGGCCATGACCGGCCTGGCGGCGCTCGAGGAGATCATCGATGCCTCCGGCATCGCGCCGCGGGCCGGGGCCATGCTGCCCGCGGGAGCGCGCGCCCGGCATCTGAGCGTCCACACCCTGCTGGCCGGCATGTGCCTGACCCAAGCTGACGGGCGGCCCGCCCACCTGACCCGCGTCCGCCAGGCCCTGGTCAGCCTGCCCGCAGACGACCAGCGGCGTCTCGGTGTCCTCACGGACTGGAAGAACGGCGCGCACCTGCTGACTTACCGGCAGACCGAGTACACCTTCCGCCTGGTCGCCAGGGCGCTAGCCAAGGACGAGCCGGACGGGCTGCCGTCGCCTGAACTGCAGGCGGCCTGCGACGGCCTGCTGGAAGCTTCCGTCCCGGAGGAGCTCAAGGACGCCAGCGCCTCACTGGCCGTGGACTGGACGGACCTGGAAACCTTCTCCCGGCCCCCGCCGCACGGCACCCGCGACTGCGCCGATCCGGAGGCGTCCTGGGGCCACCGCAGGAACAACCTGCTGCGCGGTCAGGACGAGCTGTTTTTCGGCTACTACTTCTCCGCCGGGACCATGGAGCGCGAGGAGAACGGCGCGGAGGTCCCCGAGCTCACCCGGCGCATGACCCTGTGTTCCTGCCGCCACGATCCCGCCCGCGCCCTAGTCCCGGTCCTGACCGCGATGCCCGGGCACGGCATCCCGCTCGGCGACATCCTCGACGATTCCGGCTACTCCCACCGCGACGCGGACGCCTGGGCGCTGCCGCTGCGTGCCGCCGGCGCCGCCCTCGTCCAGGACCTGCACCCGCACGACCTTTTCCGGACTAATTTTTGTCCGTTTTACGTATTCTCCTATGAATTTGGTGGAAGGGGATGGCGGCGGTTATGGGGGATTGCTGATGGCCGGCATTCCGAGGTCGGTGGGTCCGCTGCGGCGGGTTGTGCCCATGCTTCCGGTGAAGGTGGTGCAGTTTGTCTTTATCGGCCCTCCGGTGGTCTCGGGGGCGCCGGGCTCGCTCCGCCACCTCCCGTCCCCGGCTCCCGGGGAGGCGCGGCGCCGGCG
>OFHK01000343.1_pt1 | contig 14429 bp, 12 predicted proteins | sample 1521951 | NCBI WGS metagenome assembly OFHK01 (sample SAMEA2468436, study PRJEB22500) | soil metagenome | biome: Glassland; feature: Farmland; material: Clay | place: Australia | collected 2013-01-31 | depth 0.55 m
GCGGCCTGTTTCTGTGGGACTGAGTGTGGTAACCCAATCCTTTCGAGAAGCAGGCCGCCTTTCACGTAGGCGCGCCGCTAACCGGAAATTTGCCACAAACCTGGCACCCCCGCGTGAATAACACTCAAGGTATGCATGTGGAAACCAGATGCAAATCTTGTGGCAAGCTAACTGATCAGGTCGTCATCAGCTATGAACTGCTTCCCATTCTACGAGAGGCAGGGGTGGACTTGGCACTTATGGGACCACTTATAGGACGCCTCATGGACATCATCCCCCTCATGCCGATCCTAGTCGGGAGGCCTACGGTCTGCCGTTGCGGAACGGTGAACCGATGATTGGCACGGGGAGCGGGATCCCGGGCTGCAGTCGTCTGCCGGGCTTGCCGTGGCGGGCCACATGGCCAGCAGCAAGCGTCCCGGTCACGTTCGTCGTCGCGCCCGAGAATGGCTCACGCAGGAGGGACCAACATGACTGAAGGCGGGCAGTCCTCACAGCCACCGAGTAGCCGTTTCGGAAGCCTACGCAGCCACGGCTCGGCAACGCCGACCCCTCTATATCCACCTAGTGGGGCGGCTGAGGGCTTGGCGTCAATGTCCTCGCGGTCGCTGCGCATTGGCCTGTGGGGTGGGGTATCAAGCGGTAAGACATTGTTTACCGGTGCCCTGCAAGTAGCCGTTAATGCAGCAGGCGCTAATGCACAGGGGCATGGCTTGCGAATTATTGCCGTTAACGACGCAGCTACGAGCCACATGAGTGAGGCGACTGATGCGCTCGGCAGGATGGGCAATCTTCCGCCCGCCACGGTGGATGCGAGCGAGCTACGTTGGGTCTTTAGTGGCAAGCTAACCAACCCACGAATGTCCGAAAGGCATCTCCGCTATCCCGGGTGGCTGTCCCGCACCGTCCGGTTCGAACTAGACTTGCGTGAGCCACCCGGCGAGGATTATGGCCAGGAATATCCGGCCTCGGGCCCACGCGTGCCAACGATCAACGAGTCGGTGGCTGCACTGGCGCGGTCCGACGGCATCATCTTCCTCTTCGACCCAGTGGCTGAAGCTGAGCACAGATACTCTGCCAAGTTCTTCGCGGACACTCTGGCTATGCTGAATACGATGAGCGTCCGTGACGGGCGGAGCGCTGGCCGCTACCTGCCGCAGCGACTTGCCGTGTGCGTGACGAAGTTCGACGATGATCGAGTTTTCCACCGGGCGGCGGCGGCCGGACTGGTCTTTGGCGATGCGAAAGGTACCCTCCGGGTACCCGACCGCCTCGCAGCGGAGTTCTTTGAGTTCATATGTAAAGATACCGGCCAAGCCAATGGACTGCATTTGCTGGAAGCGGTCCGCAACAATTTCAGGCCTCGCTCGGTCCGTTACTTTGTCACCTCGGCAGTCGGTTTCAGTGCTGCCTCGGCTGGTGACATGACCGGGGGTCCGATTCTCCGCCGTGACCCGAACATTCAGGGCTCTGGACAGGGAGGGCCGCAGCAAGTGCGTGAGCAGGCGCGGCCGATCAACGTCCTCGAGCCACTCCTATACCTTGTCCGCAATGTGCGCAGGGGCCGGGCGCTTCAGGAAATGCGTGAGCGCATGACAGCTGACAGGCCGGGGCCGTGACAATGCTTGACCCGCCTGGTGCCGTCGAGGTCCGGTGGGCGCTGTTCGGCAAGCCGCCCCGGGACCGTCATGATTACCGGGTCCTGGCTTGCTCGGATGGCCCGGAACGGTGTTTGGATTTTTACCCCCCAGCGCGCGCCGGGGTGAGTGTCGCCGCGCGGGACGCGACTTCCCCGCAGCAGGTTAGTTTCATGCCCTGGGAGTACCAGGGACTGAGTTACATCGGGGTCACTGTCATCGATCCGAGTGGGCACAACGATGGGGATGGCAGGCCGATCACCGAGGGGCGCTTCTTTGCCTTTCCCGCCACGTGGGCGTTGGAAAGCGGTATTTCATTCTCGGGGCTGTATGACACTGTCCGAGAGGTGCGACTCTCATCTGAGGACGCTCCTGGCCTTCTGAAGCTCGACGTGGCTACGCAGGATCTGCTAGGAGCGGCACAAGTTCTGCATGACCACCCGCAAATGGGCGCCTGGCTCATTCGCTTGGCCGGCACTGTGATGGACCGGTCGGTAGTGGTCACCCGAGCACCGTCCGAGTTCGACCAACGCCTGGCTGCCCTCGATGTGGTCGCCGCGCTGCTTCCGGCGTGGGCCCGATCTCACATCTCGGCTACGACCTGGGCTGACAAACCTCGAAAGGAGTTCAGTCTGGCGTTCGGGGAGACAGCCGAGCGGGGTCAGGTAAAAATCCCGTGGGGCGAAGAAGATGGCCGCCACGGGGCGGCTGGTGGATACGCCGATCTGCTTGGGGACCTGTGCTGGCACTCATATGGCGTGGAGCCGGTGCTGGCCTATCTAGCGTCGCTGCACACGCCACCGAGGTCTGGGACCAAGGCTGATGTAGCCGAGCTGGCCACCACTGACTTGGCGGTCCTCACCAGTCTGGTGACGTTCGACCCTTCGCAGCCTCCCGATTCCGAGCATCTCAGCGAGGTAGCCGCGCTGGGTCAGCAAACCCCCGTTCATCGCTGGCCGCCGGAGATCGCACGCCGGATTGAGGGCTTCGTGCTGGACGCCGCGATAGCAGAAATGCCGAAGTCTGGGGAAGCGCTCAGCTCCGTGTGGTCACCGTGGGTCGCGGACGCAGCGGCGCACGCCGCCATTGCGCACTTGGCCTTCGGCCACACCGGCCCAGCCTTGGTAATGCTCTTGGCCGCGTGGGGCGCAGGCGAAGCTGACTCGTTCCTGCGGCAGCTTGTGAATGCGGCCATGCCCGTGAATAACGCCAGTGCCGAGCTATCGCTTGCCTCGGCACCTCTCGGCCAGGACAGCCTGGTTGAGCTCCTCAGGCTGGCCGCGCGAACACCTAGCCTGCTAGTCGAACTGCATCCGGCGCTTCGGGAAGCTGACACACTGAGCCGCCGTGTGGTCGCCGCCGTCGCCCGCGACCAGGCAGACGCCACTGTGGCCTTCATTTCAGCCTTGCTTCCCGGGGTAAGCGAGCTAGCTGATTCTGCCGGTGCACCAGCGTGGCTGCGCCTCCTCGCGCCATGGTCGCGGCCCGTGGCCCGCGCGCTTGGATCCGGCAACAGCGCATGGCCAGGCGATGTTGTCTCAGAACTCGACCTCGGCGCGATTCCGGCCATCTGGGCTGTCGCCAACGCGCTGCGCATCCCGGACTTGGTGGACTTGACATGGGAACAACTCATCAATCTGTCCCGCTACACGCCCGGTGCTCCGACGCTTAGCGATCTTTCCGGCTGGCCGGCGTACGGCTGGGCTCTCACCGAGCGCTTCGGCCAGAAGCTGAGCGTGCGGACACGGGCCCATGCCGACATGGCGAGGATTGCAGTGGGGTTGGCGCCTGCGGATGCTCCCGGGCCGGAAGAGGCAGGGCTACATATAGACCGGTACGTGGAGGAGTGCCTGCACACGTGCCATTCCGAAATATTCACGGCCGAAGAACGCGTCCGGTTGCGTAAACAGCTCAGTGACTATCTGCTTGCCCAGGAAGATACGACGCTATCGCGGGCAGCGGAAAGGTTGCTCGACCGCCTGGCTGATAGCCCTTACGAAGACGACCGCGAGTGGCTCGTGTCACAGCTGGTGCAAGAACGTGTCAAGAGTCCGGGGTGGACGAAGTGGCTGCGTAAGAAATCCAGGAAACTACGCCGCGCTCTAGCCAGGTCCTCACGCGGGACTGCGGAAGCGGCTGCAGCTGGGCAGCTCCGGCTGGAGATCAGAGCGCTGGCGAGTGCCGAAGCGGAAATGCCAGATACCCTCAACTCGCTGGCCGATGCCGCTGCGGGTGAAGGGTTTGGCCACCAGAACCGGAGTACCTCGGCACAAGTGGTGCTCCGTGAGCTGAGGGCGTGGCCGGGTCATCGGCATCCCGAAGTAGTGCACGACCTGCTGGGTCGCTGGGAGGCGGAGTTGCGCCACCATGGCCTGGCGAAAGCGGACGCGCAGCGGAAGATCCGCGACGCACGGTCCGAGATCCTCAGCGGAATCTGGGGATCCGAAGTCGCCCGCGAGCATGCCATGTACTACTCCGGAGTCGTCGCTTTGCGGAAATTGGAACGGAATCGTGAAATAGACGAGGCGACGGTGGAGATTCATCAGATCGACGCCAATATCAAGGAGCGGCAAGCGGAGATTGGCAGGCTCCAAAGGGAGATCGGCGTAATCCGAGCCCGCATCGATCAGCTCCAAGCAGACATTGAGGGATACGAGCGGTTCGGGCGTGAGATATCCCGGCTTTTTCCCGCTGACGGGAGCCGCTAGTGGAGCGACCTTCATCCGCTCGCAAGGATCGTCGGTCCGCTGCCTGTTCACGGGCGGGCAGACCTGGCTCGCCGGGAAATCTTCGGCGCAGCGAAGCATGGCGAGAGCACAGAGCCCACCAGGGCCTAAGACGGGCTGGCTGCCACCGCCATGGGTCGGAGATAATAATGGGAGGACGGCCGTGCAGCTGAGAGTACGGATATACGACCGGCGTGAGCGCCAGAGCCAGCGGCTGGGTCGTCACACCCGGGCCTGGTTCAGTCGGAGAGTACGGCCATTCCTAACCGTGATGGCCATGTCTGCGGTTGGCCCACTCCTGGTCATCGCTCCACCAACGGTAGCGGACAACCCGGCGCCCACAGTGGACCAGATCTACCAGGCATTGCACGTAGACGACGTTCCAGCCGCCTATGTAATTCTTGTTGACACCTCGTCGTCAATGATGGGCGACGGTATGTACCCTCAGGTAAAGCGCTATGTCCAGAGATTTGAAAAGGCGATCTCGCCACAGGACTCGGTTACCTACTATACGTTCGACTCCAGCGTCAGTGGGCCTTACGCAAGCGCACGAAACCTCCCGCAGGCCGCCGCGGGAACGGCCACCGATTTCGGGCCGGCATTCGCTTACGCCCTCAGCGACCTGTCTGCGGCCGCGGACCGAGGGGTCCGGGTCGGCGGTCTCTTCTTGCTGTCAGATGGCCTCCTTGACGCTCCAAGGACAGACACTAAGTACCTCACCCTCCACAGCGGCGGCTGGTCGGAGCTGAGGAGGACGGCAGCCATCCTTGAGGAGCGGATGGCTCTGGAGGGATATGGCTTGGCCAGGCAAGGGAAGTCATCGGCCAGCCAGACTGGCCGTCGCTGTGGTGGCATACCGACAACGGACCCGTCGACCTGCGCCGGCGTCCAGGAGGTTCTCACGTCGGTGCTCGGGCCGAACGTCATCGTCCTTAACGACACATCGTCTGGCCAGATCAGCTCGTTGCTCAACCAGGCGAAGGCCAATGAGCGGCAGGCCAAAGCAATTCACCGGTTGCTGACCGCTGACGAGCACCGAGGTGTCAGCGCGACGGTCAGCGCAGTTAGCGGGGAGAATATGGCAGCTCTAGACCTTGGTCAGGGTAGCGCACCAGTAGTCGTCAGGATCACCTCTCACATTCCTTATTTCACTGACATTGAGGTCACCAAGCTGGCCGCAAGAAAAGTCGGAGGATTTCCTGTGAAGCTGGTCGGCCTGCCAGTGACGGTCCGCCTTGGCCCTGGCCAGACACGGGCGCTTCCCGCACATCTTCAATGGGCCATCCCGCGCGCCAGTGGACTGATCGCTGGCCGGACAATCCTTACCGGACACCTCAGTGTCACCGGGCAGGTCAGTTCATCCTGGGTACCCGTGATCAAGGCCAATCTGCTCCCTGCTTTCACCCTGGGTGGACTGACGGGTGCCCGGGCTAACTATGGCGGCAGCTATGTCCGTACGATCGATGTCATGCAATGGGCGATGATTGGCGGCGCTGTGCTCGGTGCCCTGCTGCTTTGCTTCCTGACCTATCTATTTGCTGTCCCCCGGCTTAGGGGCGACCTTGTGCTGCTCAACCTTGCGGATGACCATGAAGTGCCGCTCACCGTGCATGGTCACCGTCGGTGGCGCGGAGACCTAGACGATGTGATGGGCAGCCCAGGTAGCATCCTCGTGCGAGGCGCACGCCGAGGTGGCGCACGAATAAGCCTGCGCCGGGAGATGGCCGTGGCAACCAGGTCAGGACGCGGAAGGCTCACCCGCGATGGCATTCTTGTGCTGGCAAGCCTCGCCTTCCGGCACCGCACCGGCGAGTTACCCTGAGGTGGTTTCGTTTACCTCACCGGCGGGCGCGCTGGCGGGTTTCCTGGTAGGCTTGTTGCCGGGTTCGCGGGCGGGACCGAGGCCGGGTACGCGGATGCAGCAGGGAGGGCTGGGCAGAATAGGGAGCCGCGCAGACGGGCGTGTCCTCCGGGTCTGGCAAGGTCGGGCCGATCCTTGGGTGTCTGGCCGGACCCGGCCAGTGCCCACCGGCCCCACCTGGAGGCGTTCTCGCGACCTTCGCTGTCACCGGTCGGGCGTGCGACTGCGGCCGGGGTGGCTGGCGCAGCCGGTTCCGTCCCGGTCATGATGTGGGCGGCTGTATGTTCACAGTTGAAGGAGAGCCATATGCGGCTTGGCCTTCGAGTGGTTGCCGCAGCGCGTCGCTGGTCCCTATGCTCATGAAGGCACCGCTGATCGTGTTCGAAAAGAGCCTCACGCCTTGCGGGGGGCCGCAAAGCCAGTGACTAATCAAGTGACTACGCACGCAGACGGCTCCGGGGGCAGCTGGACACAGCCAGACTGAGCATCCGCTCCGACCTGCGGATCACCGACCCATTCCGACGTCTTCAGACGGTTACGTCAGGAATGGCATGCAAGAGGTCAGGAGTTCGAATCTCCTTAGCTCCACGTTTTCGCAGGTCAAGGGCCTGTTGTGATCTTGAAATCTGATCTTCGACTTCTTGCATTGCTTAGACGCCACACGGTAGTGGAGCCTTAATCCCGGACCGGAGTCCTTGCAGGTCAGATGGCTCTGGCCACGTCAGAACCCGGTCACGCCCGCTGACGGGCTCCATCCGGGAGCCAAAGTGGGAGCCATTCGGTGATACTGGTCAGCTGACGTGGAGGCTCATGGGACGCCTGAGATGCTCGGTGCAGTGGCCCCCGCTACGCTCAGTGAGCCCGGAGAGCCCTCCTGATTCGGCAGGCTGCGACAGATCGATTACGATCGATTGCCTCGCCGATTGACGACCGCTGCGTGCATAACAACCGGTTATGCACCGGCACCAGTGCCTGCTCACCGCCGGCGAAGTCGCCGCGCTCGACACCGTCGCCGGCAAGGTCATCGCGCACCTCGCCGGCGAGGTGCCCGCCGAGCTACCGCCACGCTGACCCTGAAACGGCCTGCCCGCGCTACCGCGCCGTCTGTTCGCTGCCTGGGTCGTCAACCCGTTGCCGGGCTGACGACATGCTGGGGGTCGGCCGAAGCCGGCGCTATTCCGGGATCCGGCCGATCGTCAGCAGCCGGACCGCGCGGTGGTGACGATCACGCGCTGGAAGGCCGCGCCGCGGTAGATCACCAGCGTCCGCCCGGCGGGCGAGCTGTGCACGAGCGCGCGGCTGGGGCCGCACGTCCGGACGCGCCAGCTGGGCAGCCTGCGGTGGAGGCTGGCCAGCCCGCTGGACGCGTCCGCTCCGGCGACCGTCAGCTCCAGGTCGCTCTCGATCCGGGTCACCCGCGACCGGGCGAAGCTCACCGTCCAGCCGGCCCGCTGCGTGGAACCGCCGCCGTAGCCGACCGAGAAGCCCGCGCCGAAGCTGCGCGTGCAGCGCCGGCACGGGCCTGGCGCGTGCCGCGGGCCGCGCAGCAGGCCGACCACCGCCGTCTCGCGTTCGCCGAGGCTGACCAGCCCGATCCCCCGGTCGATGTGGACGGTCCCGAGCGCGGTCGTGCTGGGCAGCAGCCCGGCCCACGCACCGGCCTGCTGCTCCTGGCCCCCGGTGCACACCGAGAACCTCGAGTGCAGCGGCTTGCCGTTCCAGCGGCCGGCGATCGAGACCGTCGGCGCGCCGGCCGGGCAGGAGTGGCCGGGGCCCGGGAAGCTGTAAAGCAGCGCCGGGTGGCGCATGATCGCGGCGCAGATCCGCGCCGGGTGCGGGACGGTCCCGCCGGCCGGGTCGCAGCGCAGCTCGTAGCCGAACGAGCCGAGCATCGTGCCGAGTTCCATGACGCGGACATCCCCGGCGCCGCGGCCGTTGCCAGGCAGCCGCGGCTGCGGCGCGACCTGGGCGTCGACGCGCACGGCGACCCTGCCGCCGCGCGCCGGAACCGCGTTGACGACCAGGTCGGGCCAGCCTGCGAACCCGTGGATCGAGGTGAAGGCGAACGAGGTCCACTGCTCGCCCGCCGAGCCGGCGCCGGAGTCGTCCTGGCGGGAGCCCGCCGGGCGGTGGCGCTGCATCCAGCCGATCACCGAGGCGGGCGTACCGGGAACGACGAAGAACTCGTGTCGGTCCACGAGGTGCGGCACGACCGGCACGCTCACCGAGTACGACGACAGCGCCGCGTCGGCCCCGGCGGGCTTGCGCGCGGACGGCCTGGCGCCCGGCGGCAGCCGGACCAGCCCTAGCAGGTGCCGCGCCTCGGCGCGCGCGGCCCGCAGGTTGTAGACCGAACCGCCGACGGAGGCGCCGATCGTCGGCCCGCCGCCGGGCCCGCGCGCCGCGCAGCCCGCCGTGACCGCTGCCAGTGCCCCGATCGCCAGCCACGCCAATGCGAAGTGCTTACGCGTCGTTGATACCTCAGTTCTCCCCCTCAGGTACGGGGACTGGCAAGCTCAGCGATGATCTGCGCCACCGATGCCTGCTTGGTCTCCCAGTTCGCGACCAGGTACCGGGTGGTCCCACGACGCAGTCCGCCCGGCACGGTCCACCGCAGGCTGAATGTGTGCAGTCCCAGGGGGAACGGCTTTCGGGTGTGCGCCAGGATCGGGTGCATGTCGCCCGGCGTGCCAAGGACGCCCCTGGAGACGCCGAGCCACAGGGCTGTCACCGTGGGCGTGAGGGTTGCCACCCTGGCGTGCGCCGGGACGGTCACGCCGACGCTGATCCTCAGGTGCTTGCCCGGAGTGACCGCAAACCTGGGTATCCGCCTCCCTTGCGGGCGCGTTCCTGACTGGCCATTCACCCGCACCGTGAACGACGGGCTGAACGGGACGACCCCTGGCGCCGCCGCCGTCGGCGGTGTGCTCTTACCGTTCAGCGAAATCGGAACCACCACGGCAATGGCAGCCACTGCCAGCAATGACCCCGAGACCAGTCCGATGATCCGGGCACGGCGCCGCCGGATCCGGCCGGTCAGCCCCTCAACGGTGAAGCGGGGCGGGCTGACCTGAGCGGCTACCGCCGCCAGGCGCTCGCGCAGATCCTGCTCGTCGAACGTCATCGGCCTCATCCCTTCCACGCTATCCGTTGTCAGCGGGAGACAGGCGCGCGGCCAGCCGGGTCATCGCCTCACTCAGATACCGCTTGACCGTTCCTTCCCCGACGCCCAGCACTGCCGCGACCTGCGCCACCGGCAGGTCCCGGTAGAAGCGCAGGACCACGCAGGCACGCTGCCGTGGTGACAGGTCATCCAGCGCCGCCAGCATGACCTCCCGGCTGAGCACCTGGTCGGCGGGGTCGGAGGCCACCTCGGCGTCTCCAAGTAGCGGTGCCGCCCGGTTCCAGCGCGACCGCCTGCGCGCGATGTCGATGAACCGGTTCACCATGATCACCCGCACGTATGCCTCAGCCGCGCCAGGCCGGGGGGCACGAAGCGGCCGCGCGAACGCCCGGACCAGGGCGTCCTGCACCAGGTCCTCGGCCTGGCCCGTCATCCCCGCACAGCAGGAAGGCCTGGCGCTTCAGCGACCCGGCCTGGTCGCGGGCCAGCTCGGTAAGTGTCTGCTGCCAGCTCGCCATGCCGCTCCCCGGTCATCGGCCTTCCATCTCATACAACGAACACGTCGGCCGGTGCGTTGGGGCCCATGTACTACCGGCGAGGAGACAGCAAGGCGAGCCTGGCCGGTGATCGCTAGTAATGACCATCCGGCGTCGCCGCTGGCCAGGGCGACGATCCGGCCGTGAGGTGGCCCCTCCCGAGACCGGGGTAGCACGGAGACCACGGCAGCCATGACCGTCACCCGGCGTTCCCGGTCGTGGACTAGCCGCTTACAGAGTCGTGATCGACAAATTGTTGCTGCCTATGCTTCGATCACTGCGGTGGCGTGCTCCAGCGGCAGCCGCACCGCCAGCGCCCGGTGCTCGGCGGCCTGGAACCGAGCGGTGCGCTGGTGGGCGCGGCGGCCCCACCGGTCGGCCAGCGCAGTGTGTCAGCCTGGTCCGCTGGCGGGGAAGTCGCGCAGCAGCGTGCTGCTGATCGGCAAAGCACCCGCCGCCATCAGGCTGTCGGCCACGGTGGCGACGATCCGCGCCGTGTCCTCCGGTCCCGCCGAGGCCTCCCTGGCCGAGTCGCTGATCGAGATATGGGTGACTGGCGCGAGCGGGGCCAGGTAGCACTCCGCCGGGGTCGGCCATGGCGGCTCGCTTACGTCCACCGGCACCTGGGCGGGCGGCAGAACGCGACCAGGCCCGATGCGCCCGCACGCGCCGGGGTGAACTCAACCCAGGCGGGCATCCCGGCCAGGTTCGGCTCCGCGAGCACCTGCCCGTGCCATTCCTGCCGACCCCAATTCGGTCGGCCCCCGCCCAGGCCGTCAATGGCCACGTCATACAAGTGACCGGTGTCGTTGGCGAGCGAGATCTCCGACATAGCCTGCCGCATCGGCACGTCCGGCGCAGGAAGCTCACCGCCGGGATCGGGGGGTCACGTGGAAGCTCACCCGCAGCCCCGCCGGTGTCAGCTTCACCCACTCGAAACACACCTCGGCGACCGAGGTCGGGCACAGCACCCCGGCGGCCGCCACCAGCAACAGGACCTCGTGCAACCCGGCACGCCCCCGCGGCCCGCGCATCCCAGTACTCATGGGCGCCGGGCCGGACCGTCAGCTCCCCTTTGGTGACCCCCAGGTGTTCGCGGAGCCCTTGCGCTCCAGCGCGCTCGCCGAGGCGTGCCCGGCGGGCGGCTACTGGTCGGCGGGCAGTTCGACGGTGAGCGGACGCGGCTCCAGCAGGTCGGGCCTGACGGTGGACAGGACCCAGCGGCCGCCGGAGTGCGTGGTGGCGAGGCAGAACCGGCCCGCCGTCACGGCCAGGCCCTTCGCCCAGACGTCCACGAGCCAGCCGAACGGCAGCTCGGCGCGGATGCCTTCCTCGCGCTGCGACAGGCCTGGCTGTCGCCGGCCGTCGATCATCTGCAGGTCCACCGCGAGAGCGGGCTTGCCGAGCCACGCTCGCAGGGCCGCAGTGGCCCGGCCGTAGAGCGCTGCGTGCAGTCGCGGGAGCGCGCGCCTGGCCGCCTCATCTGGCTGGCTGAGCCGCGGCGACCACCCGGCCGCGATGGTGGCGGCGAGCCGGTCAGGCAGGCACCCGCCAAGCTGGAGCAGGTCGATCAGCTCGTCTTCGGGGTCCGCCGTGGCAGGCGCCGGGAGCGCTGGCCCTCGCCCCGCGGTCAGGTGCGCGACCGACGCGGCCGAAGCGGAATAGGACGCCCAGCCGCGGCGTGCGCGAACCGGGGTGAGGCCGCCGGCCAGCCGGGCGAAGCCGGCGCCGCCCGGCCGCGCCGGACCCGGCTGCGGGCTGAGCTGATCGGTGAGGCCGCGGCTGGCGAGGACCAGGACGCGCAGGTCGCCGACGTGGCGGTGCCAGGCATCGAGCATGTCCACGCAGCCGCAGCGTTGCCCGCCGAGTGCCGCGAGAGTTCGCTCGGCGTCGGCGTCGCCGTGATCGAGTGCCAGCAGCTCGCCCGCCTGCCAGCGCAGCCGGTGCTCCTGCCCGCCGCAGCTGATCGTGGCCTGCGCGGCCGGCAGCCCAGCCCACCAGCTGCTCATCACCGGGCCCCAGCCGCCGCCCAGGGCAGCGGCACCGTGATCACGGCGCGCGCCGTCTTCGCCGTCGGCATCAGGTCGAGCCGTGCCGCCTTCGGATCAAGGGCCGGCCAGAAGCTGACGGTGCCCTCGCTGTGCTGGTCATCGCCGCCCCAGCTACCGATCTCACCGAGGTAGTGGTTGCCGCGGTCATCGGCCGCCCACCAGGCGACCCCGGTATCCTCGATCGCCGTCTCGAACGGCAAGGTTCGCAACCGCCTGGCCGTCGTCTCGACCTCGATCTCGAAGCCTTCCTCCTCCGTTTCCAGGCTCATCACCGCCACGCTGATCCCGTCGAACTCCGGCGTGACGGCGCCGATCACAACCTCGCCACCGGGTCCGCCCTCCAGGCGACCGCCGGCCAGCAGCGATTGCCACGGTTCCGGCAGCGCGCGGATCCCGCCGGGCGGCATCGCGACGTGCCCGAGCACGGCGAGCACCGCCCGCAGGTCGGCGAGCTCCGGGGCAGCGGGGTGCACCGCGCCCGCCGCGACCAGCGCGTCGACCGCGGCGTCGAGACCTTCCTGCGGCCCGTGGAGGCGCTCGGAAGCGGCCAGTTGCCGCCACAGGTAGCTCATGGCCGGATCCTGGCCGGGCAGTTCCTGGACCGCCACCTCGATCGCGGGCGGCTCGCGGTCGAGCCCGACCCGTTCGCCGTCGATCTCGATCCGCCTGGTGTCCTTGCCCGGGGGCGTATCGGCGGTGAACCGCCCGCGCCCCTCCTCGTCCGAGCCGCCGCCGCTAAAGTACGCGGAGGCGGTGGTGCCCCGGTCGTCGGTGAGCGTCACTTGCGGCGGGCTCCAGTGGCTGCCGGGAGCCATGGCCCGGTGCGCCCGCAGAGACGACCGCACGGGCCAGAGCACGACGCTGAGCCACGTCTCGTCATCCGCGAGACTGACGAAGCGGACCCGCAGTTCGCCCGCAGACAGCCCGATCACCTGCTCGCAGGCGGCCACGCGGCACGGTTTCAGTGCCGGGGCCGGCCGTGCGCTGCGGGCCCGCTGCGCTCCGCGGGCCTGCCGCGCCCGGCGGGAACATCGCCCGGTGGCGCGCCCCGCTCGGAGCGGAGCTGCACAGCCAGGTCGTAATCGTCGACGACCGCCTGGGCGGCGTCCGCATCGATAACGCCGACGGCGACCAGCGCGGGCCGCCTTGACCACCGGCGAGCCCCACGGGCCGTCGCCGGAGCCGGCCCGGTCGAGCAGCATCCGCTCCCCGGTCAGCCGCAAGTACAGCTCGGCGTCGAACGGCATGCCCACGAGCCTGCCAGCCCGGCCGGGCAGCAGGCAAACTTGGAGCTGTGGAAGACCAGGCCGCCGTCGTGGAGGCGCTCGGGGTCGCGATCGCGGCCAGGGTGCCCGTGCTGCTGTGGGGCGCCCCGGGGACCGGCAAGACATCGGTGATCCGCGCGATGGCCGCTGCGGCGGGCTGGCCGTGCGAGACGGTGATCGCGTCGATTCGCGAGCCCTCCGATTTCGCTGGCCTGCCGGTGGTGAACCACGCTGCGGGCGGCGACGGCGCCCGCGTTGAGTTCGCGCCGCCGCGCTGGGCGGCCGCGCTGGCCGGCGCGGGGCACGGCGTCGCCTTCTTCGACGAGGTCTCGACCGCGCCGCCGGCCGTGCAAGCGGCGCTGCTGCGGGTCGTGCTCGAGCGGACCGTCGGCGACCTGGCGCTGCCCGACGCCGTCTCCGTGGTCGCTGCCGCGAACCCGCCCGAGCAGGCGGCTGACGGCTGGGATCTCTCGCCGCCGCTGGCGAACCGGTTCTGCCACCTGGACTGGCCGGTCGGGGCGCGGACGGTGGCCGCCGGGTTCACCGGCGGCTGGCCGACCTCGCGGCCGCCGCGGCTGCCCGGCGGCTGGGAGCAGCGCGTCCCTGTGGTGCGCAGCTGGATCGCCGCCTTCTTCACGGTCCGCCCGGCGCTCGTCCTTGCTCCGCCGCAGGACGCGGCCGGCTCTGGGCGCGCCTGGCCGAGCCCGCGGACCTGGGACATGGCCGGACGCCTGCAGGCGGCGGCCGAGGCCGTCGGCGCGGGCGAGCTGGCCGCGTCGCTGCTGGTGCGGGGCTGTGTGGGAACCGGGGCAGGCGTGGAGTTCCTGACCTGGCTGGCCGAGGCGGACCTGGCAGACCCGGAGGCGGTGCTGGCGGATCCGGACAGCTTCGTGCTGCCCGAGCGCGGCGACCGGGCCTACGCGGCGCTCTCCTCGGTCGCGGCCGCCGTCGCCGCGGACCCGGGCGACGGCCGCTGGGCACGTGGCTGGAAGAGGTCTTCGGGCAGGCCGCCGAGTCGGCCCCTGACGTGGCCGCTGCCGCCGCCCGCACGCTGGCCCGCTGCCGACCGGCGGGCGCCGCCACCCCCCCCCGCGTGGCGGCCCCCCCCCCCCCGCTGCCACCCGGCCGGCCGCCTGCGGCGGGCGTGCCACGGGCGGGCGCGCCCCGCGCGCCGCCCCGGCCCCCCGCCCGCGGGCGGCCGGCCGCGCGCCGCGCCTGCGCCGCGCGCC
>OFHK01000344.1_pt1 | contig 14407 bp, 13 predicted proteins | sample 1521951 | NCBI WGS metagenome assembly OFHK01 (sample SAMEA2468436, study PRJEB22500) | soil metagenome | biome: Glassland; feature: Farmland; material: Clay | place: Australia | collected 2013-01-31 | depth 0.55 m
GTCTTCAATATCTTCAGGCCGCGCGCGCCAGCCTGGTGCGCTTTTTCGATTTGATCACCCTGAAATTTCGGAAAGTCCGGCTCATTCAATCTCTCCCACCACGGCTCGGTAAAAACCAGAAACCTGCCAGGATGCACGGTTTGACATTTGGCGATGGTTTCCTCAAGTCCGGTGCCTACGCCCCCTGTCAGGTCAACCATGGTGCGCAGGTTCTTTCTGTCCATAACAGCCAGCAGGTTGGCGGGATCGTCTAGGAAGGTCATCTTCTCCCCCATGCCCACGCCATTTTTATTCACGGATTTCCAGGAAAGGTGCGTGTGAATGTCGATCACCGGAAAGCGCCCCCGCGTGACCTTGGTTTCCGGCACTTTCAGCATACTCTTGGGCTCGAACTCACTCAGGTAGATGTGAGAACCTTTATTTTTGGAACCCTGAGGACGGGACTGCTCTGCAGCTCGCGCGGCCGCGCCGGGGCCATGGGCTCCTCCGCGGCCGGCCGGGGCGCCGCCGACGCGGTGATCTCCTCGGGTCTGGACGTCCTGTTCGCGTTCCCGGGCATCCTGCTCGCGGTCCTGGCCGCCGCGGTCTTCGGCGCGGGCTTGTGGGCGGCCGCGATCGCGCTGTCGGTCGCGTACATGCCCTATGTCGCCCGCGTCTTGCGCGGTGCGGCGCTGAAGGAGCGCAGCCAGCCCTATGCCGCCGCGCTTGAGGTGCAGGGTTCCTCCGCCACCTCGATCTGCCTGCGGCACATCGTGCCCAACATCGCGCCGCTCATCGTGGCGCAGGCGACCATCTTGTTCGGCTACGCCATGGTCGACCTGGCCGCCATCTCCTTCCTCGGCCTGGGGGTGCAGCCGCCCAACCCAAACTGGGGGGTCATGATCTCGGAGAACCAGTCCGGGATCCTGCAGGGCTACCCATTGCCCGCGCTCGCGGCCGGCGTGTGCATCGTGGCGGTCGTCATCGCCTTCAACGTGCTAGGCGAACGGCTCTTCGAGCAGGCTCAGGCGGCACCGCGGTGAGCGGCCCGGTGGCGAACGACCCGGCGGTCACCGGCACCGCGGTGAGCGGCCCGGCCGCGGCTGGCGCGCTGCCCGCCCCGCCCGCCACGCCCGCCACGCCCGCCAGCGGAGCCGCACAAGGCGGCCCGGGTGAGCCGGACCGGCCGGCTGGGCCGCTGCTGGAGGTCGACGGCCTGACCGTGCGGCTTCCCATCGAGGGGGCCAGCCGGCCAGTCCTGCGTGACGTGTCGTTCTCGCTGCGCCCCGGGGAAGCGTTCGGCCTGGTCGGCGAATCGGGTTCAGGCAAGTCGATGACGGCCAGGGCGATCGACCGGCTGCTGCCCGCCCGCGCTGAGGTGAGCGGCGCTATCCGGTTCGACGGCCGCGACATCGGCACGCTCAGCGGCGCGGACCTGCGCCGCTACCGCAGCCAGGTGGCGATGATCTTCCAGGATCCGCGGGCGCACACCAACCCGGTGCGGCGGATCGGCGACTTCATGACCGAGGCCCTGCGCACCAACCTGGCGGTCCCGGCGGCGCAGGCCCGCGCCAAGGCCGTCGACATGCTGGCCCAGGTCGGCATCGAGGACGGTGCCCGCCGCCTGCGCCAGTACCCGCACCAGCTCTCGGGCGGGATGCTGCAGCGGGTGATGATCGCCGCGGCGCTGCTGACCGGGCCGCGGCTGATGCTCGCCGACGAGCCGACCACCGCGCTGGATGTCACCACCCAGGCGGAGGTGATGGCCATCCTCGATGACCTGCGCCGCGAATTCGGCCTGACGATGCTGTTCATCACGCACGACCTGGAACTCGCGGCGGCGATCTGTGACCGCACGGCCGTAATGTATGCGGGGCAGATCGTCGAGATCCGCAGTTCCATGCTGCTGCACGACGACCCGCTGCATCCCTACACGGCCGCGCTCGCCGGGGCGCGCCCCGACATCGCACAGACCGCGCGCCGGCTGCGGGCGATTCCCGGTCGGCCCCTGTCCGCGTTCGAGGCGCTCCCGGCCGAGTGCGCGTTCGCGCCCCGCTGCCCGCACGCCCGCGATGTCTGCCGGGCCGCCGTGCCCGGCCCGCTGGAGATCGGCGGGGGCATGTCCCGGTGTGCGCGGGCACACGACCTGCGCGGCAGACTCGGGGCGGTCGCCGATGGCTGACACCGCCCCGGCCGGCACCGCCCCGGCCGGCACCGCTGAGGCACCCGCGCTGGACTGCTCCGGCCTGCGCAAAGAGTTCGGCCCGCTGGTCGCGGTCGACGATGTCTCCTTCCGGGTGCCGCAAGCCGGGTCGCTGGCGATCGTCGGCGAGTCGGGGTCGGGTAAGACGACCATCGCCCGGATGATCGTCGGGCTGGAGCGGCCGACCCGGGGCACGGTCATCGCGTGTGGCCGCGACCGGTCCCAGCCAGCCCGGTCGGCAAAGGACCGGCGCCGTCGCGGGCGCGAGGTGCAGATAGTGTTCCAGGACCCCTACACCAGCCTGGATCCACGCCAGACCGCCGAGGCCACCCTCGATGAGATCCTCCGGCTGCACCACGGCTGGCCCGCTGACCGCCGCCGCGCGCGCATCGCCGAACTCACCGAGCTGGTCGGCCTGGACGCCCGCCAGGCGCGGGCACTGCCGCGCGCACTGTCGGGCGGGCAGCGCCAGCGGGTCGCCATCGCCCGCGCCCTCGCGGCTGAGCCCCGCATCCTGATCCTGGACGAATCGGTCGCCGCGCTGGATGTGTCGATCCAGGCCCAGGTGCTGAACCTGCTCGCCGACATCCGGGACGAAACACGCGTCTCTTTCGTCCTGATCAGCCACGACCTGGCCGTCGTCCGGCAGCTCACCGACGATGTGATCGTGCTGCACCGGGGGCGGGTGGTGGAACGTGGCCCCACACCGCGCGTGCTCGATGGTCCACAACACCCCTATACGAAACGGCTGCGTGCCAGCGTTCCCCGCCCGGGCTGGAAGCCCAGGCGCGGGGTGCTGCTCGGCGCCGGGGAGGAAGCCCATGAGTGACCTGCACTACCTGTCCGCGACCGAGGCGCTGGCCTTGTTCCGGGCCCGCGAGCTCTCCCCGGTCGAGCTGATGACAGCCGTGATCGAGCGCGCGGAGGCGGTGGAGCCGGTGATCAACGCCTTTGCCGAGACCCACTACCACCAGGCGCTGGCACAGGCGCGGGCAGCGGAGGCCCGTTACGCGGGAAAGGGTGGGGAGCCCCGGCCACTTGACGGCCTGCCGGTGGCGGTGAAGGAAGAAGCCGAGATCGCTGGGCAGCGCAACACGCTCGGCTCGCTGCCGCTACGCGACGTCGTGGCGGCCCAGACCGCCGCCTTTGTCCAGCGGATCATCGACGCGGGTGGCATCGTGCACGCCCGGACCACGACCCCGGAATTCTCCTGCGCGCCGGTCACCTGGTCACGGCTGTGGGGGGTCACCCGCAACCCGTGGAACCCGCAGTACTCGCCGGGCGGGTCGAGCGGTGGCTCGGCAGCGGCGCTAGCCGCCGGCACGGCGGTCCTCGCCACCGGCTCGGACATTGGTGGCTCGATCAGGATCCCGGCGTCGTTCTGCGGAATCGTGGGTTTCAAGCCGCCCTACGGGCGGGTGCCCGAAATGGCGACGTTCAACCTGGACCATTACTGTCACGAGGGCCCGATGGCCCGGACGGTCGCCGACTGCGCGCTGCTGGAGAACGTGATCGCGGGGCCACACCCGAGCGATGTCGCGTCGATCCGGCCGAAGCTGGAGATACCGGGCGAGCTGGCGGCGGCAGCCGGGATGCGGGTCGCATTCTCGGCCGACCTGGGCTGCTATCGGGTGGACACGGACGTGGCCGCGAACACCCGCGAGGCAGCGGACCGGCTGCGAGCGGCCGGCGTCAGAGTGGAGGAGGTCTCGCTGCCCTGGGACCTGGAGATGATCAAGCAGGCGGCGCGGATCCACTTCGGGATGATCTTCGGCCCCTCAATCAAGGAGATCCACGCCAAGCACGCCGACGATCTCACCTCATACACGCGGAATTTTGTCGCGGAGTCAGACCAGATCTCCAAGGACGACTTCGTGACCGGCCTCGCCCTGGAGGGGCAGATCTACGCGCCGCTGGGGCAGTTGCTGGCAGACTACGATGCGCTCCTGTGCCCGACGTTCGCCGTCCCGTCGCTGCCGGCCGGGTATGACCCGGGCGAGCCGGTCCCGGTGAACGGCCAGACCAGCGAGGACTGGATGGATGTGCTGATGACGCTGCCATTCAACATCGCGAGCCGGTGCCCCGTACTCAGCATTCCCTCCGGGCTGTCGCGGGACGGGGTGCCGACCGGGCTGTCGATCATCGCGCCGACCTACGATGACGTCACCGCGTTCAGGATCGCCGCCGCGCACGAGGACCGTTTCCCCTGGTTTGACCCACGCAAGCGCCGTCCGGGCCTGTGACGGGGCGGCGGAGCCCGCATTGGCGGGCGACCCTGGCGAACTGGCAGGATCCGCCGTTCAACCGGTGGGCCTTCCAGCACGTGCGGGAGCTGATCCCGACGGCGCGGATCGCCCGCGGCGCGGGCCCGGTGTGGGAGCTTGAGCGTGATGAACGGGACGTCGACGGGATCGTGTTCCGGTCCGGCGAGGATGAGCTGACCATCGGCGCGTTGCTGGCGCAGACCTACACGGACGGGTTCCTGGTGCTGCACCGCGGCCGGATCGTCACCGAGCAGTACTTCAACCAGATGATGCCGGACACGCCGCACCTGCTCATGTCGGTGTCCAAATCGGTGACGTCAGCGGTGGCCGGCGTGCTGGTGGGCCGCCGGCAGCTCGACGTTTCCGCACAGGTCGCCGGGATCGTGCCAGAACTGGCGGGAACCTCGTTCGAGGGCGCCACCGTCCAGCATCTGCTCGACATGCGGGCCGGCACGGCCTTCAACGAGGACTACAGCGATCCCGAGGCCGACGTGCGCACCTATGAGCGGGTGTACCTGTGGCGGCCGCATGACGGACGCCCCGTGCCGCAGGACGCCCCTGCCTACTTCGCCACGCTCGGCAACGACGGCCCACATGGCGGCCCGTTCCGTTACCGCTCGATCCTCACCGACGTGCTGGCCTGGGTGATCGAGCGGGCCGCCGGGGCGCGGCTGCACGAGCTGATCGCACGGGAGCTGTGGCAGCCGATGGGCGCCGAGTTCGATGCCGACATCACCCTCGACCCGCGCGGCAATCCCATGGCCGACGGCGGGATCTCCGCGACGCTGCGCGACATGGCCAGGTTCGGGCAGCTGTACCTGTCGGGTGGCCGCAGGGACGGCCGGGAGGTGGTGCCCGCGGACTGGATCAGTGACACGGTCCGTGGCGCCCCGGACGGCGCGTACGCCTTCACCAGCGGCGGCACCCCCGGCTACCCGGCCGGTGCGCATTACCGGAACTGCTGGTGGGTGCGCGACCCCAGCCTGCCCTTCTATCATGCTTCTGGCATCAACGGGCAGCGCGTGTTCGTCCACGTGCCGTCGCAGACCGTGGTGGTGAAGCTGTCCACCTGGCCGGCCGCCCTCAGCACCTGGCAGGCGACCGTCGATGGTGTGCTCGCCATCGCGGCGGCACTCGGGGACGCGCGGTAAGGCCCGCCGGGTCAGCGGGACGGCCCGGTGCCGTCACCTCCGCCGGGCGAAACCGCGAGACGGCCCAGGACCGCATCCGCGATCTCGGTGAGCGCGTCGAGCTGGCCGGGCGTGAGGGCAGCCAGGAACGCGCGGCGCACCTGTCTGACGTGCTGGGGCGCTGCGGCCCTGATGGCCGCCCAGCCGGCCCCGGTGATGGTGACCACCGCGCCGCGCCGGTCGGACTCGCAGTCCTCCCGGGTGACCAGGCCCCGGTCCTGCATGCGGCGCAGCTGGTGAGAGAGCCGGCTCTTCTCCCACTGCAGCGCATCGCCGAGCTGGAACGGCCGCATCTGCCCCCCGGGCGCCTCCGACAGGTACACGAGTACCTCGTAGTCCGGATAGGAGAGCCCGGTATCGCGCTGCAGCTCACGCTGGAGTGCAGAACTCACCTCGGCGTGCATGCGCAGGAACCCGCGCCAGGCCCGCTGTTCACGCTCGGTCAGCCACAGCTGCTCAGCCACCTGCTGACCGTAAGGCCTACATAGTTGACACGTCAACTTTCAGTTGCGGGCGCCCCGCTTAGTTGATACATCAACCGCATTTGCTAGTCTCTAGTTGATGCATCAACCAAATGCTAGCGGCTCACAGCCCGGGCGCCCGCACCCGCTGTGACGGACGTGAAGGAGCTGCCATGCCCGCCACCGGTGCCACCGGCCGGTACGTGAATCCGGACGGGGAGTTCACGCGTGACCAGCGCTACCTCACTGACCGCATCACCGCCGACGGCCGCGGCGGGTACCCGGTCGAGGCTGGCCGGTACCGCCTCATCGTGAGCCGGGCCTGCCCGTGGGCCAACCGGGCGATCATCGTGCGCCGCCTGCTGGGCCTGGAGCAGGTGCTCTCCATGGGCGTGACCGGCCCCACCCACGACGCCCGCAGCTGGACGTTCGACCTCGATCCCGGCGGGCGGGACCCGGTCCTGGGGATCAGGCGGCTGCAGCAGGCGTATTTCGCCCGGTCCCCCGGCTACGACCGGGGCATCACCGTCCCCGCCATCGTCGACGTCCGCTCCGGCCAGGTGGTCACCAACGATTTCTCCCAGATCACCCTTGACCTGTCGACCGAATGGCGCGCCTATCACCGCCCGGGTGCCCCTGAGCTTTACCCCCGCGGCCTGCGGCCCGAGATCGACCGTGTTTCCCGGCTGGTCTTCGCCGACGTGAACAACGGCGTCTACCGGTGCGGGTTCGCCGGCACCCAGGACGCTTATGAGAAGGCATACCGGCGCCTGTTCCGCCGGCTCGACTGGCTGTCAGCCCGGCTGGAGCATCAGCGCTACCTCGTCGGTGACACGATCACCGAGGCCGACATCCGCCTGTTCACCACCCTGGTCCGCTTCGACGCCGTCTACCACGGCCACTTCAAGTGCAACAGGAGCAAGCTCACCGAGATGCCGGTGCTGTGGGCCTACGCCCGGGACCTGTTCCAGACCCCCGGATTCGGCGACACCGTCGATTTCGACCACATCAAGCGCCATTACTACCAGGTTCACGCCGACATCAACCCGACCCGCATCGTCCCGGCCGGGCCAGCCCTGGACGGCTGGCTCGCCCCGCACGGGCGCCACGTGCTCGGTGGCCACCCGTTCGGGCACGGCACCCCGCCAGGCCCGGTGGTCCCTGGCGAGAGCGTGCCAGGCAACCATACTCCGGCCGCCGCCTGACGTGGCCAGTCACCTGATTGTGGCACTCGGCAAGGGGGGAGGGCTCGCGGCTGTCTGAGGCGCACGATCCGCTACCAGGTCAGCATGAATGAATAGCGATAGCATCGGTGTGCACCCGTTCAGCCTCTCCGGGAACGGCCGGGAAAGCCGCCGGGCCACGAGACGGAGATAATGCACGTGCAGTCGGTACCAGCGGTCCGTCGCCGTGTTGCGGCCGTGCTCGCCTGGGTTGCGTGGATAGCCGTCATGTGCGCCTTGGGTGCTGCCTATGTGGGGGAAATCGCTCGCGGGCCCCGCCTCTTGACGCTGGCGTCCGTGCTGGCGCTCGCCGGCACGGTGGCATTCGGGTGCTGGATCGGCTATCGCCGGCATTGGTGGAGTCTGGTGATCGCCAGCGTCGCAGGTGCCCTCATCCTGGTCATCGCGGCAGAAGGCGCGTGGATCGAGTCTTTCTTCGTGCCCGTACCCGGAGGATCGGGGGGAGTCGGGGAGGCCGCCGTGCCCTTTTTCCTCGCTCTTATTGTCCTGTGTCTGGGATCGGTCGCGACAGGCCTGGTCCTGGGGACTGGGGCGTCGGTCGGTGCTGTCATCAGGTTGCTGCGTGCCCGGAAGCGCTAGGCATCAAGCGACCCTGGCCACGCTTCGTAGCGGATGGTAGGTGTCACCGAGGCCCTCCAGCGTCCAGGATGAACGCGAGGATCTCGGCCTCGTAGGCGAGCTTGTCGTAGCGCCCGGCGGGGCCCACGTGCGCCCCGGCGCCCAGTTCGGCGCGGAACAGCACCCGGCCGGGCAGGCCAGCGGCGCCCGGGCCGGTCGCCCGCAGCCGCGCAACCCACTTGGCCGGCTCGTGCACCAGCACCCGCGGGTCGTGCAGACTGCCGGTCACCAGCAGGTCCGGCCGCCTGCCGACCGGCACGTTGTCATAGGGGCTGTAGGACTCCAGGTAGGCGCGGGCGGCCTGGTCGCGCGGATCCCCCCACTCGTCCCACTCGTTGATGGTGAGCGGGATGGTGGGGTCGGACATCGAGTTGACGCAGTCCACGACGGCACTTCGGCCACCGCTGCCCGCCACCGCCGCGGCGCCATCGAGAAGACGGAGCCCTGAAGCAGACCGCCCGCAGACAGCCCGCGGGAGACGATGGAGTCACCCGCCACCCAGCCATCGGCCGCGAGCCCGTCCGCGACCGCAATGAAGTCGGTGAACGTGGTGCGCTTGCGGTCCAGCCGGCCCGCCAGCCACCAGCGCCGCCCGCCTTCACCGCCGGCCGGGTCGCCTGCGCCGGCAGCCGGCTCAGCCCGGCGTGACCGTGCGCCGCGGCCCGAACCGGTTGCCGCGGATCGTGTTCGCGTGGCCCAGGTTCACGACCGCCCGGCCGGTGTTGCGCAGCCGCCGCCCGATCCGGTCAAGGCCGATGAAGTTATTGATCACCCGGTTGCCGTGTGTGCCCGTGAGCAGGGTGACGCCATTGCCCGTGTTGCCGCTGATCAGGTTGGCGGCCCTGGTGTGCGCGAGGCCGATCGTGTTCCGGTATGCCCCGCCGCTGAGCAGGATTCCGCCCTGCTGGTTGGCCAGGGCCTTCAGGCCGATGACGTCGGTGCCGACGACACTGGTGAAGACCTGGTTGCCGTGGGCCCTCCCGGTTATCGCGAGCCCGTAGCCCCGGTTCCCCGAGAAGGTGTCCTGCGGGATCACCGAGCGGAGCGAGCCGCCGATGATGTTGGCGTGTGCGGTGCCGTCGATCAGCAGGCCATCACCGCCGTTGGGCAGCGCGGCGTCGCCCTTGGTCGTGAGGCCGACGATGTCGGGATCGACGGTCACGCCGGACGCGTCGCCCGCTAGCTCGATGCCGTTCCTGGCGTTCCCCGAGAACACGTTCGTCCGGGCGAGGTTGCCGCCCCCGGTGGAGGTGATGAGCAGGCCGTCGTTGCGGTTGGGGGCCGCGCCCTTGAAGGCCAGCAGGCCCCCGAACGTGTTGAACGTGACGAATCCGCGAGCGGTATCTGCCACTTCGATGCCGTTCCGGCCGTTGCCGGCCGAGACGTTCCCGAGCGGGATCACGCCGCCCACCTGCGTGTTCGCTGAGGACCCGTCGACCCGGATGCCGTCCCGCCGGTTGCTCACGGTGGCCGTGTTGTTGGCGCCGATACCGAAGAAGTTGCCCTGGACGACGGTGTTGTCCGCGTTGGTGAGACGCAGGCCGTTCCTGCCGTTGCCGCTGAGCACGTTGTAGTACACGAACGGGTTATTGACGAACCTGCAGCCGATCAGCGAATTGCCGTCCGCCCGGTCGATCCAGACTCCATTACGGGCGTTTCCTACCGCTGCGTTACCGCGGGCCGTCGTGCCGATGAAGTTCCCATTGAGCACATTGCCCCTGGAATGGGCATCGATCAGCACCCCGTTACGCGCATTACCCGATATCAGGTTGCCCAGCGGGGGGACCACGAAGACCGGCGGCACTGTGCCCTTGTCCCCGGTCGGGTTGTTCGCCTGGCCGGTACGGGGGTCGGCGAAGGCGGTGCCGCCAATCTCGTTACGGTCCGAACCGCGGGTGATCACTATGCCGTCGCCGCCGTTAGCGATGGCCAGGGTGCCGGCCGCGTTAGTCCCGATACGGTTGGAAACGACCGTGTTGTGCGATGATCCGGACAGCACGATGCCGCTGCCGGTGTTCCCGGAGATGACGTTCGCGACCACACCCACGGCGCGCGCGGGGTTCAGCCCGATCATGTTCCCCGACGACCGGGCCAGGACGTCCACGCCATCCCCGTGGTTGCCGAAAGGCGCCCCGGCCAGATCCAGGCCGATGTAGTCGCCATCGAGGGTGATCGGGCCGGCCTCCAGTGTGATGCCACTGCCGCTGGCGTCGTCCACGGCCAGGCCGGCGATCCTCGAACCGGCCGAGCCCACCGCGAGCCGCAGGCCGGCGTGCCGGTTGCAGTCGATTTCCACCACCGGCGGGCCAGTACGGGTGTGCCCGGGGGCCGTTCTGGCGTCAATGGCCACTTTCCTGGTGATGGCGGGCAGCGGGCGGGCGAGCACGATGGTGCCCGCTACCGAGAAGCTGATGGCCGTGGATGTTCCCGGCGCAGCCGCGTCGGCACGCGTGATCGCCGCCCGCAGCGACCCGGTCCCGCTGCCCGCGAGGTTCGTCACCACGAGGGACAGCGAGGGTGCCGGGACCGGCCCGGACGCTGCGGGTACCTGGTCTGCGGACGCTCCCGCCGCGATGGTGGCACCCGTCAATGCGCCCGCGGCGATGCAGGCGGTACCCAAAGTCCGGAGAATTGCCAAGATGTCACCTTCTTTGCCCCCGTCATGCAGCCCAGGAAGATCACCAGGCTTCAGGGAATATGCACCAGCGGGCCGGGCGGCAAACCCTGAAATGTCGCTCAGGCCAGGAAAGAAAAGGCCCATAACCCCACATTCAGTGCCCATTCCGGCCGCTGGTGATGGCTATTCCGGAAGCCGGGACCCGCGGGCATCACGGTGAATTCCGTTGGCCGCACGCGCGGTGGCCGTCTGCGGCCAGGGTTTCATGTCCTGGCGGGGACGGCCGCAGGCAGGCCTTCCCCGGGGAGATGGCCCGGCTGGTGGCGGTACCAGGTGAAGGCCGGCAGCGCCAGCCGATCATGATGGCGCCAGCGATGGGACAATCCCGCCGCTGAGCGCGCTGATCGCCGGCGATGTCAGCGATCCCGGGGCGCCAGCCTCCAGGTTGCCGATCTGCCCGCCGCCCGCGCCTACGACATAGCCGCGCCACCCCGTAGAGCACAGCCAGGAAGCTGACCGCGTCGGTGAGATAGCACGCCTGCAGGCCCAGGTGGGGCGCGGCTGCGATGAGGCCTGCGAGTGCGGGACCGGCGGTCAGCATGACCTGGCCCCTGGCCGCTGCCCCGGGCCCCGCGCTGGTGGGGCGGCAATGGCATGCTGTCGGCTGTGACCCTGCCGATGCCTGTGGTCTGGAGCGATGACTGCCTGCGTCATGAGCCGGCGGGTGAGGTGTGGCTGGGCGTACGCGAACCCGGCACCGAGGTCCCGGCCCGGGCCCTGGTGCTCCGCGACGCACTCACCGACGCGGGTGCGCCCGTCGTCCCCGCCCGGCCCCATGACGACGCCGTCCTGCACGCGGTGCACGACCCCGGGCTGGTCGAGCACCTGGCCGGGATCTGGCCCGCCTGGGAGAAAGCCGGTTTCGTCGTCCAGCAGGGGCGCGACCGCGTCGTTCCCTACCTCTTCCCCACCCCCGGCATGCTGGGCGGCCTGGATCTGCGCACGCCACCGGCGGTCCACGGCCGGGCCGGGCTGTACTGCTACGACACCATGACCTTGATCGGCCCCGGCAGCTGGGAGGCGATCAGGGGCGCCGCCGACGCCGCCCTGACGGCCGCCGATCTGGCCAGTTCCGGCTCCCCGCTGGTGTACGCACTGTGCCGGCCGCCCGGTCATCACGTCACCCGGGCCGCCTACGGCGGCTCCTGCTACCTGAACAACGCCGCCATCGCCGCGCAGGCGATGCGTGCCGCCGGGGCGGACCGGGTGGCTGTCATCGACATCGACGCGCATCACGGCAACGGGACCCAGATGATCTTCTACGACCGGGCCGATGTCTGGTACGGGTCCGTGCACGTGGACCCCGCTGCGGGCTGGTTCCCCCACTACGCCGGCTACGCCGACGAGCGCGGCACAGGTGACGGCGCCGGCGCCAACCGCAACCTACCGCTGGCGCCCGGCACCGGTGACCAGGGCTGGCTCGCCGCTGTGGATCTCCTGTGCACGGAGGCGGCCGGCTACGGTGCCGACGCGCTGGTGGTATCGCTGGGCCTGGACGCGGCCGAGGCCGACCCGGAGAGCCCGCTGCTGGTCAGCGCGGCCGCGTACCGCGAGGCAGCCCGCCGCATTGCCCTCCTGGCCCCTGCGGTCCTGATCCAGGAAGGCGGCTACCACCTGCCCACCCTCGGCCAGCTAGCAGTGGCCGCCCTGACCGGTGCCGCCGAAGCCCGCCCCTGACCCGGCTGCCTCAGCTCGTCAGCTTCTTTTCACGGCTCCGGCACTCACATTCCGGGATAAACCGGACGCCGAAGTGGGCGTGAGACGTGAAATGTCGCCGGCGGAGGCGGTCAGACCATCCGGCGGAGGTTCTCAGTGTCGCCGTCGGGCTGAGGCGGGATGAAGCGGGCGTTCTTGACGTCGCTGAGCGAGGATGACTTGGGCAGCGGGGTGTCGTCCACCGCGTACGTGAGGTGGTTCACCACATCGACCACCCCGTCTACGGAGTGAGCGAGCCGTACCGCCACGCCGATCATGCTCTTGTCCCGGACCTCGCCGCTCAGCGTCACCACGCCCTCGGCCACGTCCACCTGGACCAGTGCCAGGTTGGTGCCCAGTTCCTCGCCGAACACCTCAGTCAGGATCTCGTTCCTGATCTCCTGATCGGAACGCAGGAACACCCGCAGCAGGTCCCGCTGGCTGACGATGCCGGCGAGGTGGTCGGCGGAGTCGACCACCGGCATCCGCTTCACATGGTGCCCAAGGAGCGCCCGGGCGGCCTCCACCACGGTGGCGTCCGGCCCGATGGTCAGCGCAGGCGAGGTCATCACATCCTTGGCGGTCACCCCGGCAGCCTTCGCGCGGCTGTGCGGATGCCGCCACCGCGGCGGCCGTTTGCCGTCTTCCTGGTACTCCTCCTTGCGGAGGAGATCAACCTCGGAGACGACCCCGGTCACCCGGCCCTGGTCGTCCAGCACCGGCAGCGCGCTGATGCCACGGGCGGCCATCAGGCCGGCCAGTTCCTTGAACGGGGTGTCCTGCCTGGCGCAGGCGACGTCGGCGGTCATGACCTCACGTACCCGGTGATGAGTCATTGTGTCCCCCTCGGATACTCCCCACACTCAACCTAAGCTCCGGGGTATCCGCCCAGCCAGAGGCCTATGTCCCTGGCCGGCGGGACCTCAGGCCGGCCGGCGCTCGCGGTGATGTGGCTCCTGCCAGTCCAGCAACGGCCCGGCGGGCACGATGAGCGAGGGGTTCAGCCGCGGGTGCGTCCCGAAGTAGTGGCGCTTGATGTGGCCGAAGCTGGTGGTCCCCCCGAATGCGGGCTGCTGGTAGAGATCACGGGCGTAAGGCCACAGGTTCGGGTAGTCAGCGAGCCGCCGCAGGTTGGCCTTGAAGTGCGTGACATAGACGGCGTCGAACCTGGCGAGGGTCACCCAGAGCCGGACGTCGGCCTCGGTGACGGCGTCCCCGAACAGGTAGCGCCGGGAGGCCAGCCGCTGGTCGAGGTCGTCGAGGGCGGTGAACAGCCGTGCGGCCGCGGCCTCATAGGCCGCCTGCGAGGTGGCGAACCCGCACCGGTACACCCCGTTGTTGACGTCGGTGTACACGCGCTCGTTGAGCGCGTCGATCGTACCCCGCAGCGCCTGCGGGTACAGGTCCACGCCCGGCGTGGCCCACCGCCCGAACTGGGTCTCCAGGTCGATGGTGATGTCGGGGAAGTTGTTGGAGACGATCCGCGCCCCCTGGCGGTCCCACAGCACCGGCACTGACACGTGCCCGTCGTAGCCGGGTTCGGTGGCTTCGTACGCCTCCCGCAGGAAGGTGAACCCGTTGACTGGGTCGGGCGTGTACCCGGGGCCCTCCCGGAACGCCCAGCCGCGCCCGTCCCGCAGCGGGTCCACCACCGACAGCGAGACCACCCCGGTCAGCCCCATCAGTTCCCGCACGATGACCGACCGGTGTGCCCAGGGGCAGGCCAGCGACACGTACAGGTGGTAGCGGCCAGGCTCGGCCAGGTACCCGCTCGCGCCGTCCGCGCTGACCCGGCCGGTGAAACGGTAGAGCGGCCGGACGAAACTGCCGTCCGCAGCGGCCGGGGTCTGCACTGTGTACTCGCCGTAACGCGCGAGATCCACCGGGCTCGCGACAGCGGCGGTCCCCGGCATTGGCACGCCCCCCTTTTCTCCCCAACGCAACCCGCCCCCCGGGCCCCCCCCCCCCCCGCGTTCCCCCTACACACCGCCGGTACCCGTCACCCCCCCCCCGGGGACCCAGGGGGCAAGACGCGGCCCGGGCGGGTGCCCCGCGCCGGGGGGGGGGTGGCGGCGC
>OFHK01000345.1_pt1 | contig 14402 bp, 14 predicted proteins | sample 1521951 | NCBI WGS metagenome assembly OFHK01 (sample SAMEA2468436, study PRJEB22500) | soil metagenome | biome: Glassland; feature: Farmland; material: Clay | place: Australia | collected 2013-01-31 | depth 0.55 m
CGAACGCGGCGCGCATGGTCCCCGCGGCCGCCTTGTCCAGGTCCGCGGTCTCCGTCACGAGGGTCGGGTTCTTGCCGCCCAGCTCCGTGATGATGGGCTTCGGGAACGTCTCGCTGAAGGTGCGGTAGGCGCCGATGCCGACGTCCCGCGATCCCGTGAACACGAAGCCGGCGACGTCCGGGCTGTCCACGAGTTCCTGGCCGACCGTGGATCCCGGCCCGGTGACATAGTTGAAGACGCCCGCGGGCACGCCCGCCTCGCGGAAGATCTTGCACAGCTCCCAGCCCATGAAGGGCGTGTCGCTCGCGGGCTTGAAGACCGCGGTGTTCCCGGTGATGATCGCGCCTGCGGACATGCCGCCCGCGATGGCGATGGGGAAGTTGAACGGCGCCACGACGGCCCACACGCCGTACGGCTTGAGGACGGACCGCGTCTTCTCGCCGGGGACGTACTGGCCCATGGCGTAGTCGTATCCGTGGTTCCGCTCCATCTCCTCCGCGTACCACCGCATGAGGTCCGCCGCCTCGTCTACGTCGGCCATGGCCTCATAGCGGTTCTTCCCGTTCTCGAACGACATCAGGGCGGCCAGGTAGAACTTCCGGGCGGCCACGAGGTCGGCCGCGCGGCGGAGGATCCGGACGCGTTCCTCCCAGGGCGTTGCAGCCCACGCGGGGAACGCCTTCTTCGCCGCGGCGATCGCCTCCCGCGCGTGCGCCTTCCCGCCTTTGGAGAACGTGCCCAGGACGAGCTTCCGGTTCGACGGCGACGTGTCGGAGAAGGTCTCGCGGGTCCAGACCTCCTTCCCGTCGATCAAGAGGGGATGCTTCTGCCCGAAGTCCTTCCTCACCTGCTCCACCGCGGCCTCGTAGGCCTGGTGGAATTCCTCGGTCGCGTTCGCCTCGACGGCGTTCTGCCAGGTCCGCTCATTCCGGAAAACCATGGAACCTCACCCTCGTGCCCAGAGGATGTCGGCGCGGGCAAAATAAGGTTTCTGAAATTACCTCCGCAGATGGGCCTAGGCGATGTAGGAGTCCGTGGTGCCCTCGTAGGTGTCGTACTGGACCAGGACGCCGATGTGGGCCAAGAGCTCCCGCGACCACTCCCTCGAATAGGAGTTCGGCGGCAGGTCCGTCGTCGTCCCGAGCCACTCGAAGATCTCCTTGAAGGCCTGCTTCTCCTCGTCCCGCGTCATCCGCTGGCCCAGCGTCGCGACGGAGTCCTCGATGCGGTTCATCGCGAGCACGAACTCCTTCACCTGGGCTAGGAACTTGGCCTTCTCCTCGCGCGTCATCGGCCCGACCTCGCAGAGTCCATGCGGAAGCAGGGCATTAAACGTTCCGCGCACGAACGTTCATGGGGGACCGCGGTCTCGGGGCCTTTCGCATGGCCGGTTTCATCCTGGTGTCCAAGGCCTCCGAGATCCCGCCCGGCACGTCGAAGGTGGTCGTCGTGCTCGGCCATCCGGTGGCCCTCTTCAACGTGGACGGGTCGTTCTACGCGGTCTCCAACGTCTGCCTGCACCGCGGCGGCCCGATCGGCGAAGGCACCCTGGACGGCCCCGTGGTCACGTGCCCGCTCCACGGCTGGGAGTACGACGTCCGCACGGGGAGGAACGTGGCGAACGCGGCCGCGCGCCTCCGGACGTACGCCGTGAAGGTGGAGGGCGAGGACATCCTGGTGGGCCCGGGAGCCTAAGCTTTAACTGCGCCCCGCGGTTCGCGCCTTCTTGTGGACGCGCTCTGGGCCCTCCTCGCCGCGCTCGCCCTCCTGGCGCTCCTCGCGAACCTCCTGAACCTCCGCCAGGGCGTTGCGCTCCGCCGCGGGGTCCGCGTCGCCCTCCGCATGGCGTTCGGCGCGTACCTGCCCGCCGCGGCGGTGCTTCTCCCCGTGCGCGGCCTCGACGAGGGCTTCGACGGCAACGTGCGGGCGATCCTCGCGCAGGCGTACCCGCGGTACCGCCTCGTCATCGTCACGGACCGCGCGGACGACCCGGGCGCGGTTCGCGCCCTCGAGCTCGGGCGGGAGCAGGGACGCGTGCCCGTGGAGCTGCTTCTCTCCGATCCCTCGGAGATGGGCGGCAAGGTGAACGCCCTCCGGACCGCGGTCGCCCAGCTGCGTCCCGAGGACGAGGCCGTCGTCTTCGCCGACGCGGACGTCCGTCCCGCGCCGGACTGGCTGCGGCAGCTCGTGCAGCCCCTCGCCGACGTCAGCGTCGGCGCGTCGACGGGATTCCGTTGGTACGTGCCGCCCCGGCCTTCCTTCTGGTCCCTCGTCCGCTCGGAGTGGAACGCCGTGAGTGCGAACGTCCTGTTCGACGGGAGGCGGAACTACACCTGGGGCGGCTCCTCGGCCGTGCGCGCCTCGAACCTCCCGAAGCTCCGGCTCGAGGAACGCTGGCGGGAGGTCCTGAGCGACGACCTGGTCGTGACGGAGGCGGTGAGGCAGGCGGGGCTGCGGATCGCCTACGCGCCGGGCGCCCTTGTGGCGACCCTCGAGGACGCGGACCGCGGCACGTGCCTCGAGTGGTGTCTGCGGCAGATGATGATGGCCACGCTCTACCTGCCCTTGGTCCGCCGCTATGCCGCGGGAGCCTTCGCGGTCTTCGACGGCGCCGTGATCTTGGGTCTCCTCTCCGTCGTCCTGGCCCCGTTCCTCGGATGGGCGTACCTCCTCCCGGCCGCCTTGTTCCTCGTCACGCTCCCCGCGACCCTGGCCAAGTCCTCCCTCCGCCGCCGCGCCCTGTTCTCCGGCGCACCCGCGGTCGCCGCCCTCTGGCATGTCCCCCGCATGGCCTACGCCGCGGCCTCGCTCGCCGTGCCCTGGGTCATGCTGTGGGGGCTGGTCCGCACGCGCAAGCAGACCGTCGTGCGGTGGCGCGGCCGCGCGTACGACGTGCGCGATCCTCGTCACGTGCGGCTCATGGAGAGCGCGCCCGCTCCCGCAGGCTCTCCTGGAACTTCGACAGCTCGCTGAGGATCTCGTTCCGGCGCTCGCTCCGCCGGAGCGTGGCGGCCATGGAGGCCGCCGGCGGCACGAGCGCCGCGACGACCGCGGCGAGGAGGAGGGGCGCGGTCAGCGGGACGGTCCACGCCGACGCCGCGAGGATGATCACCGCGACGATCGTCGGCGGGAGGAAGAAGGCGAAGAACACGCTCACGATGGACACCAGGGGCTCGCGGGCCCGCGCCTGCATCGCGAGGACCTCGTCGTCGGAGAAAGCCTTCGCCGTGCGGACCATGGGCTCCCCGTGCCGCGCGAATCGGTCTCGGATCGCGGCCATGGCCCCGAGGAACCCCTCGGACTCGGCGCGGAAGGCGCGGATGGCCCCGGGCGTGAAGCGCACGAGCAGCCGCCGGCCGTCCGTGGTCTCGAAGCCGATGCCCGCGTGGACGAGCGTCCCCGCGCTCGAGGCGAAGGGGGACATGAAGGAGCCGGCCACCTCGTAACTCGCCGGGTAGACGTCCCGGATCTGGTCCCAGCGGAAATCCTTCTGCTGGCCCAGGAGCCGGCGCCACAGGGGAAGGGAGATCTCGATGCCGTTCTCGTAGACGTACGTCGGGTTCGGCTTGAAGAGGACCATGGCCACAAGGAGGAGCCCGAGGGGAAGGAAACAAATCCCGTTCAGGGGCCAGAACCCCTCCGGGTACGCCGCGATCGGTCCGATGACGAGGGTGGCGATCGCAAGGAGGATGAGGAGGGCCACGGACATCGGGTTCGCGGGAATGGGCCTGTACGCGTAGAGGAGCTCCCCCGGGTCCTGGGCGTCCATTCGGCGGGTCGAACCCTCCGCCGCTTATTACGTTTACATGAACAGCCGTCCGGGACCGAGGGCGATCATGAGCGTGACGAGGGTGGCGGCGAGGGAGACCGCGCCGTGCGTCAGGGCCGCACCGCGGGCCAGGAGTCCCCATCCGCCTGCGAAGGAAGCCGGGAGGGCCGTGACTATCCACAGGACGGCGAACCCGATTCCGAGGAAGACCCAGATGGCGAGCGGGATCACCGAGAAGACCCCAGCGCCTGCGTTGTTCAGGCCGATGACGGCGATCAGCGCGGCAAAGCTGGACACGACCCCGACGGTCAGGAGCGGCGCCGGCCAGGCCCGCGCCCTTCCCCGTGGTCCGGCCCCCTTGGCTGCGAAGGCGGTCCCGAGGAGCAGACCGAGCGCGAGGATCGCGAATCCCGCGCCCGCGGCCAGAGCCCTCGGGTCGGCCCGGAAGTCCCCGCAGACGAGGCTGCCCGCGCATGCGATCTCCGCGGCGACATCCCGAAAGAAGATGGAAAGGGTCGACGCCGAGAGGGCGGCGCAGCCCGCAATCGGGATGAGGCTCGGCCACCCGCGGTTGCCGGCCCGGAGTGTCCCGTCCATGGACCAACGGGACCATGGACTCGTGGCCGCATCAGGGTTGCGAATCCGTTAGGGACGGGCGGAACCGAGGCGCAGTCCTGCCGACCCCCCGACCCTCCGGCGCTCCCGCACGAAACCCTTTTTCGGTGGTCTCCTTATCGCCCGCCGTGCTCGCTCTCGGCATCGAAGGCACCGCCCACACCATCGGCGTGGGCATCGTGGACGAGCAGTGCCGTGTCCGCGCGAACGTCTACGACATGGTCCGGCCGGAGAAGGGCGGCATCCACCCAAGGGAGGCGGCCAACCACCATGCGGAGCTCGCGGCCCCGATGATCCGCAAGGCCCTCGACACCGCAGGCATCTCCGCGGACGACCTCGACGTCGTGACGTTCTCGCAGGGCCCCGGCCTCGGGCCCTGCCTGCGGACCGTGGCCACCGCGGCGCGCGCCCTCGCCCTCTCCCTGGACGTGCCGCTCGTCGGCGTGAACCACTGCGTCTCCCACCTCGAGATCGGCCGGGGCCTCTTCCCGGAATGCCGGGATCCCGTTCTGCTGTACGTGAGCGGCGGGAACACGCAGGTCATCGCCTACGCCCGCGGCCGCTACCGCGTCTTCGGCGAGACGCTCGACATCGGCCTCGGGAACATGCTCGACAAGTTCGGGCGCGAGGTCGGCCTCCCGTTCCCCGGGGGCCCGCGCCTCGAGAAGCTCGCCCTCGAGGGGAAGGAGCTCCTCCCGCTGCCCTACAGCGTGAAGGGCATGGACGTGGCGTTCAGCGGCATGCTCACCGCCGCGCTCGCCCTGCACCGGCGCGGCGAGCGCCTCGAGGACATCGCGTTCTCCATCCAGGAGGTCGCCTTCGCCATGCTCACGGAGGTCACGGAGCGGGCCATGGCCCACGTCGGGAAGGACGAGGTCCTCCTCGGCGGCGGCGTGGCGCGGAACCAGCGCCTCCAGGCCATGGTGGGCCGCATGGCCGAGGACCGCGGCGCGCGGATGTTCGTGCCTCCCGGGGAACTGTGCATCGACAACGGCGCGATGATCGCGTGGACCGGGCTGCTCATGCACCGCTCCGGCGTGCGCATGGCCCTGGAGGACACCCTCGTGGACCAGCGCTTCCGGACGGATCAAGTCGAGGTCACATGGCGTTGAGATATCGATGTTGTGACCTCCGCCTCTCTAATGTGACGGCCGACGGCATCGTGCCGATTCTGACAGCGATTCGCCTCGAGTCCGGTCCCCGCTCGGGTCAGAGGGTGCAACTCTTGAGCACGGAGGGCGCCGCCGGCTCGAATAGAATGCTTGATACCAGAGAGGGTTCCACTGCGACCGTGACGACGAGGCGGGGACCGACCAGCACGAGGTGCTCTCGGCTCGCGAATGCGAATGAGGCTGCCTGCGAACGCCCGTTCAGTTGGACCATGATCCCGAGGTATGGCGGGCCACCCTCTGACTGCCAATCGCGCAGCTGGGAGGTCATGTCGAAGCTGACCAGAGAACCCTGGATCAATGGATGGTCAACCACGCTCAGGACGCCGACCTCGCAGGCAATGGCCGGAGGCAGGTTCCAGGTCACGCGAGGTTCCGGTCCGCTGAGGAGGACGCGCTTCGACCGTAACGAGACCGGCCATAGATCCGCCGTCGACGCGACCGCGCTGACTTCCAGGCTCGCGCGGACCACCGTGTCCTGGGTTCGTAGCGTCGCCACAGGGGTGAAGGAAATGACCGTCCAGTTCTGCGATCCGCCGTCACTCGTTACCATGAGCTCGGGGGAGGCGTCCTCTACTGCGTCAGGATGTGAGCTGGAGAGATACGTGTCGCTGAAATCCTCCAGTTCGAAGGTCACCTCGCGCGTCGTTCTCGCCGCGGCAACGGACAGCAGCGCGCCCACGACGAGAACTGCGGCCATGAGCGGCCACACCCGGAACGCTCCCACTGATCCGATGTGCTCTCCTCCCCGCACGGGGAATGCGTGGACCCAGTTAAGTGTTATGAAGTGCCACTCCTCCCTCACGTGACCTCCCGCACCGGTGGGGCCGCCTCGCCCGGGTCGCCATCATTAACGCTGGGCCGTGTCTCTGTGCTCCGGGTCATTGGAAGGCGGTTGAGCACGCACAAGCCTGCGTGGCCCAGCCACGCGGGAGGGCCATGCTGCGTTCGCCGCGACGCGTCGAAGTCCGCCGTCGGAAGGTTTGCCCATCGATTCCACTGGGAGGACGAAGGGGTCTTCTACGCAAGTTCGACGAGGTTGTTAGAGTAATTAGGCAACCGCTATGAGCTATTCTCCTAATACTAGATGACTCGGGTTGGTTGCGGCGGGCATATGCCTTCCAGGTGACTGGCCCAAGGGGAGGGGGGCGGGGGGGAAGGCGGGGGCGAGGGCCGCGAGGGCTCCGGTGACCAAGCCGAACGCGAGCCCGCCTGCCACGGTGGAGGCGCGCGCCGAGACGACGGTCAGCGGGAGGCCGATCGCCTTGGTGTACAGGTGAGTCACCGCGCCCGCCGCCGCGATCCCGGCGATGACCCCCGGCACGGCTCCGGCCAGTCCCGCGATCAGCCCGATCCACAGGTAGTAGCGCAGCACGGTACGCCTGCGGAAGCCGGCGGCCCGCAGCATCCCGATGATCGTGCGATCCGCCGCGACGCGGCGGGTCAGGACGATGGAGGCGGCGAGCCCGGCGGGGCCCAGGAACAGCATCGGGAACAGCAGCGCGAGTTCGGCGAACCCCTTGAGGTCCTCGCTGAGAGCGGCGTTGCTGGGCTGGCCGGCGCGGGTCACGCTGTCAGCCGCGCCGTACCGCCGGGCCAGGCGGCCAAGGCTGGCGTCGAGGCGGGCCGCGTGCCCGCGGCCCGCGGCGGTGTAGTAGATGAGCACCTGGTTCGGCGCGGCCGCGGGGCCGGCAATCTGCCGGGCAACCGGCTCGGGCACGAACAGCACCCCGAAACTGCCGGGAGCCGGCAGGATGTCCTGCCGGCTGGGCGCGGGCCACAGGTACTCAGGGGAGGACACGATGCCGCTGACCGTGAGCTGGCGCCAGGACCCGTGCTGCCACACCTCGACCGCAGCGCCTGGGCGCAGCCCCGCATGCTGAGCGAGATGCTTCTCTGCGAGCACCCCGGCTGGGACGGCCTGGTTCAGGTACCTGCCGTTCAGGACGTCGACCCGGTCGACTGCGGGCTGCCGGGTCACCGGCAGGCCGACGACGCGGCCGGCGAAGGGAACCTCGCCTGGGATCCGCAGCGGCACGTCGCTGACGGTGCGGGTGGTGGTGGCGGCGACGCCGGGTGTGCGGGCCGCCTGCCGCGCGATGGCGGCGGTGTTGCCGCCATCCACGGCGAGATCGGCGAATCGGTAGCGGTCGAAGATGGCCTGGTAGCTGGCTTGCAGGTTGCGGTAGGCGTCATAGGAGGCGCCGTAGAGGGCGACACCGACCAGGATCAGCATCGCCACCCAGATCAGCTGGGCCGGGCGGCGGGCCAGATCCCGGCCGAGCTTGACAGTCAGCATGCTCACCAGGTCACCTCCGCCGCCGCGCCCGGCGCCGGTGTTGTGGTGACCTCCGAGATCTGGCCGGATCGCATCCGCACGACCCGGTGGGCGATGGTGGCGATCGCGGCGTTGTGGGTGACCACCAGCAGGGTGCGGCCCTGCCGGTTGAGGTCCTGCAATACCTCCAGCACGCCCCGGCCGGTCTCCAGATCCAGTGCACCGGTCGGCTCGTCGCACAGCAGCAGCGCGGGATTCTTGGCGACTGCTCGGGCGATCGCGACCCGCTGCTGCTCACCGCCGGACAACTGGGCGGGGAAATGGTTCGCACGGCTGGCCAGGCCGACCGCGTCGAGCGCCGCGCGGGCGTGTTCACGGTCGCCGCGGCCGGTGAGTTCGGCGACCAGCCGGACGTTCTCCATGGCGGTGAGTGTGGGAACCAGGTTGAAGAGCTGGAAGACGAAGCCCACGGTGTCGCGGCGGTAGGCGGTGCGGGCGTCCTCGCTCAGGCCAGTGATGTCACGACCGCCAACGACGACCGCGCCGGACGTCGGTGGCTCGATGCCGCCCACCAGGTTCAGCAGGGTCGTCTTGCCGGACCCGGACGGGCCGAGCAGCACCACGAACTCACCGGTCTCGACGGTGAGGTCCACCTCGCGCAGGGCATGGACCCTGGCCGGGCCCGAGCCGTAGAACTTGCCCGCCTTACGCAGTTCGACCGCATGAGACGGTACCGCCTCAACGCCCGCGACGCGCCCAACCTGGCCGGCATGTCTTCTCACAGCCCTCAGCCCTCCGTCTCATCCGCGCCGGTACCCGGCGGGCGCAGCAACCTGGCCAGTGCGGCGGTGGGTGACCGGACGTCCAGCGCAGGATCAGCGAAAACATGCAGCACCAAACCGTCGATGAGCGCAGCAACAACGACCGCCAGCGTGGCCGGGTCGGCGTCACGGCGCACCCGCCCGGCTTCCAGTTCCTGGGTGAACCGGCTGGTGAGCAGTTCACGCAAGGTGTGCAGCGCTCGCGCTAGGCAGTCGCGGATCTCGCTGTCGCGCATGCTCTGCACGAGCGCCTCAGCCAGCACCCGGCTGCCGGGCGAACCGGCACCCTCTCCCGCCAGGCCCGCCACCGCGTCGACGATGCCCTCCAGCAGGTCGTCCGCGTCGATCATCGCAGCCATCGGGCCCGCCAGTTCGGCCTCGATCGCATGCCACACCGCTGCCCGCCGCAACGCGTCGATCGAGCCGAAGTGATAGTGCACCAGCGCGTTATTGACCCCCGCCCGGCCGGCTACCACCCTCGACGTGGCCGCTGCCCACCCATCCTCAGCGATGACGGCCACAGCAGCCCTGATCAGCTGACGGCGGGTGTCACCACCACGGGCACGGGCAACGGCCACCTGTCCTCGCTGCTGGTCAGTCGCCTAAGGCGAATGCTTAATTAAGAAGAGGCTAGACCGCGTGGCCCGCTGCGCGCAACACCGTGCCCCGTTGCCCGGGAGCGTTTCGTCGGCCAGCATGCTCTGGGCGGGCAATGCCCGTGCTGAGCGCCGGGAACCGCTATCACGGTGACGGCCGGGAATGCTCTTGCTCACAACGCCGGGGCCATTGGTCCTGAGGGCCATGGCCGGTAGGCTCTGTCCCTCCCTGGATGGGGTGGGTCGGATAGCGAATGGATGGCTTCCGTCCTAGGATAGGCCGCTGATGACCGGACAGACGCGGCGTTGTAGCCAGGGGGCTGATGTGGCCTGCGGCGCGGTCGCATTGGGAAGGGCTGAGATGACGGGCGAGCCTGCGGACGGCCTGGGTGCTGCGGGGCGGCCTGCCTTGGTGCCCAGCCTGGCCGGCGGGCAGGGAAGACGGGCCGCGCAGCAGCGGTTGCGGACCGCGCGCGGTCACCATGATGCGGTGCTGCGCATGCTGGAGGCGGACCGCTACCGCATCGACGTACTTCACCAGCTATCGGCTGTAGAGGGCGCGATCGCACGTGCGCGCCGGGACATTGTCGAAGGTCACCTGCACGGATGCGTCGCTGACACGGTGCATGAGGGACGGATCGGGGATGTGGCTGACGAGATGCTGGCAGCCATGTCCGGGGAGCGCCCGCCCGCCACCCGTACCGAGCACCGGATCGTGCCGTGAGGTCCGGGTATCAGGGCACCACGTTGGCGCCAGGCGCAGCAGGAGGGTGAGGCCCCGTGCGTGCTGGGGCGGAACTGGCGGGCCTGCCACTGCCGGACGTGCTGGCCGAACTGGAGGCGTCTTCCGGGGGGCTGACCAGTGAGCAGGTCCAATCGCGGCGGGAGCGGTTCGGGCCGAACGAGATCGCGGAAAAGCGCACGAGCCCGCTGCTGGTGCTGCTGGGTTATTTCTGGGCGCCGATTCCCTGGATGATCGAGGTTGCGCTGGTCCTGTCGCTGGTAGTGCGCCACTGGACTGACGCGGCGGTTATCGGGGTGCTGCTGGGAATGAATGTGGCGGTGGCGTTCGCCGAGGAGCATCAGGCAGCGAATGCGATCGCCGCGCTCAAGCAGCGGCTGGCAGTCACCGCACGGGTGCTGCGGGACCGGGTGTGGACGGCCCTGCCGGCCCGCGAGCTGGTGCCGGGTGATGTGATCCGGGTGCGGCTGGGGGATGTGGCGCCGGCCGACGCGCGGCTGCTCGGCGATGTCTCGCTTCAGGTTGACCAGTCCTCGCTGACCGGGGAGTCGCTGCCGGTCACCCACGGCGCCGGCGACGTCCTGTATTCGGGTGCGGTGGTGGTGCGCGGCGAGGCCGACGCCCTGGTGTATGCGACCGGTGAGGCTAGTTTCTTCGGCCGCACCACCGCGCTGGTGGGGACTGCGGGCACTGTCAGCCATTTCCAGCGGGCGGTGCTGCGGATCGCCCACTACCTGATCGTCCTTGCGGTCGCCCTGGTGACGCTCACGCTGGTGGTGTCGGTGGCGCGCGGGAACCCGGCGCTGCAGATGGTGGAGTTCGCGCTGGTGGTCGTGATCGCGTCGGTGCCGGTGGCGCTGCCGGCGGTGCTGTCGGTCACCATGGCGGTCGGTGCCCGCGCCCTGGCCCGCCGGCAGGCCGTCGTGTCCCACCTGCCCGCGGTGGAGGAACTCGGTGGCATCGATGTGCTGTGCTCGGATAAGACCGGCACGCTCACCCAGAACCGGCTCGCCGTCGCTACCCCGTGGACCGCGCCGGGCGCCGCTGCTGGTGACGTGCTGGCCGCGGCGGCGCTCGCCTCCCGCGCGGAGGACCGCGACCCCATCGACCTGGCCGTTCTCGCCGCCGCCCCGCCCGCACCGGACGGGCAGCGGGTCACGGGGTTCATCCCGTTCGACCCGGTGACCAAGCGGACCGAGGCCACCGTGTCTGGCGGCGGTGAGGGCGCGTTCACTGTCAGCAAAGGCGCCCCGCAGGTGATCGCGCAACTGTGCGCTGGTGACCCCGCTGTTGCGCAGATGACCACGGTGGCCGAGGGGTTCGCCGGACGCGGCTACCGGTCACTGGGGGTGGCCCGCACCGGCCCAGGCGGCGGCTGGCGGCTGCTGGGGGTGCTGCCGCTGGCCGACCCGCCGCGGGAGGACTCGGCCGCCACCATCACCGCCGCCCGCGAGCTTGGAGTGACGGTGAAGATGGTCACCGGGGACCAGGTGGCGATCGGGCGGGAGATCGCCCGGCAGACCGGTCTTGGCCAGCAGATCCTGGATGCCGCCACCCTGGCTGCCGCCCCCGGCGACGGCGGGGATGCCGAGCTGGCCGGACGGGTGGCGGCTGCGGACGGGTTCGCCCAGGTGTTCCCCGAGCACAAGTACAAGATCGTGCGGCTGCTGCAGGCCCGCGGCCACATCGTGGGCATGACCGGCGACGGTGTGAACGACGCCCCGGCGCTCAAACAGGCCGACGCCGGGATCGCGGTCTCGGGGGCCACCGACGCCGCCCGGGCCGCCGCTGACGTGGTGCTGCTGGCGCCGGGCCTGTCGGTGATCGTGGACGCGATCCGCACCGCCCGGGAGATCTTCGCCCACATGACCAGCTATGCCACCTACCGGATCGCCGAGACCATCCGCATCCTGCTGCTGATCACCCTGGCGATCGTCGCGTTCAACTTCTTCCCCGTCACCCCGGCAATGATCGTGTTCCTGGCCGTGCTCAACGACGCCGCGATCTTGTCCATCGCCTATGACCACGTCCGCGGCTCGAACAGGCCGGTCGCCTGGGACATGCGCACCACCCTGGTCATCGCCACCGTGCTGGGCGTCATCGGAGTGGTGGCCACGTTCCTGCTGTTCGCCCTTGCCGATCAGGTCTTCGGGCTCAGCCACGACCTGATCCGCACCCTGATCTACCTGAAACTGTCGGTTGCCGGGCAGCTGACCATCTTCCTGACCCGTACCCGGGGCCCGTTCTGGTCCCGGCCCGCCCCGGCCCTGCTGCTGCTGGGTGCGGTGGCCACCGCCCAGATCATCGCCACCCTGATCGCCGTCTACGGGGTGCTGATGGCCCCGCTGGGCTGGGAGCGGGCCGGCTTGGTCTGGGCGTATGCGCTGGCGTGGTTCCTGGTCAACGACCGGGTCAAGCTCGCCGCCTACCGCTGGCTTGACCATCATCCCCGGCGCGTCAAGGCCACAGCAGGGCAGCCATCCGGAGCGGGGCGGCCGTCATGAACAACCCGCCCGGCGGGGCTGGGTGGATGGCAGGTGTGGCACCGGTGGAGCGGCCCATCTCGCAGGCCCGGGCCACCTACGACCGGGTCGCCGCCGTCTACGACCTGGCGGAGAACCCGTTCGAGCACCGGGCCCGCAGACGCGGGCTGCGGCTGCTGGCCGCCCGCCGTGGGGAACGGCCGCGCGATGTGGTCGCGTCGGTGATGGTGGGTGGGCGCACCTCGGCCGAAGCCACCGGGCTGGGCAACGTCGTCGGGGTCATGCCCGTCCGGCTGCCCGCGGACGGTGCCCGCGCCAGGCAGCTCGAGCGAGTCGCCGCCGTCACCCGGGAACACAAGGTGGCAGACCGGGGTGCGTCCGCTGGCTTGCTCCGCCCGGGGTTCGCGGTCCTGGCGCGTCTGGGGCTGATGAAGTGGTTCATCAACCACCAGCGGCTCGTCAACGTCTTCGTGACCAACTTGCGTGGCCCGGCCAGCCCGCAATTGCTCTGCGGGGCCGTCATCACGGACGTGCTACCGGTCGCCCTCCTCGCCGGGAACGTGTCCCTCAGCTTCGGGGTCATGTCCTACGCGGGCTCGCTCGTCGTCGTGATCGTCGCCGACCCGGCGCTCAACCCGGACCTGCATTTCCTGGCCGAGAGCCTTCAGACCGAACTTGACGCGTCGTGGTAACGCCCCGTCCAGTCAAGCTCGACGGGTCAGGGATGCTCAGGCGTACCGCCGCCGGGATCTCCGACTTCGACCTCGGCCGTGTGGCCGTCGGCGACAGGCAGCCCGAACGGCGCGCCCGCCAGCTCGTCCTCAGCCCGGCCGAGCAGTTCCAGGGCGGCACGGTTGATGAACCGGATCATCCCCTGGTCGTCAACGGCGACGATGCCGTCCGCCGACGCGGCCAGGATGAGCTGGCTAACCTCGCACGGCTCAGAGCCCTTACCCATCAGGCCGTGCACCCGACCGTCGCATGCCGGGAAACTACCCGCTACCTGCAATGACTACTCTGCGTAATAGATCGCAGGGGAGCTACCTGGCTGAGCTGCGCTCGCTGACCGGAGGCTCCCGGCCCGCCCACGGCCGAGCGGCCTCGAGCTGGCCGGCCAGCCGCAGCAAGGTGGCCTCGTCGCCGTGCCGGCCGAGGAAGTGGACGCCGATCGGCAGGCCGTCCTGGCTCCACCAGAGCGGCACGGACATCGCCGGGTTGCCGCTGACGTTGGCGATCACACCCGCGTAGGCGATGGTCTGGCCGCCGCGCTGCAGCGCCCGCAGCGGCTCCTGCGGCGTCGAGACGATCTCGCCGATCGGTGCCGGCGGCGTGGACAAGGTCGGCGTCAGCCAGAGGTCGAAGCCGGTCAGGAACCTGGCAACCGCCCGGGCGAACACCTGGAGATCCTCGATGGCGAGCAGGTACTCGGCAGCGCTGACCTTCTCTCCTTGCTCCCAGTACGCGCGGGTGCTGGATTCCAGGTCACCGGGTCCGGGCTGACGGCCGAGGCGTCTGATCCAGTACCGCATGATCCACGCCATCGCGGCCATGACCACGGTGCCGATCGCGGCCCCGGTCTGCGCCGTCAGCGCGGTGAACTCGGTCGGGACGACCTCGTGGCCGAGTTGCTCGCAGAGGCGCGCCGCGTCGTCGACGGCGGCGAGGCAATCTGGGTGACCAGGAGCCCCCTCCGCGGTCCGGCGGCTGAAGGCGATCCGCAGCCGGCCCGGGTCGGCGCCGACCTCGGCGGCGAACGGCCTGGCCGGAGCTGGCGCCTGACAGGGATCGCCGGGTGCCGGGCCCGCGGTCGCGTCGCGCAGCGCGGGACTGTCGCGCGCCGGTCGGGTGAGCGCGTGCTCGACGGCAAGGCCGCGGACGCTGGCCCCGTACTCGCGCCCGGCAGGGTTGCGCGCCCTGGCCGGCTTGAGG
>OFHK01000348.1_pt1 | contig 14372 bp, 9 predicted proteins | sample 1521951 | NCBI WGS metagenome assembly OFHK01 (sample SAMEA2468436, study PRJEB22500) | soil metagenome | biome: Glassland; feature: Farmland; material: Clay | place: Australia | collected 2013-01-31 | depth 0.55 m
TCCCGGAACCTCGGTGACCGCGAGTATCTCTCCACCGGGGCCATGAAAGTCCGTCGGTGCTGCGTTGCCGTCCCGGCAACAGGAGTGACCTAGGTGAGATCGCCGGGGAACCTTATTGAGTCTCATTTGCGCGAGGGCGCGGAGCTGCGCTTGCGCACCGTTTCCATCGCCGGCGAAATCGAGCAGGCGGCCGAGGCGATTGCGCGTGCCTTCAACTCGGGCGGGAAACTGCTCGTGTTCGGCAACGGTGGGAGCGCTGCCGACGCGCAGCACATCGCCGCCGAATTCAGTGGCCGATTCGAAGCGAACCGCAAACCGCTCCCCGGCATTGCACTGACTTCGAATTCCTCGAGCGTGACGGCAATTGGCAACGATTTCGGGTTTGAAGAGGTCTTCGCGCGCCAAGTCCGAGCGTTCGCGCGGCCCGGTGACGTAGTCCTGGGCATCTCCACGAGCGGCAATTCCAAGAACGTCCTTCGTGGACTGACCGCAGCCCGCGAGATTGGAGCGCTGGCGATTGGACTCGGCGGAAAGAGCGGAGCAATCAAGTCGCACGTCGACATCCTCCTGGCGGTCCCTGCCGAAAGGACCCCGCTGCTTCAAGAGATGCACATCGCAGTGGGACACATCCTCTGCATGCTCGTGGAGGCGAAACTCTTTGCGTAAGAGGCGGGCAGTCTTCGTCGACCGAGACGACACGCTCATGGTGGATACAAGATATTGCGGCGATCCAGATCTCGTGGTGCTCATGCCCGGTGCCGCTGATGGTCTCCGGGCTCTGGCGTCGCGGGGCTACTCCATTGTCGTTGTGACTAACCAGTCGGGGATCGGTCGCGGTTACTTCGACCTGCAAGCCCTGGAAGCAGTTAACTCTCGATTGGCGACCGAGCTGGAGAGCCGAGGGGCCTCGTACGACGCTCTCTATTACTGTCCCCACCTGCCCGACGAACGCTGTGCCTGCAGAAAGCCAAGGCCGGAGATGCTCCTTCGCGCTGCCGCGGATTTGAACCTCGATCTGACTTCGTCCTACATGGTGGGAGATCGCGGGGCCGATATCGAAGCGGGACAGGCCGCGGGTGTCCGCACCATTCTGATATCCGGCGAGGACGATGCGCGGGAAGAGGACGCTCGGCCGGACTTCATTGCTCACGATCTGATCGAGGCGGCGCAGATCATTCTCTCCGGCGTGGCAACCCCAGGGGGGGAGTCTCCCTGCGTATCCTGATCACCGGGATGAGCGGATTCATCGGCCGACACCTTGCGGCGCTCCTGCTCGCCGAAGGTCACGAGATCGTGGGGACCACCGTGAGCGAGGCAGAAAGGGCATTCCTATCCAGCGAACTTCGTAGCCTACCCTTGCACTTCGTCGACGTGACGGATCAGGCGGCGGTGCATGGCGTCGTCTCCAAGACCCATCCCGAATGGATCGTCCACCTCGCGGGGCAGGCGTACGTGATCCCGTCCTATCGGGACCCGCGCTCGACCTTCGAGGTGAACGTCCTCGGAACTATCCACCTCCTGGACGCGGTCAAAGACTCATGCCCGGATGCCAAGGTGGCCATCGCATGCAGCGGGGCCGAATATGGCTCGCCGAAGGTCCTGCCCATCCGAGAGGACATCCCCCTCGAACCCGTCAGCCCATACGGCGTGAGCAAGGCCACCCAGGACATGCTCGCCCTGCAGTATCATCTCGCCTACGGTCTTCGGACCTTTCGGCTGCGGTTGTTCGGGACGACCGGGCCCGGCAAACTCGGCGATGCGCCCAACGACTTCGCGTCGCAGATTGCACGCATCGAGGCGGACGGTGGGACCGGGGTCGTACGCGTCGGAAACCTCTCCACCTCCCGTGATATCTCGGACGTGCGAGACGTTGCCCGCGCGATGGTCTCCGTTCTGAAGGATGGCGTGCCCGAGCAGGCGTACAACATCGGTCGGGGAGAGGCCGTTCCAATCCGCAAGGTGCTCGAGGTGCTGTGTGGACTCTCTCCCGCCCGGTTGCAGGTATCCGAGTCGCCCGCTCGAATCCGCCCCTGCGACGAACCCTCTCTGTACCCGGACGTATCCCGCATCCGAGGGTTGGGCTGGCGGCCTGAAATCCCGCTGAACCGGACGCTCGCCGACGTGCTGGACTTTTGGCGAACCCATCCGGATCTCATACCTGCGGCGAGGGGTGGCTAGTGTCGTCAGCGCTGGTGACAGGCGCGGCGGGTTTCGTAGGTCGTCACCTGGTCCGCGCACTGGAGACCCAGGGATGGGACGTGGTCGCCTTGGATCCGAAGCCCCTCGATGCGGACGGCCACAAGGTGGTTCAGGCGAGCTTGCTGAGTCTGCCGGATGTCCGGCGTGCGGTCGACGGCGTCGATGTCGTGCTCCACGAGGGCGCCGCATCTTCGAGCATGATGTTTGAGCCTGACCCGTTTACGGGCGTTGAGGTCAACGTAATGGGGGGGCTCAACCTCCTGCGGGCATCCAGAGAGGCCGGCGTGAAGCGTCTCGTGTATGCCTCGACGTCCAGCCTCTATGGCAGTCTCCCGGTCCCGTGGAGGGAGGACGTGGCCGTCGACTGCGCCCCGAACGCCTACGCCGCATCAAAGCTCGCCTTCGAGTACTTAGCCAAGGTCTACACCTCGAGGCGCGAACTGGACACGGTGGGCCTGCGGTACTTCTCCGTCTATGGGCCTGGTGAGGAGACCAAAGGGTCGTACGCGAACATGATTTCCCAGTTCCTATGGTCAATGAGGAAGGGCGAGCCGCCGATCGTGTACGGCGACGGTAACCAGACGCGCGACTTCACGCACGTGGACGACATCGTGAGGGCGAACCTGCGGGCGTTGGAGACCGAGGCCGTCGGTGAAGTCTTCAACGTCGGCACCGGCAGGGAGACGACGATCAACCATCTCGTGGAGACCCTCTCAGCCCTGCTCGAGAGCCCTCTCCGGGCTCAGCACGTGCCGAACCCGATTCCGAACTACGTGTACCGCACCCTCGCGGACACCAAGAAGGCGGAACGGTTGTTGGGATTCACGGCAGAGGTTTCTTTCGAGGAGGGCGTCGCTCGTTTGGTCCGGGGAGGGACGGCACGTTCTGGAGGTGGGGAATGATCGCTGCTCCCGTCGCGGCGGGTCGCGATGTTCCGGTTGTGCTCCAGATAGGTGGCTCCACGGTCATCTCTCGCACCCCCATGCGGATTAGCCTCGTTGGCGGCGGGACGGACTTCGCAGAGTACTATCGCAGCAACGGAGGGGGCGCCGTCGTCGCGGCGGCCATCCGGAAGTACGTATATGTGATTGTCAACAGGCGATTCGAAGACGGAGTTCGTCTGTCCTACAGCAAGACGGAGATCGTGTCGCGGGCGTGCGACCTGCAGCATCCTTTGGTCCGCGAGGCACTGAAACTGCTGGGCATCACACACGGCATCGAGATTGTCTCCGTCTCTGATATCCCGTCGAACGGATCGGGTCTTGGCAGCTCGTCGGCCTTCACCGTGGGTCTCCTCCGGTCGCTGCACGCTTGGCTCGGTGAGGAACCGACCGCTCGCGTTTTGGCGGAGGAAGCCGTCCGCATCGAGCGGGAGCTGGTACGGGACCCCGGCGGCAAGCAGGACCAGTACATCGCAGCGTTTGGCGGCCTCTGCCACATCACATTCTCGGCGGACGAGAGCGTACGTGTCGAGCCGATTCCGCTCGCGCAGGATGCGCGGGATAGGCTGGTTGCGAGCCTAATGCTGTTCTACACCGGCGAGCGTAAGTCCGGGTCTCCCATTCTGAGAGCCCAGATCCAAACGCTCGAAAGCAAGCGAAGTTGCTACGACGCGATGAGAAAGCTCGCAGACGACCTGGACTGGGAACTGCGCCGCGGAATAATCGACTCCCTGGGTTCCTACTTGGACCAGAACTGGCAGTACAAGAAGCGTCTGCAAGCGGCGATATCCTCTCCCGAAATCGACCGCCTCTACGGGCGAGCCCGGTTGGCAGGCGCAACGGGTGGGAAGATCGCAGGAGCCGGAGGCGGTGGCTTCTTGGTACTCTGTGTGCCCCCCGAGCGCCGCGATCAGGTGAGGGCGGCCCTGGTCGAATTGCGAGAGGAGCCGTTCCAGATTGACGACGCAGGGACCTGTATCGTGTATAGGTCCCGGTAGACGAGCCGCGGGGCGCGGAACGTGCTCGGGACGACGTTTCGCGTCGGTCCCGGACGTCGAACGGTGGTGTGCCGGTGGCTTCTACGCGCATGTAAGGTCTTCCGGGTTTTCCGGGAGCCGCTCGTCCGGGGGTCGGCCTACTTGCTGTATCGTCACAAAGTTAATGCAGGCTCTTCCGAAATCCTCATCGCGTGAACGCGGACACAACCGTCTCGTCGCCGGCCGCGATTCCACGTGTCGGGTTCCCTAGAGGACTCACGATTCTGGTTCCGACCTTGAACGAGGAGGACGCTATTGGGGGAGTGATTGGCTCGCTTCCCGTCCAGGACCTTCATGCCATGGGAATCGACACCCATGTGCTGGTGGTGGACGGTCATAGCGCCGACCGGACCCGCGACATCGCCGCACGTGCTGGCGCGGAGGTCGTGGTCCAGCCCGGAAAGGGAAAGGGCGATGGGATTCGTCACGGACTCCGCCACGCCAGCGGAGACTTGGTCCTTGCGATCGACGCAGACGGAAGCTACCCTTCGGAGGCGATACCCGTCCTCGTCCGGCGTCTGGCCGATGGGTGCGATGTCGTCGTTGGCACCCGCATTCGCGGAGGCATGGAACCGGGGGCGATGCCCCCCATGAACTACATTGGGAACCGTTTCCTCAGCCTGTTGGCGACGGCCCTCTTCGGCGTACGGATCACAGATCTCTGCAGCGGGATGTGGGGTCTGGGGCCGAGGGCCGTCGCCCTGATACGACTTGAGAGCAACGGCTTCGACATCGAACCCGAAGTCATCGCAGAGTCGTGTCGTCTCAAGCTCCGCGTCGAAGAGGTGCCAATCGCCTATCGGGTCAGGAAGGGGGCGACGAAGCTCGGCAACCCCCTTCGCGCCGGCGTTGGAGACGCTCTGCGGCTAGTCACGGTCCGATTCCGTCGGGCACGCTCGTCGTGAGTCCCCTCGTTGCCGGAGCGGATATCTTCAGCGATTGCCGAAGTGCACCTCGTAGATGGCGATCCTCTCGTTCTGGTAGACCACCGTGAAGTCCGCGGTGTCGGTGGCGAAACGCCGGTACATCGCGTCGAGGCATTGGCTCTGGAAGACGTATCCGATTCCATACGCGGCCGCGATCTCGGACGCGGTGTACAAGGCGATGGGCTGACCATCCGTCGGCAGTCCCGGGAAGGTTATGGTCAAGCCCAGACGAACCGTGGTCGCGTTCGGTCCCGCAGAGGCGTGGATTTCGATCGCCGGCACGCGGAACAGGGGCTCCTGATTCGTCGGCGTCAGCTCAACGGCCACCGACGCATCGTGGGCGACCATGATGGTGAACGGGATTGAGATGGAACTACCGCCCGAGAGCACCCCGGAGATGCCGTCGGTCCAAGTTTCGGCCTCGCCGAGAACCAGGTCCGAGCCCACCCATACGTCAAAGTCGATGGCCCTTAGTGTCGTGTTCGTGGTTCGGAACGACAGGCCGATCGAGGCCGAGATGTCGTTGATGGTTTCGGTCCGGGTGACATTGAACTCGTCTTTCGATTGAACGACCTCGAGCTCTGGGCTTCCGGTTGAATTGATGGTCCCTGTCCACGTCTGCGCGCCGGGGTACGGCACCCATGTGCTATTCACGGTTGCGTTGTCGGAGGAATACGTGACCACGTTGATGGCGTCGTTCAGGTACAGCGCGGGGACAAAGGTTCCACCCCACTTCACCGACAATCCCGGGTTTTCGGGCACGCCTGGTGAGTTGTCCACGAGGCGCAGGCTTGCCCCCTCCATCATGTAGTTACCCGTGAAGAAGCGTGCAGCCGCCTCGACCCGGGCGCGGTCCTCCTTGAAGGTGAAGGAGGTCGCGTCGCCCGTGTAGAAGGCCTTGCGCCCGGAATAGCCTTCGATCCACCACCCGAAGCGATTCCCTTCGAGGTCGCTGAAGAACGGGAGCCCTGCGGTGGCGATCACGGCCGTTGTCGGTGTGTGGTCCCGGACCCAGTTCAGCCCGTCGAGCTCGGGAGCTTCGATGGCATGATACCAGTCCACCGACGCCGACATCCGGTGGGCGGACTGGGCCACGAGTACCGTCGATGAGATGACCAAGGCCACGATGACGAGTGCGGTCGCCGTCCCCGTCTTGGGGTCCCGGTGCACGCGACGGACTTGCTGAAATCCTTGCTGACAGGATACCACGAACCCGCCCAAAATGGGCAGATACAGGAAGTAGAGCGGACGGGTGGCGATGTCACGCATGAACGTGAGGGCCAGTCCCAGACTTGCCGCGACGATGGCCAGAAAGAGAAGTCCATCATGCTGTCGCTCCGCGAGGAGGGTCCGCACACCCAGGACGGCCAGCGCGGTGATTGGAATCCATAAGAAGAGCGAGTCACGGAAAACGAAGATGAGGCCGGATCCGGTGTTAGCGAGCGCGTCCGGCCACCATGGCGAGATTGAGGGCGCGAGCCGCGATTCCATGATCACGTAAAGGGGCGCCAAGGGTACGCTGAACAGCGCCCCGAGGGCGCCGAAACGCACGAAGGGGGACACGCTCGCCCATGTGCGGGCCCGCAGGAATTCAAATACCGCCCAGAGGAAGATGGAGAGCACCAGCATCAAAGCGGTCAGTTGGTGGGTCGCGAGCACCAGGGCCGCAAAGACGGCTGCCCAGAGGACGTCTGCGCGCCTGGCCGTATCCAGATACCGCAGCAGGAAGAGGAGCGATGCGAGGAAGAATGGGAGGGCGAGGAAGTCAGGACCGCCTCCCCATCCGGTCATCTCGGAGTACGCCTCCCCGAAGGTCAAGAGGAGGGCGCCCATGACGGCGAACGGCCTCGTCGAACGCCTTGCGAGGATTCCATAAGTGGGAAATGGGATGAATGCAGCAGGGACGGCGATTGACAGCTTCAACGCCGTCATCGTGTCGAACAGTCGCAGCAATCCGGCCAGGAAGAGCAGGAACAGCGGTGGATATCCGTAACCGTTCCCACTCACATCGTTTCCGTAGAGGATTTGGACCTGCGCGAGGTAGTTCCCATGGTCCGCGCTTGGAAGGGCAGGATAGCGGCCCAGCAAGGCGAATCGCAGAGCGAAGCTTGCAACGCCGATGACGATCAGGGCCAGGGAGGGATACCACCGGTTCCAGCGTTCCGAGCCCCATGAGCGGTTCCCCAGGGTTGGTCTCGCCGCCTGACTATGTCCAGAAGAAGGCTCGAGGTCTGCGTCTGCCGCGCCGATCATCCGGGCGTCAGCCTCCCTCTCTGCGTGGAAGCCTCCGGCACTGCAGCCGGTCGAAACGAAGGAGAGCTTCGCGAGGCGACGTAGTTCCTGGAATCTATCGGAGAAACGTGGAGACCCACGGTCGCAAGGATTGACTGGCACCGCTGGAGGTGCCGCTCGTCCATCGCTTCGAAGATGACCACGATCCCCGGATTCGCAACGAGCGTCGCGCGACCCCCCTCGAGCACCTCGGGTTCAGCGCCTTCCACATCCAACATGATCGCGTCGATTCGGCACCCCCCGGCCGACTCCACGATGCTGTCCAGGGTCCTTGCGGGGACCTCCGCCCAGGAGCCGGTGATATCCGTAACCGAGTGCCGTCCTTTGTTCTCCGAAACGGATTGATAGAGGCGGACCGTTCCGTTGGCGTTCCAGCACGCGACATTCAGGAGGCGGACATTCGGGAGACGGTTCCTCTCGACGTTCCGCCGAAGGGCGTCGAAGTTGTCCGCATCCGGCTCCACCGCGATGACCAGACCGGGATCCGAGGCCCGGCGGGCAGCCATCAAGACGTACTTGCCGATGTGTGCCCCAACGTCAAGGAAGGTCCTAGGAGCGAGCTCCTGGAGCAGACGGGCCACGTCCGGCTCGTAGCCGGGGTTGGCGATGTCCAGATCATCCGTGCCGCGGCGGCAGAGGAGGATTCCGTCCGGCACGCGAAGCAGCGCATCCCCGATGGCGTAATGGAACGTGAGGGGGCCCGTGCGATGGATGCGCCCGGGGGAGCCGAGCGTGGCGGTCCGAAGGAGGTAGTACAGGGTGATGACTAGCCGGTCGCGGATCCGCGCCCCCCATCTGGTTCCCCCGATGGCTCGGGTGAGGTACTCCTTAAGGGCCTCCACTCCACGGAGGAGGCTTTCGTTTCGACTTGAAGCTTCTGTCATGTCAAGACATGTTGGCACCCGCACGGCCTTCCGTGGATTCCTGGATCGCCCGCGGCGTGCGGCATGGCGCCCCGCCCCATTCTCGGAGGACATGACTTTTCTCATTAGGCAAACTATTTAACGCGCCAAGCTGACCCGGCCGTCTCGGTCTACGGCCGGCTGGACACATGCCCCATCTCGGGATGTTGACTCCGTTTGACCCGCGTCCCTCAGCGGGTCCCGCTCACCGCAGCAACTACGGCGGCGTGGAGCGCTACGTGTGGATGTTGTCCGGTGCGCTCGCTCGGAGGGGGTGGGATGTCACCGTGGCATCCTCGGCCCCCCGCTCGGAGCGACTCGTGACGGATGGCCGCGAGGTCGTCCTGCAGAGCCGATGGGCGAGTCGAGGCGGCGTGGCCATCTTCCCCTGGCCTCTGGCCGCCGTGCGCGGTTCGTTCGACGTGATACACGTTCAGGGACCCTACCCATTCCTCACAGAAGTCGCGCCCCTGGTCGCCCGCGTGGCCGGTGTCCCTTCTGTCCTGACCTATCATTTTGGAGTCGTCGGTCGGAACCGGCCACGCGCCATCCTCGCAGGCGCGTACGGTCGAGGGCTCGTCCTGGCCGCGCCCTACTTCGACAGAATCATTTTCGCCACCCAGAGCTACTCGAAGTCCTCGCTCCTGGCTAAGGGTCTGCGGGATGGACAGGCCAAGATCATCCCAATGGGCCTCGATCCCGCGATGTTCCACGTTGCGTGGCAGGTTCCGAAGCGACAACAAATCCTGTTCGTGGGCCGGCTGGTCTGGTTCAAGGGGCTTTCCGTCCTGCTCGAGGCGTTCCGCGTCGTCGCGAAGAGGCATCCGGGCTGCCGACTCGTGATTGTGGGCGACGGTCCATTGCGTGGCGAGGTGGAACGGACCGCCCGCACCGCGGGGGCTTCGGTGGATTTTCGCCCCTCCGTAGGCGACGCGGAGCTCGTGGGACTGTACAATGAATCCAAGGTGACCGTGCTACCCTCGATTGCTCAGGAATCGTTCGGGATGACCCTCCTCGAGTCCTTGGCATGCGGCACGCCAGTCGTCGCGAGCGATCTTCCCGGCGTTCGAGATGTGACGGCCTTAGGCGGCCTCTCGGTCCCTCCGGGCGATCCACAGGCGTTGGCAGACGCCCTCTCGGCGCGCCTCCAGGAAGACTGGGGCACGGACGACAGGACACGGGTTTCCGCGCAGATTGCCCGCGAGTTCTCGTGGGACTCGATCGCAGCGGAGACGGCGGCCCTCTATCAGGAGCTGATCTAGGCACCCCAACATACGCCGTGATGCCGCTGTGGTAGGGCGGAACGGTGGTGGGCCGGCGCGTGCTCTGAGCGGGCACACGTCAGTCGCTAGAAAAGGGGAAAGGAGGCCTCGTGTCCGAGGCCTCTTCGATTCGCCGTTCTCTCAGGCGTCCATCGGGCGTCGGGTCATGGGCGCCGACCGGATTTCCGTCGCCAAGCTGGGGGCGGTCATCGTGCTCAGGTCGACCGGGTTGCCCAGCGGAGAGCTTGTGGCAGGGGCGTTCCGCTGCACGACCGGCGCAGGCGCCGATGGGGCCAGTGCGCTCGGGACGGCCGTGGCGACCGATGCGGCCAACGGACCCGCCACGTAGCTGCCGGTGATCACGGTCGTCGCTCCCTCCGTCACCACTGCCGTCTGGGGTCCCGGCGTGATGTAGCCTTCGACATCCCCGAAGGTGACCGTGTAGGTGCCCGCGGGCATCGATTGCCACATCTGCCAGTCGTTGCGAGGCACGCCGTCCACGAAGATGGTGCCGGCGACCGCCGGGTCCGTGATCACACGCAACCAACCGTCATAGCCGAAGATGCCTTGGACGGTGGTCACCTGGCCTGCTACGACCGTCTGCGTGATTGGCGCGGGTGTGTGGAGGTTCGGTACGTCCGTGAAGCTCACGGTGTAGTCTCCGGGCGCCACTTTGAGCCACGTCAACGCCCACTCATCGCGCGGGATGCCGTTCACGATGATTTGCGCCGGGACGCCTGGCTGACCATCACTCCGATAGGTCTCTACGCGCAGCAGCCCATAGGTGGCGGGATCCGGTCCGGCCGTGACGCCATCCCACACGTAGTCGCCCTGGATCAACGTGGTTTGTTCGGCGACCACATGGGCGGTCTGCGTCCCGGGTGTCGTGAAGCCTGCGACGGCTCCAAAGGTGATCGTGTAGTCACCCGCGGGGCCCGCCATCCACATGGCCCACTCATCGCACGGAGCACCGTTGACGTAGATGGTGCCGGGGACCGCTGGGTTCGTGATCACCCGCAGCCAGCCGTAGGCGGTGTAGAGCCCCTGGTATTCCGTGACGAGCCCGTCCTCGACATTCACAACCGCATCAGCGGGAGAGCCGAGATTCTGGACGTCCGAGAACGAGATCGTGTGGGCTCCCGGAGACATGCGCGTCCACGTCAGCGACCACTCATCCCTCGGGATTCCATCTACGAGTATCTTCCCTGGGACGCCCCAGGTGGGATGGACGTCGATTCCGGTGCTAATCCGCAGCAGGCCGCCCACGGTCACCTCCATGACGTAGCTCTGGCTCGCCACACCGCCCTTCCCGTCGTCCACGGTGAGGGTCGCAACGAACTCGCCGTCGGTCGCGTACGTGTGGACCTGGGTGAGGGTCGCGCCGCCCGCGGGCGTCGTGCCCGTCACGACCGGCGTGCCGTCGCCGAAGTCCCACGTGTACGTGAGCACGTCGGGCGGGATGCCCGTGTCCCTCGCGAGCGAGGAGAACGTGGCTGCCTCGCCCGGGATCAGGTTCGCCGGCGTCACGGTCAGCGGTGTCAGGGTCGGGATGGCGTTCGCCAGGACGGTGGTCGTCACCGTCTTGCTGCTCGACTTCGTGCCGTCCGTGACCACGAGCTTCGCGATGTAGGAGCCCGCCGCCGGGTACCGGTACGTCACCGTCTCGTTGTAGAAGGTGAACGGGATGCCCTTCGTCGTGTTGAGGTAGTAGTCGATGACGCCGTCGCCCGTCCGCATGTCGAAGCTCCAGTTGATCGCGTCGCCTTCCGAGTCATAGACGGTCGCGCGGAAGGTGACGAGCTGGTTCGGGTACGCCGTCGTCGGGGTGCCCGTCCACGACACGATCGTCGGCGCCGTGTCCTGGCCGGCCGGCACCACGGTGATCATCGTGCTCGAGCTCACCGAGTGCCCTCCGGGTGTGTCCTGCACGGTCACCGACAGGGTGAACGTGCACGCCTGGCTCGGGTTGGGGCACTGGTATCCGTGGGTCACCGGGTTGCCCGTCGTCGTGGCCCCGTCTCCGAAGGTCCAGGTGTACGTCAGGAGGTCGCGAAGGTTCAGGTCCGTGGCGAAGGCCGCGGCGGAGAGGTTCGCGATGTTCGTGTGGCGGTCCCCCTGGATCGTCTGCGCGGGCAGCGACGCCAGGGAAGGCGCGGTGTTCGCGATCACGTTGACGATCGTGGAGGAGTCCGCGTACGTCGACGCGCCCTGGGCCCGCACGGTGACCGTGCGGGTGCCGGCCGTCGCGTACGTGTGGCTCACCGGGTTGCCCGTCCCCGTGCCGCCGTCGCCGAAGTTCCAGGAGTAGGTGAGGGCGCCGCCCGTCGGGTCCACCGCGGAGGCGGAGAACGTCACCGCGGCGTCCGTCGTCGCGGGGTCCGTCGGGCTGTACGTCATGCCCTTCACCTGCACGGGCAGACCCGACGGGTCGTAGATGGTCACGGTCGTCTGCTTCTGCGTGAACCACTCGCCGCCGTTCTCGGAAACGCGCAGGGTCACGTTGTACGTGCCCGCGGTCGCGTACGTCCACGTGGGCGACTGGGCGGTCGAGTCCGCGTCGTTCCACGGGATGCCGTCGCCGCTGGTGTCGACCTTGTCATTGAAGTCCCAGCGGTAGCTGAGCGGGTACGTGCCCTCCGGGTCCACCGCGGCCACGGTGAACTGGACCCCCGTGTTCTTCACGCCCTGGTAGGGCGGCAGGTCCGGGACCTGCGGGGGCTTCTGGTTCACCGGGTAGGCCCGGTACGTGATCAGCGGGAGGTTGCTCATGTCGAAGAGCAGCGCCGGGTGCGCGTTCCAGTCGCCCCAGTTCGTCCAGCGGACCTCGCTCATCGCGTACACCTCGTCGCGGTAGAACGGCAGGTTGTAGGAGGCGTTCTGGTAGACGATCCGCTGCATCTCGTTGATGAGGTTCTGGCGCTTGACCGGGTTGAGTTCGGAGAGGGACGCGTTGTACAGGTCGTCGTACGTCCAGCGGCCCGTGACCGGGTCGATCATGCAGAACCCGTTGTCGTTGACGTTGTTGTTGATGAGGTTGTCACAGGTCTCGACGGACATCACGCCGGTCGCCGGGTCCGCGGACGGGGTGAAGACCCAGTCCCACAGCCAGACGTCGTAGTCCATCTTCCACCAGACCTGGTTGTTCATCTGGTTCGTGCTGAGGATGGACAGGTCGAACTTGATCCCGGCCTTCAGCGCGTCCTCCACGGCGCTCTCGGCGGCAGTCTTCCACCAGTTCTCCGAGGACAGCGTGTAGAAGCGGAACTCGAGCTTGTCCACCATCTTCCCGGTTGCGTCCTTCCTGCAGAGCGGGGCCGCGCCCGTCGTCCAGTCATCCGCCGCGCCGCTCGCGCAGCTGTAGAGCCAGCCCGCGTCGTGCAGCATCTGACGCGCCATGTGCGCGGAGTTCAGGGCGAGATTCGCGTTCATCGTGTCGTCAGGGAACTCCGTGTTCGGCGTGGCGGGGCCGATCGAGGCGTTGTTGTAGTATCCGCTCGGCGCGCCTTCCGACGTCTCGGTCCACGGGGCCACGTAGTCCGGCATGTCGTAGTGGCCGATCCCGATCGCGGGGACGAGCGTGTCCGCAGGCTCCCCGAGCCCGAGGAGGGCCGAGTCGATCATCTTCTGCCGGTTCGTGGACATGTGGATCGCGTCCCGGACCACCTGGTCCAGGAGGAGCGGGTTGTTCGAGCCCGCGTTGAACCGGGACGGGTTGAGGCTGCGCAGGTAGGGCGTCATCAGGTTGACGGCCATCTCCGCGACGAAGGAGTGCGCGATGGACTGCCGGATGATCCCCGGCTTCCCCGCGAGGTAGTACATCCACTCCGTCGGCTCCGGGCTCAGGGCCACGTCGATGACTCCGAGGGTCAGGTCCTGGGACATCACCGCGGAGTTCGCGTACGACTCGACACGCAGGGTGTCGGCGAACACCTGCTTCCCGAGGACCTCCATGCCGTGCCAGAGCGGGTTGCGGTCCAGGTAGAGCGGCGGGGCGGGGACCATGCAGTACTTCTTCCCGTCCGGTTCCAGGTAGCCGTTCGTGCACTGCATCGGGCGGGTCATCAGGGAACCGCTGCCGATCGGGAGCGGGTTCGCGTAGCCGATCCCCTCTGCCTGCCAGATGTACTTCGGCAGGATCAGGATCGTCGAGAACGTGTCCAGGGCGGGCACGTAGACCTCCTTGAACACGATCGTGACGTGGAGGCTGTTCAGCGGGTCCACGTCGACCCGCAGGACCTCGCGGACGTAGTCGCTGAAGGTTCCCGCCTTCGTGATGTTCCCCGCGAGCATCATGTACGTGAACTGGACGTCGTACCCGGTCACCGGGTGCGAGGCGCCGCAGGTCGTGATGTGCCCGTTCGCATCCTTCGTGCACGTCGTCGGGTCCACGAACTTCGCGTTCGACGCGAGCCAGATCTCCCATGCGTTCGGGACCGTTGCCGACGGCCCCCACTTGATCGCGAGGTCCGGGATGTACTTGTAGTCCTCGTCGAGCGTGATCAGCGTGCTGTAGGCGCTGTACATGAGGGCGTACTCGTCGGTCAGGGTGATCTGGATCGGATTCAGGGTACCCATGTTGAAGTCCACCCAGCCAAACTTCATCTCACGATACGGCGGGGGTACCGCCCGAGACACACATGGGGCCGAGCCGGAAGCACGGGTCGTGGCCACCAAAAAGAAGGGACCAAAGAAAAGAAAGAACGCCCCCAACCCTACAGCCAGAAAGCGGGGTCGCCCGTACAAACAACAACCTCCCTCACCCCGCCCGGGCGCCAAAACCCACCCCTCCCAACCCGCGCCATTCCACCCCATA
>OFHK01000349.1_pt1 | contig 14359 bp, 10 predicted proteins | sample 1521951 | NCBI WGS metagenome assembly OFHK01 (sample SAMEA2468436, study PRJEB22500) | soil metagenome | biome: Glassland; feature: Farmland; material: Clay | place: Australia | collected 2013-01-31 | depth 0.55 m
CTGGCCGCGGGTGGCGCCCAGGGCGCGGCGCAGGCCTATCTCGGCGCGGCGCTCGAGCACCGCCCGCAACCTCCGGGGCCGATTTTACAGAACGTTGACGTAGCGGACACTCGCCCGCTGGTAGGCTGTTCGCCGCGATCCACGGGGATCCATCCCACGCAGGCTTGAACTGGAACATGACCGGGCGCGCGCGAGCGCTGCAGCAGTGCCTCTACGGAGCCGCGATCGTCGTCCTGCTCGCCGGCCTGTGCGGCGCGTGCCTGATCGGTCGCGCGGCCGGCGACGGGGCGGGCGCCCGGCCCCAGCCGCTCGCCGCCGCCTTCGTCCGGCAGGGCGCGCCCGGGGGCGTGTGGGCCGCCAGGCGGGCGGGCCGGGCCCCTCCGCGGTCCCGCCCCGCGCCTGCCCCGAGGGTGGAACGCGGTTCCCTGCCTCTCTCGCTCACCGTGAATGGGACGCGTGAGTCCCGGAGCGTCGAGCCGCGGCTCCTCCTGGTGGACTTCCTGCGGGACGACCTGCGCCTCACGGGCGTCCACGTGGGCTGCGACACGAGCCACTGCGGTGCGTGTACGGTCCTCCTCGACGGCCGCCCGGTCAAGTCCTGCACGATGTTCGCGGTCCAGGCGGACGGCGCGGAGATCGTGACGATCGAGGGCCTCTCGCCGGTCGGCACGATGAGCCCGGTGCAGGAGGCCTTCAAGGACAACCACGGCCTGCAGTGCGGCTACTGCACGCCCGGGGTCATCCTGGCCGCGACCGCGTTCCTCCGGGAGAGACCGTCCCCGACTGAGGACGAGATCCGCACCGCGGTCTCCGGGAACCTGTGCCGGTGCACGGGCTACCAGAACATCGTGCGGTCCGTCGCCGCGGCCGCGGTGAAGATGGCCTCCGACGGGCCCGCCTAGCCGCAGGATTCTCGCAGCCCCGCGTCCCGAAGGCGTCCGTGTCAGCGTCGCGCGGGGTTGCGGCCGTTGCGCACCGCGACGATCTCCACGAGGATGGCGAGGGCGAGTTCCGCGGGCGTCCGCCCGCCGATGTCCAGCCCGATGGGCGCGTGGAGCGACCCGAGGAAGGACTCGGGCACGCCCTCCGCGCGGAGGGCCGCGAGGTTCTGTCGTGTGCGGACGTGGCTCGAGAGCATGCCGACGTAGCCGAGCCTCACTTGGGACAGAGCCTTCAGGACCGCGAGGTCCCGTTCGCCCTTCGTGAGCACGACCACCGCGTCGCGCGCTCCGAAGGGGAACCTCGCCAGGTCGTAGTCCATCTCCTCGATGACCTGGTCGGGCTTCTCCGTGAGCCCGGGCAGGTGGTCCACCACGACGACCTCGTACCCGAGCCGTTTCCCGAAATGGACGAGGGCGTCCTCGAGCTCGTCCCGGCCTCCTTGGCCCACGATCACGAGGCGGTTCGGAGGCAGGTACGGCTCCACGTAGATCTCCATCGTCCCGCCGCAGTTCGTCTCCACGTAGATGTCGTCCGGGCTCTCCGGCGCGACCGTGCCCTCGACCGCCCTCGTCACGTCCACGAGGTGGACGCGCACCACGCGCGGCGTCCCGGTCTCCAGGGTCCGGAGGCCCACCTGGACGATCGGGCCGTCCGGGCATCCGCCCCCGAGCGTGCCGTGGACCACCTCCCCGTCCTTCGAGATGACGACCTTGAAGCCGGGTTTGCCGAGGGTCGAGCCCTCCGTCCGCACGACGGAGGCCACGGCGAACGGCTCACGCCTCGAGGCGAGGTCGGAAATGGTCCGGACGAAGGCCGCGGGGTCCATCTGTCTTCCCGGGGACCACCACCTCCGCGGCGCTTATACGCTTTTCTGGGCCTTGCAGGAAGGCCGGAAGGCTCGTGGCCCACGACGCACGCCGTTGGCTGCGTTTCATCCGGTTTTGCGGAATCGCCAGCGTGGCCGTCCAACGCGCCGCGTGGCCCGTTTTGTGCAGTGCGTCGTCGCGACGCGGGCATCCGCCGCGCCCTGCCTGCAGCCTCGGTCCTTTCCGAGTGCCTTCTTCTCCATATGCACCTGCACAAAAACGTTTATAAGATGCCTCCAATCCCCACGATGGACGTTCCTGGCACAGCCGGTCCTGGCCCGGCGGGAACGGCCGATATCATGCCGTTGTCGGGAAGGAGCGGGGACGTGGATTGTCACTCCTAGACGTCAAGGACCTCAAGGTGTACTTCACGACCGCCGAAGGGGACGTGAGGGCCGTCGACGGAGTCTCCTTCTCCCTCGACGAGGGCGAGTCCCTCGGTCTCGCCGGGGAGAGCGGTTGCGGCAAGACGACCGCGGCTCTCTCGATCATGGGCCTGCTGCCGAAGAACGGTCGCATCGTGAGCGGTTCCATCAACTATCAGGGCTACGATCTGACGCACCTGAAACCCGCCCAGATCCGCTCCGTCCGCTGGCATCACATCTCCATCATCTTCCAAGGCGCCATGAACGCGCTCAACCCCGTCAAGAGGGTCGGGGTCCAGATCGCCGAGCCTATCAAGCTCCATGAGGGCGTCGATGACGAGGTCGCGAACAAGCGGGTCGGCGAGCTGCTGGAGCTCGTGGGGATCCACAAAGACAGGGCCACCGACTACCCGCACGAGTTCTCCGGCGGCATGCGGCAGCGCGTGATGATCGCGATGGCCCTCGCATGCAACCCGAAGATTGTAATCGCGGACGAGCCCGTGACTGCGCTGGACGTCATGATCCAGGCGCAGATCCTCGAACTCCTGGAGCGACTGAAGCGGGAGCTCGGCCTTTCCATGATCCTCATTTCGCATGACCTGTCTGTCATGGCGGAGACGTGCGAGAAGATGGCCATCATGTACGCGGGCAAGATGGTCGAGACGGGCAGCGTACGGGATGTGTTCAAGAACTCCAAACACCCGTACACGAAGGACCTCATCGCGGCCTTTCCGGACATCAAAGGGGCTCGGACCCTCCCGGCCTACATCCCCGGGGACATCCCGAGCCTGATCCATCCCCCCACGGGCTGCCACTTCCATCCGCGTTGCAAGTTCGCGTGGCCCCTTTGTCAGGAGCAGGAGCCCGGACTTCTGCCGGTGGGCGACGGGCACGCCGCTGCGTGCCATCTCAACACGGCGGAGCGACCGGCATGACCGACCGCGCGCCCTACCTGGCCCTCCGGAACTTTCATGTGTGGTTCGCCAAGCGCCGCGGCTTTCTAGAATCCCTCAGCCGCGCGGACCCCGGATACGTGCGGGCCGTTGACGGCATCGACGTGACGATCGGGAAGGGCGAGATCTACTGCCTCGTCGGGGAGAGCGGCTGCGGCAAGACGACGACCGGCAAGGGCATCCTGCAGCTCGTCCAGCCGACCGCAGGCGATGTGTTCCTGAACCCGACCGCGGAGGAACTTGCGCGGTACGACGCCGCGGTCAAAGGGAAGGACGACGCCTTCATGCACGATTTCCGGGAGAAGAAGTCTCTCACGTACAAGGAGGACGTGCGGCGGACGGTCGCCGATTGGATCCGCCTCGTTCTCCTGGTCGCGGCAGGGGCCGTCCTCGGGACGGTGCTGGCCTTTGCCGGCGTCCTCGGATTGCGGGCCCTGGGGGTCGCGTCGGCGGAAGTCTTGGCCTACTTCCTCGTGGGTGTAGGAATCGCCGTCATCTCCTCGCTGCCGTGGGCGAAGCTCAGTCATCGCATCCCATACGTCCTCGCCGCCGTCGCCATCCCCTGCGCCGTGGCTGCGCAGGTCCTCGCATTCGGGAACCAGCTCGCCGCGGCGGGACAGCCGGCGGACCTCGGGGCGGCGTTCGGCGCCTGGGGCGTCTACATGCAGGAGAACAGCCTTTTCATCGGGCTCACGGAAGACTTGTTCGCCGCCTTTGCGGCCTGGTGGTTCACCGGGCTGTTCCGCTACTTCTGGGACAAGAAGCGCGGGGTCCAGGTCGACCGGCTCCGGAAGCTGAGGACGCGTCTCCAGATCATCTTCCAGGACCCGTACGAGTCCCTCAATCCCCGTCACACCGTGTACACGATCGTCTCGGAGCCCCTTGTGGTCAACCGCATCACGCGACGCATGGGGGAGACCTCGCAGCGCGTGGAGCGCGCGCTCGCGGACGCGGGGTTGCGCCCGCCCAAGGAGTACCTCCTTCGGTATCCCCACGAGATGTCCGGCGGCCAGCGACAGAGGGTCTCCATCGCGGGCGCGCTGGTCCTCGACCCGGAGTTCCTCGTCGCCGACGAGCCCGTGTCCATGCTGGACGTCTCCATCCGCACGGAGATCGTGGAGCTCCTCCTCGAGCTTCGCGCGAAGCGTGATCTCACGTACCTCTTCATCACGCACGACCTCTCCCTCGCGTGGGTCCTCGCGGACCGCATCGGGGTGATGTACCTCGGCAAGATCGTCGAGCAGGGGCCCACGGTCGATCTCATCTCGAACCCGCGGCATCCGTATACCAAGGCGCTGATCTCGGTCGTCCCTATCCCGAACCCTGACGTCCGGCATGAGCGGATCATCCTGAAGGGAGAGCGCCCCGATCCCTCGGACATCCCGGCGGGATGCCGTTTCCATCCGAGGTGCCCCGCGGCGTTCGAGAGCTGCGGCTGGACCTCCGATGAGGTCCTCGCGGCGCTCCGAGAACTCGCCTCGGGGGAGGATGCTCGCCATCTCGAGGGCGCCGAGGCCCGCGGACCGAACTCAATCGTCTGGACGCGAACCCAGGATGGAGTGGACGCTTGGCTGAGGGAGCTCATCGCGTCGCGGGCCGAGCAGTACCGCGCGCTGAAGGCCATCGAGGCGATTGAAGCCTCTGGGCCGAACCTGACCGTGAGGCTCCACGCCTTCACAGAGCCCAAACTCCGTGAGGTTGCGCCGAACGTCCTGGTCTCCTGCCACCTGTTCTCCTGACCCCTGCCGCGGAGAGCGCCGCCGGAGCGTGGAGAACCTTTTTTCCACCGGAGACCCTTACTCGCGAGCCTTGCGTGGCGAGACGGGAGGGTAGAAGATGCGATCTAAGCTCAGTGTCCTCGACCGAGACGAACTCGAGGCGATCGACGGCGCGACGGTGGAACTCCTCGAGCACGTGGGCGTCCAGGTGCGGGAGCCTCGCGCGAAGCGACTTCTGCTCCAGGCCGGGGCGGACGCGGGCCCTGAAGCGGAGCGCGTGAGGATCCCCGAGGCGCTCCTCCGGGAAGCGGTCCGGGGTGTCCCGAAGGCTTGGACCTGGCACGCCCGCGATCCTGCGAAGAGTTTCCGAGTGGGCGAGGGGGGCCCCACGCGCCTCGGGCCCGGGTCCTCGTGCACGAAGTTCATCGACTACCCCTCCGGGTCGGCGCGCACTCCGACCCCCGCAGACGGGGACCGCCTCGTGCGCCTGATGGACGCCCTCGAGCGGGTCGACATCGCCTACACGCCCGTCTCCTTCGATGCCCTCAAGGAGACCCCTCGGTACCGCGAAACCTCAACGCTGGTCCGGGACCTCCAGAACACCTCGAAGGTGCTCGTAGGCCCCACGTACAACGGCGCCATGGCGAAGGATGGCATCGAGATCGCGAAGCTCCTCGCGGGAGACGAGGAAGCCCTGCGCAAGCGGCCGATGCTCGCAGGGTACTGCGACCCCATCGCCCCGCTCGTCCACGACCGCATGATGACGGAGACCGTGGTGGAGTATGCGCGGATGGGACAGCCGGTGTTCATCATGTGCCTCGATTTGGCCGGGGCGTCCTCGCCCGCGAGCCTCGCCGGGACCTTGGTGCAGCAGAACGCCGAGATTCTCAGCGGCCTCCTGATCTCCTTCCTCGTGAATCCGGACGCGCCCGTGGTCTACGGCTGCGTGAGTGGGACGATGGACATGAAGGCAGGGACCGCAGCTGTCGGGGGACCGGAGTTCGGGCTCCTGAGCGCCGCGGCCGTGCAGCTCGCACACTCGTACGGTCTCGCCTGCTCTGCCGGCGGCCAGTCGGACGCTCACCTCCACGACGTACAGGCGGCCTTCGAGAAGGGCACCAGCCTCCTGGCCTCCATGCTCGCCGGGGCGGACTTCGTCGACCTTTTCTACGGTTCCTTCGAGGGCTTCAACGCCACGAGCCTCGAGCAGGTCGTCCTCGACCACGAGATCTCGGGCTACGCGCGGCGGTACGCGGAGGGCATCACCGTGAACGCGGGCACGTTGTCCCTCGACTTGATCGAAGCTGTCGGAGCCGGCGGCAGTTACCTGAAGGACCCCCGGGCCCTGCGGGACACGATGGCCCGGATGCCCTCCGAATGGTACAGGCCGTTCCTGGTCCAGCGGCGCGCCCCCGATCCGGCGGAGCCGTCGTCGCACCCCGACCTCCTGGAGGGGGCCCACGCGATTGCCATCCACCTCTTGGAAGAACACGCTGTCAGCCCCCTAGATTCCGACGTCTTGAAAGGCGCGGAAGCCATTCTCAAGCGCATCCGGCGCGAAGAGACCTGGGGAACTGCTGTTTAGGGCCACCGAAACATTAAGGCGAACGGGGCCTTCCCCTCCCTGCCCAGGGGGCGAATGGATGACGTCTGCACGTGTCAGGGCCCCGAAGCCGGTGGCAAGGAAGAACCGCGGCCGCTCGCTTGCGTTCAGGGCGGTGGACCGTCCCCTCCTCCGTGCGGCCACCTTGCCAGGCCCCCTCTTCAGTGATCCGGGCGTCTTCGAGCAGGAGATTCGCACGCTCTTTCGGAGAACCTGGGTGTGCGTGGGACGGGCGGACGAGATGGCGACCCCGGGCGACTACCGGACGTACGAGGTGGGCGGCTCCGGGGTCGTCGTCCTTCGGGATGAACGCGGTCGGCTCCGCGCCTTCCACAACGTGTGCCGTCATCGGGGCACCCGCATCATCGAAGTTGATTCCGGCTCTGGGCTCACGGTCCTGCAGTGCCCATACCACGCTTGGACGTACGACCTCGAAGGCCGGCTGGTCGGCGCCCCGCACATGGACGAGGCGAGGGACTTCCGCCGCAGGGACTTCGGCCTCCATCCGGTCCGTACGGAGGAATGGAGGGGCTTCCTGTTCCTCAACCTGGATCCGGACGCCCCTCCCTTGCGCGACACCCTGGGAGGGTTCATCCGCCGCGCCGCCGCATTCCCGCTGGAGCGGCTCCGGCGTGCCCATCGCTACACGTACGAGATCGCGGCGAACTGGAAGCTCGTCGTCCAGAACGCGAACGAGTGTTACCACTGTCCTGGCGTGCACCCTCAGCTCGCGCGGCTCACCCCATACCGCTCCGGGGAGGAAGACCTCATGGAGGGCCCTGTCTTCGGCGGCTGGATGGACTTCGTCGACGGCGCCCGGACGCTCTCCCCCGACGGACGGACGGCGAGACGGACTTTCTCGGGGCTGTCCCCCGAGGACCTGGAGCGCGTCTACTACTACGTCCTCTACCCCAGCAACTTCCTGAGTCTCCTCCCGGACTACGTCACCCTCGACTGGTTCGTCCCCGTATCACCCGAGCGGACCCGCCTCGTCTTCGACCTCTACGTCGACCGGGACGAGGCCGATTCCGCCGAAGACGCAATGGCCTTCTGGGACATGACGAACCGTCAGGACTGGCATATCTGCGAGATGGCCCACCTTGGCTCGAAGACCGCTGCATATGAGCAAGGCCGGTACAGCACCGAAGAGGAGGTCGTGCACGCGGTGGACCGGTTCTACCTCCGGCAGATGGGGCTCCTCGAGGGACGCCGCGCGCCACGCTCGCGGACCTAGGCGGCACCGCCACCGCGCCGCTTCAGGGCCGGGTTCATGATATCCTCGATCCCGTAGCCGAGCATGGCGAACCCGAGGACGAGGACGGTGATGAAGATGCCCGGCGGCGCGAACCACCACCACTGCCCGGTGAGCATGGCGTTCGCGTTGTAGGCGAGCTCGACCATCTCCCCCCATGTCTGCACGCCGGGCGGGCCCAGTCCGAAGAACGAGAGGAACGCCTCGGTGAAGATCGCGCTGGAGACGGTCAGGACCGCCTCCGCCCAGACCAGGGGCATCACGTTGGGGAGGATGTGCTTGCCGATGATGTGGGCCTTTCCCGCGCCCACCGCACGGGCGCGCTCGATGAACTGCCGTTCTTTCAGCGAGAGCACCTGGGACCGGATGATCCGCGCGGTCGTGGGCCAACTGACGAGTGTGATGGCGAGCACGATCGTTCCGAGGGAAGGAGGTTGGAGGATCGTGACCAGCACCAGGACGAAGGGAAGCCAGGGGATGACCAGGAAGAAGTCGGTGATCCGGGACAGGAGCTGGTCCGTCAGGCGGCCATAGTATCCGGCGACGAGCCCGATTGTGGTCCCGATGATCATGGCGACGAGGGAGGCGGCGAGCCCGACGATGAGGTCCACCTGGGTCCCGTAGACGAGGAGGTTCAAGATGTCGTGGCCCTGTCCGTCCGTGCCGAGGAGGTGCTCCGCGGAGGGCGGAAGGTTGTCGCCCGCGAGGTTCAGGGCGCTTTGGTAGGGGCCCACGATTTGCGGAGCGAAGAGGCCGAGGATAACGAAAAACAAGATGATGATCAACCCGGCCAGAGACAGTTTCTTCCGGACGATTTGGACCAGGACGGCCTTGAACCGGGCCAAGTCCGCGGAGAACCGCTCCTTGAGCAGGGAGTAGCTCTCGCCGCGGGCCGTCGCCTGCACCGTTACGCCTCCCGGACCCTGGGGTCGAGGTACATGTAGAGCACGTCGGCAACGGCGTTCGCTACGACGACCCCAATCGTGGCGATGAGGAAGATGGCCTGCATGAGCGGCAGGTCTTGGTTCAGGGTGGCCTCCCACGTGAGGTAGCCGAGGCCCCGGATGCCGAACACGGTCTCGATCACGATTGTGCCGCTCAGGACCCAACCGAAATAGAGGGCGGACGCCGTGACCACCGGGAGGCGGGCGTTAGGGAGAGCGTGCCAACGGAGCTGCTGGCGTTCGTTGAGACCCTTCGCCGCCGCGGTCACCATGTAGTCCTCTGGGAGCACATCCGTGAGTGAGTTCCGGAGCGTGAGCGAGAACCAGGCCATGTTGGTGATCACGAACGCGGAGATGGGGAGCACCCAATACGACAGCTGGTTCGCGATATTCACGAGCACGTCCGGGCCCGGTCTCGGGGACACGACGGGGAAGATGTGGATTACGTAGGCGAAAGCGAAGACGAGGAAGAGGGCGACCCAGAACGATGGCATGGAGTACCCGACGAGCGTCGACATCGTGATCACGACGTCGGTCCGGGTACCCCTTCTCCAGCCCGAGATCCGTCCGAGGATGAGCCCGAGCCACATCGTGATCACAGTCGCGATCCCGATCAGCTCCAGGGTTGTGATCAGGGCGGGCGCGATGACCTGGGTGACGGGCAAGCCGCGCAAGCCGGGCGTCGTGAAGACGGTCCCTAAGTTCCCTTGCAAGAGGTTGCTCATGTAGATGATGTAGCGCTGCGCGACCGGCTTGTCGAGGCCCCACTGGGCGATGAGCTGAGCGCGCAGACCGCACTGCTGGTTCGCCAGGGAGCTGTTCCCCGTGCAGGCCCCGCCCCGGATGGCGACGATTCGAGTAGGGTCTCCGGGCAGGACCTGGAAAATAAAGAAGTTGATGGTGGTGATGACGAGGATTGTCAGGACGACGTAGACGAGCTTTCTAAGGAGATACCTGCGAAGGTTCGTTCACTCGCCTCCTGTCGTCCTCGCCATCGACCTCCATCGGCGCCGCCGGCTAGGTCTTTGGCGGGAGGTCGATTTTTCCCTCTTCTTTCTCCTTCTTCCTCCTGCGTCGCATCAGGACCAGGGTCGCAACGCCGAGGGCGGCGATTACCACGACCGCCGCAATCCCGAGGTACAGGGGCGTGAGGTCGGTCGTGGTGCCCGGGAGCGGGTCCAGCATGATTGTGAGGGGCGTCTCCTGCCCCGCGTTGACTGTCGCGTTCGTGGACGAGGCCTTGTACCCGTTCGCCGTGACGTTCACGCTGAAGGTCCCCGGTTCGACGCTGATGTTGAAGCGGCCGGAGCTGTCCGTCGAGTTCGCGGTCTGTTGTCCCGTCGCCTTGTCCCTCACGACGATGGCCGCGCCCGAGATCGGCGACCCCGTCTTGCTGTTCTTCACCGTTCCCGTGATCCAACCGGCGTTGGAGACCAAGTTGAAGTCGAGGGCGGTCGTCGCATTGTCGGCGACCGTGACCGGCCCCTTCGTCTGATCGAAGTAGAAGGGTGCGGTCCCCGTCGCGGTGTACGACCCCGGCGCCAGGGAGATGTTGTAGGCCCCGGACGCCCCGGTGGTCGAGGATGAGCGGCCTCCCGGACTCGTCGTGACCACGGCTCCTGCGAGGGGCTGGCCCGCTGTATTCCTGACCGTTCCCGCGAGCCATCCCTTGATCGCTAAGGGCGCGGTCACGTTCACGTAAATCGGATTGTTCGTGGGCACGGCAGCGTTGTGCCCATCGTTCACGCTCACGGTGACCGTGTAGTTATGCCAGGTGGTATTCGCGGGCAGCGTCCAGTAGTGGGTCGCCATGCTGGTGGGCTTGGCCGCACTGCTCGTCGTGCTGTTGAACGTACCGTCCCCCCACGACCATGTCCAGTTGAGCGTGTCCGTCGTTTCCGGATCGGACGAGGTCGCGGTGAGGGTCAGGTTCTCCCCGGCCGTCCATCCGTTGTACGTGGGGTAGTTGATGACCGGTGGGGTCGGGGGTAGGTTCGTCTGCGCGCCGCACGTCGGACAGTTGAGGTCGAAGAACAGCGGGTTCGCACCCCAATATGCGTTCATCTGACGGTACGGGTGGGCGGTCCAGTTGCCCCAACCCTGCCAGAGGTCCGTGCGCATGGCCCACTCGCCGTACGGGAAGATATAGATGATGTACGACGCGGACCCGTACTGGATGCTTTGGGCGGCCTTCACGTCGGTTTCGCGCTGGGCGACGTTCAGGTCCGCCAGTTGCTTCAAGTAGAGGCGGTTGTAGGACGTGTTCACCCAGTAGTTGTCGTTCCAGCCGTCGAGCGTCCAGGACGACTCCATGGACAGCATGTAGTTGGGGTCCGGGTCCGAGCTCCAGTACCAGATGTACATGTCCACGTTGCACTTGTAAACGTCCGTCTGGAGGGCGTTCTCCGTGGACTCCGGCAAGATCGTGACCTTGACCCCGATCTGGGCCCACTGCGCTTTTAAGTACTCGGCGGTCGTGGACTCTTCCGGGAACTCCGCCTGCGGGCGCACCGCCAAGACGAACGAGAGATGCGTGTTCGCCTTGATCGTGATCGTCGTGTTGGTGATGTTCTCGACCTGGTAGTTCGCCGTGTTCCCGGACTGGTAGCTCGCCGGGATCGGATTCGGATTGAGCCGGTAGGTCCCGGTCGAGTCCGACCATGTGCCGGTCCAACCGTCTTTGTCGAGGATCGCGTTGGCCGCCGCGAGGTTGAAGGTAAGGTTGTTCCCGCCCGCGACGGGGTCGTACCACCACTGCGGCGTGATCGGGGAAACCAGGGAGTCGCCACGGAGACCCTGTCCGTCGTAGATGTGCTGCACGATGTAGTCCTTGTTCGTGGCCCGCGCGAGCGCCTGGCGGACGTTCGTGTCGAAGCGCGCGTTGTTGTTTGCGGCGATCGCGTGGCTCGTGTCGCACTGGCTGATGCCGACCTGGTTCCATTCCTGGATGGCCTGCAGGGCCGACTGGACCTCGATGTTGGGCTTGTTGCGCAGGGCTCCGATGGTCGAGGTCGTGAACGCGGCTAGGTCGATGTCGCCATTCTCAAGGGCCAAGGTGAGGTGGGTCACGTCCGTGAACTCATAGAGATAGATGTTGTTGATCCGTATGTTCGGCGTGGCGTTCCCGACGGGATGGTAGTGTGGGTTCCTGGACAAGTGGAGCGGGACCGTCGGAAGGGCTTGAAACTCAGCGTAGATGTTCGGGTCTGCGATGAAGGGTCCCGTGCCAATCGGATCGACGTTGTTATAGTTCGCGTTGTTCTGCGGGCTGACGGAAGTCCACTGCGCCTCCTGCACGATTGGGCCGAAGAGGTCTTCGCCTGACGCGAAGGGCCGGTTGAAGTAGAGCGTCACGTTCCACGCGTTGTTCGGGTCGATTCGAGCCCCGCATCCGACGAACCACGTCTTGCCGCACTGGACGACCTGGTTGAAGTACGGCTCGTAGGCCCAGACCCAGCTCAGGGCTTGGCTGTCGTAGTTCCAAGTGAAATTCACGTCTCCGGCGGTGAGCTCATTCTGGACGGAGGGGTTCTGCGGATCCTGCCAATAGACGCCCTGGCGCACCGTATAGTTCCATACGCTGCAGTCTGCATTGGCGCAGCTGGAACTCGTGATGATGTTCGAAATCCAATTTCCATCTTGGTCGAAGGCGTAGGGGTAGTCGTAGATGAGGCCATAGAGCAGGTACGATGGGTCATTGACGCCCTGGAACGGATTGAGGCTGTCGACGGTCTGGAGGAATCCGATTCGCAAATCCGCGGGGGGAGCCGCCCGTCCATTCCGGGTGACCGCCATCGGCGTTCCCACGGCCACGACCTGCAGCATGAGGACGACTGCCACTAGCCCACAAACCAAGGCGATATGACCAGACTTCGTTCGAGACCCTCCCGTCCACGTCGGTCCCCGATGTCCCGACGCGCGAAGAGGATGCATTGACCCCCATAAAAGGCTAGCGTGCGACCCGCGAGGGGGAGCCGCGAATTCCAGCGCGCTCGATGGTCGTTTCGGCTGGGCGCGGCCGTGCTGCTGGTGCACGTTTGTGGCGCCCCGTGACTGTCGGAATGGGGGCGTCCGAGACTCCGGCGCGGGTTTGAACTCGGTGCAGGACTCGTTTGGCGGATCGCTGGAGGCCGGCATCCGGCCTACGCGCCTCAGAGCCTCTCCCCGCCGACTTGCCCGACCGTCAAACCCGCAGGTGACCGGGCGATACCACGCAAAAGGCTTTGAGCCTCTGGGATTTGGGTTGCCCGAACCACGTGGTGACCGCAACCGTAACGGACGACACGGCCGACGAGACGCGGATGACGTTCTGGGAGCACATCGACGAGCTCCGTCACCGCCTGAAGGTCGTCATCCTCGTGATCATCGTGCTGTGGGTCCTCTTCATGACCTTCCGCTTTGAATGGATTAACGTCGGTCCGATCCTCCTTCCCATCCTGTACCCGGCCTTCGCGGCGAACCAGGTGCCGGTCGCGAACCAGTTCTTTCTGATCATCCTGGACTACCTCAAGCCCGGCTACGACTTCGGTGACGAATTCGACTTCACCTTCCGCCAGGCAGGCCACGCCCAGCAGCAGGCGCAGGCCGGCCAGCATGAAGATCAGCAACGCGATCCCGGTCAGGATCCCGGCCATGTAGTTGAGCAGCGGCGGGTTATCCCACATGCGTACCCGCCAGGATCTTCAGGCACAGGTCTTCGTAGGAGATGCCGATGGCGCGCGCGGCCATCGGCAGGCGCGAGTGATCGGTCATTCCTGGCGAGGTATTGACTTCGAGCAGGTAAGGCGCTCCGACGCGATCGAGCATGAGGTCGACCCGTCCCCAGCCGCTGCAACCGAGAACTCGGAACGCTTCGAGGCTAAGTGCCTTGATCTCCCTTTCACGCGCCGGGGGTAGACCGCAGGGCAGGATGTAGCGCGTGTCGTCGGTGACGTACTTCGCCTGATAGTCGTAAAAATCGCGCGGAGTCTCGAGCTTGATGACCGGCAACGCGGCGCCGGCGAGGATGCCGACTGTGAGCTCGATCCCCTCGATGAACTTTTCAGCCATCACCGTGCGGTCGTAGTTGACTGCCAGCGCGTAGGCTTCGTCGAGCAGGGCGGCGTCGCGCACCTTGCTCATCCCGAGCGAAGAACCCTCGTTCACCGGCTTGACCATCAATGGCAGGCCGAGCCGCGCGGCTACCGCGCTCGCGTCCTGGTCCGCCCGCAGCGACCCGAGGGAATCGGCCTCTCGATCCACGCGCTCGGCGAGGGGGAAGTGCGCCGCGCCGCGCATCCGCCGCGCCAGGCCAGCGCCGTCCCTCGCGGCGGCGGCGGCGAGCCGGGCCTCGAGCAGGCGGCCGTCCGCCGCGGGTGTCGCCGCCACCGCCGGGCACAACCCGACCACCTGGTGGGCGCCGAGGGACATGCCGCGGCGCTCGAGCTCGGCGATGACGCCGGCCGGCCTGGGCTCCTCGCTGCGAACGAGGGTCATGGAAAGCTGCACGCGGCCGCCGGAGAGCTCGAACGCAAGCGCCTGGACGCCGCGAAGGCCGGCGTCCGACTCGCGGATCGAGCGGGCGGCGGCGCGGGCCGCGGCGAGATCGGTCTCGTAGAGGATCACGTTGAACGCCACGAGCGGCAGCCGCGCGCCGACGCAGACCGCGCCCGCGGTGGGGTGAAGGCGCGGGCCCCCGCGGCTGAGCGACGCCCTGCCCGGGCGAACGTCGGCCAGG
>OFHK01000351.1_pt1 | contig 14289 bp, 14 predicted proteins | sample 1521951 | NCBI WGS metagenome assembly OFHK01 (sample SAMEA2468436, study PRJEB22500) | soil metagenome | biome: Glassland; feature: Farmland; material: Clay | place: Australia | collected 2013-01-31 | depth 0.55 m
CCGCCGCCCATCCGCCAGAGCGGTCGCGCGCAGCGCGTCGAACCACATCGCGAGATAGACGACCATCATCGCGAGCAGCACGCCGCGGACTGCGCCGAAGGTGGCGCCGAGGAAGCGGTCGCGCGGGCTGCGCCCGGTGTTCTCACGCCGTCCGAGCCGGCGCGCGAGGCGCGCGGCGATCCCGAGCACGAACTAGCCGACGGCGAACATCCCCGAGCCCGCGACCACGATCGCGCCCTCCTGCAGCCCGCACCAGACATTGCCCGGGATGGTCTCCCCGCTGTAGAGGGAATCGGCACGGACGGGGGTCATGCCGACACTCTCGATCACCGGCACGTAGTGATCGTGGTACTGCTCGTCGAAGTCGACGACGACCGTCTCGCCGTCGTCGTTCACGAACTCGCGCTTGCCGTACGGCATGACCACGAAGACGTTGCCCTCAACGGGGCCCCGGTCGCGGTCGAGCCGCTCGAATGGATAGGCCATGGCCTGCTCCTTCGGTCAGACCCCCGGTCCCCTGTGGACCGAGATTGCCTTGATCTTGGGCTACCGGGGCTGACCAGGCACGACACGCAAAGTGACCGCAGGCTGATAATTCCGTCGTGGCCGGCGAGCGGCGCCCGGATCCCGGAAGGCCCGGGCGGGGTCGGCGGTCCGGCTGGTCAAGAGCCTGGCCTGCGGGCAGCTGCGCCGGCTGGACATCGCGCTCGGGCTGGTCCATTCCCCGCGGCTGGTGTTCCTGGACGAGCCGACCACCGGGCTTGACCCGCAAAGCCGCAGCAACCTGTGGGAGCACATCCGCAAGCTCCGCCAGGAACTGGGCACGACGATCTTCCTGACCACGCATTATCTGGAGGAGGCAGACGCCCTCTGCGACCGGGTCATGGTCATCGACTACGGCAGGATCGTCGCCGAGGGCACCCCGGAGGAACTCAAGCGCCGCATCTCGGGCGACGTGATCACGCTCAGCGTGAGCGGGGACCCCGGCACCGCCAAAGGCGTGCTCGCTGGCCAGCCCGGCATCCGTGACATCAGCCTGGACGGCCGGGCCATCCGGCTCGCCGTGGAACACGGCGAGGAGGCTCTGCCGGGGCTGCTGAGGGCGCTCGACGGGGCTGGCATCGCCATGGAATCCATCCAGCTCGCCCGGCCAAGCCTGGATGACGTGTTCCTGACCGTGACCGGCCGGTCCCTGCGGGACGAGGCAGCACCCGCCCAGCAGGAGAGGGTACCGGCCGGCCGCTGAGGCGCCCGGCTCACGGCAAAGACCACAACGACACAACGGAGCCTCATCAATGTCCTTCGCCCGTGACACGCTGCTGATCTTCCGACGCCAGCTGCGCCTGTCGCTGCGCAACCCGGCCTGGGTGATCATCGGCCTCGTCCAGCCGGTCCTGTACCTGCTCTTCTTCGGCCCGCTGCTGACCAGGATCGCCGGTGGCGGCATTCCCGGGTTCCCGAACGGCAACGCCTACAGCTTCTTCGTGCCGGGACTGCTCGTCCAGCTTGGCCTGTTCGGCGCCGCTTTCGTCGGTTTCACCGTCATCGCGGACTGGCGGGTCGGCGTGATCGAGCGGCTGCGGGTCACCCCCGTCAGCAGGCTCGCGATCCTGACCGGCCGGCTGATGCGCGACGTGCTCACGCTGCTGGTCCAGGCCATCGTGCTGGTGATAGCCGGACTCGCGTTCGGCATGCGGGCGCCGGTCGCGGGCGTGCTGATCGGCCTCGGTTTCGTCGCTGTGGTGGCGATCAGCCTGGCCGCCGTCTCCTACACGGTGGGCCTGCTCACCAAGAGCGAGGACGTGCTGGCCCCCATGCTCAACATGGTGGTGGTGCCGCTCATGCTGCTGTCGGGGATCATGCTGCCGATGACGCTTGGGCCCGGCTGGCTGCAGGGCATCGCCCGGGCGACCCCGTTCCGCTACATCATCGACGCGATGCGCGAGGGTTACGCCGGCCACTACGCCAACACGATCATGCTGGAGGGCGTGCTCGTCTCGGCCGGCCTGGCCGCGCTCTGCCTGTGGGTGGCTTCCCGCGTCTTCGTCCGCGAGAACGCCTGAGGCGCCAGCCAGGACCAGCTGGAGCCGGCCATCACCAGGCGACCGGGCCATCGGTGTCAGGAGGCACGCCGGGCAGCGGGGTGAACCTGCCGTTGCCGATCTGCCCGGACCGCGGGCAGTCCACCAGCAGGTGCTGGCCGCCTCCGCCGGGGCGCCCGCCCGGGCTGGTGCGATATCCGCCATGTCTGGGTTCACGTCAGAAAGACGCGCACGCCGGTGCGAGCGCTGCACCCGCTGGCCGGGTACTGTCTGCGATCATGACCGATGCGGCAAACGGCACCGCCCAGGTGCACATCCTGCACGAGGGCTACGTGCGTGACGATCCTGCGGGCGACCGGGTCGCCGGCACGGTGACGCTCATCGTCGACGGCGGGCGGGTGATCGTCGTCGACCCTGGCATGGTGGCCGACCGCGGCTCACTGCTCAGCGCGCTCGAAACGGCGGGGCCGCGGCCCGGCGATGTGACCGATGTGGTGTTCAGCCATCACCATCCCGACCACACCGTCAACGCCGCACTGTTCCCGGCCGCCGCCATTCACGACCACTGGGCCACCTACCGGGGCGATCTGTGGATCGGGCGGGATCCGGGCGAGTTCGCGCTCACCGGCTCCGTCACCCTGCTCCCCTCGCCCGGGCACACCGCCGAGGACATCACCACGCTGGCCGCCACCGCCGGCGGCGTCTACGCCTGCACGCATGCCTGGTGGGGCCCGGACGGCCCGGCGGAAGACCCGCTGGCCGCCGATCAGATGGCGCTGCGCGCGAGCAGGGAGCGCATTCTCGCGGTCGCCGCCGTGATCGTGCCCGGGCACGGGCCCGCCTTCCGGCCGGGCCCGGACACCCCGCGCTAGCAGCGCTGGGCTCAGGCTGGCTCGCCCTTGAGCGAGAAGGAGGCCAGCCTGCGGGTGGCGATGATCAGCGCGGCGGCGGTCACGGCCAGGCCCATGCCGATGGACGTGCCCAGCGTCAGCACCGCGTTCAGGCTGGGATCATGGGCGACCGAGTTCGCTATCCCCAGCGAGTACTGCCCGACCGAGAGCAGGCGGGCACCGGCGACCAGGTTGCCCAGCAGTCCTTCCCAGATCAGGGCGTAGAGCAGCCCGACCGCGATCGCCCGTGTCGTCAGTACCGAGATCATGACGAAGACCGCGTTGTACATGACGCAGCCGGCCAGCGCACCCGCGAACAGGCCCACCGCGAGCTTGCTGGCACCACCGGTAGCGATGATCCCGGCCAGCAGTTCGGGCACCGCGACGAAGGCCATGGTCAGCACGACGGCGACCGTGTACTTGGCAGCGATCACTGCCGGGCGCCGCACCGGGGTGGCCAGCAGGTGCACGATGCTGCCGTCGTCGATCTCCGCGCCGAGCACGCTGGTGCCGATGATCAGCGCGGTCAGCGGCAGTACCACGCTGAACCCGAACACGCCCAGGATGTCCTCCGGCCAGGTGGCGCGCTCGGGGTGAGCGAGTTTCAGCGCCACCGTGACCAGGAGCAGGATGAGCGCCGGGAGGGCGAACAGGAAGGCACGCTTACGGCCCATCGTCGCCCGCACGGTGAGGCCGGCCACGACCCGGCCCTGGACACCAAGCATGGTCACCGCTCCCTCTCAGGTCTGCACCAGATACGCGAAGACGCTCTCCAGCGACTCGTCCGCGGGCAGCAGTTCCCGCAGCCGGACGCCCTCATCCCTGGCCAGTGCCGCGAGCTCACGGCTGAAGGCGCCGTAGTCGGACGCCTGCACCTGGAGCCCGCGCGCGGTCACCTGCACCCCGGTCACCGCCGGACGGCCGATCAGCGCAGCCCCGAGCCGGCGGTCATCCGAGGTGCGCACCACGAACACGTGCGGGCGGCTGGTCATCAGCCGGCGGATCGCCCGGAAATCACCGGATGCCGCCAGCCGGCCAGCCACGATCACCTGGATGGTGCCGGACAGCCGCTCCACCTCTTCCAGGATGTGCGAGCTGAGCAGGATGGTCCGGCCCTGTTCGCCGAGGCCGTGCAGCAGATCCATCATGTGCAGCCGCTGCCGGGGATCCATGCCGTTGAACGGCTCGTCCAGGAGCAGGATCTGCGGATCGTGGACCAGTGCCGCGGCAACCTTGATCCGCTGACGCATGCCCTTGGAGTAGGTCGAGATCCGGCGGCCCTGCGCGCCGGCCATCTCCACGATCGCGATCGCCTGCCGGGTGGCTGCCTCCGGATCGGAGAGACCGTGCAGCCTGGCGCTGGCATGGACGAACCCCTCGCCGGTGAGGAAGGAGTACACCGAATCCCGTTCGGGGACGAGCCCCACCCGCCGGTAGATGTCCGGGTTGTGCCAGCTGGCCGCGCCCGCGACGGTCAGGCTCCCGCGGGAGGGTGGCAGGAACCCGGCGATGAGGTGCAGCAGGGTGGACTTGCCTGCCCCGTTCGGCCCGAGCAGGCCCGTCACCCCCGGCCCGATCGCCATGGTGATGTCGTTGATCGCCACGACGTTGCCGTACCAGCGGGAGACGTGATCCAGTTCGATCGCGCTCATGCCACACCCGCCTTCCGGTACCTGGCCGCCAGGCCGCCGAGGCTGGCGGCCAGGAGAGCCACGAGCATGACGCCATACAGCGCACCCGCGCCGCCCGGCCGGGGGACCGGCCCGAACGAGGTCCCTCCCAGCCATTGCCTGACCCCGTCCAGAACGGTGACCGGGCTGATCAGGCCTGCCAGCCGGGCCATCAGCGGGGCGGCCGGCCCCCCCGGGCCGGTCAGGCCGCCACCGACGCCGATGAGGATCGAGGCCAGGCTCCAGGTGAGGAAGAAGTAGATGGCGATCACACCCGTCGCGTACGCGCGCCGTCCGGTCAGCGAGGCGAGGACCAGCCCGATCGCGGCGAACACCACTGCCCACAGCGCCCCGATGAGCAGGCCGGGGATGAGTGCCCTGGTCTGGCTCCAGATGGCACTGCCGCCGCCGGCGGACACGATGGTGCCTAGATACAGGAGCAGCAGCGGGATCTCGATCATCGCCAGGCAGGCGGCAGTGAAAGCCGCGTACTTGGCGAGCGGGTAGTCCAGCCGGCGCAACGGCCGGCACAGATACAGCGGCAGGACATGGCTGCGCAGGTCCCGCGACAGCAGTTCCGGGGCCTGCGCCGCCACGAAGATCACCATGATCAGGCCGCGCAGCCGGAAGACGTAGGTGTCGTAGGGGATCACCCGGCCGCCTCCTCTGGCCGCCGCTATCGCGTTCACCACCGCGGGCAGGCACATGATGCCGAAAGCGATCACTGGGACGATTTTCGCTTTGGCACCCCGGCCGATGCCGAACGCCGACCGGAGGCTGTGCCAGTACAGCGCCCGGACGATGGCCGGGCGCCCGAGCCGTGGCCCCTCATAGTGCCGGTAGCCCAGATCGTGGATCACACCGCCGTTCCCGGTGCTGCTGGCGCCCGGGCTGGCGCCCGGGCTGGCGGTGCTGCTGGCGGTGCTGTCAGCGGTCATGCGGCACCTCCGGCGCCTCGTCATCGCGGAACAGTTCCTCGACCCGCCGCCGCTGGAGTTCCAGGCGGTTCAGCGGCAGGCCCAGGTCGGCGATCGCGTCGCGGATCGCGTCATAGGTGGCATCGCCGGTAAGGCGGGCCAGCAGCACCCGCCCGTCCTGCCGCGACGGCACACCCCGGCGGGCCAGTTCGGCGGCCAGATCAGGCAGGCCTTCATCTACCTCCACCACGAGCACTTGGCTGGCCCCGGTGAAGCTGGTCATCGTGTCGGCCCGCAGCAGCCGGCCACTGTCCAGCGCAACCAAGTGATCGCAGATCCGCTCCACCTCCCCGAGCAGGTGCGAGGAGACGACGATCGAGATACCGAACTCCGCCCCGATCCGGGCGATCAGGTCGAGCATCGCGCCCCGGCCGCCCGGGTCCAGACCAGTGGTGGGCTCATCGAGCAGCAGCAGCCGGGGATCGCCGACCAGGGCCTGGGCAAGCTTGACCCGTTGTTTCATCCCGGTGGAGTAGGTGCCGATCTGCCGGTAGCGCTCCTCGTAGAGGCCGACATGGCGAAGCGACTCGGCAGCCCGCTCCTTGGCGGCGGTCGGCGGCAGTCCCGACATCCGGCCCAGGTGGGTGACCAACTCGGTGCCGGTCACATCGGGCGGCAGGCAGTCGTGCTCGGGCATGTACCCGGTCAGCACCGCGATCCGTTCCGGCTCCGCGGCAGCGGAGCGGCCGAGCACCGTCGCTGTCCCGCCGTCGGGCCTGACCAGGCCGAGCAGGATCTTGATCAAGGTGGACTTGCCTGCGCCGTTGGCCCCGATCAGCCCGGTGATCCCGGGCGAGAACGCCACGGTCAGGCCATCCAGGGCGGTCACCCCACGCGGGTACCGCTTGGTCAGTGCCTCCGCTGCGATGACAGCGGTGGCTGGGGCACCAGCGGCGGACCCGGCTGCGCTGGCCGCATGCGCGCCGGGCCCCGGTCCGGCGCGCAGCGGAGGTGATGCGGTCATGGTGATCCTGACCTCGCCTTCGTCCGGCTGCACAGGCAACGGCTGCCCAGAACCTGGCAGCGCTCCTAGCATTCCGGTCAGGCGGCCGGCCGTCATCATCCCGGAGGCTGCTTCTGGCCTCCGCCTTCGGGCCGATCCCGGACCTGCCCATCGGGCGATCCACCGCGGCGATCCACCCGGCAGCGTAGGACCGTAGGCGGAGGCGCCCGGCCATGCAGCGGCGTTACCGTGAACGGGTGAGCGCAGAGTCTGCCACCGTCCCAGCCGCGGCTGGCCATGCTGCGGTCAGCGGCGTCACACCGCCCGCCACCGCACCCACCGCCACCGCACCCACCGCCACCGCACCCACCGCCACCGCACCCACCGCCACCGCACCCACCGCCGCTTCCAGCCCGCCGCTGATCATGAGGATCCGGCCGGCGCACTGGGCGACGGTCGATTACGTCGTCGCGACCCTGTGCGCTGTGATCATCTACCGCGTCCTGTTCGGCGGCATCTACGTCTACCGGCTCCCGGTCACGGTCTGGCACGCGCGGGACTGGATCCCGCCACTGCTCGCCGTCTGCCTGTCGGTTCCGGTCGCCATCAGGCGCGGGCGTCCGCTGCTGGCGCTGATCCTGGTCCTGGCCGCCTGCGTGGCGGCCATGGGACTGGGCGGCCTGCTCACCCGGGCCGCCTTCCTGCCGCTCGCCATCGTGCTCTACCTGGTGGCGGCAACCCGTCCCCGCAGGGTCGCACTGGCCGGGCTGGCCGGCTCGCTGCTGCTGATGGCCCTCCAGGCCATGGCCCTGCATATGAGCGGCGACGGCTCCGGCAACGCGGTCGCAGCCAGCCTGGTACTGATCATGTGCTGGATGGCAGGTCTCGCGGTCCAGCAGCGGCGTGCCTACACGGCGCGCCTGCGCGAGCAGGTGGCCGGGGCCGCGGTGACCGAGGAACGGCTGCGGATCGCCAGGGAATTGCACGATGTGGTGGCACACAGCATGACGGTGGTAGCGGTCCAGGCCGGTTTCGGGGAGTACGTGTTCGACCGCCAGCCCGCCGAGGCGCGGGCGGCGCTTGCCGCCATCCAGACCGTGACCAGGGAGGCACTCGCCGACATGCAACGGCTGCTGGGAGTGCTCCGCCAGGCGCAGCAGCCCGGGCCCGGTGCACCAGAGCCGGGCCGGCCGCCTCCCGCCCGCGAACGCGGGGTCACGGCGGCACCGCTGGCACCCGCACCCGGCCTGGCCGACCTGGAGCGGCTGGTGTCCAGTACGGCGGGGGCGGGTGTGCAGGTGGAGGTGCGGCGGACCGGGCAGGTCAGGAGTATCCCGGCGGGCGTCGACCTGTCCGCCTTCCGCATCGTCCAGGAGGCGCTGACCAACGTGGTCCGCCACTCCGGGGCGGATACCTGCCGGGTGAGCATCGACTACGGCGACCGCAACCTGTCGGTGGAGATCACCGACCCCGGCCCGGCAAGCGTCGGCGGGGTGGTGCCCGGGCCGGGTAGCCGCTCAGCGCGCGGCTGCCTCGCCCCCGGCCCGGGCACCGGCCACGGCATTGCTGGCATGCGGGAAAGGGTGAGCCTGTGTGGCGGTGACTTCGCCGCGGGACCGCTGCCAGGGCGCGGATACCGGGTAGCTGCCCACCTCCCGCTGCCGGGCCGGGCACCGTGAGCCTGCGGGTCGTCGTCGCTGACGATCAGGCCCTGGTCCGGGCCGGGTTCTGCGGCATCCTCGCCGCTACTGCGGGCTTCACCGTGGTGGGCGAGGCAAGCACCGGGGCGGAGGCGGTGGCGGCCGCCCGCCGGTCACGTCCGGACGTGGTCCTCATGGACGTCCGGATGCCGGTCATGGACGGCATCGAGGCCACCCGCCAGATCACCACCGGCGGGCAGGGCGGGACCGGTACCAGCCGGGTGCTGATCCTCACCACCTTTGACCTGGATGAGTACGTGTACTCGGCGCTGCGCGCGGGCGCCAGCGGGTTCCTGCTCAAGAGCACCCAGCCCAGCGAACTGCTCACCGCCATCCGGGTCGTCGCCGCCGGTGATGCGCTGCTCGCCCCGAGCGTGACCCGGCGGCTGGTCGCGGAATTCGTGCGCCGCCCGGTCCCCGCGGGCACGCCAGGGGACGGGCAGAACGCCTCCCTGGGCACCATCACGGCACGCGAACGTGAGGTGCTGGCGCTGATCGCTACCGGCCTGTCCAACGCCGAGATCGCCGATCACCTCGCGATCAGCCCGGCCACCACGAAGACGCACGTGGGGCACCTGCTGACCAAGCTCCATGCCCGGGACCGGGTCCACCTCGTCATCCTGGCCTACCAGGCCGGCGTCGTGCCCGCTGGCTGACCCGGCCCAGGCGGCACAGCGCACCGGCAGTGCCGCGTTCATATGCTTCGGCCATGCGACTCTTCCAGGTGGACGCTTTCGCCGATGCTGCCTTTAGCGGGAATCCCGCCGCGGTGTGCCTGCTCGGGGGCCCTGCTGAGACGGGATGGATGCAGTCCCTCGCCGAGGAGATGAACCTGTCGGAAACCGCCTTCCTCGAACCACGACTGGGTGGCTACGGCCTGCGCTGGTTCACCCCGGTGGCGGAGGTGGGCCTGTGCGGCCACGCCACACTCGCCAGTGCCCACGTGGTCTACGAGACGGGCCTGGTGCCGGCCGGGGAGCCGGTCCGGTTCGAGTCGGTCAGCGGGCAGCTTGCCGCCCGGCAGCAGGACGGCCTGCTCGTCCTGGACTTCCCCGCCCGCCCCGCCGGGCCCGCCTCCGTCCCCGCTCACCTGCTGAGTGCGCTCGGCGCCAGCGACCCGGTCTGGACCGGCCGCAGCCAGGACGACATCCTGGTGGTCCTCGCCCGGGAAGAGGACGTCACCAGCTTGCGGCCCGACACCATCGCGCTCACCGAACTGGACTGCCGCGGCGTCATCGTGACCGCCCCGGCAACGCGTCCCGGCGCCGATTTCGTGTCCCGCTTCTTCGCCCCGGCGGTCGGGGTGCCCGAGGACCCGGTGACCGGCTCCGCCCACTGCACGCTCGCGCCGTACTGGTGCGCCCAGCTGGGGCGCCCCGATCTCACCGGCTACCAGGCATCGGCGCGGGGCGGCACGGTCGGGGTACGGCTGGAAGGGGACCGGGTCCTGCTGTCCGGGCGGGCCGTCACGGTGTTCTCCGGTCACCTGAGCGACGCCGCACTCCCCCGTTCCAGCAGCTAGGCAGGCGCCCCGGACAGGCTGTCAGCGGCCCACCGCGTATCCCTGCATTCCCCGGGCGTTGGCGGCGGCGTACAGGAAGCCACCCGCCCGGGCGACCGCGCTGACCCGTCCCAGCGACCACGGCGGCCGAACGCTCACCTCATGCCCACGCTCACGCAGCCCGGCGATCACCGCCTGCCCGGCCCGCTCCTCCACGTCGACCGCCCGGGGGAAGGACTGCCGGGGGTAGAACGACGATGGGAAATGGCTGGTGTGGAAGGCGGGCGCGTCGATCGCCTCCTGCAGGTTCATCCCGAAGTGCACGTGGTTGAGGAAGAAACCCAGCGTCCACTGGTCCTGCTGGTCGCCGCCGGGGGTGCCGAATGCCAGGTAGGGCTCGCCTCCCCGCAGCACCAGGGTCGGTGACAGGGTGGTGCGGGGGCGCTTGCCTGGTGCCAGCGAGTTCGGCAGCCCAGGGGTGAGGGTGAACATCTGCGCCCGGGTGCCGAGGCAGAACCCGAGCCCGGGGATCACCGGGGAACTCTGCAGCCAGCCGCCGCTCGGGGTGGCGGTCACCACGTTGCCGAACCGGTCGGCCACGTCCAGGTGGCAGGTGTCCCCGGTGTGCACGGTGCTGGCCTGCACGGTGCTGGCCTGCACGGTGTTTGCCTGCACGGTGCTGGCCTGCACCGTGGGCTCCCCCGCCCAGCCGGCCGAGACCGCCAGCGCCGGTGGCACCGCAGTCGCAAAACCGGGCAACCGCGGCTGCTGGCCGCCCGGGCTGCCCGGCCGCAGTTCGCCGGACGCCGACGGCCCGACCAGTGCCCGGCGCTGCGCCGCGTACTGCGCTGACAGCAGGGCAGCCAGCGGCACGTCGGCGAACCGCGGGTCGGCGTACCAGGCCTCCCGGTCAGCGAACGCCAGCTTGGCGCATTCCACCACGGTGTGGATGTACTCCACCCCGCCCGGCTCCATCCTGGCCAGGCCGGAGCCGTCCAGCAGGGCCAGTTGCTGCAGGAACACCGGCCCCTGCCCCCAGGGCTGCGTCTTGCACACGGTCAGCCCGGCGTAGTCCAGGGTGACCGGCGCCTCGGCGCTCGCCTGCCAGCTGGCCAGGTCACCGGCCGTCAGCAGGCCCCGGTGACGCTCACCGGTGACGTCCATCACCTCAGCACCGGCCAGATAGTCCCCGATGGCCTCGGCCACGAACCCCTGGTAGAAGGTGCGCCGGGCCGCCTCGATCTGCGCCTCCCTGCCCGGCCCCGCCGCCTCCGCCTCGTCGAGGATCCGCCGGTAGGTCGCGGCGAGAACAGGATTGGCAAAACGCGTGCCCGGGGCTGGCACCCCGTCCGCCAGGTAGACCTGCGCGGAGGTCGGCCAGTGCGCAGCGAACGCGTCGGCCACCGAGGCGATGCCGGCGCTGATGCCGGGCACTACCGGGTAACCATCCTGGGCGTACCCGATCGCATGCTCCATCACCTCGCGCAGCCGCAGCCGGCCATGTGCGGCCAGCAGCAGCATCCAGGCGCCGAAGGCGGCGGGCACACAGGCGGCGAGCAGCCCGCTGCCGGGCACCAGGGCCCGCCCGAGACCGGCGAAGGCCTCCAGCGTGGCGGCCTGCGGCGCGGGCCCCTGGCCATCCAGCACGAAGACCTCACCCTGGCCGGCGTCATAGCCGATGATCGGCACCTCCCCGCCCGGCCCGTTCAGGTGCGGCTCCACGACCTGCAGCACCAGGCCCGCCGCCACCGCGGCATCGAAGGCGTTCCCGCCCTTTTCCAGTACGGCCATCCCGGCCGCGGAGGCGAGCCAGTGGGTGGACGCGACCATGCCGAACGTGCCTGCCAGCTGCGGCCGGGTGGTGAAGGTTGACCCCTGGGGCATCATGCGTACTCCGCTGAATCGGGTATCAACACGCTATCGTCGCAGCCCCGCTCCGGCACGTAGCGGTAGATACCGCCCGTACCCGGTTACCGGGGATGTCATCAGGGGGATCATCATGAAACGACCTGCTATCGGGCGGGCGGCGATCGCCCTCGCCGGCGCCACCCTGCTCAGTGCCACCCTGCTCAGTGCCACCGCGCTCAGTGCCACCGCGCTCAGCGCCAGTCCGGCGGCCGCCCAGCACCAGGCGGCCAGGCTGGCCGTCCCGGCCTGCGCCACCAGGCAGCTGACGGTCTGGCTGGGTGTTCCTGGCAGCGGTGCCGCCGGCACCATCTTCTACGAACTCCAGTTCTCCAACACCTCGCACGCCACGTGCTCCCTGGAGGGGTACCCACGGATCTGGGCATTCCGTAACGGTCACCGGGTGGGGCCGGTGTCCATTCACGACACCATGTTCACGCCGACGGCCCTGACGTTGCGCCCCGGCGCGACCGTGCACGCGGTGCTGGGCATCGTGGAGGCCGGCAACGTATGCGGCAGCCCGGTGACCGCTGACGCGCTCCAGGTCTATCCTCCGGGAACCAAGAGGGCAGCCCTGGTCGGCTTCTCTTTCGAAGCATGTCCCAGCCAGAGCGTGCTGCATGTGCGTGTCGTCCGGCGGGGCGTGGGGATCCCCGGCTTCAGCCAGTAACCGCATTCTTACCGGTAACCCAGTGCCGGGCCCTGCCAGTGGGCGGGCATGCTCATGCCTGCAACGTCACCACCAGGCAAAGATCCCGTATGTGTCGCCATGTTGCCTGCAAGCCGGGCATCTCAGGCGCTATCGCCCACTCGCGCCACCCGGACGTACTACGAACTTCAGTTCTCCACCATCTCCTAGACCACATGCGCCCCGGACGGTTTCCCCAAGGTGCTCGCCGTCAAGGCCGGCGGCGTCCAGAACTGCCCGCACGGGCAGCGGCGGGAACCTGACCGTCCGCGTCGTCCGGCACGGCACCGGAATCCCTGGCTACAGCCAGTAATAGATCGCTTACCGGGCTAGGCTGGCCTTCGCCGCGTCATAACAGCCGCCACAGGTTACGGTGCAGGTCGCCGGGGCCGCCAACGGCTTTCGCCAGAACTGGGGAGATTCTGAGATGAGACCATCCGCCACCGCTGCCCGGCGCGGCGGCGCCACGGCAGGCCTGCTCTGCACCGCCGCCCTGCTGGCCGCGTGCGGGACGACCACCAGCGGCCCCTCCGGCGGGGCCACGCGGGCCAGTTCGTCACCGGCCCAGAGCACCGCCGCATCACCCGCCGCGACCGCGAGCTCAAGCGCTGCCGTCACCGCCTGCGCCACGGCCGCGCTGAAAGTAGTGGTCAACACCGCCAAGGCCGGCGGCGCCGCCGGGAGCATCTACTACCCGCTCGACTTCACCAACATCTCGGGCAGCCCGTGCACGCTCTTCGGCTACCCGGGCGTCTCGTTCGTCACCGGGCAGTCAGGGACTCAGCTCGGCCGGGCTGCCACCAGGAACCCCGTCGCTCACCCGGCCACCCTCACCCTTGCCCCGGGAGACGTCGCCCACGCCATGTTGCAGGTCGCCGAGGCCGGCAACTACAACGCGGCCCAGTGCAAACCGGTGACCGCCCACTGGCTGAAGGTCTTCCCACCCGACCAGGTCAGCGCCGCCTACGCCCACTTCACGACGACGGCCTGCTCGGCCAGGCTGCCTCACGGCATCGGCAGCCAGCTCAGCGTCTCGGCGATCCAGCCGGGTGCGAGCTAGCCAGACGGCACGGCAGGCCCGGCGGGCGGCCGTTGCGCGGAGGACGGCACGCGGGTGGTCGCGCACGATAGCGTCGGGCCATGGACGATTTGGCCCCCCGGCTGCGGGCAGTGTGCGACCTCAACGTTGCCGAGATACGCGAGTTCAGCGGACGCCACGAGTACGACGGCGTCATCCAGGATCTCTCGCCAGAGGGGGTCCGCAGGGGGCTGGCCGCGCTGGCGGAGGCGGCCGAATCCGGGCAGGTCCTTGAGGACTCCCACGACGAGGCACATCTGGCGGCGTTCGAAGACAGCGCGCGGGTAGTGTTCGGCGACCTGGAACTGCACCGCCGCAATCCGCTGTACCACCTCTTCGGCCTCGACCTGGCGAGCTACGAGCGCGAGTACGCTCCCACGGCCGACCGGGACCGCGCCCGGCTGGCCCACCTGGCCGGCTGGCCGCAGGCGGTAGATGGGGCCCTGGCTGCCCTGGACCGGGTCAGCGCGCCGGTCGCCGCAGCACTGCTGGGCGGGATCAGGGGACTGGCGGCAGGCATCCCCGCCGATGCCCCGCCGGATGTGGCCGGGGCCGCCCAGGCGGCACATCAGCGGCTGTCTGCCCGGATCGAGCAGGCGGCCAGCGGCGGCGATCCCGATCCCGCGCCCGGTGGCCCCGCCCCGGCGGCGCGGTAGAGCAGCGGGGGCGGGCGATCGGCGGGCAGAATGTCGCCGCCGACGCGCCAGGCCTCGCCGGCGAAGTAGCGGAACAGCTCGACCGAGCGGACGATCTCGCGCTGCGAATCGAGGCGGGTCTTGCCCTCCTCGCGCGTCAGGGCGGCGGCCCACTCGTCGACCTGGCCCTCGAGGATATTGGCGGCGCGATGCAGGATGCGACCACGCTCGGGCGGGGTCAGCCCGGCCCACTTCGGGAA
>OFHK01000352.1_pt1 | contig 14267 bp, 17 predicted proteins | sample 1521951 | NCBI WGS metagenome assembly OFHK01 (sample SAMEA2468436, study PRJEB22500) | soil metagenome | biome: Glassland; feature: Farmland; material: Clay | place: Australia | collected 2013-01-31 | depth 0.55 m
GTACAAGGCTTATGACAACCTCGGCTTGTGCTATGAGGCAAGCGGACAAGATGACAAAGCGGCCCGTTACTTTTGGGCCGCTATCCAGCTACTCGAAAACCAACACTCCAAAGACGACTGGCCCTTTGCGAATCTGGCTGAGCTTTTCCTCAAACAAAAAGATGCCCAGAAGGCTTATGCGCTGGCCTCCAGAGCCGCCGACCGCAATCCTTACTCGGCCCGCAACTTCTATCTGGGCGGAAAAGCGCTCTGCGAGCTCGGCAAAACCGAAGGCACGCACCAACCACTCGATCGCCGCCGCGACATTCTCGTACGACAGCATTGGGACAGCCGCTGGAGGCCCCGCAGTCGTGGTCGTCCTGGCCGTCGCCTGCGTCATCGGGGTCGCGCTCGGGGTGGCCGCCGGCTACTTCGGCGGCTGGCTGGACGAGACGATCATGCGGGTGACCGACATCTTCCTGGCCTTCCCGCCGCTGCTGCTCGCCCTGGCCCTGGCCGCGGCGCTGCCGGCCCCCCTCACCAGCCTGCTCATCGCCCACGCCGCCCCCCGCTGCCCCGGAATGCGGCAAAAATGAAGACCACTATGTCGACCGCATAGAGCGTTGTTTGAATCGAGGGGCGCCCCAGCAACCCGACAATGGCATTGGCCGATAAATCCGTTTGGTCAGGCATATGACAATGATAGAAGCTATCGCGCCCGGTGGGCTGACTTATAGGCAAGGTAGCCGCCGCAACCGGACTCCGGCGGAAAAAACAAAGGGCCGCGTAGCGGCCCCCTGTTGTTCCTGCGCGGCCGGACGGCTAACGTTCGTATTCCGGCTCGGCCATAATCTTATGGATGGAAAGGTCCGCCCCCTGGAACTCTTCCTCTTCGGACAGCCGAATACCCACCGTCCTCTTCAGCACACCGTACACCACGAAACCGCCGACGAAGGCGATGGTGATTCCCAGCAGGGTTCCTATCAGCTGCGACATAATGCTCACGCCGCCGACGCCGCCCAGGGCCTTTTGGCCGAAGATGCCGGCGGCGATGCCGCCCCACGCCCCGCACAGGCCGTGCAGCGGCCACACACCGAGCACGTCGTCGATCTTCCAGCGGTTTTGCACCAAGGTGAAGGTCCAGACGAACAGGGCGCCGGCAATACCGCCGGTGATCAGCGCGCCGACCGGGTGCATGACGTCGGAGCCGGCACAGATGGCCACCAGTCCGGCCAACGGACCGTTATGGACGAAGCCCGGATCGTTCTCTCCCATAAACAGTGCCACCAACGTCCCGCCCATTGCCGCCATCAGCGAATTGACGGCGACCAGACCGGAAATACCCGCGATACTCTGAGCCGACATGACGTTGAAACCGAACCAGCCCACGGTGAGAATCCAGGCACCGAGCGCCAGAAACGGAATGCTGGAAGGCGGATGGGCAAACACCTCGCCATTCTTGCCATAGCGCCCCTTGCGATGTCCCAACTGGAGCACCGCAGCCAGACCGATCCAACCACCGACCGCATGTAACACCATGTACACCCCCCGATCCGGCAAAATCATGGAAGCTTGCACCAAAAGTGGTCAACAGCCAGGTCTGCAGACCGAAGTGGCCGTTCCAGGCGATCCCCTCGAAGAACGGATAGACCAGCGCCACCAGCACGAAGGTTGCCGCCATTTGGGGACGAAACTTGGCGCGCTCGGCAATGCCGCCCGACACAATAGCCGGAATAGCCGCGGCAAAGGTCAACAAAAAGAAGAACTTGACCAATCCATAGCCGTTTTCCGCGGTCAACGTTGTGGCGCCGTGCATAAAGCTGACGCCATAGGCGACCCCGTATCCAATGAAGAAATAGGCAATGGTGGAGATGGCGAAGTCCGCCAGTATCTTCACCAGGGCATTGACCTGATTCTTCTTGCGAACGGTGCCGAGTTCCAAAAAGGCGAAACCGGCGTGCATTGCAAGCACCATAATGGCGCCCAAAAGAACGAACAGGACATCGTTGGCATGATGAATTTGGGCCATTTCCACTCCTCGCTTGCGAAATTTGCCGCAAACGAGTGCAAGAAACGCACCAATGCTGTGCTTGCTACAGAATCAACGGGTTATCACTCGCGTAAACTCCATTTCAAATAGCCGAGCGCACTGTTTTAGTTCTTCTCATGAAGATATGCACTATTGTGGTGCCAATAGAGTGGTTATCGATGCTTCGCTCTTTCCCACAGGACATCCATCTCCTCCAGACTCGCCTGCTCGGGTTTCTTGCCTTGGGCGGCAAGCGCCTGCTCCACCGCATGGAAACGATGTTCGAACTTCAGGTTGGCGCCGCGCAGCGCCGTTTCCGCATCAACCCCGGCGTGCCGGGCAAGGTTCACTACGGCAAACAGCAGGTCGCCGATCTCCTCGGCCAGCGCTGCCGGTGCGGCCTCCGTTGCCAGCTCCGCCTCCACTTCGATCAGCTCTTCCTGCACCTTGTCCAGGACACCGGCGATGTCAGGCCAGTCGAAACCCACACGTGCGGCACGTTTCTGCAACTTTTCGGCCCGCGTCAGCGCCGGCAGTGCGACTGCCACGCCGTCCAATACGCTGGGCAAGCGGCCCGCCGACTTGGCCGCGCGCTCAGCCGCCTTTTGCGCCTCCCAACGGCGGGTCTGCTCCGCCGCATCCGCGATCTCGACGTCGCCGAAGACATGAGGATGGCGACGCGTCATTTTGTCGACAATCGCCGCCACCACATCGTCGAAATCGAACTGTCCCGCCTCACGCGCCATCTGGGCGTGAAACACCACCTGGAACAACAGATCCCCCAGTTCCTCGCGCAACTCCGCCACATCTTCCCGGGCGATGGCGTCAGCCACCTCGTAGGCCTCTTCCAGCGTATAGGGCGCAATGGTCGCGAAGGTCTGCTCCCGATCCCAGGGACACCCCTCTGCGGGGTGTCGCAGCCGTTCCATCACTTCAATCAATCGCTCGATGTTCATCTCACAAACCTTTCAACTGTTGGCCAACCGCGAGTACCGCTGTACCGCACTACTTGTTCTTCAGCATAGAATGCTCGCGCCAATGCTGATAACTAACATCATTGCGATAACCGCCCTTCAACACGTAATCGAGGACACCGCGTAGGCGATAAAAATTAACCACCGAATCGACGCGAATGATCTCATTGCCATGTTTGTCGTAAAAGATGATGGTCGGCGTATAGAACAACCCGAGCTGCGCGGCCCACTTCCTGGCAGTGGTACGCTCTCCACGCGGCGTAATGACAGGCGTGTCCGCCCACATATCGAACTGTACCGTATCCATCATCTGTAGTCGCCGCCGAATCGCCTTTTCCTGCAAAGGTCCGCCGTGCAGGACGTCGCAGGCATAGCAATCGCCCTGTTCGAAGAACACCGCCAGCGGCCGCGCTGCCGCCAACCGGCTACGATCAAGCGCATAGGGCGGCGACGCAAAGAACGATTCGTCATTCAGTCCGTGCAGATTGAATTTCGGCGGCGGATTGGCCAGGGCGAGATAGGACCGGAACGACTCATGTTTATAGTTTCCGTCAACCACGTATTCCAGCGCCGCACGGAATTTATACGGCGGATAGTAACCGCGCAAGCGCAATGCCACCCGGCCATCGCCGTCATAAAATATCAGCGACGGCGTGAAATCGGTCTTCTCGCGTTCAGCCAGGGCCTTTTCGCTGGAACTTACGCCACCCATATCCGTCACCTGACGGTCGCCCCAGATGTCGATGGCAATAACGTCGAAATGCACCTGGGTGTACTTGGCGATATCGCTGCGGCCGAAATCAACCTCCATCAATTTCTTGCAGTACGGGCAAAACTTCTGACCGAAATAGACGATGATGCCGGTCTTGTGGCTGGTTACCGCGTCATGGAGATCGTCACGCAAATTGAGGAAACTGAGTTTGAACCAAGGGGGAGGCACTACGGCTTCTTTCAACGGTTCGTCATTGAACGAAAAATTGCTGAAGTCATCGGGGGCGGCATAAGCACGGCCGAGCGCAATCACCGTGAACAGCAGTGACAACGACCTAAAGACGATAGCGGAAAGTTTCATCACGGCCTACCCTCTGCGCACGTTCCGGAGCCGATGGTACCCCATGTTTCGCCGCCATGCATTAACACCCTGATGACGAAACAGCTACACTGGAGCAGTTGCGTCCACTGCGAAAGGATATGTCATGCGACACGGAAGCATCGGCTTGGTTCTCGGTAGCGGCTCCGCTCGCGGTTGGGCCCACATCGGCGTGATTCGAGCACTGGCCAACGCCGGCATCGCAGTGGACTTCATCTGCGGCACCTCCATCGGCGCACTGGTAGGCGCGGCCCATGCCAGCAGCAATCTCGACGCGCTGGAGCAATGGGTGCGTGCGCTCACCCTGTGGGACGTGGTGCGGCTAATGGACGTCAAACTGGAGGGCGGGCTGATCGAGGGAGCCAGCTTGATGACCTCGTTTCGCGACAAAATACGTGACGTCGACATCGAACAGACCGACATCCCCTTCGCCGCGGTTGCGACCGACTTGTCCAGCGGGCAGGAGGTGTGGCTGCAGGAGGGACGGCTACCCACGGCAGTACGCGCCGCCATCGCCCTGCCAGGACTATTTTCGCCGGTGCGCGTCGACGGCCGTTGGCTGGTGGACGGCGGATTGGTCAACCCGGTACCGATCAGCCTGTGCCGCGCGATGGGGGCCGATTTGATCATCGCCGTCAACCTCAATAGCGATATCGTCAGCCGCCACCGGAAACCGCACGAACGGCGCAATCCCGAAACACCGCCCGCAGCAGACGCCCCGCGCCGTGACCTGTTCCACCATTGGCTGAGCCAACTCAATCTGCGTGAACGGGCCAAATCGGCCTGGCACAAGGAACGCGGCAAAGACGACGTGCCCGGCATGCTTGAGGTATTTGTTACTTCCATCAACATCAGGCAGGACCGCAACACCAAGAGCCGCATGGTCGGGGATCCGCCCGATCTGCTGCTCACGCCGCGTCTTGGCCATCTGGGATTGCTGGAGTACGAACGTGCCGATGAGGCCATCGCAGAAGGTCGTGCCTGTGTCGAGCGCGAATTGCCACAGCTGCAACTGGCACTGGAACGCATCGGCCGTAGCGTACAGCGCTGAAACTGCTTTCCGAGATGAACCGTAATTACTCCTCGTCGGCCACCGTCCCGGAAAAGACAAAATCGGTACCCAACGCACAGCGCAGCCGCTCCAACAATATGGCGACGCCTGCATCAGTGTAAGGCTCTGCGGCCACTTTTCCCCATGCCGGGCTCGGCCACGCCGGGTCATCACGATAGCGCACGATGTGATGAATATGCAGTTGCGGCACCACGTTGCCAAGCGCCGCGATATTCATCTTGTCCGCTTCAAACACCTCGGCCAGCACCCGCGCCAACTGAGACGACTCCCGCAGCAGCTGCTGCTGATCGGCGGCGGCAAGCTGATAAATTTCGCGGATACCCTCGCGCTGCGGCACCAGGATGAACCAAGGATAGTTGGCGTCATTCATCAGCAACAGGCGACAGAGCGGAAAGTCGCCCAACACGAAACAATCTTGTGCCAGTTGGCGGTGCAGTTTGAACATCGTTTCACCTCACTCGGTTTGCCGCGGCGGACGGTCGCAAAAAATGCCGTCGACGCCCAACGCCGCCATCCGCGCCATGTCATCCTCATCGTCGACCGTATAGACCAACACCTGCAAGCCGTGGGCGTGCGCGTCATCGACGAACGATCGATCGACATAATCGATGGCCATATGCACCGAGCGGGCGCCCAGCGCGATGCAATCCTGCACATAGTGCAGCGATGGCCCGGCCAGCAGCACACCGAGCGGCAGTTGCGGCTGACGCTCGTGCAACAGCGCCAGCTGACGTTGATCGAAGGACGAAACCAGGAAGTCACCCCATTCGCCGGCACCGGCAGTCATATGCCGTTGCAGCAGCGCCAGCGTCGGCTCGGCGCTATGCGGGCCTTTAAGTTCGATGTTGAGGCGAGCACGGCCGGCAACCAGTTCGAGCGTTTCGGCCAGCAGCGGAATGCGCTCGCCGTCGCCGGCGTCCAGCGTATGCAGGTAGTCAAGTGAGCAATCGGCGATCCTGCCGCGGCCGTCGGTAGTGCGTTCCAGGCGCGAATCATGAAACACCACCACTTGCCCTGCTACCGCGTAGACATCGATTTCGATCCAGGAAACGTTGCGGGCGAGCGCCTGCCGCATCGCCGCCAACGTGTTCTCCGGTCCCAAAGCGGCCCCTCCGCGATGCGCGATATATAGCATCGCCGGCACCTAGCCGCTATGGCGTCCCGCACCGCCGGTAGCGGCCCGGTTCGCTTTCAGCATCACCTCGGACATCGTCATCTCAGCCATGCTCCGGTAGCGCGTTCATGCGCCGACACGGCGCAATGCGACGAACTTGTTGTCGGCATCGAATTCGATAACGAATTCGCCGCGAATCCCCTCGTGAGTGACAAACGGACGCAGCCGTTGCGCGGGAAACTGCACGCGCCGGCCATCGGCCGTGGTCGCCGACACCAGATGCGCGACTCCCTGATAATAGGCCAGATAACGCTCGGAACTGATATCAAGACGAAACCGCAATGCGGGCATCTGCCGACTCCGTGCGTTTCGAGCGGCGACCGCAGCGCTACTCGTCCTTGGGATTGCGCCGCAGGCTGTCCAGCGACACCACCACCTCGCTTTTTTGCTTGACGTCCCCCGGCATCTGCGGACGCATGTCCATGGAACGTCCCGCCGTCTCTGCCAGCTCGCGTTCGCGCGCGCTAACCAACACCAGGCAGTGACGCAGATCGTCGATGGTGCGATCGGTCAAGGGATGCTTCATGCCGGGAGAGGTGGCCGTATCCTTGATCACGCCGGTCAGCGTCATCTTCACGGCGCGCAAAATTTCCTCTTCTTTGGATAATTCGTGACTGCTCATCGGTTTCTCCGGCGGGGGGAAGCCCCGCGTTTGGTCAGCCAGTGTAACGCACAAGCGAGGCGCGCCCCAAAAGCCGCTATACTGACGCCGCGCAGCGATACGTTTTTCCCTACGCGCAATAGGCCCTTACCGCACTGGAGCGGCATCATGCACGGCATCGAACAGGTGGCAGTCAATGTCCGCGCCTTCGCCGCCGGCACGCCGCGCAACGTCGTCACGCACTGAACCCCAGAACCCGACCATGACACCAACAGCGCCCGACGCCCTTCTCTTCATCGCCTCCGGCTGCCCCCAGTGTCCGGTGGTCTTGCAGGGGCTTTCCGAGCTGGTAAAAGAGGGCATCATCGGCCGACTGGAGGTGGTCAACGTGGCGGCACACCCGGAGCTGGCGGCGCGACAGGGCGTGCGCGCGGCCCCCTGGACCTTACTCGGCCCGTTCGAACTGGAGGGCGTTCACGCCCCCGCCGAGCTGCGCCGCTGGGCCGAAGCGGCCAGCGAGCCCGACGGCGTCACCGACTACGTAGAGGAGATGCTCCGCGGCGGCCGGCTGGCCAAGGTGGAGGCGCTGTTTGCGCGCCGGCCGGAGCTGCTGTCGGCCGTGCTGCCGCTGATGGAAAATCCTGAGTTGGAGATCCAGGTGCGGCTGGGCGTCGGCGCTGTCCTGGAGGGACTGGCCGGCAGCGCCGCGCTACAGCGGCTGGTGCCGGAACTCGGTCGTCTCAGCGCCGTCGCGGACCATCGTGTGCGCACCGACGCCCTCCATTACCTCGGCCTCAGCGGCAGCACCGTAGCCGCCGACTTTCTGCGGCCGCGGCTCGACGACCCCGATGCCGAAGTGCGCGAGATCGCTGCCGAGTCGCTGGCGGCGCCGGGCGTCTCCCCATGATCGCCAGATTCTGCGTGGCGCAACCCGGTACCGGCGTTTATGCTTTGGTATGCCTCCGACAAAACAAGGCGCCAACCTCATAATGCCGCGTCGCCTCATTCGGTTCCTGTTATTCCTTTGCATGGCACTGGCCGCGCCCGCGTGGGCTGCGGCACCGCTCGGGCTGGTGCTCGGGATCGACGGCGCCATCGGTCCCGCCACCCGCGACTATATCCACCGCGGCCTGGCCGAGGCCGCCGAGCGCCACGCGGAGCTGGTACTGCTGCGCATCGACACCCCCGGCGGTCTCTCGCTGGCGATGCGCGACATCATCAAGGACATCCTCGCCTCGCCGGTGCCGGTGGTCACCTACGTCGCCCCCGACGGCGCCCGCGCCGCCAGCGCCGGCACCTACATCCTCTATGCCAGCCACGTTGCCGCCATGGCTCCCGCCACCAACCTCGGTGCGGCCACGCCGGTATCGATCCTTCCCGGTGAATCGGGGGCGTCCAAGGGCGGCAGCGCCATGGAACACAAGGTGGTCAATGACGCGGTTGCCTACATCCGCGCTCTGGCGCAGCTGCGCGGCCGCAACGCCGACTGGGCCGAACAGGCGGTGCGCCATGCGGCCAGCCTGGATGCCCGGCAAGCCCTCAAAATGCATGTAATTGATCTCATCGCCAGCGACAACAGCGACCTGATGGCGCAGCTGGATGGCCGCACCGTAGAGGTGCAAGGCAAACCGCTTCAGCTTCATACCAAGGGCATCACCCTAAAGACCGTGGCGCCGGATTGGCGCAACCGTCTTCTCGCCACCATCACCGACCCCAACGTCGCCTACATCCTGATGCTCGTCGGCATCTACGGCCTGATCATCGAATTCGCCCATCCCGGCGCCATGCTGCCGGGTGTGGCCGGCGCCATCTGCCTGGTGCTGGCGCTGTTTGCGTTTCAGGTATTGCCGGTCAACTACGCCGGCCTCGGCTTGATCCTGCTCGGCATCGCCCTGATGGTAGCGGAGGCGTTCGTCCCCAGTTTCGGCGCGCTCGGCATCGGCGGCGTGGTCGCCTTCGTGTTCGGCTCGGTGATGCTGTTCGACGCCGGCGCGCCCGGCTTCGGCATCGCCTACAGCATCATCGCCGCCTTCGCCGTCAGCAGCCTGCTGCTGTTCATGTTCGTCGTCGGTTTGGCGCTCCGCGCCCGACGGCGGCCGATAATCACTGGCAGCGACGAATTGATCGGCGCCCACGGTATGGCGCTGGACGATTTCGCCGAACAGGGCCCGGTACGTGTCCACAGCGAACGCTGGCGGGCGCGCAGCGGTACCCCGATTGCAAAAGGGCAACCGATCAAAGTCACGGGACGTGAGGGGCTGATTCTCACCGTGGAACCAGAGCAGCCTACCAACAAAGGAGAATCGTAAAGATGGCCGTCTATATCGTTTTGGGTCTCGCCGTACTGCTGCTCTTGAGCTCGTTTCGCATTTTGTACGAATATGAGCGCGGCGTCGTGTTCATGCTCGGCCGCTTCTGGAAGGTGAAAGGTCCGGGAATGGTCCTTCTCATCCCGGTGGTACAGACCATGCAGCGGGTCGAGCTGCGCACCATCGTCATGGACGTCCCCAGCCAGGACGTCATCTCGCGCGACAACGTCTCGGTCAAGGTCAACGCCGTCGTCTATTTTCGCGTGGTCGACCCCGAGAAGGCCATCATCCAGGTGGAAAACTTTTTCGAAGCCACCTCACAGCTGGCGCAGACCACGCTGCGTTCGGTACTCGGCCAGCACGAACTGGACGAAATGCTGGCGGCGCGCGACCGCCTCAACGCCGACATCCAGACCATCCTCGACCAGCAGACCGACGTCTGGGGCATCAAGGTCGCCAACGTGGAGATCAAACATGTCGATATCGACGAGAGCATGATCCGCGCCATTGCCCAGCAGGCCGAGGCGGAGCGTCTGCGCCGCGCCAAGATCATCCTGGCCGAAGCCGAACAGCAGGCGGCGGAAAAACTGACCGAGGCGGCCAAGATGCTGTCCGCCGAGCCGCAGGCGATCCAGTTGCGCTACCTGCAGACGCTCAATGAAGTGGCCGGCGACCGTACCAATACCATCGTCTTCCCGCTGCCAATGGATCTCATTGAACCGCTGCTGAAAAAGCTGAAGACATAAGAACGCAACCACGGAGGATGCGAGTGCCGGGGAAACAGTGCTTGTGGCGCCGTATCCCGGTGCGGCGGGGGGGCAGAAACAGGACCGTCCGGCATCGCTTGTGCGCCCCACGAGCCCAGTGATTGAGAGCTTTTGCCTATGAATTTTGAGGTGCCTTGCAGTCTTTTCTTCCGTGTCCTCCGTGGTTGATGGCTTGTTATGGACGAAAGCGAATTCAAACAGACCTACAACGAATACAATGATCGCCCCTGCGTCTTCGCCAAGGCGCTGCTGGCGCGCTGCGCCGGTTGCTCGCGGGCGCAGAAGCTGAATATTGCCGAACGCGAAGCGATAGCCTGTCGGTCGCCGGCGGGCCATACGCGCTGCACTGAGCTGTTCGGGCTGCTGCATCACAATGCCCTGTTCGCCCTCAAGCTGACCCATCTCGACGGCCCGCTGCCCCACGGCAAGGAGATGAAGGTGCAGTGCGGCGGGCTGCTCGGGCTGCGCGCGGTACAGGAGCCCGCCGCCGAAGGTCCGGTGACCGACGTCTACGGTCTGTTGGAGGCGGCCCGCATCGACTTCGGCGGACTCGAGCGGCTGCCGTTCGGCGAAATCGTCAAACGGGTGGTGGCATACGAACCGCGCAAGCGCGCCGATTGATAATACGCAATGCGCACCGTCCGACCCGGTGCGACGATTCCAATGACCTACTGGAAAAGGAATCGCCGCCATGAAATCACTACTCTCCGCCGCTGCCCTGCTGTTACTGGCCACCTCCGCCGCCGCCCAAACCGCGGCCACGCCGCCGCCCCCGCCGGGACGCTGGGGCGGCATGGCCACCTTCGCCGAGTTCGACCTCAACGGTGACGGAGTCATCACCGAACAGGAATTCAACGAGGCGCGGGGCAAACGCATCGCCGCCCGCGCCGCCGAAGGACGGCCGATGCGCGGTCTGGCTCAGGCCGAGGATTTCAAGGCCATGGACAGCAACGGCGACGGCCGCATCGACCGCCAGGAATTCGCCGCCCATCAGCAACGTCACTGGCAGCAAAACCGCCCTGTCCGACAATAGCGGCTATTCCCACTTGGCCTAGGCCGCCGGCAGAGCGTAAGGTGATGCGATGAACGCCTGCCGGGAGGGGGAATGCCATGTTTGAAATCGCCGAGCTGGGGCACAAGGTCAAGAAGTCCGAATACGAGATCAAGGAGCCAGAGCTACGCACCGGCCTGCTGTTTGCGCAGGACGCTCTGAAGGAGGCCGACTTCCCGGTACTGATCCTGATCTCGGGCGTCGACGGCGCAGGCAAGGGTGACGTGATCAATCAGCTCAACGCCTGGTTCGACCCCCACTACGTCCGCGCCTACGCCTTCGACACACCCAGCGACGAGGAGCGGGAACGGCCGAGGTATTGGCGCTTCTGGCGCGCATTGCCGCCCAAGAGACAGATCGGATTGTACGTCGGTTCGTGGTACAGCCAGCCGATCAGCGATCGCGTCGGCGGTCACATCGACGATGCCGATCTGGAACGCGCCCTGGTGCGCGTGAACACCTTCGAAGAGGCACTGGTCAAGGACGGCGCGTTGATCATCAAATTCTGGCTGCATCTGTCCGAGGCCGCGCAGCGCCAGCGCACCAAGGAGCTGGAAGCGAACCCCGCCACCCGCTGGCGCGTGACCACGCTGGACAAGAAGCATCTGAAGCAATACGACAAATTCAAACGCGTCGCCGAACAGACGCTACGCTCAACCAGTACCGGCGACGCCCCGTGGATCATCGTCGAAGCGACCGACGTCCGCTATCGCAATCTCACGGTCGGCCAGCACATCCTCGAACGCATCACCGCTCGTCTGCAACAGAGCGCCGAAACTCCGCCGCCGTCCACCCATCTGCGCCCGATTGCAGCGCCCGAGGCGGGCGAACGGGTGAGTGTGCTGGGTAACCTGGATCTGTCACAGCAGCTGGCCAAACCGCACTACAAGAAACAGCTGGCGAAATATCAGGGGCGACTGGGCGAACTTGCGCGCCAGGCACGTGAACACAAGGTCTCCAGCATCGTGGTGCTCGAAGGTTGGGACGCCGCCGGCAAGGGCGGTTTGATCCGCCGCATCATCCCGGCGCTGGACGCACGCGGTTATCAAATCATACCGATCGCCGCCCCCACCGACGAAGAGCGCGCGCACCATTATCTATGGCGCTTTTGGCGCCACATCCCGCGCGGCGGCAACGTCACCATCTACGACCGTAGCTGGTACGGACGCGTGCTGGTGGAACGCATCGAGGGCTTTGCCCGACCCGACGAATGGATGCGTGCCTACTCCGAGATCAACCACTTCGAAGAACTGCTGACCGAACACGGTATCGCGCTGCTCAAGTTTTGGCTGCACATCGACAAGGATGAACAGCTCAAGCGCTTCCACGAACGCGAGCAGACGCCGTTCAAGCAATACAAGATCACTGCAGACGACTACCGCAACCGCGACAAGTGGGACGCCTACGAACAAGCGGTCAACGACATGATCGAGCGTACCAGCACCGCCTATGCGCCATGGCACCTGATCGAGGCGAACGACAAATATTTCGCGCGGGTCAAGGCATTGCACCTCTACTCCGAACGTCTCGCTGCGGCCCTGCGCTAAACAGGCGTTCCGAATTGGTATCCAGTTCGGATACTTTCAATTAGTAACTCGTGGGAGCCCGGCACAGCCGCTCCCGGACATCCAGTTTCTTGCGCTAGCGGGGTACCATTCGGAACGCTTAATTAGGTATTGGCGCGCACATCCTCCTGCTGCATGCGGCGGTATTTCGCCGCCAGCTGCAACAGACCATGCAGGTAGTTGGCGCCCTTGACCGCCTGTTGCAGCATGCGCCGCAACCGGCTGTAGATCTCCAACTGTTGCACTATCTGTTCGCTACCGATGCGGCCCGCCGCACCGGCACGCAGCAGATGCGCCTTAAGTGAATGATAGGAATCCTCCAGCGCCGCCAGTATGCGCTCGATCGCGGCGACGTCGTAGTCGTCACGCGCCGGCTCCGCGACATCGAGCAATTTCACCGCATCGCTGCGGAAGTAGACCATCTCGCTATTGAGCGCCTCATCGGCAAGGTAACCGGCCGTCCGTTGTACCTGTGCCGTGTCGTCGGCCAACTCCGCCACCGCCGTGTAGTAACGCGCGACGCGCAACGCGTCCGGCAGCGACTGATCGAATTCGGCGGGCAGATTGCCGCGCTGCATGGCCACGCCGAATTGTCCGACCGCCGCGACCAGGCCGGCCACGGCCTGGCTGTCCTTGACCAACCGCACCCCCCCCGCCTGTTCGACGAGACCCGCCGGCTCCTCATGGAGACCGACCAGCGGGCGGCCGAGCTCGCCGTCCTGCTCCTGGTCGCGGTGATCGCCGGGGCCACGGCCGCGCTCGTCGCCGCCATCGCCACCGGCCGGCTCGGCCCCGTGGCGGCACAACTCACCGCGGCCATCGCCGGTGTCGACCGCGCCGCCGGGCAGGGTGCCGCTCCCGCTGGCCGTGATGGCGAGGAGGCTGAAGTGGGCTGAGGCCGTGGCGTTCGGCACGATGACCTCGAACCGGCCGGTCAGGTCGACGTTGTCCAGGAAGAACTTGTTGGCGCGGTTCTGGTGACGCTCGCCGACGCCGGGCAGGAAGCCGAGCTCCGTGATGGCCCCATTGAGCTTCGGCGTCTGGCCATCGCCCGTGTCGATGTACCGAGGGACGTCGATCGAGCAGGCGGACCCGGTCCCGGCCTTGGCCTGCAGGATCAACCGGTTGCCGAGGCCCTTGCACTCGTCGGGTGACCCCGCTGCTGCGTCAGGGTTGATCCGGCAGACCTTTATGTCGCCTGCCGTGAAGCCGAAGGCACCCAGCGCGGTGTCGATTGCGCCCTGCAGGGCGAGGGCCATGGCGTTGGTGTTCTTGAAGGAAGGCCCGCCCGTCTGGTGGTCGAGCATGACCGGCACGAGCTTCTCGGAGCCCGATGTCGTGACGTGCAGGATGAATTCGATCTTGTCAGTGGTGACCGGCGTGCCGGGGCTGGTCGGATCGTTCGTGTAGTCGAAGGCCGTCGGCGACGCGGTCAGGCCGAGGTCCTGGAAGGATCCGTCCGCCCAGCGCACGTTGGTGTTGGGGTCGCGGTCGATCGACACCTGCTGCGCGGCCTCGTCGTACGTGTACTTGACGGTGTCGCCGGTGGTGTCGGCGGTGTGGGCCTTGCTCGTGCCGGGATAGATGCTGTCGCGCATGGGCGAGGCGGCAGGGACCCAGGCCGGGCCGGGCGTGCCGGGCTGGTTCCAGTTCCAG
>OFHK01000353.1_pt1 | contig 14266 bp, 14 predicted proteins | sample 1521951 | NCBI WGS metagenome assembly OFHK01 (sample SAMEA2468436, study PRJEB22500) | soil metagenome | biome: Glassland; feature: Farmland; material: Clay | place: Australia | collected 2013-01-31 | depth 0.55 m
GTTGTGGAAAGGGTCAATGCCGCGCCGAAGAGAAATGCAGCCAGAGCAATAAACACCGTCTTCTTTCTCATCGTTTCCTCCTTTTAGTTGATGATTTAGAACCAATATTCCGGATATTTTCTGTTTTTTGAAAGATTGTTCACGAGCAGGGACACGATCAACAGGATGACGGCGCCGGACCCGGCGTCGCCGGCGAAGGCTCCGAGCAGATCGGGCTCGACCTCCGGCACGAGCTCCGGCGAGCCGGTGCGGACGACGGCGCCGGGCCCCGACAGCGCGCCGTACCATGATCGGCAGGTCGCGGTGCTCGAGCGCGACGCCTGGGCCGACTGGCTCGACCCGTCGGTTTCGGCGAAATCGCTGATCAGGCCGCTCGCCGCCGGCACGCTGGCGGTCGCGTCGGGGGGGGGAGGGGGCGCCGCGGGGGGTGGGGCACCGGACGGGCCGCGCCGCCCGGTGGGGCGCCCGCTCCCCCCACCCGGGGAGGCTTGCCCGCCGGCCCCCAGCCCGCCAGTCCGGCCGTTCCCGACCGCTGGACCGCCGCGGCGGCGTGCGCTTCCAGCTGTGCTTCCCCGGCGAGCAGGTCATAGCGCCCCGCCCGGTCGAGTTCAGCTGGGTCGGGCGCGGCAGCCGACAGCGCAGGCGTCTGGTACTGGCGTCCCGCTGCCCGCAGCAGGCGCGCTGACAGGCCGGCGAAGTCGGCGCCCCTGGCCAGCTGGTCGATCTCCACCGACCCCGAGTCCGCCACCTGGACCAGCACGTCGCGGAGCGACTCGTCCGGAGCTACCAGGACGATGCGCTCCATCCGGACCGGCGCGGCGGCCTCAAGCCACGGCATCGTAGACCCCCAGGTCGCCGCCGCCACGGGCGGCCATCTCCAGTGCGGCCCTGGCCCGCCAGGCATCGGCGGCCAGCACCGCCACCGCTCCGATCACCGGCTCGGCGTTCGGGGCTGAGGTCCGCAGCCGCGCGAAGGCGTCCCGCTCCACCCGCGCCCACCATGCTGCCTCCGCCCGCCACAGGTCAGTGGGGGAGGTGACGCCGGCCAGCGCCCACCGGGCCCGGGCGGGCACGGCGGCCGCCAGCGCGTCCAGAGTGCTCGCCTCCACAGCCGTGCCGAGCAGCCCGGCCAGTGGCACCAGCACCGCCGGGGCAATGGTCCGGCCGGCCGCGAAGCGCTCCCCGGCCAGCAGAAGTGCCGCGCCCGCGGCGGCCCAGGTCTGGAGCGGGTCGTCGAAAGCACCGACCCGCAGCGCCCACCGGGCGCGCATGCCGAGCCTTATCGCGTGCGCACTGTCACCGCCCGGATCACCCCAGCCGGAAGCGGTCAGCGCCGCCTGAAGCTCGGACCGGTTGCTCGCAGTGCGCAACCGCGCCTCGGACGTGGCCAGCGAGCCCAGCGTGAACAGCTTGCCGGGCTGACGGCCGCCCAGCCCTGCGAGCAACTCGTCAACGTTCGCGATCTCGAACCAGCCCGCCAGCGTCCGCAGCAGGGGGAGCCCGCGCTGCGGAAGCCAGCCCGCCAGTACCCGCAGGTCCCACAGGATGGCCGCGGCGATGCCGTGCTGCGCTTGCGCCAGCGTCTGCCCGGGGTGGATCTCCCGCCCATAGCCGGTGGGCGCCAGCAGCCGCAGCGCGTCCTCCAGCGAGCCGGATTCCGCCAGCCGCCGGGCCGCCACCGCGCCAATACGGCGGCGGGCCAGCGCCCGCGCCCGCACGCTCCCCGCAACCCAAGCGGCGCTCATAACAGTGGCCCGGCAATGGCGTCCTGTCCGGCGACGGGCCCGTCCTGGCTGCCGGCACCTGCCCGTACCATGCCCACCGCCGTGGCGACCAGTTGCGGCATGCGGCGTTTCGCCAGGCGGCGCACGCTGAGGGCCTGCTGGTCCGCTCCCGCCGCGGCCTGCTGCGCCTCTGCCCTGACCTGCGCCAGGACGCCCGAGGCGGCTTCGTCCCTGGCGGCCCGGGTACGGCGCTGCGCATCGCGGCCGATCCGCGCCACTTCCGCGTGCGCCTCGTCAGCGATCCTGGCCGCCTCCTGCCGCGCCTCGTGGAGGATCTGCTCGCACTCAGCGTGAACGTCGTCGAGCAGCGCCAGCACCGGCTCGACCTCCTCGGCCAGTTCCCTGACCCGGTCTGCGGGCACTCCGGCCCGCGCCGCCGCGCCCGGGGCACCAGCGGGCCGGAAGCGGTCGAGGAAATCACGGGTCTGGGTCATGAACCGGCCAGGAATTCGGCTCCGCTCGCCAGCGTGGCAAGGCGGGGGTAGTCGTCCTCATCGATTCGCCGTCCCGACTCCTTGCTGAGCGCCTCGACGAAGTTGAGGAAGTCCAGCGAGTCGAGTTCGAGGGAATCGCGGAGGTCGGCGTCCCCCGGCAGCGCGTCGGGGTCGGCGTCCGGCGCGACCTCCCGCAGGACGTCCTTGATCATCTGTTGTGCCTGCTCGGGTGTCACAGTTCCTCCGGTCGTTGCAGCAGATCCGCGATCAGGGTGAGGAAACGGGCGCCGGTATACCCATCGGTCGCCCGGTGGTCAGCGGCGAGGGTGCTGATGACCACCGGCCTCACCCCCAGCAGCCCGCCGACCGCCCACGGACGCTCGACGATCTTGCCGAAGCCGACGAGCGCGACCTGCGGTGGGTAGATCACACCGGTCACCGACTCCACCCCCTGGTCGCCGAGGTTGGTCACGGTGATCGTGGCGTCGGTCAGTTCCGAGCCGCGCAGCCGCCCGGCACGCGCCCGGTTCACCAGGTCGCGCAGCCTGGCCATCAGCTCGCCTGGCGGCAGGTCTGCGGCGTCGTGGATGGCGGGGGTGATCAGCCCGCCTCTGCGCAGCGAGATCGCCACGCCCAGGTGGACGGCGCTGCCGGGGGTGAAATGCTCGTCGGTCCAGTAGCCGTTGAGCTGCGGTATCTGGCGGGCGGCGAGCGCGGTGGCCCGCAGCAGCGGCGCGGCTGGCACCAGCCGGTCTGACATGTCCAGGCTGCGGTTGCGTTCGCGCAGCCAGGCCATGGCGGTGCCCATGTCCACGGTGTTGCTGACGTAGTAGTGCGGGATCTCCCGCTTCGACCTGGCCATCAGGCGGCCGATCGCCTGCCGCATAGCCCCGGCCCGGTCCGCCGCGCCGGCAGGTGCGCGGGCAGGGCCGGGCCGGGTGGCAATCTCCCCGTGGGCGGCGGGTTCTCCGGCGGGCTTCGCGGGGGTCACTGGCGGGCCGGCCGCCACGGCGGCACTGGCCGCGCGAGCCGCCTGCCGTACGTCGGTCTCGCGGATCGCCCCGCCAGGGCCGCTACCCGCGATGGGGCCCAGGTCGAGGCCAAGTTCAGCGGCCAGCCGGCGGGCCAGCGGTGTCGCCCGGACGCGCCGGGCAGCGGCGGCATGCTCGACGTCCACCCGGATGATCCTCCCGCCCCGGCCGGTACCGTGCACGGCGGCCAGATCGACCCCGAGTTCTTCCGCCTCGTGCCGCACCAGCGGGGTGGTCGCTGGCGGTGCGGGCAGTGTGGCCGGCGGCGCGGGGGGCAGTGTGGCCGGCGGCGCGGGGCGCGGTGTGATGGGCGGCACGGGGGGCGGTGTGATGGGCGGCACGGGGCGCGGTGTGATGGGCGGCACGGGGCGCGGTGTGATGGGCGGCGCGGCCGCCTGCTGGGCGGCGGGTGCCGCCTCGGTGATCACGGCCAGGACCGTGCCGACGGGTACCGTCTCCCCGACTGGCATCACCAGCCGTTCGATGGTCCCGGTGTGGAACGACTCGACTTCGATCGCGGACTTGGCGGTGTCCACCACCGCGATGATGTCGCCTTTATGGATCTCGTCTCCCGGCTTGACCAGCCATTCGACGAGCGTTCCCTCATCCATGTCGGCGCCGAGTGCCGGCATCCGGAACTCGGCCATATCAGCCCACCGCCCGGCGGGCCGCTTCCACTATCGCGGGCACTTGCGGCAGTGCCGCCTCTTCCAGATGCCGCGGGTAGGGCATCGGTACCTCGGCGCTGCAGACCCGCTCCACCGGTGCGTCGAGATCGTAGAACGCCTGCTCCATGATCCGGGCGCTCACCTCGGCCGCCAGGCTGCCCGACCGCCACCCCTCGTCCACGATCACCACGCGATGGGTGCGGCGCACCGAACCGAGGATCGTCTCGTCGTCCAGCGGCCGCAGCGTGCGCAGATCGATGACCTCTGCCTCGATCTGCTCACTGGCCAGTTCCTCCGCCGCGTCCAGGGTTTTGCCGAGGGTCCCGCCGTAGGTGATGAGCGTGACGTCGGTGCCTGGGCGGCGGATGGCGGCGGAGTCGATGTCCACCGCGCCCGCGTCCGGGGCCAGCATGCCGGTCATGTTGTAGAGCCCGCCATGCTCGAAGATCAGGACCGGGTCGGGATCCTGGAGGGCGGTCCACAGCATGCCGCGTGCATCCTCCAGGGTGGCCGGGGCAACGATCCGGATCCCCGGGATGTGCGCGTACCAGCCCTCCAGGCTGTGCGAATGCTGTGCCGCGACCTGGCGTCCCGCACCGGTCGTCATCCTGATCACCAGCGGGACGTTGAACTGGCCACCCGACATGTGCAGTATGGTGGCCGCGTTGTTGAGGATCTGGTCGAGGGCGAGCAGGCTGAAGTTGACCGTCATGATCTCGACGATCGGCCGCATCCCGCCCATGGCCGCGCCGATGCCCGCGCCCACGAAGGCCGACTCCGACAACGGGGTGTCCCTGATGCGTTCAGGCCCGAACTCCTCCAGCAGCCCGAGGCTGACCGCGAAACACCCGCCGTACCGGCCCACGTCCTCCCCCATGAGGAAGACCCGGTCGTCTTGCTGCAGGGCGTCCCGGATCGCCGCCCGCATGGCCTCCCGGTAGGTGGTCTTACCCGGCTCTGAACTGGTCATGGCTGCCTCGGGCTGTACACGAAACGGGTCAGGGTCTCCAGCGGCTCCAGCGGGCCGCCGCGGGCCGATTCGATCGCGGCGGCCAGCTGGGCCGCTAGGTCAGCATCGATCGCGGCCAGCGCGTCATCGGCCAGTTCGCCCGCCTCCCGCATGCGCGCGGCCAGCGCGTCAATCGGGTCGTGCTTCTTCCACTCCTCCACCTCGGCCTTGTCGCGGTACCGGTCGGGGTCATACATCGAGTGAGCGCGGAACCGGTACGTGCGCAGTTCCAGGAAGTGCGGGCCACCGCCACTGCGGACCGTCTCGGCGGCATGCCGGGCCGCCTGCTCGACCGCGAGCACATCCATCCCGTCCACCGCCCAGGCCGGCATGCCGTAGCTGGCGGCCCGCACCGCCAGATCCGTCTGTGCCTGCGCGCGGGCCACCGCTGTGCCCATGGCATAGAGGTTGTTCTCGCAGCAGAACAGAACCGGCAGCTCCCAGAGCGCGGCCAGGTTCATGCATTCGTGGAATTCACCCTCGGCCACCGCCCCGTCGCCGAAGAAACATGCAGTCACCCGGGAGTCGCCGCGCATCTTGTCCGCGAGGGCGATACCGACCGCCAGCGGCAGCCCGCCACCCACGATCGCGTTCCCGCCGTAGAAGCGCGTCCCGGCGTCGAACAGGTGCATCGAACCCCCGCGCCCGCCGCTGCACCCAGTCGTCTTGCCGTACATCTCGGCCATCACCGCTTCCAGCGGGATGCCGCGGACGAGGGCATGGCCGTGTTCGCGGTACGTGGACACGATGGCGTCGTCGGGGGTGAGCGCCTGGTTGACACCTACCGCGACCGCTTCCTCCCCGATGTAGAGGTGAACGAAGCCGTGGATCTCCCCGGCGCTGTACAGCTCGACGCACTTTTCCTCGAAACGGCGGATGAGCAGCATCTGCCGCAGCAGATCAGCGTGGTGCGCGGCGTCGGCTCCCTTGGCCTGCCGTGATACGCGGCCCGCCGCCGGGCCCCGGCCCTGCCCGGCGGGCGCCTTGCGCGACCGCCGGGCCCGCTGGGCCTGCCCGTCACCGGCGGGCGCGGCCGGTGTGGTGGCGGGGCTGCGGCGCGGGCTCACCGGGCACCTTCCAGGGTGGAGATGTCCCCGGTTTCCAGCCCGAGTTCCCTGGCCTTGAGCAGCCGCCGCATCACCTTCCCGCTCCGGGTCAGTGGCAGGTTCTGATCGAATTCGATCTCTTTCGGCGCAACCGCACCGAGCCTGCGGCGGCCGAATGCCACCAGCTCGCGGCGCAGTTCGTCGCTCGCCTCCTTGCCCGGTTTGAGTGCGACGAATGCCTTCACGATCTCCCCGGCCACTGGGTCCGGCTTGCCGATGACCCCGGCTTCGGCCACCGCCGGATGCTCCATGAGCACGCTCTCCACCTCAAACGGCCCGATGAGGTGACCGGCCGACTTGATCACGTCGTCGGCCCTGGCGACGAACCAGTAGTACCCGTCGGCGTCCCTGCGGACGACATCACCGGTCATGTACCAGCCACCCGCAAAAGCCTTCACATAACGCTCCTCGTCGTGCAGGTAGCCGCGGAACATCGAGGGCCACCCGGGCCGCAAGGCGAGTTCGCCCTCGACCCCTGGCTCGGTGACGACAGACACCTGGTCATTGGTCACCTTGGCCCGCCCGTCCGGGCCCCGCTCCAGCAGCCCGGCTGTCACGCCGGGCAGCGGGCGCCCCATCGACCCGGGCCGGATGTCCATCGCCGCGAAATTGCTGATCATGATGGCCCCGGTCTCCGTCTGCCACCAGTTGTCATGGATCGCCAGGCCGAGCACCTTCTCCCCCCAGACGACGACCTCCGGATTGAGCGGCTCGCCGACGCTGGCGATGAAGCGCAGGGCGGACAGGTCGTGCTCGGCGGCAAGTTCGGGGCCGTACCGCATCAGCATCCGCAGCGCCGTGGGCGCGGTGTACCAGACCGACACCTTGTGCTCGGCCAGCAGCCGGTACCAGCGGCGGGCCTCGAATTCGCCCGCGTCGGTCAGGATGGTCAAGCCGTGGGTGAGCGGCGCGATGATCCCGTACGAGGTCCCGGTCACCCAGCCAGGGTCAGCTGTGCACCAGAACACGTCGCCGGGGTGCAGGTCGAGCGCGAACGCGGCGGTGGCGTGGTGAGCCACCACGGCCTCGTGGACGTGGACCGCGCCCTTGGGCTTACCGGTGGTGCCGCTGGTGAAATGCAGCAGGGCCATGTCCTCGGGGTCGGTGGGCGGGATCTCGAACTGCTCGCTGCTGGCAGCGAGCGCGTCCGCCAGCCCGATCGTCGTGTCGTCCGGGGGCTCGCCGGCAATGAGCACGTGCTCCAGCCCGGGCAGCGAGTCGCGGATCGGCGCGATCTTGCGCAGGTACAGGTCGGGGCTGGTGACCAGCGCTTTGGCGTCACCGAGCCGGAGCCGTTCCCGGATCGGCTCCGGGCCGAAAGCGGAGAAGAGCGGTGCGATGACACTGGTGTTTTTCAGCGTGCCCAGGGCCGCGACGTAGAGTTCGGGCACCCGGCCCAGCAGGGTGAACACCCGGTCGCCCTTGCCGACCCCGAGCGAGCGCAGCAGGTTGGCGAACCGGCTGGTCTGACTCGCGAGCTGGGCATAGGTGAGGTCGGTGGTGCTGCCATCCTTGGCCACGCACCGCAGGGCCACCTTGTCCCGGCGCGATCCGGCCGCATGCCGGTCGACCGCCTCGTAGGCGATGTTGAGGCCCCGCCCGCCCGGTAGCCCGTCGAGCCGCGCCCGCGCCTGCTCCCAGGAGAACTCCCGCACAGCTTCGTCGTAATCGGCGAGGTTGAAGCCGCTGTTCCCGTGACCGTTCTTATGGATCGGCTCCCACGCCATGATCGGACCTCCGCCCCGTTGGGCTCCCCCTCTTGTGTAAGCCGGGCACCGGGAACGAGGCAGGGCCGAAGGTCCCCGTCGGCGCAGCCGAATGACCGCGACACCCTCTGACCGCGCATTCATACCCCGCCGGGCGACGGTGATCACCTGGCCGGACGTGGGGACCGGGCGCGGGAGGACCCCGGCGGGAGGACCGGGCGCGGGAGGACCCCGGCGGGAGGACCGGGCGCGGGAGGACCCCGGCGGGAGGACCGGGCGCGGGAGGACCGCGCGGGAGAGGCCCGGCCGGGGGGAGCGCGAGACGGCATGGCCGTCCTGGGACCAGTGGCCCTGACTCTTGGCCCCCGATCCCGGGACCATGGGTGCTACCTCCGCCCCAGCCAGTCCCGCTTTCCTATGACCGTCCGGGTTAGCAGCAGCGCACACAGTCCGATGGCGAGGGAGGCTGCGTGGACAGCCGGGGGGAGATTTGCGAGCGGAAAGTTGTTGGCGCTCGCCGCCGCCCCGCCTCCTACCGATGTGACAGCGATGACAGCCGCCCGGGAAATGGCGGCCAGAGCCCGCCGACGGTCACGGAGGACACCATGCCAGCACTGACCCAGCACCGCACCCGGGGCTGCGCGCACGCTCGGCCCGCCGCCGGCGCCCGGCCGCTCCCGGCCCGGCAGCCCGCGTATGGCAAGGCCGCCGCCGGGGAGGAGCCGCTGCCGGCGGCCGGGATGCGCCTGGCTGGGCGCTACCGGCTGGACCACCGGATCGGCGGTCCTGACTGGTCTTCGGAGTGGATGGGAACGGACGAGCTGCTGGGAAGGCCCGTCACAGTGCGGGTCTTCCGTTCCGGCCCGGTGCCTGACGTGGTGATGGCTGCTGTGCGCAACGCCGGCCGGCTGACCGATCCGCGGCTGGCCCGGATCTACGACTCCGGCGACGAGGCCGGGCGCCCGTATCTGGTGTCCGAATGTGCGCCGGGGACCAGCCTCGGCGACCTTCTCGCCTCGGACCTGCCCAGCCCGGCGCTCGCCGTCACGATCACCGCACAGGCTGCGGCCGCACTCGCGGTCGCACATGCCGCTGGCCAGCCGCATCTGTGCCTGTCGCCAGAACTGGTGCGGTGGAACAGCGACGGTGTGAAGATCACCGGCCTGGGCATCGAGGCCGCGCTCCGCGGGATGCTGCCCGGCGTGACTGCCGCGCAAGCGGCGGCGGCCGACACCCGCGCGCTGGCGGGGGTGCTGTACGCGCTGCTGACCGGCTACTGGCCCGGCGACGAAGCGACCTCGCTGCCGCCGGCGCCCCGCCACCGGGGCCTGGTCCATCTCCCAGGCCAGATCCGGCCCGGGGTGCCCGCCATCCTGGACGAGATCATCTGCCGCGCGCTGCTGCCGGGAACCAGCATGCAGGAGCAGATCACCACGCCTGGCCAGCTCGCCCATGCGCTGAACAGCGTCCGCGGGCTCCGGCTCCACCCGGTGCCGCTGCCGGAACGCGCGTCCGGGCCGGCCCGCCGTCCCAGCTCCGCGCCCGCCGCCTCAGCCGCCAGTGCCCGGCCGGCCCGCCGTCCGAGCTTGGCGCCCGCCGCCTGAGCCGGCGTCTCAGGGCCGGGGAATCGGTTTCCCCAGCCCGGCTTCTAGCGCCGCCTCGACACTGCTCAGGCCGAGTTCGCGGTAGGCGTCGAACTCCGCTCCGTCATAAAGCTGCTGCATGGTTGACTGCCCGGGGAACTCAGGGTGCTGCCCCGCGTACGCCCGGATATCCCAGGGGGCATTCGGCCACCAGCCGAGCTTGCATACCCAGATCATGCCGGTGTCTGGCAGGGGCCGGCCATCAAGCGTCAGCCCGCCGCCACGCCACTCCGGGATCCGGTCGAACCAGCCGTACGCCCAGGGGCGGTCCACCTCCCCCGCATGCACCGGTGGGTGTGGGCACATCTTGACCGGGTCGAGCTCGATGGCCACCCCGGCGTCCACCCTGGCCAGGGAGAACGCACCGCCCAGGGTGAACCAGGTGTTGGCCTTGTCCCCGCTGGCGTCAAGCACCAGGACGTTCTTGGCGCCCCGCCACAGCGCCTCGACCAGGCCGAGGTTGTCGTAGTGCCCGCCGTCGGAGACGCAGATCCAGGTCGAGCGGTAACTCGTGTGCCCTACCGCCTCTGCCCACAGCATGCCGAGCGTCGGCTGCAAGGCGTGATAGAAAAGCCCGCCGATCCTGCGCCCCAGCCACTTGCCGTCGCGGCGCATCCGCAGGACGTAAGCCCAGAGCCGGGCCTCACCGCCACCGGGTTCCTCGGGGTTGTGCGGGCGGGATTCGCTCCCGGGCTGATCGCCCCCGGGCTGATCCTTGCGGCTCTTGCTCCAGCGGGGGTGCCACGGGAAGGCGTACCAGATCAGCAGGCCCAGCGCGCTCCACCAGCGGTCCCTTTTGGCCGGCCGCTTACGGCCGGGGCCAGGATTCCCGGCCACAAGGACTGGCTCGGCGTCCCCGGCGTCCGCGGCAGGCGCTCGCAGGCCCTTCTCCTTCTTCTTCTCCGCCAATTTGTCCTGATCATCGAGTTCCCGGCGGGCCGCGTCTACCACCGCCGGATGGGGCAGCCAGACGCCGAGGCGCACGTTGGTCATGGTGAGCAGGATCCGGTAGGCCTGGCGGGTCATGGAGCCCATGAGCGGGGACACCGCCGCCCCGCTGATCGCCGACACATCGAACAGCGTGAACTTGCGCCTGCCCACCAGATGCTCATAGTCACTCGTCGATGCGGCCACCGGGTTGGCGGGGTCTTCGCCGCGCAGGGTCACGCGCTCGGGATCGAACGTGAGAAGCATGCCTCCCCGGCCGACCGGGACCTGCCTGTCCGCGTTGATGTTGGCGGTCGTGCAGATCACCAGCTTGGGTGACTGGGGGGTGAGGCTGGACAGCAGCACCCCGGGATCGGGGGTCACTCCTGGCGGCGGAGGATCCTCAGCGAGGTCGCGCCTCATCGCATACGCACTGGCCAGGCGCCAGCGGTAGAAGTCGTGCATCGAGATCCGGTTCACGTCCGCGAGCACACGGGTGGCAAGCATCACTGCCAGCGCGATGAGCACCGGCCACAGTCGCACCAGCGAGTAGCCCGCTGCGGCCCCGTCCTTCACCCACCGCAGCCCGGCCACCACGATGACAAGCACGATCACGGCGCTGGCCAGCCAGGGCAGCAGGTAAGTACGGATCCATCCGCCGATCATGGCGAAGAACCCCGGCTGGGCTGCGTTCTGCGGCTGGGTCTTGCCCTTTGCCTGGCCCGCCACCGTGCTCTGCGTGCCCGGCAGGTGCAGCTTGGCGAGCTTGGCCCGGCCGGACTGTGCGACCGCGATGACGGCGGCGAACACTCCGGTGAGCGCGGCCGGGGTCCACTTCTGGCCGGTACCGAACCCCAGGTCATACACCAGCGTCTTGAACGGGCCCACCGGCAGTGTGGCCACCCACGACAGCAGCAGGGGAACCACCAGCATCGCCACGGCCAGCGCACCGGTCACCACTGCCGCCCAGCCGACCACTTTCGCGAGGGTCGCCCCACGGTCGCGGCGGTGTCCCCGGCGCGGCACCGGCGTCAGCCCCCACCACCCGAACAGCACCAGCGTGACCGCCGCGGCCGCCACCGGCACCAGCCACCAGGGCAGGCCGGTCACCGACGCCACCAGCGGCCCGGGTGGGGCACATCGCTGCACCGAACCCGGGCAGAGCACCTTCTGCCAGCGCAGCAGCCAGCCCCAGGCGTGCGCGGCCGCGTACACCGGTGCTGACACCAGGATGAGGGTGACCGCTACTCCGACCAGCAGGGACAGCACTCCCACCAGCACGATCCCGCCGGACGGGGCTATGTAGTGGGTATTGTCACGCAGGCTCTGCTCTTCCGGCGTGCCCGGCTCGTACGCCGCCGGTGTGGCGTTCTTCAGCCCGTGCGCTACGAGTGCCCGCGAGGCCGCGATGTAGCTGCCTCCCGACACGCTGAGAATGAGGCCTGCCCTGCCGAGCAGGCCACCCGCCTGACGGCTCTGCAGGCCCTGCAGCGCACCCAGGCAATAGGAGGCGGAACGTATTCCGCCGCCCGAGCAGCAAATGGCCCATTCGGCGTCCTGGCCTGACCCATTTGCCCCCTGGCCTGACCCGGCCGGGGGCGCGGCATCGTCGCTGCCGCCCCCGCCTGGTGATTCCATCCCCGCCGCCTTCCCCGCGCCCCGCCTTACCCGATGGGGCACTGGCCGCCATTCCCGCCACCTGCGGAATCTGTGCGCAGGATATGGTGACGTAGACCCCTTGCACAGGCCCAAAAGCTCCCCGTGACGTTTTCGGGATTTACCTGATCCAGAGCCTCAGCAGACCCCTCGGTCACCGGTTCTGGGCGCGCAAGCCTCAGGTGAGCCCGAGGGTGGCGGCGAGGGTGCGCGCGGGTGCTCCCCCGGTCTCGATGGCCAGGTCGAGTGCGGCCGGCACGTCGAGGTCCGCTGCCAGCAGGCGGCGCATCTCATCCACCGCGCCGGGATGGTCCGGCATGGTCCGGCCGGCCGCCTGGTACAGGCTCTCCAGCCTGGCCGCGGCGGCAGCCAGCAAACCTGGCTGGTAGTCCCAGCTCTGCGCCCACGGCCGGTCCAGGATCATCAGCCTGATCACCGCGGCCGGGTGCCCAGCCAGGAGTTCTTCGAGCAGGACCAGGTTGCCGGCCGACTTGGCCATTTTGGCGCCGTCGATGGTGACGGTGCCCACGTGCAGCCAGGCCCGCGCGTACGGCCGGACGCCCGTGAACGCCTCCGCCATGGCGGCGTGGTAGGCGTGGTGCGGGAAACGCAGGTCAGCGCCGCCAGCGTGGACGTCGACCGCGGGCCCGAACACTGACATCGCCATCGCGGCGCATTCCGCGTGCCAGCCCGGCCGGCCCGGGCCCCACGGGGAGTCCCAGGCCGGGTGGTCCGGCTCACCGGCCTGCCACACGGCAACATCGAGCGGATCGTCCTTGGCCGCGTCGTCCGGGCGCCCGGCGTACTCGCTGGACAGCCGCAGTGCCTCGGCCTGCTCCAGTCCCGCCCGGCGGGCCACGTCGTGGCCACGGAAGTAGACGCTGCCCTCCCGGGCGTAGGCGGCACCCGCGTCGAGCAGTCCGGACGCCAGCCGGATGACATGCTCCACATAGCGGTGCGCGCGGGGCTCATGCTCGGGCGCGCGGACGTTGATGGCGGCCATGTCCCGTTCGAACTGGAACTGCTGGATCGCCGCGAACGTGTCGTAGGCGGCTCCTGCCCGGCGCGCCGCTGCGTCCAGCACGTCGTCCACGTCGGTGACGTTGCGGCATACCTCCGGCTCCACCCCGAGGAAACGCAGGGTCCGGCCGAGAGTGTCCACCCAGGCGAAGGTGGCCGCGTGCCCGAGATGGGTGACGTCGTAGGGGGTGATCCCGCAGGCGTAGATCCGGGCCCGGTCCAGCAACTCCACCCGCTGGCCTGCGATCACCGCTCCGGCCACGCCGCCAGCCGTGTGCATTCTGGTCATGATCCCAGTGTCGGCCATCCCCGCCGCCCCCAGCGCCGTGCCCCGGTGCCCCTGGCCACTTCATTTCACGGATTGGGCACTCATATACCAGGACAAGCGGGACACCAGAGTGGGCGCCAAGACGTGCAAAGTCGTCAGCAGAGCACGCAGGTCACCGTGACAACCCGAAGTTGGCCCCTGCCGCGGCCGGGTTCGGAGTCCCATGCTGGGCCACGAGCAGGGGACCAGGTATCGCGCGGAGCGGGGACCACCCGCGGAGCGGGGACCACCCGCGGAGCGGGGACCACCCGCGGAGCGGGGACCACCCGCGGAGCGGGGACCACCCGCGGAGCGGGGGTGCCGAAATGACCGCACACACCGGGTCGCCGGCCGGTGGCTGGCACATCTGGGGGATGGGCAGCACCGGCCATGGGCAGCGGCACCGGGGAATCGCCGCGCTGGCTGCCCTCATGGCGATCGCCGCCTATGCCGGAGTGGTGGGCCTGATGACCGGGGTGCCCGACATGGGCACGCTCGTCAACGGCCGGCTTCCGCTGAGCTCCCCGGTCCTGGGGGGCCTCGCACTGCTGCTGATCGTGGCGATGGTCATGACCATCGCCGTTGCCCATGACCATCGCCGTTGCCGCCCGGCGCGGCCCGCCCTGGGCTGATGCGGCCGTCGTGCTGGCCGGGCTGGCACTCGTCGGCTGGATCGTGGGGGAGGTGGCTTTCCTCCGCACCTTCTCGTGGATGCAGCCGGTGTGCGCGGGCTACGGCGCGCTGCTGGCCGTACTCGGCTGGCGGTCCGCCCGGTCAGCGGGCGCACCCGGTCACGGTGCCTGACCGGCAGGTCAGGGATCTGCCTCCGGGGCTGCTCCGGGACTGGGCTCAGGACAGCCCCATGACCAGCCCGTCGTCGTCGATGTCGATGCGGGTGGCCGCGGGGCTGCTGCCGAGCCCGGGCATGGTGCGCATCTCACCGCAGATCGGGTAGACGAACCCGGCGCCCACTGA